>Ga0310810_10000404_pt1 | contig 44543 bp, 43 predicted proteins | sample NCmetagenome_FD_207641 | JGI IMG/M metagenome (GOLD analysis project Ga0310810, IMG submission 207641) | Soil microbial communities from experimental microcosm in Duke University, North Carolina, United States - NC | ecosystem: Engineered > Artificial ecosystem > Soil microcosm > Unclassified ...
AGATCGCAGCGGCGCTCCTCGGCAAGCTGCCCGCGCCGCGCCGCGCCACGTACGCCACCTTTCGCAATTCGCAGGGCGAGGCGCTGGACCGCGGGCTGGCGCTCTACTTTCCCGAGCCCGGCTCGTACACGGGAGAGCCGGTGCTCGAGCTGCAGGGCCATGGCGGTGCCATCGTCCTGCATGAAGTGCTCGCCGCCTGCCTCGACGCCGGCGCGCGGCTGGCCGAGCCGGGCGAATTCACGCGCCGCGCTTTCCTGGAAGGCCGCCTGGACCTCGCGCAGGCGGAAGCGGTCGCCGACCTGATCGACGCGGCGAGCCGGGAGGCGGCGCGCAGCGCCGTGCGATCGCTCTGCGGAGAATTCTCGAGCGCCGTGGAGGCGCTTCGCGCGAGGATCACGGAGCTGCGCGCGCTCACCGAAGCGATGCTCGACTTTCCCGAAGAGGAGCTCGACGCCCTGCATCGTGACGATGCGCGCTCCAGGTTGCGCGATCTGCGCGCCGCGCTGCACGAAGTGCTCGCGAAGAGCCGTCAGGGCAGCCTGCTGAGAAGTGGCATTCATGTCGTGCTCGCCGGACCGCCGAACGTCGGCAAGTCGAGCCTGCTCAACCGGCTGGCCGGCGAGGAGCGGGCCATCGTCACGCCGATTCCAGGGACGACCCGCGACGCGCTGCGCGAGCCGGTGCAGATCGAAGGCGTGCCGGTGACCCTCGTCGACACGGCAGGACTGCGCGCTTCGGCGGATCGCATCGAGCAGCTCGGCATGGAGCGCACGCGGCGCGAGATCGCCGCCGCCGACGTCGTGCTCGCCATCGCCGAGGCGGCGACGCAGCCGTCGCCGCTGCAAGGCGTGCCGGAGGAGGCGGCGTGCATTGCGGTCTTCAACAAGGCCGATCTCCATCCCGACTTCCTGCCGCCGCGCGGTGCGCTCGCGGTGTCGGCATTGACCGGCGCCGGGCTGGAGCAGTTGCGCAGCGCTATTCTTCGCGCCGCCGGATGGTCGAGCTCCGAGGAGTCCACCTTTCTCGCCCGGGAGCGGCATTTGCGCGCCCTTCGCACGTGCGCCGAGCATCTGGCCGTTGCCGAAGCCGAGATCGAGCGTTGGGAAATCTTCGCCGAAGAACTGCGCATCGCCCACGATCAGCTCGCCAGCATCACGGGAGCGTTCACGAGCGACGACTTGCTGGGCGAAATCTTTTCGCGCTTCTGCATCGGCAAGTAGCTGTTTCGATCTCTTAAGCCGTTGATCTGGCGACTATTTATCCGAATGGCGCAGTGGCCTGCAAGAGCCCCGCAAACGGAGCCGGTGCTAGAATCGGCGCACCAGATTTCCCAGACCGGCCCAGCCTAGCCTGGGCCGTTGCCTTTTCGGAGTCATGACGCGATGAATGCTCCCCTCTCCCAAGCGAGCGACCCGGCCAATGCCCCGGCATGGGTACGGCATGCAGGGCTGCGGCAATGGGTTTCCGAAGTTGCGCGGCTCGCGAAACCCGACCGGGTCCATTGGTGCGACGGCTCGCAGGCGGAGTACGACCGGCTGTGCGCGCAGCTCGTCGCCTCGGGCACGCTCATCCGCCTGAACGAGAAGCTTCGCCCGAACTCCTTCCTCGCCCGGTCGCACCCGAGCGACGTGGCGCGCATGGAGGAGCGAACGTTCATCTGCAGCCTCAAGAAGGAGGACGCCGGTCCGACCAACAACTGGATCGACCCCGCGGAGATGCGCGGCACGCTGAACCGCCTCTTCGACGGCTGTATGCGCGGCCGCACGATGTACGTGATGCCGTTTTCCATGGGTCCGATCGGCTCGCCCATCGCACAGGTGGGCGTCGAGATCTCCGACTCCGCGTACGTGGCGATCAGCATGCAGATCATGACGCGCATGGGTCGGGCAGTGGCCGAGTGGCTCGGTGCCGACGGCAAGTTCATCCCCTGCGTGCACTCGGTCGGCGCGCCGCTTTCGCCGGGGCAGAAGGACGTACCCTGGCCCTCCAACGAGAAAGAGAAGTGGATCGTGCATTTCCCCGAGACGCGGGAAATCTGGTCCTACGGCTCGGGCTATGGCGGCAACGCGCTGCTCGGCAAGAAATGCCTGGCGTTGCGTATCGCGTCGGTGATGGCGCGCGACGAGGGCTGGCTCGCCGAGCACATGCTGATCCTCGGCATGGAATCGCCGAGCGGCGAGAAGACCTATATTTCCGCGGCTTTCCCCTCGGCCTGCGGCAAGACCAACCTCGCCATGCTCATACCGCCGGCGGCGTACAAGGGCTGGAAAGTCACGACCATCGGCGAGGACATTGCCTGGATAAAGCCCGGCCCGGATGGACGCTTCCACGCCATCAACCCGGAGGCCGGCCTCTTCGGCGTCGCCCCCGGAACCTCGGAGGCCACCAATCCGAACGCAATGCGGATGCTGCGGAAAAACGTCATCTTCACGAACGTGGCCCTGACTCCCGAGGGCGACGTCTGGTGGGAAGGAATGACGGAACAGCCGCCGCAGCGGCTCACCGACTGGCAGGGCCGCGAGTGGACCCCGGAAGATGGGAAGAAGGGCCGGCTTGCCGCGCACCCGAACGCCCGCTTCACCGTCGCCGCTGCGCAGTGTCCTTCCATCGATCCCCAATGGGAAGACCCGAACGGCGTGCCGATCTCGGCATTCGTCTTCGGCGGCCGGCGCTCATCGACGGTGCCGCTCGTCGTCGAGGCGCCGAGCTGGGAGGAGGGCGTCTACATGGCAGCCACCCTCGGCTCCGAGACCACGGCGGCGATCACCGGAAAGGTCGGTGTCGTGCGTCGCGACCCGATGGCCATGATCGCCTTCGTCGGCTACAACATGGGTGACTACTTCGCCCACTGGCTCGCCATGGGGCGCGCGGTCACGCATGCCCCGAAGATCTTTCGCGTGAACTGGTTCCGCCGCGACGAGAACGGGCGCTTCATGTGGCCGGGATTCGGCGAGAACATGCGCGTCCTGCAATGGATCGCCGAGCGCTGCCAAGGCCGCGCGGAGGGCCGGCAGACCGCCTTGGGCATCATGCCGCGCTTCGAGGACCTGAATTGGCGGGGACTCGAAAAGCTCTCGTCGAACCAGTACAGCGAGTTGAGCCGCATCGACCCGGCCGCCTGGCGCGACGAGCTGCGGTCCCATGACGAGCTGTTCGCCAAGCTGGGCAAGCATCTGCCCGCTGCGCTGGAGACCCGCCGCACGCTGATGCACCGGGACCTCGGCTAGGTTTACTGCATTGCAGCAAATCGCGTTGTTCCACGTGAAACGCACGCCTGTGTAGTTCCACGTGGAACGGTCGCGTAAAATGCGCGGCCCCATGTCCTCGCAATTCGATGTCATTGTCGTTGGCGGCGGCCACGCCGGTACCGAAGCTGCCCTCGCGGCGGCCCGCATGGGCTGCACCACGCTGCTCCTGACCCACAGCATCGAGACGCTGGGCCAGATGTCGTGCAACCCTTCGATCGGCGGCATAGGGAAAGGGCATCTCGTAAGGGAAATCGACGCCTTGGGCGGCGCCATGGCACTCGCCACGGACGAAGCCGGCATCCAGTTCCGCACCCTGAATTCGTCAAAAGGGCCGGCCGTGCGCGCCACCCGCGCGCAGGCGGATCGGGCGCTATACCGCCGCGCCATACGCCGGCGCCTCGAGAGCCAGGCCAACCTGCAACTGTTCCAGCAAGCGGTCGACGACGTGTTCCTCGAAGGAGATCGAGCCGCCGGCGTCTCCACGCAGCTGGGCCTGCGCTTTAGCGCGCGATCGGTGGTCATCACGGCCGGCACCTTTCTCGCCGGACAGATCCACGTCGGCCTGCGCAACTATCAGGCCGGGAGAGCCGGCGAACCGGCTTCGCTGACCCTTTCTCAGCGACTACGCGACATGGGATTGCCCGTCGGTCGGCTGAAGACCGGCACGCCGCCGCGCCTCGATGCGCGCACCGTCGACCTCGCCGCGATGCACGAGCAGCCAGGGGATTCGCCGGAGCCGGTTTTTTCGTTCCTCGGTCGGCGCGACATGCATCCCCGCCAGCTGCCGTGCTGGATCACGCACACCAACGAACGCACCCACGAGCTGATCCGCGCCGCATTGGATCGTTCTCCCATGTTCACGGGCGTCATTCAGGGGGTGGGCCCCCGGTACTGCCCATCGATAGAAGACAAGGTGCACCGGTTCGCCGGAAAGTCGAGCCACCAAGTCTTCATCGAGCCCGAAGGCCTCGAGAGCAACGAGCTCTACCCGAACGGCATCTCGACCAGCCTGCCGTACGACGTGCAATTGCAGCTGGTTCGGTCCATACACGGCCTCGAACATGCGCACATCGTGCGGCCCGGGTATGCCATCGAGTACGACTATTTCGACCCGCGATCACTGGGCGCGTCTCTCGAGAGCAAGAACATCCAGGGTTTGTTCTTCGCCGGACAGATCAATGGCACCACCGGATACGAGGAAGCCGCCGCTCAAGGGCTTCTGGCGGGCATCAATGCCGCGCTAGGTGCCCAGGGCCGCGCAGCGTGGTGGCCGGCTCGCGAGGAAGCGTACCTGGGCGTCATGGTCGACGACCTGGTCAGCCGCGGGGTGACCGAGCCCTACCGCATGTTCACCAGCCGCGCCGAATATCGTCTCCAGCTGCGCGAAGACAATGCCGACCTGCGCCTCACGGAGACCGGACGCCGCCTGGGCGCCGTGGACGACGCGCGATGGGACGCTTACTGTCGGAAGCGCGATGCGATCGAGCGTGAAAAGGCACGGCTGGCGTCCATGTTTGTAAGCACAAGCTCTCTCGAAAAGGTCCGCGCCATAGAGTTTTTACGTCGGCCAGAGGTGAAGCACGCCGATGTGGCAGGCGGGGCGCTGGTAGATCCGCAAGTGGCGGAGCAGGTCGAGATCCAGACCAAGTACGAGGGCTACGTCGAGCGGCAGCGAGCCGAAGTGGCGCGCCGCAAGTCGCTCGACGACATGGTCATCCCCGGCGGCTTCGACTACGCGAGCGTGCGGGGATTGTCGGTGGAAGCGCGGCAGAAGCTCACCCTGCATCGCCCCCAGACGCTCGGGCAGGCGGGACGCATTTCCGGCATCACACCGGCGGCAGTCTCGTTGCTTGCCGTGCACTTGAAGAAGCGCGCCCCGGCGCGGCACGACTCGCCGTCCATCAAGACGGCATGACCCCGCGCGAGGCGCTCGAGCGGGGCGCGGAAGAACTCGGGCTCGAGCTGACGGCGCAGGCACGCGAACAGTTGCTCGCCTACCTCGCGTTGATGGCAAAGTGGAACAAGACCTATAACCTGACCGCCGTGCGCGATCCTGTCGCCATGGTGAGCCACCACCTGCTCGATTCGCTGGCCGCCCTGCCGCACCTCGCCATTCCGGCCGAAGGCGAGCTTGCCGATGCCGGCTCGGGAGCCGGGCTGCCGGGAATTCCGCTCGCTATCGTGCGCCCGCAGTGGAAGGTCGTGATGGCGGAGGCGAACCAGAAGAAGACCGCCTTCCTGCGCCAGGCGACGATGGAGCTCGGCTTGCCCAACGCCAGCGTGCACGAAGGCCGCGTCGAAACGTGGCAGCCGCCGCAGCGCTTTCCGGTGGTGATTTCGCGTGCCTTCGCCCGGCTCGCGCAGTTCGCGCGCGCCTGTGCGCACCTGCTCGCGACGCCCGGCAGCCTGGTGGCGATGAAAGCGATCCTGCGTGCCGACGAGCTTGCCGAGATGCGCGAATGGAAGTGCACGAGCGTCGCGCTGCGCGTGCCGCTGCTCGGCGCGGTCCGCCACTTGGTGATCTGCCAGCGTTCTGCAACGGCGACAACGTGAGCGCGCGCGTGCTCGCGGTCGTCAACCAGAAGGGCGGCGTGGGCAAGACCACGACGAGCGTCAACCTCGCCGCGGCCCTCGCGCAGTCCGGCAGCCGCGTACTGCTGGTCGACCTCGACCCGCAGGGCAACGCAACGATGGGCAGCGGCATCGACAAGCGCACCCTCTCGCACACGGTGTACCACCTGCTGCTCGGGCTCGCAGGCCTCGCGGCGGTGCGGGTGCGCGCGGAGCGCGGCGGGTACGATCTCCTGCCTTCGAACCGCGAGCTGGCCGGCGCGGAGGTGGAGCTGGTGGAGCTCGCCGGACGCGAAGCGCGTCTCAAGGATGCCCTCGCCGGCGTGGCGGCGGACTATGACTTCATCCTGATCGACTGCCCGCCTTCGCTCAGTCTGCTTACCGTCAACGCGCTCACGGCCGCGCAGCGCGTGCTTATCCCCATGCAATGCGAGTACTACGCCTTGGAGGGCCTGTCGGACCTCGTCGGCACCATCAAGCGGGTGCGTGCGCATCTCAATCCCCAGCTGGAGATCGCCGGGCTGCTGCGGACCATGTACGACCCGAGGAACACCCTGTCGCAGCAGGTGTCCGAGCAGCTCGAATCGCATTTCGGCGACAAGGTTTACCGCACGCTCGTGCCGCGCAACGTGCGCCTCGCCGAGGCGCCGAGCTACGGCGTGCCGGCGGTCATCTGGGATGCCGCGTCCAAAGGCGCGCAGGCCTACGTGGCGCTCGCTCGCGAAATCCTCGCACAGGTGCAGCCGGCATGAAGCCCAAGGGACTCGGCCGCGGGCTGGACGCGCTGCTCGGCGGCGAGGAAGCGCCGCGCGACGCGCTCGCCACGCTTTCCGTGTCGCGCATCCAGCCCGGGCGCTACCAGCCGCGCACGCGCATGGACGAGCACGCGCTCGCCGAGCTTGCGGCGTCCATCCGCACGCAGGGCCTGATGCAGCCCCTGCTGGTGCGCCCAATGGGCGGCGAGCGCTATGAGCTGATCGCCGGCGAGCGACGCTGGCGTGCGGCGCAGATGGCGGGCCTCGAGCAGGTGCCGGCGCTGGTGCGCCCGGTACCCGACGAGGCGGCGCTCGCGATGGCGCTCATCGAGAACATCCAGCGCGAGGACCTCAATCCGATGGAAGAGGCGGCGGGCATCCAGCGCCTCGTGGACGAGTTCCGCATGACGCACGAGCAGGCGGCCGACGCGGTCGGCCGCTCGCGCAGCGCGACCACCAACCTGCTGCGGCTGCTCAAGCTGGCGAAGCCGGTGCAGGAGCTGCTGATGCAGGGCAGGGTGGAGATGGGACACGCCCGTGCGCTCCTCGCGCTCGAAGGGGCGCGCCAGGTCGAGGCCGCGCACGCCGTTGCGGCTAAGGGCCTGTCGGTGCGGGAGACCGAAACTTTCGTCCAGCGCCTGCTGCGCGGCGCGACATCGCGCCGGCGCAGCAAGCACGACCGCGATCTCGCGCGCCTGGAGGAGGAGCTCGCCGGGCGGCTCGGCACGACGGTGGAGATCCGCGCCGGCAAGAAAGGCGGCGGCAGGCTGGTCCTGCACTACTCGAGCCTCGATCATCTCGAGGAGCTGCTGAAGAAGCTGCGCTAGCATCGCGCCGCCTGCGTCTGCTCTTAAGTTTGCGCTATACTCTCGGCCCTTTGCGAGGTCCGGCGAATCGATAAAGGCGTGCTTCGCCACCTCAGCAAGCCGGTACTCACTGTCTTGCGGTGGCAACTTGCGGCGACGGCGGCGTTATCGCTCGTCGGCGCGCTCGCCGCGGGGAGGCACGGCGCGGCGTCGGCGGCGGCGGGAGGGGCGATCAGCGTGGTGGCGGGGCTTGCCGCCGCGTGGCTCGCAGCGAGGGCGGGCGCAAGCTCGCCGGGCCGTGCGCTGGCGGGCGCGCTGCGCGCCGAGGCGGTGAGGATCGGTCTTGCGCTGTTCCTGGTGTGGCTGGTGCTGGCGAACTATCCGCAGACCGTCGTCGCAGCATTTCTCGGAACGTTCGTCGTCACGATGCTGATTTTTGCGATGGCTTTTTTCGTCCGCGAGTACTGAACGATTTCCGATGGCCGAAAGCACCGAGCTCACGCCCTCCGAGTACATCCAGCACCATCTCGCGTTCTTCACCAAGCAGGTCGGCGAAGGCGGCTTCTGGACGCTCAACGTCGACGTCATCGCCGTCTCGATCCTGCTCGGCGTGCTCGGCGTCGGTTTCATCTGGTGGGTGGTGCGCGGCGCCACCTCCGGCGTGCCGAACCGCCGCCAGGCGGCGGTGGAGTGGCTGATCGACTTCGTCGACGAGCAGGCGAAGGGCATCTTCCACCACGGCGACCGGCACCGCTTCGTCGCGCCGCTCGCGCTCACCGTGTTCGTCTGGGTGGTGCTGATGAACGCGATGGATTTCATCCCCGCCGACCTCGTCGGCCTGGTCACGCATCATGTCTCGGAGCACGGCTTCCGCTATGTGCCGACCGCGGACGTCAACACCACCTTCGCGCTGTCGATCTCGGTGCTCGTCCTGACGCTGGTCTTCGCCATCTCGGCGAAGGGGCTGGGCGGCTGGCTGCACGAGCTGTTCTGCGCGCCGTTCGGCGCGCACCCGCTGCTGTGGCCGGCGAACTTCCTGTTCCAGATGGTCGAGTACGTGTCGAAGACGCTGTCGCACTCGCTGCGCCTCTTCGGCAACATGTACGCCGGCGAGATCCTCTTCTTGCTCCTCTGGATGTGGGCCGCCACCGGCCTCGCGGGCAGCGTCTTCGGCGCGCTGCTCGGCGTCGGCTGGGCGATCTTCCACATCCTGATCGTGCTGCTGCAGGCCTACATCTTCATGATGCTCACCGTGGTCTACATCGCCATGGCGCACGAGCACCACTAATTCCGTTACCCGCTCAAGAAAGGGAAAAGACGATGGACAAATTGCAACTCCTCGCCATGGTGCAGGCCTACACCGGCATCGGCGTGGGCCTGATGATCGGCCTGGGCGCCGCCGGCGCCTGCATCGGCGTCGGCATCATGTGCAGCCGCTTCCTCGAGGCGGCGGCGCGCCAGCCCGAGCTCACCAACTCGCTGCAGGGCAAGGTATTCCTGCTGCTCGGCCTGATCGACGCCTCGTTCATCATCGGCCTGGGCATCGCGATGTTCTTCGCCTTCGCCAACCCGCTCGCCACGGCGTTCCGCTAGCCCCGGACGGGAGGTCGCATGAACCTCAATCTGACGCTCATCGCCCAGGCGGTCAGCTTCGCGCTGTTCATCTGGTTCACGGTGAAGTTCGTCTGGCCGCCGATGCTGCGCGCGATCGAGGCCCGGCAAAAGACCATCGCCGACGGGCTGGCGGCGGCCGAGCAGGGCCGCCGCTCCCTCGAGACGTCGACGCGCCAGGCGGACGACGCCGTGCGCCAGGCGCGCGAGCGCGCGGCCGAGATCATCGGGCAGGCGGAAAAGCGCGTCGCGCAGATGATCGACGAGGCGCGCAATGCCGCCAAGGAAGAGGGCAATCGCGAGAAGGCGGCGGCCAAGGCCGAGATCGAGCAGGCCGTCACCCGGGCGCGCGAGCAGCTGCGCGACCGTGTCGCCTCGCTCGCGGTCGCCGGGGCGGAGAAGATCCTGCGCCGCGAGGTGGACGCCAAGGCGCACGCCGACCTGCTCGAAGCGATCAAGCGCGACCTGTAATGGCGGAACCGAGCACCGTAGCGCGACCGTACGCCGAAGCGGCGTTCAAGCTGGCCGACCAGGCCGGCGCGCTCGCCCGCTGGTCCGAGACGCTGGCGGCGCTCGCCGCCGTGGCCGCAGACGCGCGCGTACGCGCGGCGATCGGCGATCCGAACCTTTCCGACGCGCAGGTGGCGGGCCTGTTCATCTCCATCCTCGCCGGCCGGCTCTCCGGCGAAGCCGAGAACTTCGTGCGCGTGCTCGCCGCCAACGGGCGGCTCGAGCTGCTGCCGGAGATCCGCGCGCAATTCGACGCGCTGAAGAACGAGCGCGAGGGCGTGGTCGAGGCCGAGGTGCAGTCCGCATTCGAGCTTTCCGAGGCGCAGGCGCGCGACCTGGTGCAGCGGCTGGAGAAGAAGACCGGCCGCAAGGTGAAGGCGAGAATCGAGGTCGACAAGGACCTCATCGCCGGCGTGAGGGTGGTGCTCGGCGACAAAGTCATCGACGGCTCGGCGCGCGCGCAGCTCGCCGCGCTCGGCGCAGCATTGAAAGCCTAAGGAGTCCCCATGCAACTCAATCCCTCCGAGATCTCGGAGCTCATCAAGAGCCGCATCCAGAACCTCGACGCCGGGGCGCAGATGCGCACGCAGGGCACCGTGGTGTCGGTGACCGACGGCATCTGCCGCATCCACGGCCTGTCGGACGTGATGCAGGGCGAGATGCTGGAATTCCCGAAGAACACCTTCGGCCTGGCGCTCAACCTCGAGCGCGACTCGGTGGGCGCGGTGATTCTCGGCGAGTACACGCACATCACCGAGGGCGATACGGTCAAGACGACCGGCAAGATCCTTTCCGTGCCGATCGGCCCGGAGCTGCTCGGCCGGGTCGTCAACTCGCTCGGCCAGCCGATCGACGGCAAAGGGCCGGTCAACGCCAAGCTGACCGACGTGATCGAGAAGGTGGCGCCGGGCGTGATCGCGCGCCAGTCGGTGTCGCAGCCGGTGCAGACCGGGCTCAAGGCGATCGACGCGATGGTGCCGGTCGGCCGCGGCCAGCGCGAGCTGATCATCGGCGACCGCCAGACCGGCAAGACCGCGGTGGCGGTGGACACGATCATCAACCAGAAAGGCAAGGATCTCTTCTGCGTCTACGTGGCGATCGGCCAGAAGGCTTCCACGATCGCCAACGTGGTGCGCAAGCTGGAGGAGCACGGCGCGATGGCCTACACCATCGTCGTCGCCGCCTCCGCCTCCGAGTCCGCCGCCATGCAGTACATCGCCCCGTACGCCGGCTGCACGATGGGCGAGTACTTCCGCGACCGCGGCCAGGACGCGCTGATCATCTACGACGACCTGACCAAGCAGGCCTGGGCGTACCGCCAGGTGTCGCTGCTGCTGCGCCGGCCGCCCGGTCGCGAGGCCTATCCCGGCGACGTGTTCTACCTGCACTCGCGCCTGCTCGAGCGCGCGGCGCGCGTGAATCCGGAGTACGTCGAGAAATTCACCCGGGGCCAGGTGAAGGGCAAGACCGGCTCGCTCACCGCGCTGCCGATCATCGAGACCCAGGCGGGCGACGTCACGGCGTTCGTGCCGACCAACGTGATCTCGATCACCGACGGGCAGATCTTCCTGGAGACCGACCTGTTCAACGCCGGCATCCGTCCGGCGATCAACGCCGGCATCTCGGTGTCGCGCGTCGGCGGCGCGGCGCAGACCAAGATCATGAAGCGCCGCGACACCGGCGGCGGCGTGCGCCTCGCGCTCGCCCAGTACCGCGAGCTCGCCGCCTTCGCGCAGTTCGCGAGCGACCTCGATGAAGCGACCCGCAAGCAGCTCGAGCGCGGCCGCATGGTCACCGAGCTCATGAAGCAGCCGCAGTACCAGCCGCTCCAGGTCTGGGAGATGGCGCTCACGCTGTTCGCCGTGAACAACGGCTACTTCGACGACATCGACGTGAAGAAGGCGCTCGCCGCCGAGAAGTCGATGCGCGACTACCTGAAGGGCAAGTACGCCGCGCTGGTCGGCCGCATGGAGGACAAGAAGGACCTCTCGGCGGAGGACGAGAAAGCGCTGCACGACGCCATCAAGGACTGGAAGAAGAACGGCTCTTTCTAATGCCGGGCACCAAAGAAATCAGGATGAAGATCCGGAGTGTGCAGAACACCCGGAAGATCACCAAGGCGATGGAAATGGTCGCCGCGTCGAAGATGCGCAAGGCGCAGGAGCGCATGCGCCACTCGCGTCCCTACGGCGAGAAGATCCGCACCGTCGCCGCGCACATCTCGCACGCCAACCCGGAATACCGCCATCCGTTCCTGGTCGACCGCGACTCGGTGAAGCGGGTCGGCATCATCGTCATCACCACCGACAAGGGCCTGTGCGGCGCGCTCAATACCAACCTGCTGCGCCTGGTGCTCCAGCAGTACAAGCAGTGGCAGGCCGAGGGCGAGGAGATCGAGGTGTGCGCGATCGGCAACAAGGGCCTCGGCTTCATGCAGCGCCTGGGCGCCACGGTGCTCTCGCAGGTGACGCAGCTCGGCGACCGGCCGCAGATGGACAAGCTGATCGGCGCGGTGAAGGTCATGCTCGACGGCTACATCTCGGATCGCTTCGACCGGCTGCTGCTCGCCTACACGCGCTTCATCAACACCATGAAGCAGGAGCCGGTGATCGAGCAGCTGCTGCCGCTCTCCGGCGAGCGGCTCGGCGCGCCCGAGACCGTGTGGGACTACCTCTACGAGCCCGAGGCGCGCGCGGTGCTCGACCAGGTGATGACGCGCTACATCGAGGCGCTCATCTACCAGGCGGTGGCCGAGAACATGGCCTCGGAGCAGTCGGCGCGCATGGTGGCGATGAAGGCGGCGTCGGACAACGCCGCGACCCTGATCGACGAGCTGACGCTCATCTACAACAAGAACCGGCAGGCGGGCATCACCAAGGAACTTTCGGAAATCGTCGGCGGCGCGGCCGCCGTATAGGGACCAACATGGCACAGGCACAAGCCCAGGGCACCATCGTTCAATCCATCGGCGCGGTGATCGACATCGAGTTTCCGCGCGAGCAGATGCCGAACATCTACGACGCGCTGATCCTCGAAGACGCCGCCGAGGGCGGCCTGGTCGAGAAAGGCCTGACCTTCGAGGTCGAGCAGCAGCTCGGCGACGGCATCGTGCGCTGCATCGCGCTCGGCTCCTCGGACGGCCTGCGCCGCGGCATGAAGGTGCGCGGCACCGGCGCGCCGATTTCCGTGCCGGTCGGCAAGGGGACGCTCGGCAGGATCATGGACGTGCTCGGCCGGCCGATCGACGAAGTCGGGCCGATCAAGTCGGCCGAGCGGCGCTCGATCCACCAGGTGGCGCCCAGGTTCGACGAGCTCTCGCCGTCGGTCGAGCTGCTCGAGACCGGCATCAAGGTGATCGACCTGATCTGCCCGTTCGCCAAGGGCGGCAAGATCGGCCTGTTCGGCGGCGCCGGCGTGGGCAAGACCGTGAACATGCTCGAGCTGATCAACAACATCGCCACGCAGCATTCGGGCCTTTCGGTGTTCGCCGGCGTGGGCGAGCGCACCCGCGAGGGCAACGACTTCTACCACGAGATGATCGAGGCCGGCGTCGTCAAGCTCGATAACCTCGAGGAATCCAAGGTGGCGATGGTGTTCGGCCAGATGAACGAGCCGCCCGGCAACCGCCTGCGCGTGGCGCTCACCGGGCTTTCCATGGCCGAGAGCTTCCGCGACGAGGGGCGCGACATCCTGTTCTTCGTCGACAACATCTATCGCTTCACGCTCGCGGGAACGGAAGTGTCGGCGCTGCTCGGCCGGATGCCTTCCGCGGTGGGCTACCAGCCGACCCTCGCCGAGGAGATGGGTCGCCTGCAGGAGCGCATCACCTCCACCAAGACCGGCTCGATCACCTCGATCCAGGCGGTATACGTGCCGGCGGACGACCTGACCGACCCGTCGCCGGCGACGACCTTCGGCCACCTCGACGCGACGGTGGTGCTGTCGCGCGACATCGCCTCGCTCGGCATCTACCCGGCCGTCGACCCGCTCGACTCGACGTCGCGCCAGGTCGATCCGAACACGATCGGCGAAGAACACTACAGCACGACGCGCGCGGTCCAGCAGACCCTGCAGCGCTACAAGGAGCTGCGCGACATCATCGCCATCCTCGGCATGGACGAGCTCTCGCCGGAGGACAAGCTCGCGGTGGCGCGGGCGCGCAAGATCCAGCGCTTCCTGTCCCAGCCGTTCACCGTGGCGCAGAACTTCACCGGCACGCCGGGCAAGTACGTGTCGCTCAAGGACACCATCAAGGGCTTCAAGATGATCGTCAACGGCGAGTGCGACGCGCTGCCCGAGCAGGCGTTCTACATGGTCGGCGCGATCGAGGAAGCCTTCGAGAAGGCGAAGACGCTGAAGTAAATGGCCAACGCGACCATCCATGTCGATGTGGTGAGCGCCGAGGAGGCGATCTGGTCCGGCGAGGCCGAGTTCGTCGTGCTGCCGGGCGAAGCGGGCGAGCTCGGCATCTATCCGCGCCACACGCCGCTCATCACGCGCATCAAGCCCGGCGCGGTGCGCATCACGCCGGCAGGCGGCGGCGACGAGCAGCTGATCTTCGTGGCGGGCGGAATACTGGAAGTGCAGCCCAAGGTCATTACCGTGCTCGCCGATACGGCGATCCGCGGCGTCGACCTCGATGAGGCCAAGGCCACCGAGGCGCTGAAGCGCGCTCAGGAAGCGATGGCGAAGGCGCAGGACAAGGCCGAGATCGCCACGCTGCAGGGCGAGTTCGCGATGATGGCCGCGCAACTGGCGGCGATCCGCAGGCTGCGCAAGAAATAGTGCCGCCCCGGTAGTCCGGGGGGACTACCGATGCATCGCACAACCGGTTCCGGCCGGCGGGAAAATCATCCCGCCAACGCAGGAGACCGCATGAAACACATCCTCGACTCCGACTTCCAGTACCGGCCGAGCTTCGCCACGGACGTGAAGAAGACATTCGAGAAGATCCGCCGCCAGCAGCAGGTGCGCAGCCGCAGCGACGCGAAATCGGGCGGTGCCGAAACGCAGGTGAAGGTGCTCAAGCTCGAGCAGCTGAAGAAGGCCAGCAACACGTAACCGCGGTCCGGTCGCCGGCGCGCTGCTATAGTGCGGCGCGCGGTGACGTATGATCTCCTCGTAATCGGCGGCGGCATCAACGGCGCGGGCATCGCCCGCGACGCCGCCGGCCGCGGCCTGAGCACCGTCCTCCTCGAGCGCGACGACCTCGCCTCGGCGACCTCGTCGGCCTCTTCCAAGCTGATCCACGGCGGGCTGCGCTATCTCGAGCAGTACGAGTTCCGCCTCGTGCACGAGGCGCTCGCCGAGCGCGAGATCCTGCTGCGCGTTGCCGGCCACCTCGCCTGGCCGACGCGCTTCGTCATGCCGCATGTGCCGGAGCTGCGCCCGCGCTGGATGATCCGGGTCGGCCTGTTCCTCTACGACCACCTCGCCCGGCGCTCCACGCTCGCCGGCTCCGAGCCGGTGCGGCTCGATACGCCGCCCTACTCGTCGGGCCTGCGGCCGGGCCTCGCGCACGGCTTCGTGTATTCCGATTGCCGCGTCGACGATGCCCGGCTGGTGCTCGCCAACGCGGCGGATGCCTCGCGCCGCGGCACGCGCGTGCTGTTGCGCACCGCCTGCGTGTCGGCGCGCCGCGAACAGGGTGCCTGGCGCGTTGCCCTGTCGAGCGGCGAGGAGCTGCAGGCGCGCGTCCTCGTCAATGCCGCCGGCCCGTGGGTGAAGGAAGTGCTGAACGGGCGTCTCGGCCAGCCGAGCGCGGATGCCGTGCGCCTCGTCAAAGGCAGCCATATCGTCGTGCCGAAGCTCTACGAAGGCGACCACGCCTTCATCCTGCAGAACGACGACCGGCGGGTCGTTTTCATGATCCCGTACGAGGAGCGCTTCACGCTCGTCGGCACGACCGACGTGATGGTCGGCGACGCGCGCGCGCCGACGCCGAGCGAAGAGGAGGTGCAGTACCTCTGCGCGGCGGTCAACCGCTACCTCGCGCGACCGCTAAAGCCGGCGGACGTCGCCTGGCGCTACGCCGGGGTCCGTCCGCTCCATGACGACGGCAGCAACGACCCTTCGGCCGTGACGCGCGACTACACGCTGCGCGTCGACGAGGACGGCGGCGCGCCGGTCCTTTCCGTCTTCGGCGGCAAGATCACCACGTATCGCCGCCTCGCCGAGGAGGCGATGGACCAGCTCGCGCGCTTCTTCCCGGGCAGGCGAGGCGCGTGGACCGCGCGCGAGCCGCTTCCGGGCAGCGCTTTCGCGAGCCGCGCCGAGGCGCGGCGCGAGGTATTCGAGCGCTACCGCGCCCTGCCGGAAGCCGTGGTGCGCGGGGTGTTCCGCCGCCACGGCGCCGAGGCAGCGCAGGTCCTCGGCGACGGCGTGACCGGCGAGCACTACGGCGCCGGCCTGACCGAGCGCGAGCTGCGCTATTTCGTCGAGCACGAATGGGCGGCGAGCGCGGACGACGTTCTCTGGCGCAGGAGCAAGTGCGGCCTGCACATGAGCGAGGCGCAACGGGCGCGGGTCGCCCAGGCGCTCGGCCGATGAGGCCGCTCGCCGGGCTCGACGCGCGAGGCGTGCGCGTGATCCTCGTCGACATCGACGACACGCTGACCAGCGACGGCAAGCTGACGGCCGGCGCCTACGGCGCGCTCGAGCGGCTGCATGCCGCGGGCCGGATCGTCGTGCCGGTGACCGGCCGGCCGGCCGGCTGGTGCGACCACATCGCGCGCATGTGGCCGGTGGACGCCGTGGTCGGGGAGAACGGCGCGTTCTACTTCTTCCATGCCGACGGCCGGCTGCAGAGACGCTACGCCGATGCCGCGGAGACGAGGCTGGAAAAGCGCCGGCGCCTGTCCGCGCTGGCCGGCGACATCCTGCGCCGGGTACCCGGCGCGGCGCTCGCGGCCGACCAGGCGTACCGGGAGACCGACCTCGCGATCGACTATTGCGAGGATGTGCCGCCCCTGCCGCTCGAGGCTGCCGAGCGCATTGCCGAGCTCATGCGCGCCGCCGGGCTGACCGCCAAGGTGAGCTCGATCCACGTGAACGGCTGGTTCGGCGACTACGACAAGCTGGCGATGGCGCGAACGCTGTTCGCCGAGCGCTTCGGCATCGACCTCGAGGCCGAAAACCGCAGCGTCGTCTATGCCGGCGACTCGCCGAACGACGCGCCGATGTTCGCCTTCTTCGACAAATCGGTCGGCGTGGCGAACGTGCGTCGCTTCGCCGGCCAGCTCGCCGCGGAGCCGAAGTACGTCACCCGGGCGAGCGCCGGAGCCGGCTTCGCCGAGCTCGCCGCGCACCTGCTCGCGCCGTGAGCGAGTGGCTTGCCTACCTCGGCATCGGTGCGGTGGTCGGTTTCTTCGCCGGCCTGCTGGGCATCGGCGGCGGCGTCATCATGGTGCCGCTGCTCGTGATGGTGTTCACGGCGCACGGGCTGCCGTCGCCGCACGTGCTGCACCTCGCTCTCGGAACGACGCTCGCGACGATCGCCTTCACCTCCCTCTCGAGCATGCGCGCCCACCATCGGCGCGGCGCGGTCGACTGGGGGATCGCGCGCGCCATGTCGCCCGGCATCCTCGTCGGCTCGTTCGCGGCGGCGCTCGTGGCCGGACTGATCCCGACGCGTCCCCTCGCCGTCATGTTCACCGGGCTGGTCTTCTATGCCGCGACGCAAATCCTGCTCGACCTGCGCCCGCGCACCACGCGCAGGCTGCCCGGCCCGGTGGGCGTTTTCGCCGCCGGGGCGGTGATCGGCGCGGTGGCGAGCCTGCTCGCCGCAGGCGGCGCTTTCCTGAGCATTCCGTTCCTCACCTGGTGCGAGGTGCCGCTGCGCCGCGCAATCGGCACTGCCGCGGCGAACGGGCTGCCGATCGCGATCGCCGGATCGGCGGGCTACGTCATCCAGGGATGGCGCGTGGCCGGCCTTCCCGCCGGCAGCCTGGGCTACGTCTACCTGCCGGCGCTCGTGCTTCTCGTGCTTACCAGCATGGCGGCGGCGCCGCTCGGCGCCGCGCTCGCGCACCGCATGCCGGTGGCGCGACTGCGCCAGGTGTTCGCCGGAATGATGTACCTCCTCGCACTGCGCATGCTGGCCGGCCTGTGGTGATCAGAGCTCGTAGTCGGCGATCCAATGCTCTTCGATGAAGGGGTCGACGATGGCGCGTGTCTCGTGGTGCGCCGCGTGGCGGTGGTAGCCCTCGAGCGCCGAGCGGCCTTCGAAATCGCAGGTGAGCGCGAAATCGACGGCGCGCCGGCCGCTCGCGAAGCTGCGTCCCACCTCGATGCGCAGGAGGCCGGGGACCCGGCCCTGCTGCGCTTGCAGCGCGGCGCGAATTTCTTCGAAACGCTCGCCCCCTTCGGGCTTCAGGCGCCACAGAACGATGTGACGGATCATGAGGTGTGCATCGTAGCGGGTTAAACTCCGCCTTCCCATGGCAGGGCCGCTCTCGCACATCCGCGTCCTCGATCTCTCGCGCGTCCTCGCCGGCCCGTGGGCCGGCCAGAACCTGGCCGATCTCGGCGCCGAGGTGATCAAGGTCGAGCGGCCGAAGGTCGGCGACGACTCGCGCGCCTTCGGCCCGCCGTGGGTGAAGGACCGCGCCGGCAAGGACACGCGCGACTCGGCGTACTTCACCTCGGCGAATCGCGGCAAGAAATCGCTGACCCTCAACATCGCGGTGCCGGAAGGCCAGGCGATCGTGCGCGAGCTGGCGGCGAAATCCGACGTGCTGCTCGAGAACTACAAGTTCGGCGACCTCGCGCGCTACGGCCTGGGCTACGACGAGCTCAGGCGCATCAACCCGCGGCTCGTCTACTGCTCGGTGACCGGGTTCGGCCAGACCGGCCCGTATCGGGAGCGCCCGGGCTACGACTTCATGATCCAGGGCATGGGCGGGATGATGAGCGTCACCGGGGAGCCCGACGGGGCGCCGGGCGGCGGCCCGCAGCGTGCCGGGGTGCCGATCGCCGACATCATCACCGGGATGTACGCCTCCATCGCCATCTGCGCCGCGCTCGCTCACCGCGAGCGCTCGGGCGAGGGCCAGCATCTCGACCTCGCGCTGCTCGACTCGCAGATCGCGCTGCTCGCCTACCAGAACACCAACTACTTCGCGACCGGCGTTCCGCCCCGGCGCATCGGCAACCTGCATCCGAACATCGTCCCCTACCAGCCGTTCCGCGCCGCCGACGGCGAGCTGATCCTCGCCTGCGGCAACGACAGCCAATACCGCAAGTTCTGCGAGGCGGCCGGCTGCCCGGAGCTCGCCGGCGATCCGCGCTTCGCCACGAACGGCAAGCGGGTCGAGAACCGCGCCGAGCTGACGCGCCTGCTCGGCGAGGTCTTCCGCAAGAGGACCCAGCAGGAGTGGCTCGAGCTGCTCGAGGCGGCGGGGATTCCCAACGGCCCCATCAACGACGTCGCGCAGGTCTACCAGGAGCCGCAGGTCAAGGCGCGCGGCGTCAAGATCGAGCTCGAGCACGCGGCCGCCGGCAACCTGGCGCTCGTCGCGAGCCCGATGCGCTTCTCGGCCACGCCGCTGGAATACCGGCTCGCGCCGCCGGTGCTCGGCCAGCACACGGATGAGATCCTGGGCGGTCTGCTCGGCAAGGATGCCGCGCAGATCGAACGGCTGCGTGCCGCCGGCGTGATCTAGCCTTAGGATAACGGCCCGTTCAACGAGGAGGAGCAACATGAAAGCATTCCACCGCGCGGCGCTGGCCGCGGCGCTCGGCGCACTTTCCGCTGCCGCGCTCGCGGCGCCGACGACGCTGCGCGCTTCGCACCAGTTCCCCGGCGGTCGCGGCGACGTGCGTGACGAGATGGTGCAGATCATCGCTCGCGAGGCGAAGGCCGCCAACGTCGACCTCGAGGTCCAGGTCTACCCGGGCGCGTCGCTCTTCAAGCCGAACGAGCAGTGGAACGCGCTGGTGAACGGCCAGCTCGACATCTCGTCCTTCCCGCTCGACTACGCGAGCGGCAAGGTGCGCGCCTTCGGCGCCACGCTCATGCCTGGCCTCGTGCGCAGCCACGATCGCGCGCAGCGCCTGAACGGCTCCCCGTTCATGAAGGACATCAAGGCGCAGATCGACAAGGCGGGCGTCGTCGTGCTCGCCGACGCCTGGCTCGCCGGCGCGATGGCCTCCAAGCGCGGCTGCATCCGCAAGCCGGAGGACGTGAAGGGCCTCAAGTTCCGCTCCGCCGGGCCGACCTTTGCCGCGATGTGGCAGTCGGCCGGGGCGACGATCGTCTCGGTGCCCTCGAACGAGGTGTACAACGCGCTGCAGACCGGCGTCGCCGAGGGCACCGACACCAGCTCGGGAAGCTTCGTGTCGTTCCGCATCTACGAGCAGGTGAAGTGCCTCACCGCGCCCGGCGACAACGCGCTCTGGTTCATGTACGAGCCGGTGCTCATGTCCAAGAAGAGCTTCAACCGGCTGAACCCGAAGCAGCGCGACGTGCTGCTGCAGGCGGGCAGGAAATCGCAGGAATTCTTCGCCAGCAAGGCTAAGGAGCTCGACGAGCAGATGGTCAAGGTGTTCAAGGAGCATAACGTCGAGGTGATCACGCTCTCGCCGCAGGAGTACGACCAGTGGGTCGGCGTGGCGCGCAAGAGCTCGTACGCGCAGTTCGCCAAGGAAGTGCCGAACGGCCAGAAGCTGATCGAGGAAGCGCTCAGCGTCAAGTGACGTGACCCGCTTCGCTTACGCGATCCAGCGGGTCTCGCAGCTCTGCGGCATCGTCGCCGCCGCGCTCATCGCGCTCGGCGTGCTGGTGGTATGCCAGATGGTGTTCATCCGCTACGTGCTGAACCAGAACACCATCTGGCAGACCGACTTCGTCACCTGGAGCCTGGTCGCCGCGACGTTCGTCGGCAGTCCTTACGTGCTGCTCACGCGCGGGCACGTGAACGTCGACGTGCTGCCGCTGTACCTGGGCGCGCGGGCACGCTGGTGGCTCGCCCTCGCCTCGATGGTCATGTCGCTCGCCTTCTGCCTCGTGCTGCTGTGGCTCGCCGGCCGGTTCTGGCTGGAATCGTGGCAGCAGAAATGGGTCTCCGACACCATGTGGCGGGCGCGCATGTGGATTCCGTATAGCTCGATGCCCATCGGCCTCGCCATCCTGGCGCTGCAGTTCGTCGCCGACCTGCATGCGCTGCTCACCGGGCGCGAGCCGCCCTTCGGCATCCGCAAGAGCTCGTGACGCCGACCGCGCAAGGCGCCATCGTCCTCATCGCGACGCTCGCGGTGCTGCTCTCCGGCGCGCCCGTGGCCTTCGGGCTCGGCGCTCTTTCCGTAGCGTTCCTCGTGATCTTCCAGGGATTCGATGCCCTTCAGGTGGTCGCGGAGACGTTCTGGGCCGGGCTCAACGACTTCACGCTCGTGTCCATCCCGATGTTCGTCATGATGGGCGCAGCCATCGGCTCCTCGCCCGCGGGCAAGGACCTGTACGAGGCGCTCGATCGCTGGCTCTACCGCGTGCCGGGAGGGCTGGTGATCTCCAATCTCGGCGCGTGCGCGATCTTCGCCGCGCTCACCGGCTCCTCGCCGGCATGTTGCGCGGCGATCGGCAAGATGGGCATCCCGGAGATGCGCCGGCGCGGCTACCCGGACGACATCGCCACCGGCTCGATCTGCGCCGGCGGCACGCTCGGCATCCTCATCCCGCCGTCGATCACGTTCATCCTGTACGGCATCGCCACCGAGACGTCGATCGGGCGGCTGTTCCTCGCCGGCGTCCTGCCGGGCCTGCTGCTCACGGGCCTGTTCATGCTCTGGACGCTGTTCGCGATCTGGCGCAAGGGCTTCCGCGCACATGCCGCCGACTTCCGCTACAGCTGGAAGGAGAAGTTCGAGTCGATACCTAAGATCGCGCCGTTCATCGTCATCATCGTCGGCGTGATGTACGTGCTGTACGGCGGCGTGGCGACGCCTTCGGAAGCGGCCGGCGTCGGCGCGGCGCTGTGCGTAGTGCTCGCCGTGCTGATCTACCGGATGTGGAAGGCGCGCGACTGGTGGCAGATCCTGCGCGACACGACGCGCGAGTCGGTGATGATCCTGATGATCATCGCCGCGGCGGTGCTTTTCGGCTACATGCTCACTTCGCTGTACCTCACGCAGACGCTCGCCACGACGATCGCCGAGATGCACGTCAACCGGTGGGTGCTGATGGCGCTGATCAACGTTTTCCTGCTGGTGTGCGGCTTCTTCATCCCGCCGGCGGCGGTCATCCTGATGACCAGCCCGATCCTCCTGCCGATCATCCGCTCGGCCGGCTTCGATCCGGTCTGGTTCGGCGTGATCATGACCATCAACATGGAGATCGGCCTGATCCATCCGCCGGTCGGCCTGAACATCTACATCGTGAACTCGATCGCGCCCGACGTGCCGCTCATGAAGGTCATCTGGGGGACGATCCCCTACGTGCTGTGCATGTTCCTCGCGATCGTCATCCTGTGCTTCTTCCCCGGGATCGCGACCTGGCTGCCCAACCACATGATGGGCGTCGTGCGCACCGGCTGACGCGTCAAAGCCCGTTCAGGGCGACGTCGAACACGTCGAAGTTACGCAGGCGCCGGCCGGGGGTCGGGACGCCAACCGGACGGCTGAAGAGCAGCGGCACGGTCTGCTCGGAGACGCCGCCGTGCGAGCGCAGCGGCGCATCGAGCCCGGAGAGATCGTGCCGCTCGCGGCTCGTGCCGAGCACGACATGCCGGGCGGCGATCAGCACCACGTCTCCCAGCCGATCGGGCGGCAGGTCGAATTTCCGGCACGCCGCTTCGCTTGCCAGCGCGAGCTCGATGCCCTCCAGCCGCGACAGGCGCTCGATCACGCTCGGCGCGTCGACATCGGCGGGCAGGTAAGCGGTGGCAAACGAGCCGAGCGCGCCGTGATGCACGACGTACGGATCGGTAATCGGCAGGATGACCCGCGCCGCCTGGTTGCCGAGCCAGGCGTCGAGGATGTCCTGAAGGTAGACGACGTTCGGCTGGCCGTCCGCGCCGAACTTGTCGTTCATGCCGTGGTCGGCGGTGATGCCGAGCGACGCGCCCAGATCGTCCAGCTGCGCGAGGTAGCCGTCCATCATCCGGTAGAAGGCGTTCGCCGCCGGCGAGCCGGGCGGCGCCTTGTGCTGGACGTAGTCGGTGGTCGAGAGATACAGGAGATCGGGCCGAAGGGTCCTCATCAGCCCGACGCCGGCCGCGAAAACGAACTCGGAGAGCTGCGCGCTGTACACCGAGGGCACCGGCATGCCCGCGAGCTCTACCGCAGCAGCGTCGGCCGACTCGGCGGAGAAGCACGTGCCGCGCAGGTCCTTGCCGAGCAGGCGGCGCAGCTTGTCCTTGGCGGTGACGACGGCGACCTTGGCCCCCGCGTCGGCAAAGGCGGCGAGGATCGTGCCGACGCGCAGGTATTTCGGGTCGTTCATCATCACCTCGGCCCTCGCATCGCGGTCGTAGAAGTAGTTGCCGCAGATGCCGTGCACCGAGGGCGGCACGCCGGTGACGATCGACATGTTGTTCGGGTTGGTGAAGCTCGGGATGACGCAGTCGGCCTCGAGCGCGCTGCCGCCGGCGATCAGCCGCTCGAGGAACGGCGCCTGTCCGGCGGCGACGGCGCGTGAGATGTACTCGGGCTCGCAGCCGTCGACGCAGACGACCACCAGCGGGCGATCCATCCAGCGGTAGCTGCGCCCGTTGACGACGAGCGGGGCGCGAGCGCTCACCCGGCGAGCCTCAGCAGCCACAGCGCTACCGCCCCGGCGAGCGTGCCGGCGAACAGGTTCCGTTTCGTCATCCAGAAATAGGCCGCCAGGGCGGCCGCGGCTCCGACGACGCGCTCGACGGCGGTGATCTCCGCCAGCTCGCCGGTCGGCATGACGAGCATGCGCGATACCACGCCGGCGATGATCGCATAGGCCACGCAGGCGATCCAGGTGAAGCCCCGGCTGCGCGGGTCCATGCCGGCGGAGAGCAGCACCCCGGGGCCGCGCCAGAGGTAGGTCGCAGCGCCGCACGCGCCGAGCAGCAGCCAGGTGTCGCTCATCGCCAGCGCAGCAGCGCGTAGGCGAGCGAGCCGCCCGCGAGGCCGCCGAGCGGCACGCTCCACTGCGGACTGACCAGGTAGGCGAGGGGCCCGGCCACCGCACCGCAGGCGAGGCCAAGGGCCGCGATGCGCTCGCGCACGCCACCGGCGAGGATCAGCAGGTAGTACATCGGCACCATGAACACGAGGCCGAGGCGCACGAGCGGCGGCAGCCGGTCGGCACCGAGATAGCCGGCGGCGGTCGACAGCGCGCTCACCGTCATCAGGACCAGCGTGAAGCCGTAGAACCAGGAGAGCCGCTGCGCGCGCGGCAGGTCGGGAAAGCGCGTCACCGCCATGGTCCAGCCGCTCAGCGAAAGGAGCTGCGCCGCGAGGTAGTACTTCCACGGCCGGTGGGCGGGGTCGCGCAGCTCGGGCATGAGCATGATCGTCATCGGCAGGAACCGCGCCGAGGACAGCGCGACGGCGATCAGCGTGGCGAGCAGCGGGGCGCCGAGCGTGTGCATCTCGACGAAGATCAGCTGCCCCGGCAGCGCCCAGATGACCACCGTGGAGGCGACCGCGACCGGCAGCGCGATCGCCTGGGCGCTGGCGAGCGCGCCGAAGCCGACGAAGCCGGCGAGCAGAACCGCGGAAGGCACGCCCGCCGCCTCGCGCGCCCCGGCCAGGAAGGGCTTTTCTATTGCGTGCGCAGGCGAGGGTCGAGCGCGTCGCGCAGCGAGTCGCCGAAGAGATTGAAGCCGAACACCGCGAGGCTGATCGCGAGGCCGGGGAAGATCGCCATCCAGGGAGCGGTCTCGGCGAAGTCGACCGCGGCACCGCGCAGCATCAATCCCCAGGCGGCGATCGGCTCCTGGACGCCCAGGCCGAGGAACGACAGCGACGCCTCGAGCAGGATCGCCTGGCCGAGGAACGAGGTGAGCATGATGAGGTAGGGCGCCATGACGTTCGGCAGCATGTGGCGCAGGACGATGCGCGCATCGCCGAAGCCCGCGGCGCGTGCCGCGTCGACATACGGCATCTCCCGCACCGCCAGCGCGCTCGCGCGCACGACCCGCGCGCAGCGCGGGATCATCGGGATGGCGATGGCGAAGATGACGTTGTGCACCCCCGTGCCGAGGATCGCGACCACGGACAGCGCCAGGATGATGATCGGGAACGAGATCACTACATCCATGATCCGCTGCACCACCAGATCGGTACGGCCGCCGAAGTAGGCGCTCGCCACGCCGATCAGCGCGCCGGCGATCGAGCCGGTCAGCGAGGCGCCGAAGCCGACGATCAGCGCGGTGCGCGAGCCGTAAAGGATGCGCGAGAGCACGTCGCGCCCGTAGGCATCGGTGCCCAGCCAGTGCGTCAGGCTGGGCCGCGCGATCATCGCCGCGTAGTCGGTGCTCAGCGGGTCGAACGGCGCTACCCAGGGGGCGCCGAAGCCGACGATCGCCATGACGACGATGATCACGGCGCCGATCGCGCCGAGCGGCCGGTGGCGGGCGAAGTCGAACGCCGCCTGCAGCCAGCGCGGCCGGCGCTTGCGGGCCTGCGCGAGGCGATCGAAGTTTTCGCGGGTGACGGCCATGCTCAGCGGTAGCGGATGCGCGGGTCGAGCCACGCGTAGGCGATGTCGGTCGCGAAGTTGATCAGGATGAACACCGAGGCGACGATCAGCACCAGCGCCTGGGTGAGCGTGTAGTCGCGATGCGAGATGGCCTCGACGAAGAGCAGCCCCAGGCCGTTCAGGTTGAACACCTGCTCCGTGACCACCAGGCCGCCCAGCAGGAAGGCGAACTCCAGGCCGATCACCGTGATCACCGGCAGCATGGCGTTCTTCATGGCGTGGCGCGAGAGGATGAGCTTCAGCCACAGGCCCTTGGCGCGCGCGGTGCGGATGTAGTCCTCGCGCAGCACCTCGAGCATCGACGAGCGCATCATGCGGGTCGCCACGGCCGAATAGCGGTAGCCGACCGCGAGCGCCGGCCAGATGAGCTGCGCCAGGTTGTCCCACGGGTTCACCCAGATAGGCGTGAAGACCATCGGCGGCAGCCATTTGAAGAAGATCAGCATCGCCAGGATCATCAGGATGCCCAGCCAGAACGAGGGCATCGCCAGCCCGGCAATGGAGAATACGCGCACCGCGTAGTCGATCCAGCTATCCTGCTTCACCGCGGCGAGGATGCCGAGCGGCACGGCGAGCAGCGTGGCGACCACCGTGGCGAGCAGCGCGAGCTCGAGCGACAGCGCGAAGCGCAGCCGGATCTCCTCGCTGATCGGCGAGCCGGTCCACATCGACGTCCCGAAGTCGAGCCGCAGCACGCCGCCCATCCAGCCGGCGAACTGCTTCCAGATCGGCTGGTCGAGCCCGAGCTTCTTTCGCTCCAGGTTCATCAGCTCCTGCGACTGGAACTGGCTGCCCTGCGTGAGGTAGCGCGCTTCGACGACGTCGCCCGGCACCACGCGCAGGAGGAGAAAAATCAGCACCGCCACCCCGAACAGGGTCGGGATCATGAGCAGCAGGCGCTTGACGAGGTATTGCAGCATCGGGGCGCTCCGGCGGCGGCCCCTCAGGGGCCGCCGCCTGCCTTGGCCCGTCCGGCCGTTACTGGGAGAGCCAGACCGTGTCGAGCGTTTGGTTCAGATAGTGGCTCGGCGTGATGGTCCAGCCGTGCATCTTCGCCGAGTGCGGGATGATGCGGTGCCATTGCAGCGTCATGATGTAGTGCGCCTCCTCGTCGAGCACCCGCTTCTCGAATTCGCGGATCAGCTTCTTGCGCTCGTCGGGGTTGTCGGCCTCGCTCTGCTCGTCGTAGAGCTTGTCCAGCACCGGGTCCTTGTAGCGGCCGTAGTTCGCCGGGTTGCGGTCCGCGGAAAGGAACTTGTAGGTGTCGAGGTCGGGCTCGACGATGTAGCCGCACTGGAAGTCCATGGCGGTCTCGAAGTCACCCTTGCGAATCACGCCGAAGTAGGCCGCCGGCTCGATCACTTCCTGCTTGACGTTGAGGCCGATCTGGCGCCACTGGTCGATCAGCCAGACGCCGAGCGGCTCGTAGGGCATCGGGATGCCGCGGTTCTTGAAGGTGAACGAGAAGCCCTCGGGGACGCCCGCCTCCTTGAGCAGCCGGCGCGCCTCGGCGCGCGACTTGTTGATGTCCTTCCAGTAGCCGGCCAGCTTCGCGAGCTCCTCCGGCGGGGTCGCGTAAGGCGTGCCCGGTACCTGCACGCCCGCCACCGCCTGGACGATGGCGATCTTGGAGAGCGCCTGCGAGCCCTGGTAGCGGTCGAGCGCGAGAGTCAGCGCGCGGCGCACGCGCTTGTCGTCGAAGGGCTTCTTCTCGTGGTTGATGGTCACCATGAGGATGCAGTCCCACGGCGACTCCTGGACCTTGATCTTGTCGCCCAGCGCGGCGGTCAGCGTGTCGCGCTCGGCCGGCGAGAAGCCGCGGAACTGCGCGTGCGCGCGTTCGCTGCGGATTGCCGCGACCTGCGCCGAGGAGCTGCGAATGAAGATCGCGCGGAAGCTGTCGAGATACGGCTTGCCCTTGTCCCAGTAGTTGGGGTTCTTCTTGCCGACCACGTGCGAGCCCTTGACGTGCTCGACGAAGACGAACGGCCCGGTGCCCATGATGTGGGTCTCGTACCAGTGCGGATCCTTCGCGAGGATGTCGGCCTTGTAGATGAAGTTGTAGGGCGAGAGCAGCGACGAGATGAACGAGCCCGAGCGGTGCTTGAGGTGGAACACCACCGTGTACGGGTCGGCCGCCTCGACCGACTCGACGACCGCGTACTGCCCCTTGCGGCTCGAGCCGACGCCCGGCGGCGGGAAGATGATGTGGTCGTACGACGCCTTGATGTCCTTCGAGGTCATCTCCGAGCCGTCGTGGAACTTGACGCCGCGGTGCAGCTTGAAGGTGTAGGTCTTGCCGTCCTTCGAGACCGTCCAGCTCTCGGCGAGCGAGGGCGCCGGCTTGGTGCCGCTCCTGTCGTTCGGATCGACGCGCAGCAGCGTGTTGTAGAACGGCGCGATCGGATGGATCAGGCCGAAGGTCTCTTCGCGATGGCCGTCGTAGGAAGGCGGCTCGGAAGGAACCGGGAACACCAGCTCGCCGCCGTAACGCGGGGTCTGCGCCTGCGCAGTCAATGCAAGGAATGCGCTGGCGGCAAGCGCCAGCATCCACGCGATACGTCTCATTTGCAGCTCCTCCTCCTAGATGACTGAAACCCGCCTCTTCGGGACCTGTTCTTCTTGTTGTGCCGCGTAGTAGAGAGGCAGAGGCCGCGGTCTGTCAATGCCCGCGGTCAGGTGTCGACGTCAGACGCGAGGTCAGACGAGGTGACAGGCCGCCCAGTGCCCGGGCCGGATTTCCCTTAAGGCAGGGATTTGCGCGCTGCAGCGGCCTTCCGCGATCGGGCAGCGAGGGTGGAAGACGCAGCCCGAGGGCGGATTGAGCGGGCTCGGCACCTCTCCCTTAAGGACCGTACGACTGCGCCGCAGCTCGAGGCTCGGATCCGGGATCGGCACCGCGGAAAGCAGCGCCTGCGTGTAGGGATGGAGCGGCTCCTCGTACAGCGTGCGCCGGTCGGCGAGCTCGACGATCCTGCCGAGATACATCACCGCCACCCGGTCGGAGATGTGGCGCACCACCGAGAGGTCGTGCGCGATGAAGACATAAGTGAGGCCGAGGCGGCGTTGCAGGTCTTCCAGCAGGTTGATGATCTGCGCCTGGATCGACACGTCCAGCGCGGAAACCGGCTCGTCGCAGATGATCAGCGAGGGCTCCATCGCCAGGGCGCGGGCGATGCCGACGCGCTGCCGCTGGCCGCCGGAAAGCTGGTGCGGATAGCGCGCCGCGTGCTGCGGCAGCAGGCCCACCTGCTCGAGCAGCTCGCGCACGCGCGCGGCCCGCGCCTGCGCATCGGGCACGAGGCGGTGCACCTTGAGCGGCTCGGCGAGGATCTGGCCGATGGTCATGCGCGGGTTGAGCGAGGCGTAGGGGTCCTGGAAGATCACCTGCATGCGCCGGCGCACGCGGCGCAGCCCGCGCTCGTCGAGCGCGGTGATGTCGACGCCCTCGAAGAGGATGCGACCGCTGGTCGGGCGCTCGAGGTGCAGGATGCAGCGCCCGGTCGTGGTCTTGCCGCAGCCCGACTCGCCCACCAGGCCGAGCGTCTCTCCGCGACGCACGCTGAAGCTCACGCCGTCGATGGCGCGCACCGTGGCGGCCTTGGGCGCCAGCATGCCGCCGCCGACCGAGAAGTGCTTGACGAGCTCCCGTACCTCGAGCAGCGCCTCGCTCACTGCGCCACCTCGGCCTCGCGCCGCGCGAGGCGCTGCGACTCCCAGCAGGCCGCGCCATGGCCTTCGCCGACGGCGTGCAGCGCCGGCACCTCGCCGCAGCGTTCGCTGCGATACGCGCAGCGCGGCGCGAACGCGCAGCCCGCGGGCAGGCGGGTCAGGTCGGGCGGCTGGCCCTCGATCGGATCGAGGCGCGCGCGACGCGGCTCGTCGAGGCGCGGGACCGAGCGCAGGAGTCCGAGGGTATAGGGATGGCGCGGGTTGGCGTAGAGCTCGGACGCGCTTGCCTGCTCGACGATCCGGCCGGCGTACATGACGTTGACGCGGTCGGCGTAGCGCGCGACCACGCCGAGGTTGTGCGTGATGATGAGCATCGCCACGCCGAGGCGCTGCGACAGGTCGCGCATCAGCTCGAGGATCTGCGCCTGGATGGTCACGTCGAGCGCGGTGGTCGGCTCGTCGGCGAGGATGAGCGACGGATTGCAGGCGAGCGCCATGGCGATCATCATGCGCTGGCGCATGCCGCCGCTGAAGTGGTGCGGGTACTGCGAGAGCCGGCGCTGCGGGTCCGGGATGCCGACCATGCCGAGCAGCTCGATCGCGCGTGCGCGCGCCGCCTCGGGCGGCATCTTCAGATGGATCTCGAGCCCCTCGGTCAGCTGCCGGCCGATCGTGAGCACCGGGTTGAGCGAGGTCATCGGCTCCTGGAACACCATGCCGATGTCGCCGCCGCGCACCCGCCGCATCTCCTGCTCGTCGAGCCTGAGCAGGTCGCGTCCCTTGTAGAGGATCTCGCCGCCTTCGATCCGGCCCGCGGGCGGCGCCACAAGGCGCATGATGCTGAGCGCGGTCACCGACTTGCCGCAGCCGGATTCGCCGACCAGCGCCACCGTCTCGCCTTCCTCGATGCTCCACGACACGCCGTCGACGGCGCGCACGACGCCGCCGGCGGTGAGGAAGCTGGTCCTCAGGTTCCTGACTTCGAGCAGCGCCATGGCGCGGCCAGTCTAGCAGGCTACCCGTAGAACAGGTGGACCAGCCCCATGCCGGTCACCGGCACGTAAGTGACGAGCAGCAGCACGGCAAGCAGGACGGCGATGAACCAGATGTTCACGCGCGTCACTTCCCAGACGCTCGACTTCGAGATCGAGCAGGCCACCATCAGCACGCTCGCCACCGGCGGCGTCTGCTGGCCGATGCCGAGGTTGACGGTGACGATCAGGCCGAAGTGGACCGGGTCGATGCCGACCGCGTTGACGAGCGGCATGACCACCGGCACGACCAGGATGATCGCCGCGGCGGAGTGCAGGAACATGCCGAGCAGGAGGAAGAGCACGTTGAGCAGGGCGAGCACCAGCCACTTGTTGTTCGTGAGCTGCGACACCTGCTGCGCCAGGTGCTGCGGCGCCTGGACCTCGCTGAGATAGGTGCCGAGCAGCGCCGAGGTGGCGACGAGCAGCATGACCACCGCGGTCTGCACCCCGCCGTCGATCATCGCCTTCTTCAGCTCGCGCATGTCGAGCTCGCGGTAGATGACTAGGCCGATGAAGAGCGCCGCGATCACCGCCATCGCCGCGCCTTCGGTCGCGGTCACGATGCCGCCGAAGATCGCGCCGAGGATGATCATCGGCAGGGTGAACGCCCAGAACGCCTCGCGGAAGGTCTGCTTGACGCGCGCCCACTGCAGCTTCTCCTCGACCGGCAGGTTGTAGCGGCGCGCGAACCAGTACGCCATGCCCATGAGGCCGAGGCCGCCGAGCACGCCCGGCACGATGCCCGCGACGAAGAGCTGCACCACCGAGGTGCCGGCCATGACCGCGTACAGGATCATGGGAATCGAAGGCGGGATGATGACCGCCAGGGTCGCCGAGGATGACATCACCGCGGCGGCGAGCGGGCTCGGATAGCCCTTCGACTTCATCGCCGGAATGAGGATCGAGCCGAGCGCGGACACGTCGGCGACCGCCGAGCCGGAGATCTCGGCGAAGAAGAGCGAGGTGCCGATCGACACCATCGCCAGGCCGCCGCGGATGAAGCCGAGGATCGAGCTCGCGAAGGCGATCAGGCGGCGCGAGATGCCCGAGGCGTTCATGATCGCCCCCGCGAGGATGAACAGCGGGATGGCGATCAGCGGAAAGTTGGTCGCGCCGTTGTAGAGCACGACCGGCAGGTTGGGCAGCGCGTCCGTGCCCTGCGTCACCAGCATGGCGGCGAGCGCCACCAGCCCGAGCGACACGGCGATCGGCACGTCGAGCACGACCAGCGCGAGCACGCAGAGGAAGAGCACGAGGATCGGCATTACTGCGACGCCTCCCCGGTCTGCGCCGCGTGCCCGGCACGCGCCTGCCGCAACGCGAGCGGCAGCGAGAGCAGCTCCGCGGCGATGATCAGCACGGCGCTGATCGGGATCACCGACTGCACCCAGGCTACCTCCACCTCGGGCAGGCTGATCAGGTGGTCGGTGGCGAGCACCTCCAGGATGGCATAGCCCATCCAGCCGAGGGTGAGGAAGAAGGCGACCACCAGAAGCGAGGCAACGAGGCGCGCCGCGACGCGCGCCTTCGGCGGGAAGAAAGCCACGATCTCCGGGCAGCCGATGTGCGCGCGCTTCACCGCCGCCAGCGCCGAGCCGTAGAAGGTCAGCCAGGCGAGCAGGATCGACGCCACCTCGTCGTACCAGGCGAGCGAGGCGCCGAAGGTGCGGTACAGCACGCCGACGGTGACTTCCACGAACAGCACCGCCATCAAGGCGATGACCAGCCACTCCAGCAGGCGCTCATAGCGCCTGCGGAGCTCTTCCAGCCGCGACACTTACTGCTTGCCCAGCGCGATCGCCCGGTCGATGATCTCCTTCGCGCCGGGCACTTCCTTCGCGAACTCGTCGTAGACCGGCTTCGACGCCTTGATGAATGCGTCCTTGTCGGCCTCGTTGACCTTGATCGTGCCGCTCGCCTTCATCTTCTCGAGCAGCACGCCGTCGTCCTTCGCCGCCTTCTCGTAGACCCACGACTGGACCTCCTTGGCGGTCGAGTCGAGCGTCTTGCGCACGTCGGCGGGCAGCTTGTTCCATTTCTTCAGGCCGACCGCGAGGTACGCCGGCGAATACACGTGGCCGGTGAGCGAGAGGTACTTCTGCACCTCGTAGAACTTGGCGCTGTAGATCTGCGCGAACGGATTCTCCTGACCGTCCATCACGCCGGTCTGCAGCGCGGTGAAGACCTCGGAGTACTTCATCGGCGAGGGGTTGGCGCCGTAGGCCTGGAACATCTTCACCCGCCACTTGCCCTCCGGCACGCGCAGCTTGATGCCCTGCAGGTCGGCCGGGGTGTTGATCGGGTGCTTGTTGTTGGTGATGTGGCGGAAGCCGTTCTCCCACACGGCGAGGATCTTCAGCCCCTTCTTCTCGACCGCGGGCTCCATCTTCGACCAGAAGACCGCCTTCTCGATCTTCTTCATGTGTTCGCGGCTTTTCACCAGGTACGGCATCTCGAACACGCCGAAGATGTCGGCCTCGGAGGACATGACCGTCGAGGGCTCGGCGAAATCGACCGTGCCGAGCTTGAGCTTCTGCAGCAGCTCCTTGTCGCCGCCGAGCTGGCTCGAGCCGTAGGTGACCACCTTGTACTTGCCCTTCAGGCGCTCGTTGGCCCGCTTGGCGAACTCGTCGGCGGCGGCGCCGATGAGCGAGCCCGGCTCGCCGACATGGCCGAGCTTCAGCTCGGTCTGGGCGAGCACCTTGCCGGTGACGAAAACGGCCACGGCGGCCGCCACTACTATGCGCAGCTTCATCGCTCCTCCTCCTTTTGTCGTAACTATGCGGCGGCGCGCGCCGGTGCCGAACGGCACTCGGCGAGATAGTCCATCGCCGCCCTTACACCTTCTTTCTTAGCAGGCACGCCGGCCAGTGCAAGGCCCATTTCGACGCCCGCCAGCGTGCCCATCAGGGAAAGGTCGTTGAAATCGCCGAGGTGGCCGATGCGGAACACCTTGCCGGCGAGCTTGCCGAGGCCCGTGCCGAGCGACATGTCGAACGCCTCGAGGATCGTCTTGCGTGCCCGGTCGGCATCGTGCCCGGCGGGCAGCAGCACCGCGGTGAGCGACGCCGAGTATTCGCGCGGATCGAGCGCCAGCACTTCGAGGCCCCAGGCGCGCACCGCGCGGCGCGTCGCCTCCGCATGGCGCTGGTGGCGCGCAAATACCGCGTCCAGCCCTTCCTCGTCGAGCAGCATGGTTAGCGCCTCGCGCAGCCCATAGAGCAGATTGGTCGCCGGCGTATATGGGAAATAACCGTTCTTTCCATTGGCGATCATCTCGTCCCAGGCGAAGTAGCTCTTCGGCAGGCGCGCCGACTTCGCGGCCGCGAGCGCCTTGGGGGAGACGCAGTTGAAGGACAGCCCGGGCGGCAGCATCAGCCCTTTCTGCGAGCCGGCGACGGTCACGTCGACGCCCCAGTCGTCGTGCCGGTAGTCGATCGAGGCGAGCGAGGAGATGGTGTCGACCATGAAAAGCGCCGGATGTCCCGCCGCATCGATGGCGCGGCGCGCGTCGCCGATCCGCGAGGTAACGCCGGTGGAGGTCTCGTTGTGCACGACGCACACCGCCTTGATGCGCTTGCCGGCATCGGCGCGCAGGCGCTTCTCGAGCGCTTCCGGATCGACCCCGTGGCGCCAATCGCCGGGCAGGAACTCGACCTGCAGGCCGAGCCGCGCGGCCATCTTCTGCCAGAGCGTCGCGAAGTGGCCGGTTTCGACCATCAGCACCGGGTCCCCAGGGGACAGCGTGTTGACGAGCGCGGCCTCCCAGGCGCCGGTGCCGGAAGCGGGGTAGATCACCACCTCGCCGGAGGCGGTCTTGAAGACGCGCTTCATGCCGGCGAGGACGCGCTTGCCGAGCTCGCCGAACTCCGGGCCCCGATGGTCCATGGTCGCCGCGTCGATCGCGCGCAGCACCCGGTCCGGCACGTTGGTCGGACCCGGAATCTGAAGGAAATGTCGGCCGGCTTTTCGCATTGAGATATTCTACTTCGCTGCGTGAACGCTCCCGCCTTCCCTTTGCGCTTCGCCGAGCCGCGGCTCGCGCAGCGCCTGCGCAAGGAGCTCGACGCCGAGGTGCTTTTCGATCCGGCGAGCCGCGGGCGCTATTCGACCGACGCTTCGATCTACCAGATCGAGCCGCTCGGCATCGTCCTGCCGCGCAGCGAGGAAGCGGCGCGCGCGGCGATCGCCATCGCCGCCGAGGAGGGCGTGCCGATCCTGCCGCGCGGCGCCGGCAGCTCGCAGTGCGGGCAGGCGGTCGGCGCGGCGCTGGTCATCGACCACACCAAGTACCTGAACCGCGTGCTGGAGGTGCAGGGCGAGCGCGCGGTGGTGCAGCCCGGCGTGGTGCTCGATGCGCTCAACGCGGCGCTGCGCCCCAAAGGCCTCTGGTTCCCGGTCGATGTCTCGACCAGCGCGCAGGCGACGCTCGGCGGCATGGCCGGCAACAACTCCTGCGGCTCGCGCTCGATCGCCTACGGCAACATGGTGCACAACGTGCTGGCAATCGAGGCGTGCACGGTCTCCGGCGAGCGCTGGACCTTCGGGCCGATGGACGATGCCTCCGGGCCCGCCGGGTACCGCGAGTTTCTTTCCCGGTTGAAGAACCTTTATGAAAGGGAAAAGGCCGAGATCGAGGCGCGCTTCCCGAAGGTGCTGCGCAAGGTGGCGGGCTACAACCTCGACCACCTCGGAGCGCCGCACGCCAACGCCGCGCACCTCCTGGTCGGCTCCGAAGGCACGCTGGCCTGGTCGGAACGCCTGCACCTCAAGCTCTCGCGCATTCCGCCGCGCCGCGTGCTCGGCGTGTGCCATTTCCCGAAGTTCTATACGGCGATGGATGCCACGCAACACATCGTGCGGCTCGGGCCGAGCGCCGTCGAGCTGGTCGACCGCACGATGATCGGCCTTGCGCGCGAGATCGGCGCCTTCCGCAAGACCGTGGACGCCTTCATCCGCGGCGAGCCCGATGCGATCCTGCTGGTCGAGTTCTCGGGCGAGGAGGACCCGGCGCCGCGCCTGAAGCGGCTGGTCGAGCTGATGGGCGACCTCGGCCTGCCGGGCAGCGTCGTCGAAATCGGCGACCCTGCGCAGCAGCGCGACATCTGGGAAGTGCGCAAGGCCGGGCTCAACATCATGATGTCGATGAAGGGCGACGGCAAGCCCGTGTCCTTCATCGAGGACTGCGCGGTGCCGCTCGAGCACCTCGCCGAGTACACCGATCGCCTGACGCGCGTGTTCGAGAAGCACGGCACGCGCGGCACCTGGTACGCGCACGCGTCGGTCGGCACGCTGCACGTGCGCCCGGTGCTCGACATGCGCCGCGACGGCGCGCGGAAAATGCGCGCCATCGCCGAGGAAGCCTGCGCCATGGTGAAGGAGTTCAAGGGCGCCTACTCCGGCGAGCACGGCGACGGGCTGGTGCGCTCGGAGTGGATCGCGCCGTTCTTCGGCCCGCGCCTCACCGCCGCGCTCGGCGAGATCAAGTCGTGGCTCGATCCCAAGGGGCTGATGAACCCGGGCAAGATCGTCGACCCGCCGAAGATGGACACGCGCGAGCTGTTCCGCTTCAAGCCGGGCTACGAAGCGCGGGTGCCGCAGACTGCGCTCGACTGGTCGGAATGGGGGGGCTACGACAAGGCCGTCGAGATGTGCAACAACAACGGCCATTGCCGCAAGTTCGACGCCGGCACGATGTGCCCGTCCTATCGCGCGACGCGCAACGAACGGGATCTGACGCGCGGCAGAGCGAACACCCTGCGTCTCGCGCTCTCCGGGCAGCTCGGCGGCGAGGGCGAGCAGGCGGTCAAGGAAGCGCTCGAGCTTTGCGTGTCGTGCAAGGGCTGCAAGCGCGAATGCCCGACCGGCGTCGACATGGCGCGCATGAAGGTCGAGTTTCTCGCCCAATACCGGAAGACGCACCCGCTCACGCTGCGCGATCGCGCAATCGGTTATCTGCCGCGCTATGCGGCGTGGGCGTCGCGCGTCGCGCCTCTGGCGAATGTGCTTTCCCGTCTCGGGAAGTCCGCCATCGGCTTCGCGCCGCAACGCGACCTGCCGCGCTGGCGCAATGACGTTTTCCCGGCGATCGAGCGAAGCGACGCCGACGTCGTGCTCTTCGTGGACACGTTCAACCGCTATTTCGAGCCGGAGAACGCGCGCGCGGCGCTCAACGTGCTGCGCGCGGCGGGCTATCGCGTCCATGCGCCCGGGCCGATCTGCTGCGGGCGTACCTTCCTGTCGGTCGGGCTCGCCGAAGAGGCGAAACGCGAGGCGCGTCGCTTCACCGCGACCCTGAAGCCTTACGCCGAGCGCGGCGTGCCGATCGTCGGCCTGGAGCCGTCTTGCCTCTTCTCGCTGCGCGACGAGCTCGGCGTGCTGCTGCCCGAAGGCGGGGCGCTTGCCGGCAAGGCGTTCCTGTTCGAGGAGTTTCTCGCAGCAAACCCCGGGCGGCTGAAGTTCCGCGAGACGAAGCGCCAAGTGCTGCTGCACGGGCATTGCCATCAGAAGGCGTTCGACGCCATGCCGGCGGTGGAAAAGGTGCTGCGCAGCGTGCCGGGCGTAACGCTCGGCACCGTCCAGACGAGCTGCTGCGGCATGGCGGGCAGCTTCGGCTACGAGGCGGAGCACTACGACGTGTCGCTGAAGATGGCGGAGCTGGCGCTCCTGCCGGCGGTGCGCAGCGCCGCCGATGCGCTGCTCGTCGCGGACGGCACGAGCTGTCGCGCGCAGATCGCGCACGGCACCGGACGCACGCCGATGCACGTTGCGCGTTTCCTCGAGTCGGCCCTCAGCGCCTAGCGCCGGCGCGCCGGCTCCACGCGAAAAGCGCGATACCGCCGGCGATCATCGGCACGCACAGCCACTGGCCCATCGTCATGCCGAGGGCGAGCAGGCCGAGGAAGGAATCGGGCTCGCGCGCGAACTCGGCGACGAAGCGCAGGCAGCCGTAGCCGATGAGGAAGAGCGCCGACACCTCGCCGCGCTGGCGCGACTTCGAAGAGAACCACCAGAGCAGCGCGAACAGCGTCAGTCCCTCGAGCGCGAACTCGTAGAGCTGCGAGGGATGGCGCGGCACGTCGCCCGCGCCGCGGAACAGCATGCCCCAGGGCAGGTCGGTCGGGCGGCCCCACAGCTCGCCGTTGATGAAGTTGCCCATGCGCCCGGCGGCGATGCCGAGCGGGCACAGCGGCGCGATGAAGTCCATGAGGCGCAGGAAATCGACCTTGTGCTTGCGTGCCGCGAGCCACATCGCCGAGATCACCCCGAGCAGGCCGCCGTGGAACGACATGCCGCCCTGCCACACCGCCGGGATCTCGAGCGGATGGCTCGCGTAGTAGCCGGGCTTGTAGAAGAGCACGTAGCCGAGGCGTCCGCCGAGGATGACGCCGAGCACGGCGTAGAAGATCAGGTCGTCGAACTGCCGGCGGTCGATCGGCGCGCGGCCGGCGGCGATGCGCCGCAGCCCGAGCCACCAGGCGAAGCCGAAGCCGAGCAGGTACATGAGCCCGTACCAACGCACGGCGAGCGGGCCGATGGAGAAGGCGACCGGGTCGAAGTTCGGGTGGACGAGCATCAGGCCGCCTCGCGCCGCGCCTGCGCGACGAACGCCTGCGCCGCCGCGCCGAGCGCCTGGCGCGGCCAGGCGAGCCAGACGTCGAGCCGGGGATGGGGGTCGGCGATGTCGCGATAGACGACGCCGCGCCGGCCGAGGTTGGCCACCGACGCGGGTACCACGGCGGCGCCCAGGCCGCTCGACACCAGGCTGACCACGGTCTGCATCTGGATCGCCTCCTGCGCCACGTTGAGGGGAAACCCCGCCTTTGCCGCCAGATTCGCGACGATATCGTAAAGGCCCGGCGCAATCTCCCTCGGCACCATGACGAGCGGCTCGCCGGCGAGCGCGCGCATCGCGATCCTGCGGCTGCGCGCGAGGCGGTGGCGCGCCGGCAAGGCGGCCACGAACCGCTCGCGCTGCACGACGATGTGCTCGAGCCCCGCCGCGCCGTGGACCGGCGGCAGCAGCAGGCCGAAGTCGAGCTCCCCGGCCGCGAGGGCGATCGCCTGGTCCGGCGACAGCATCTCGCGCAGGGCGAGCCGCACCCGCGGATGGGCGGCCTTGTACCCCTTGAGCAGTCCGGGCAGCACGCCGTAGTCGGCGAGCGAGACGAAGCCGATGCGCAGCCGCTCTTCCTCGCCCGCCGCCACGGCGCGCAGGCCGTTCACCGCGCGCTCGAGCTGCGCGCCGAGCCGGCGCGACTCGTCGAGCAGCCGCTCGCCGGCCGGCGTCAGCTCGACGCGCCGGCGCGTGCGCACGAAGAGCGGCACGCCCAGCTGCTCTTCCAGGCCGCGGATGGCGCGCGACAGCGGCGGCTGCGAGATGTGCAGCGCCTCGGCCGCCCGGCCGAAGTGCAGCCGCTCGGCCACGGCGCTGAAATACCGCAATTGCCATAATTCCGGCAATTTCATGCCCCAAGGGTATTACAGGCGGCCGCCGCTGGCATTGGCGCCCGGCGCGCCGCTGCCGCACAATCGCCGCCTCGGAGGAAACCCATGCCGGCCTACAACCGCCGCTCGCGTCTCATCACCCAGGGCGTCGCCCGCTCGCCGAACCGCGCCATGCTGCGCGCGGTCGGCTTCGGCGACGCCGATTTCGACAAGCCGATCGTCGGCGTGGCGAACGGCCACTCGACGATGAACCCGTGCAACGCCGGCATCCAGCCGCTGGTCGACCGCGCCATGGCGGCGCTCGAGCAGGCGGGCGCCAAGCCGCAGGTGTTCGGCGTCCCGACCATCACCGACGGCATCGGCATGGGTACCGAGGCGATGAAGTACTCGCTCGTCTCGCGCGAGGTGATCGCCGACGCCATCGAGACCAGCGTCAACGGCCAGGCGATGGACGGTGTGTTGGTGGTCGGCGGCTGCGACAAGAACATGCCGGGCGGCATGATGGCCATGGCGCGCATGAACGTGCCCGGCATCTACGTCTACGCGGGCACCATCAAGCCGGGAAAGTGGAAGGGCCAGGACCTGACCATCGTCTCGGCGTTCGAGGCGGTGGGCTCGTTCGCGGCGGGCAAGCTCGCCGAGGAAGACTTCATCGGCATCGAGAAGAACGCCTGCCCGAGCGTCGGCGCCTGCGGCGGCATGTACACCGCCAACACCATGAGCTCTTCGTTCGAGGCGCTCGGGATGAGCCTGCTCGGCTCCTCCCAGATGGCCTCGCCCGACGCGCAGAAGGCCGACTCGGCCGCCGAGTCGGCGCGGGTGCTCGTCGAGGCGATCAAGAACGAGCTCAAGCCGCGCGACATCATCACCCGCAAGTCGATCGAGAACGCAGTCGCGCTGGTGATGGCGACCGGCGGTTCGACCAACGCCGTGCTGCACTACCTGGCGATCGCAGCAGCCGCGGGCGTGAAGTGGACCATCGACGATTTCGAGCGCGTGCGCCGCAAGGTGCCGGTGCTGTGCGACCTGAAGCCCTCCGGGCGCTTCGTTGCCGTCGACTTCCATCGCGCCGGCGGCGTGCCGCAGGTGCTGAAGGTCCTGCTCGAGAACGGCGTGCTGCACGGCGAGTGCATGACCATCCATGGCCGCACCATGGCGCAGATGCTGAAGGACGTGCCGGCCGAGCCGCGCGCCGACCAGGAGGTCATCCGCCCGTGGTCGAAGCCGATGTACCGCGAAGGCCACCTCGCGATCCTCAAGGGCAACCTCGCCCCCGAGGGCTGCGTCGCCAAGATCACCGGTTTGAAAAATCCGGCGATCACCGGGGCCGCGCGCGTGTTCGACTCGGAGAACGCTTGCATGAAGGCGATCATGGCGAAGCGCATCAAGCCGGGCGACGTGATCGTGATCCGTTACGAGGGGCCGAAGGGCGGCCCGGGCATGCAGGAGATGCTAGCGCCCACCTCCGCGCTCATCGGCCAAGGCCTGGGGGAGTCGGTGGGCCTGCTGACCGACGGGCGCTTCTCCGGCGGCACTTGGGGCATGGTGGTCGGGCACGTGGCGCCCGAGGCCTACGAAGGCGGGCCGATCGCGCTGGTGAAGGAAGGCGACTCGATCACCATCGACGCGAAGAAGCGCCTGCTGCAGCTCAACGTGCCGGCGAAGGAGCTCGCCGCGCGGAAAAGAAAATGGAAAGCGCCGAAGCCGCGCTACACGAAGGGGCTGCTCGCCAAGTACCTGCGCCTGGTCTCCACCGCCTCGAAGGGCGCGATCACCGACTCAGAAAGCTGAGCCGGGCTGCTTGAGGAACTCGACTTCCTCCGCCGTGCTCGGCCGGCCGAGGATTTCGTTGCGATGCGGGAAGCGGCCGAAGCGCGCGATGATCGCGCGGTGCGCCTCGGCGTAGCGAAGCGCATCGTCGGTCTCGGGAAATGCGGCGAGCGGGCGCATCAGCCGGCAGGCCTGCTCCTGGTCGGCGAGCGATTCGCTGTGCTCGAACGGCAGGTAGAGGAACAGGCGCTCCACCGGCAGCCTGCCGGCGTCGTAGCGATTCGCCACGGCATGCCGCGCCGCTTCCAGCGCGAGCGTGTCGGCGGCAAAGGCGCGCGGCGAGCCGCGATGGATCTGGCGCGGGAACTGGTCGAGGGCGACGATGCGGGCGAGGCACGCGGCCGGCGCGTCGAGCCACGAGCGATGCTTTCCGGAGACGAGGTCCTCCAGAAGCCTCGAGAAGCGAGCGCCGATCTCCTCGTCGACGGCGCGGTCCCTCTCGAACCAGCGCTTGTGCCGCCGGCCGTAGTCCGCGCCGGCGCCGAACCAGTACTCGAGCACCTGCCGGGCCAGCGTGTCGGTCGCCATGCGGCGATGTTAAGCTCGGCACGCTCGTCGGCATGCCCAATCGCCTCGCCCGGGAGACGTCTCCCTATCTCCAGCAGCACGCCACCAACCCCGTCGACTGGTATCCGTGGGGGCCGGAGGCGCTCGAGCGCGCGCGCCGCGAGGACAAGCCGATCCTGCTCTCCATCGGCTACTCGGCCTGCCACTGGTGCCACGTCATGGCCCACGAGAGCTTCGCGGATCCGCAGGTCGCCGAGGTGATGAACCGGCTGTTCGTCAACGTCAAGGTCGACCGCGAGGAGCGGCCCGACCTCGACCAGGTCTACCAGAGCGCACACCAGATGCTCGCGCAGCGCCCGGGCGGCTGGCCGCTCACCATGTTCCTCACCCCGGCGGGGGCGCCGTTCTTCGGCGGCACCTATTTCCCGAAGCAAGCGCGCTACGGCCTGCCGGCGTTCACGACCCTGTGCGAGCGCATCGCGCAGATATGGCGCGAGCGGCAGGACGACATCGCGGCGCAAAATAGCGCGCTCGAAGAGGCCTTCGCCCGCCTGCTGCCCGCGACCCCGGCCGAGGCAAGCCAGCTCTCCGCGCAGCCGATCGACGCGCTGCTCGAGGACCTGCGCGCGAGCTTCGACGCGGCGCACGGCGGGTTCGGCGGCGCGCCGAAGTTCCCGCACGTACCGGAGCTCGACCTGTGCCTGCGGCGCGGCGAGACGGCCATTCCGCGCGCGAGCCTCGCGCACATGTGCGAAGGCGGGGTGTTCGACCAGCTCGGCGGCGGCTTCTACCGCTACAGCGTGGATGCGCAGTGGACGATCCCGCACTTCGAGAAGATGCTGTACGACAACGGGCCGCTGCTCGGCCTGCTGGCGGACCTGTGGCTCGTGACGCGCGAGCCGCTCTTCGCGCGCGCCGCGCACGACACGGCGCAGTGGCTGATGCGCGAGATGCAGTCGCCCGAAGGCGGCTACTACTCCTCGCTCGATGCCGACAGCGAGCACGAGGAGGGCAAGTTCTATGTCTGGACGCGCGAGGAGGCGCAAGCGCTGCTTGCGCCTGCCGAATACGCCGCCTTCGCGCGGCACTTCGGGCTCGACGGCCCGCCGAACTTCGAAGGCCGCCATTGGCACCTGCGGGCGAGCGGCGCCAGCGATGCCGCGCAGGTCGAAGCCGCGCGCGCCAAGCTCTTTGCGGCGCGCGAGAAACGCGTCAGGCCGGGCCGCGACGAAAAAGTCCTCACCTCGTGGAACGCGCTCGCCATCCGCGGCATGGCGCGCGCCGGGCGCGTCTTCGGCCGGGCGGACTGGATGGCTTCGGCGCGGCGCGCGCTCGAGTTCCTGCACGGCCGCCTGTGGCAAGGCGGCCGGCTGCTCGCGACGTACAAGGACGGGCGTGCGCAGCTCGGTGCGTATCTCGACGACCATGCGTTCCTGGTTGCCGCGCTGCTCGAGCTGCTGCAGGCCGAGTTCTCCGTGCGCGATCTCGAATGGGCGCGCGCGCTCGCCGGCGTGCTGCTCGACGAGTTCGAGGACGCGCAGCTCGGCGGGTTCTTCTTCACCGCGCGCGGGCACGAGCGGCTGTTCCATCGGCCCAAGCCCGGCCAGGACCAGGCCACGCCCTCGGGCAACGCGGTCGCGGCGTGGGCGCTCGGCCGCCTGGCCGCGCTGACCGGCGAGGCGCGCTACGCGCGCGCCGCCGAGCGAACGGTGGCGCTTTTCTATCCATCGATGTGCGCGCAGCAAGGCGGCTACGCGACCCTGGCACTGGCCCTCGCCGAGCAGCTCTCGCCGCCCGCGGTGCTCGTGCTGCGCGGTCGCGGGCCCGAGCTCGCGCGCTGGCAGCGAGCCTTCGCGGACCAATACCTCCCCGGCACCCTCGTGCTGGCCGTAGCCGACGGCTTGCCCGGATTGCCGGCGGCGCTCGACAAGCCGGTGCGCAGCGAGCCGGTCAACGGATGGCTGTGCCGCGGCGTTACTTGCCTGGAGCCGGTGAGCGATCTCGTAGAATTGCAGTCCCTATGCCAGGAGAAAAATCGATGAAAAGCCTCGCTTTGCTGTTGGGCGCCGCGGCGTGCGCACTGGGTTCGGCCGCGTACGCGCAGGAAGATCTCGCCAAGAAGAACAACTGCTTCGCCTGCCACGCGGTCGACAAGAAGGTCGTCGGCCCGGCGTACAAGGACGTGGCCGCGAAGTACCGCGGCGACAAGTCGGCGCCCGCCAAGCTGTTCGAGAAGGTCAAGAAGGGCGGCTCAGGCGTCTGGGGCCCGGTCCCCATGCCGCCCAATGCGGCGGTGCCCGACGCCGACATCAAGAAGCTGGTCGACTGGATCTTGTCGCTGAAGTAGGCCCGACCGAGGGGGATTCTCCGGGAGGCGCGCGGTATGATACGCGCGCCTCGAACACCACCCGGAGGAGGATGCCGTGAACAACCGCGCGCTCGTTGCAGCGCTCGTCGCATTCGCCGTCGCAGGTTGCGGTGAGCAGAAGAAGCCCGCTGCCGAATCGTCCGGCGGCGGCATCGAAGTGAAGATCGGCCACGTCGCGCCGCTGACCGGCGGCATCGCGCACCTCGGCAAGGACAACGAGAACGGCGCGCTGCTCGCCGTCGAAGAAGCGAACGCGGCGGGCATCAAGCTCGGCGGCAAGAGCGTGAAGTTCGTGCTGGTCGGCGAGGACGACCAGGCCGATCCGAAGACCGGCACCACCGTGGCGCAGAAGCTGGTCGACGAAAAGGTGAATGGCGTGGTCGGCCACCTGAACTCCGGCGTGACCATCCCGGCCTCCGCGGTCTATCACCAGGCGGGCATCCCGATGATCACCGGCTCGGCGACCAACCCGCAGCTCACCGAGCAGGGCTTCAAGGAGGTGTTCCGCGTCGTCGGGCGCGACGACCAGCAGGGGCCGGCGATCGCCAGCTATCTCGCGGCGGAGAAGAAGCCGAAGCGGGTCGCCGTGATCGACGACGCCACGGCGTACGGCGAAGGCATCGCCAACGAGGTGGAGAAGACCCTGAAGGCGGCGCACATCGACGTTCTGCCGCGCGAGAAGGGCACCGACAAGACGACCGACTGGAAGGCGATCCTCACCAAGCTGCGGGGGCGCAATCCCGACGCCGTGTTCTTCGGCGGCATGGATGCGACCGGCGGGCCGCTGCTCAAGCAGGGACGCGAGCTCGGCATGAAGGCCGTGTTCTCCTTCGGCGACGGCGCATGCACCGAAAAGATGAAGGAGCTCGCCGGCGAGGCGGCCGAAGGCCTGCTCTGCTCGCAGGCCGGCATCCCGCCGCAGGCCGCCTCGAAGAAGTTCCTCGACGCCTACAAGAAGCGGTTCAACCAGGACCCGATCCTCTACGCGCCTTTCACCTACGATGCGGCGAACCTGCTGATCGCGGCGATGCAGAAGGCCGACTCGCCGGACCCCGCGAAGTACCTTCCGGAGCTGCAGAAGATCAGCTTCAGCGGCTCGACCGGGACGATCTCGTTCGACGCCAAGGGCGACCGCAAGGACGCCGAGATCACCATCTTCACCATGAAGGGCGGCAAGATCGACCCGATCGCGGTGGTGAAGGCGGGCAAGACGCTGCCCTACGAGGAGTTCCTGAAGACCCTGAGCGCCGGCAAGTAGCCCGGCTCAGGGCTGGCGAACGGCACCCGAGGGTGCCGTTTTTGTTTTTGGTTTAGGCTTCGCCGCGGTGGACGTTTTCCTGCAGCAAGTGGTGAACGGCCTGACCCTCGGCGCGGTGTACGCCGTCGTCGCGCTGGGCTACACCATGGTGTACGGCATCATCCAGCTGATCAACTTCGCGCACGGCGAGGTGGTGATGATCGGCGCGATGGTCGCCTTCTCGGTGATCGGCGCGCTCGCGCCGGCCGGCCTGCC
>Ga0310810_10000405_pt1 | contig 44459 bp, 41 predicted proteins | sample NCmetagenome_FD_207641 | JGI IMG/M metagenome (GOLD analysis project Ga0310810, IMG submission 207641) | Soil microbial communities from experimental microcosm in Duke University, North Carolina, United States - NC | ecosystem: Engineered > Artificial ecosystem > Soil microcosm > Unclassified ...
CCCTTTTTCGGCTGCAGCCCCCGTAGGTTGGGTTAGCGCAGCGTAACCTAACATCCGAAGCCCATACGAAACTACTTCGGAATACCTCCGGAAATCGTCGGGTTACGCTTTGCTAACCCGACCTACGCCTACATAGAGGCGCGATGGACAGCTCGCGGATCGTCCCGTCGGGCGCGCCTGATTTTTGTTTCGTCTCCATGTTAAACTCGAATAGTGAATTTTTCGGACTTCGCCTCGCTCTGCTACGTGCTCGAGAAAACTCCGGGCCGCCTCGCTAAAGTCGCCGCGGCGGCGGATTACCTGAGCCGGCTCGAACCGGACGAGATTCATTTCGGCGTCGCTTTTCTGTCCGGCCGTCCGTTCCCGGTTTCCGATCCGCGCACCCTCGACATCGGGCCAGGTTCTTTCGCTCGTGCAGCTGCGGTACCGGCAACAGAGAGTGCGGCCCTGCCGTCGCTCGCCATCAAAGACATCGCAGATAATTTCGCGCAGATCGCCGAGGCTGCCGGCAAGGGTTCGCGCGACCAGAAATATTCCCGGCTAAGAGAGCTGATCGAAATGACATCGGCGCAAGAGCGGCCGATTTTATTTCGGCTGCTTCAAGGCGAGCTCCGGATCGGGCTCCACGACGGCCTGATTCAGGAAGCGATTGCCCGGGCTTCGAACAGCGCGCTGAAAACTGTCCGGCGCGCAGCGCTGTTTCTGTCGGACTTGGCCGAAGTCGCGGTCATCGCCCTTACAGAAGGGACGGCCGGATTGGAAGGGGTAGATATAAAATTATTCGTGCCGCTGTTGCCGATGCTCTCCGAGCTTTCAGAAGATTTCAACGAGATTTTCAAGGCGCACGGCGGCGAAACCGCGCTCGAATATAAGTACGACGGCGCGCGGGTGCAGATCCACAAGGACGGTGATCAGGTGCGCATCTGGAGCCGGCGTTTGACCGAGGTAACCGACAGCCTGCCGGAGATTGTCGAAATCGCGCAAAAAAAACTTCACGGCGCATCGTTCATTCTCGACGCCGAAGTCGTCGCCACGGGCAACGACGGCAAGCCGTTCCCTTTTCAAGAGCTCATGCGCCGCTTTCGTCGCGTGCACGGCATCGAAGCAGCGGCGAACGAGATCCCGCTGTCGCTCTACTTGTTCGATTGTCTTTACCTGAACGGCCAATCGTTGATCGACGAATCTTACGCCGCGCGCTGGCGCACGCTGGACGACATTTCCGGCGGCAGTTATCTGGCGGCAAGAAAAGTCACAAGCGACAAAGCCCAGGCCGATTCTTTTCTCAGCGAATCCATGGCCGCCGGTCACGAGGGGCTAATGGCGAAAGCCTTGCACAGCCCGTACATGCCCGGCAACCGCGGCAAGCTCTGGTTCAAAGTGAAACCTGCGGAAACCGTCGACTGCGTGATCGTCGCGGCCGATCGCGGCTCGGGTAGAAGACGCGGCTGGCTTTCGAATTATCACCTCGCAGTCGCCGACAGCGCCGGCGGTTACGCTCCGGTCGGAAAAACCTTCAAGGGACTCACCGACAAACAGTTTATCGAAATGACCGAGCGCCTGCGAGGGCTACAGACGGACGACGACGGCTACACGGTCGCGGTAAAGCCCGAGGTCGTAGTCGAAGTCACTTACAACGAAATCCAGAAGAGCCCGCAATACAGCTCCGGCTTCGCGCTGCGTTTCGCGCGCATCACGCGCATCCGCGACGACAAAGGGCCGCCGCAGACCACCACCCTCGCTGAGCTTCAGGCGCTTTACGAGCGGCAATTTCTCACCAAGAGTCGCCGTTAATGCCACCGCGATCAGCGGTTCATTTTCATTCTTGCTTGGGTGTCTTGCCGCGATTTTTTTTCGACCAGTTCTTGTCGGCAATCGCGATCAGGATGACCAGAAAAGAGAGAAAACGAACGAAATAAAAAAATGGGCGATCCTCGTTCGGATTTCCGGTTATCGCCAGGGCAAAGCGGTTGAGGCCTTCGACGAAAAAGGAAAGCGCAAAGAAAAGAAAAAAACGATCCTTGGTGTCCTTCCAAAAGCGCAGAAAGAACAGACCTGTGGTCAAGCAAGCCATAGCGATAGCGCCGATCAACGCCAGATTCATCCGCGACCTCACTCCCTGTCCCAGATGATGCCGTAGAGCAACACCAACATGGCAGCCAAGCCCAACACCAGACGCCAGGTGAACAGATCGACTTCGGGGATCTGTTTATCGATCACCAGCAACCCGTTGTTCAAAGTCAGTCCGGCGAAACACAGGCCGCCCCACAAAAGCAGCCGGTAGCGGCTTCGATAATAGGATCGCAGCAGCAGCCACGCGCAGAGCGCGGCAGTCAAGGTGCAAAGCGCGTAGAAAACCGCTGCCATATCAGTCGTCCTTTCTGAACTTGAACGCGTCAGCGAACTCCTGCACGCGGCTCCTGGGTTTCGAATGAATCAGATTGGTCACCGGCACCAGATTCTTGGCATAGATTTCCGCAACCCGGTCGATCATCTCACCGAGCTCCAGAGACTCGGGCTGATAGCGATACCGCCGCGGCTCCGTAGTCGATACGACCAGAAACTTTTCTTCCAGCGAACGGCTCAGCGCGGTCCTCGCCTGGGGCTCGTCCACATAAAGCCTTTTGGCCACTGCTCCCGCATCCCAATCATCCGACGGATTGGCGCGCAGAAGCAACAACGCTTCCAGCTGCGCTACCGAATCGATTTTGTCGAAGATAAATTGCCTGACGTCATCAGGAATGGGATGGGAATTCATGGACCAATCGCATAACCAAATTATGGATTTTGCACAGACGACATTGGCGCCTACGCTCGCTGCGCACGCGCAATGACTCGGTTGACATTGTCGACGATTAGCCGATATTGCCGTTATATGGCCGAATTTCTTTCAGTCAAGCAGGCTTTCAGCGCGTCCGTCGGCAGCGAAATCATCCTGCGCGGCTGGGTGCGTTCGCGGCGCGATTCCAAGGACGTTACATTCATCGAGCTGAACGACGGCTCGCGTTTTAAAAGTCTGCAGCTCGTCGTGGAGGCCGGCGCGATCGCCGAAGACGCGCTCAAGCAAATCACCACCGGCAGCAGCATCGAAGCGACCGGCACGTTGGTGGAATCGCCGGCCAAAGGACAGGCGGTGGAGCTCAAGGTCGCGGCCATCAAACTCTACGGCACCGCGGATTCGGCGACCTACCCACTGCAAAAAAAAGGACACACGCTCGAATTCCTGCGCGAGATTTCCCACCTCCGTGTGCGCAGCAACACTTTCGGCGCCGCCTTTCGCGTGCGCAATGCGCTGACCCACGCGATCCACACGTTCTTTCAGGAGCGCGATTTTCTGTATGTGCAGACGCCGATCATCACCACTTCGGACTGCGAAGGCGCGGGCCAGATGTTCGCCGTGACCACGTTGAATCTGCAGCAGGCGCCGCGCGCGGCGGACGGCAAGATCGACTGGCAGCAGGATTTTTTCGCCAAGCCGGCCTACCTGACCGTGAGCGGCCAGCTCGAAGGCGAGATTTTCGCCTCGGCATTCTCCAAGGTTTACACCTTCGGGCCGACCTTCCGCGCCGAAAACAGCAACACACCGCGCCATCTGGCGGAGTTCTGGATGATAGAACCGGAGATGGCTTTCTACGCGCTCGAAGACAACATGCGGCTGGCCGAGGACTTTTTGAAATTCATTATCCGCTACGTGCTCGACCACTGCCGGGAAGATCTGGAATTCTTCAATCAGTTCATTGAAAAAACCGTGCTCGCGACTTTGGAGCACGTGGCCGAGTCAGACTTCGGCCACATCACCTACACCGATGCGGTCGAAGAGTTAAAAAAATCCGGCAGAAGCTGGGAGTTTCCGGTCGAGTGGGGCAACGATCTCCAGACCGAGCACGAGCGCTTTTTGTCCGAGGAAATTTTCAAGAAGCCGGTGATCGTCACCGACTACCCGAAAAGCATCAAAGCGTTTTACATGCGGGTCAACGACGACGGCAAAACCGTGCGCGCCATGGACGTGCTAGTTCCCAGAGTCGGCGAGATCATCGGCGGCAGCCAGCGCGAGGAGCGCCAGGACGTGCTGCTCGAGCGCCTGCGTGAGACCGGCCTCGATGAAAAACCCTACTGGTGGTATCTCGATCTCCGCCGCTACGGCACCGTGCCGCACTCCGGCTTCGGTCTGGGACTGGAGCGCATGATGATGTATCTCACCGGATTGAAAAATATCCGCGACGTGATCCCTTTCCCGCGCACCCCGGGTAACGCGGAATTCTAGCCTGGAGTTTTTCAGCCGAAATTCAGCGCGAGCGTCGTGCCGGCGCTTTAGCTTTTCGCTCCAGCGGAGCACGTGACCTCATGATTCGAACGCTTGCAGCCGCAGGGACACCCTGTTGCAAAGCGAGGGCCGGCACAATCAAGGCAAAATAGCAGAACGCGCCCGCGATCAACGTCGCGCCGATTCCCAGCGCGATGCTCAGAACCACCGCCACGATCGATGCGAGCACGCCGGCGGCGCCGTTGATGCCCCAGAACCACGGCGTCGGCTTCGGGTCAATGGCGCCGATCAGGCGCATGCCAGTGGGAAAACCGAAGCCCAGGAGAATACCGAGCGGAAGGATCCAGCCGACGCACAGCGCGATTCGCACCGTCAGGTCGGCGTCGACAAAATGCGCAAACACCGGCCCCATGAAAACCGCGAGGCCGAGTGAGTAAACACCGCTCACGATACCCCAGATGACCAGGCGAGAACGGCTTTCGAGCGGCCAGTAGCCGGAGACAAAACTGCCCAGGCCCGTCGAAAGAATCAACGAGGAAAGCAGCACGCTCAACGAATAGACCGGATGTCCGAGAAAAATGCTCATACGCTGAAGCAGCCCGATCTCCATGAGCATGAAGCCGGCGCCGATCAGCGCAAAATAGATCGTGCCGTGCATTGCCTGCCGCGATCCCACGTCGCGAAGCGCGGAACGTAGCGGCACGATCAACACGATGGTCACGAGTAGCAGCGCAATAAAAAACAAAATCATCAAGGTCGCCGTGGCAACGAGATTGCCCTGGCGCACGCCACCGCCCTGAGCGTTGGTCGCGAGCGCGCTGCGCGCAACGGCGAACGCCTCGAACGGGCGGGACAGCGGCAATTGGTTGAAAAAAAACGGCCGCGCGTCAGTAGGCGGCGTGAGATCGAACGGCAAACTGCCGGTGTACGCGCCCAGCGCGGCCAGATTGGCCGCGCCGACAATGTGCGCGAGCACGGCTGAAGCCGGCTCGTGGCTGGGCGTGATCAGGATGTTGTGCTGGTAACTCGTTGCGGCTTTTTCCAGAGCTTCGACCTCGCTCTCCGCCAGCGGCGCCTTGGACAGCACCAAAGTTGCGATGCGTCCCTGCGCGGCGAGGAACAAATGGCGGCGCGGCTCGCGCACGCCCATTTCCATCAACGTAGCGGTCGCGAGGCTCACGAGCCGTCCGGTTTCCTCAGGAAACGCTGGCTCATACCAGCGGCTGACCGTAAGCACTCCCTTGGGCGAGAGGCGCCGCCAGAAAATTTTCCAGGCATCGACGGTGTAGAGGCCATTTTCACTGAGAGTGAAAGCGCCGGCGCCAGTCGCCGCCCAGGTGTCGACCAGACTCATTTGGATCACATCAAAATTTTCTTGACTCCGCGCCAGCCAGCTTCGCCCTTCGTCAGCGATCAGGCGCACGCCGGGAATCGCGGTGATATTCGTAAACGGCATCAAACCTTCAGGATCGGTCTGGAGATTGACGAGAATCGGATTCAATTCCACCGCGGTGATCTCTTTGAGACCGAAATAGGCCGCGGACAAAACGTCGCGCCCGCCGCCGACACCGATGACCACCCCGCGCTCTCGCCCCGGCAGAAAGTAGGCCAAATTGGTCACGTCGTATTGCAAGAAACCTACCTCGTCGAATTTTCCGCCAAAGCGATATGCGGTGGTGCCGGCGTCGCCGTCGATAAACAGATCCACCTGATCGGCAATCCAGCGTTTTTCGAACATCTTCGGCGACGGTCCCCACATGATCGGCGGGCCGCGGAAAGCCGAACTCACGTCGATGCGCGAAAAGGAATTCCACTGACGCAGCGCATGGGTGCCGGGAAATTCGAATTTGCCCTTGACTGCAATTGGCTGAAGACCCTGCTCGAGAAACGGATTGACCGCGGCGACAAGCACGATAACCGCGAAAGTCCATTGCCGCTGCCAGAGCCATCGATGAAGCGGTGGATTCGGTTCCGGCACTGATCCGATCTTCGATGTAGAAAACGACAGGGCCGCGGCCGCACCGATCACCGCGATCCAGAGGACGGCCGACGGGCCGTCGGTTAAATTGAGAAGCACGAGCGCGCCCACCGCGCCGGCGGCGGCGCCCACGAGATCGACGCCATAGACTTTAGCGACTGACAAGGAACTGCGCGTCAGCGCGAGGCTAAGCGCCACGCCGGCGAAGAAAAACGGCAACGAAAGGCAGAGTGCAAGCTCAGACCAGATCCACAACGTCGTGAAGAGCCGGGTGATGATCGGCGCCAAGGTCATCTGCACGGCGAGACAGATCGCGGTGGAAAAAGCGAAGAGTCCACTGAAATAGCTAAGATCGTAGGAGAGCGTCTTTTCCGTGAACCGCGATCCCTTGAGATAAACCCAGACCGCCCCCGCGGTCAGACCGAACATCGCCAGGCTGATCACGAAAAATGCCAGATGATACCAGACGACGACGGAGAGAATCCGCGTCTGAACGATCTCCAGGGCCAAAGCCGCGAAGCTGATCAGAAATACGCCGAGATAAAATCGCATGGGACGCATGGTTAGATCATCTGCGTACGGACGGAGCGCGACACAATCAAGCTGACTGGCATTGAAATTCGGAATGCTTCGACAAGCTCAGCATGACCGGATTGGCTGATCCATTTCGAGTTTTTTGTCCGTTCGTGCTGAGCAACGTCGAAGGACTCCGAAATTTTCAGTTGAACTATGGAGTTTTCTTGACCACGCCCGCCACGTCGCGGTTTTTCCCACATCAACGATTTTTTCCGCGCCGCTTGCCCGCGCGTTCCAGTCATGGCAAGTAAAGCACGAAGGCTTTTCCGCTCGGCCGGTTCAGTCCTTTCGAGTTACATTTCCTATCATGGCTCTGAAAAGAATTCGATGCTGTGCGCCTGAAATGATCGGCGCGCGCAGGAACAAGGCGTCGTGCTGACGAAGGCGTTGAGAATTCGCTGGCCGGTTGCGATCGGTACCACGGCGCGCGGTTTGATCACGCTCTACACCAGCGCGCTGCTCGCCGGCATGTGGTCGATGATGGTGCCCGCCGTGCCGGTGATGGCGCAGGCCTTCGATGTGAGCCCCGGTGTGGCGGCGCAAACCATCACTGCGCTCGCTCTCGGCCGCTTCGCCGGCATGCCGATCAGCGGCACGGTGCTCGATCGCCTGGGCACACGCGCCGCGCTCATTTCCGGGCCGGCTCTGGCATGCAGCGCCGCGGTGCTGGCAGGGTTGACGCCGTGGTTCGGTTGCATCCTTGCGCTGCTGTTTTTGATCGGCGTCGGCGAGAGCATCTGGGTAATCGCGCGCGAAGTCGCGGGCATCGATCTGGCGCGCCAGGATCAGCGCGGCCGGGTTCTCAGCGGCTTTCACGGCATCAATAATCTCGGCCTTGCACTCGGTCCGCTTTTCGGCGGTCTCCTGACCGAGGCCGTCGGTTTTCGCGCGGTGTTTTTCGGCTACGCGACCTGCGCGGTGGCTTCGGTTTTTATCGGCTTTGCCGTCGATGCGCCGCATTCGCCAGAACCCGCCGCGCCAAAAACACAGAAACTCGGTTGGAGCTTTGCCGCCCTCGGTCAAAGGCTGCGCGGTTTGAGAGACCTGTTTCATCAGATCTCCCCCGAACTTCGCACCACCTATGCAGTGCTGGTGCTGGCAACCTTCACCAGCTTTATGCATCGAGTAACGACCCAAAGCATGCTCCCACTGCTCGCATCGGCACGCCTAGGTCTATCTCCGAAAGAAATCGGCATGCTGTTCACGATTTCCGGAATCTCGGTTTTCGCCATGATCCTGCCCGCCGGTTTCGTCATCGACAAGGTCGGCCGAAAATGGGCGACGGTACCGAGCACCGGCATTCCTGCCGTAGCGTTTCTGCTGATTCCTTTCGCCGACAGTTTTTTCCACCTCGCCGTATTGATTTCTTTTCTCGGCATCGCCAACGGCCTTTCTCTCGGCTCGCTGGCGACTTCCACCTACGACGTGGTGCCACCAAGCGCGCGCGGGCGTCTCCAAGCCGCGCGCCGCACCCTCGCCGAGATCGGCGGCGTCAGCGCGCCGCTTCTGGGCGGCTATCTCGCCGACAGATTCAATCCCGGCGTACCATTTCTCGCCTACGCGCCGCTTCTGATTCTCTCCGCGATTTTGCTCGGCGCGCTGGCACGGGAGACATTGCAGCGCTGACGATTCGGAGGGCGGACACATAGGTCCGCCCCTACGATGTTGAATCGTGGTATGCCGGTTTGTAGGTGCGGACCTCCCCGTCTGTCCGCTTCATGCCATCGAGAACCACATCACGTGTATTCTCCGCGATGGATTTTCCGGAATTTTTTTGTCTATAATGTCGGCTCAAAAGCGAAGCTAGGTCGATGAAACACCGTACCGACGATCTCAGGATCAACGAAATCAAGGAGCTGCAGCCGCCGGCGCGGCTTCTGGACGATTTTCCGATCACGGATAAAGCCGCGGAAACCGTCTACGAAACCCGCCAGGCGATTCATCGCATTCTGCACGGCGCCGACGACCGCTTGCTCGTGATCACCGGACCCTGCTCGATTCACGATCCCAAGGCCGCCAAGGAATACGCCGCGCGCCTCAAGGAAGCGAAGCTGCGCCATGCCGCCGAGCTGCTGATCGTCATGCGGGTTTATTTCGAGAAACCGCGCACCACGGTGGGCTGGAAAGGGCTGATCAACGATCCCAATCTGGACGGCAGTTTTCAAATCAACGAGGGCCTGCGCCTGGCGCGCCGGCTTTTGCTCGAATTGAACGAAAGCGGCATGCCGGCGGGCTGCGAGTTTCTCGACATGATCACGCCGCAATATTTCGCCGATCTGGTTTCCTGGGGCGCCATCGGCGCGCGCACCACCGAGAGCCAGGTGCATCGCGAGCTCGCTTCCGGCCTCTCCTGCCCGGTCGGTTTCAAGAACGGCACCGACGGCAACGTACGCATCGCCATGGATGCGCTTCGCGCGGCCCAGGCGCCGCATCATTTTTTGTCGGTGACCAAGGCCGGCCACTCGGCGATCGTCTCGACCAGCGGCAACGAAGACTGTCACATCATTTTACGCGGCGGCAAACAGCCGAACTATGACGCCGCCAACGTCGATACCGCGGCCAAGAATCTCGCCGAAGCCGGAATTCCCGCGCACATAATGATCGACTGCAGCCACGACAACAGCGGCAAGGATCCCAAGAAGCAAGTCGCCGTCGGCCACAACGTGGCGACGCAGATCGCGGCGGGCGATGCGCGCATTTTCGGCGTCATGGTCGAGAGCCATCTGAAGGCAGGACGCCAGGACTTGATCCCGGGAAAACCGCTGGTGTACGGCCAGAGCATCACGGATGCGTGCGTCGGCTGGGAAGACAACCGAACTCTGATCGACGCGCTCGCCGACGCCGCGCGCGAACGGCGCTTGAAAGCGGCCGCCAACAGCGAATCCGAATAAGCTCACGGCACGCCAAAATTTCGTCCACGTTTCTTCGTGATACCTACGGCGCAGTCTATCTGAATTTCACCCACCAACCGATGCGCCGACCTCGAACCACCGGATCCTCCGACTCCGACTCAAACATACCGCGGCGCTGGCTCCTCGCGATTCCGCGGCCCAAAGAAATCTTTTACGGCTGGCGCATGGTCGCCGCATCCTCAGCGGTGCGGGTGCTCGGCGCCGGCTTGCACAGCTACGGCTTCACGGTGTTCTTTCTGCCGCTCAGCCAGGAGTTGAATCTCAGCCGCACCGCGACTTCGTTTGCCTTTTCGCTCTCGCGCGCCGAGGGCGCCATCGAAGGGCCCATCGTGGGCCATCTGCTCGACCGCTACGGTCCGCGGCCGATCATGATCGCCGCCGTGCTGCTGATGGGCATCGGTTATCTCCTGCTCTCGCAGATCGACAGCTACATAGCTTTCCTGTTGATCTATACCGGCTTGATCTCGCTCACCCACTCCGGCGGCTTCATGCACGCGCCGATGACGTTGACCAACACATGGTTCATCCGTCTCCGGGCCCGCGCCATGACGATCAACAGTGCGGCTTACGGTCTCGGCGGCGTGCTGCTCGCGCCGCTGCTGAGTTTGATCGTGCACAACTGGGGCTGGCGCTGGGGCGCGGCGATCGCCGGCGCGACATTCATCGTCGTCGGCCTACCGCTATGCTTGATGATTCGGCGCTCGCCCGAAAGCATGGGCCTGTTGCCCGACGGCGTTTCCGCCGTCGGAGATGCCCACACTTCCGGAAACGCTGGTCCCGCCGCCAGCGAAATCGACGTCAATGCCAAGCAGGCGATTCGTTCTTTCGCGTTCTGGGCGCTGGTGTTCGGCGCCGGCGTGCGCAACGCATCGTATCACGCGATCTCGACGCATTTCATTCCGTTGATGATCTGGAAAGGCATGAGCCAGCAGCAAGCCGCGCTGCTGCTCAGCTCCTTTGCTCTTTTCGGTTTCATTTCCACCCTGCTGTTTGGCTGGCTCGCCGACTCGATAAACAAACCGCGCCTGGTTTCGATGATCCTCTTCACCGCGGGGATTTCGATCCTGTTTCCGCTCTTCGGCAGCTCCATCGGTCATTTGTGGATTTTCATCCTGCTCTTCACCACTGTCGAAGCGACCTATCCGGTGGCCTGGGCGATGGTCGGCGACATCTTCGGGCGAAAGCACTTCGCGAAGATTCGCGGCTACATGAGCGTGTTTTACGTCTGGGGAAGCGTCGTCGGCCCGGTCGTCGCCGGCGCGATCTGGGACCGCTGGCAGACCTACGAGCCCATGCTCTGGGCGCTGGTCGGAATGTTCTTTCTCTCGGGAATGTTTTACAGCCTGCTGGGCAAGCCCTGGGCGAGACCGAGAATCGCCTGACAAGCTTTATTTCAAGTGCACGGCCAGCCAAATGGTTTCTTGGCTCGTGCGCGCCACGCGATGCTTGAGATGGCGCGGGATGGTTAGATAATCGCCCGCGCCCATTTCAATTACTTCGCCGCCGGCGAACTCCAGGGTCGCCGATCCGGTCAGCATCATGACCCACTCATCGCCGTCTTGATCGTACCAGAAGCCTTCGGGGCTGGCATCTGAATGCGACACGATGCGCTCGATCTTGACTCCCGAATTTTCCAGAAGCGTCAGAAATTCTTCACCGGCGGCAGACGCCGTTGTTTGGGAGAAAACATTTTTGACCGTGACATTCACAGCCGCGCCTTTTTGATCGCCGGTACGTCGACGATCCGCTGCTGGCCGCTCGGTGGTGGATTTTCCGCCGCGCTCACCATCGCGTTGACGAATTGCTCGATGGTGATCAACTCCAGACGCTCGGCCGTCGCGCGTGTCGCGGGAAAGAGCTCGGCGAGCTTATAGAGCGGCACGATCAGTTTGGGCCACTTCCTCCCCGGCCCGAGCACATACCACGGTCGCATAATGGTAGCCGTCAGTCCTGCTTCACGGATCATCGATTCGCCGAGCGCGCGCACCCAGAGATAAGCCCGCATGATCGGCGCTGGCTGCGCGACGCTCACATAGACAAGTTGGGCCGGCTTGATGCGGCGCGCGGCGTTCACGCTCGCGCGAATCGATACGAGATCGACCTTCTGGAACTGTTCGGACTTGCTAGGCGAAGGATGCGGCGTGCCAACGAGATGGATCAAGGTGTCGCCCGGACGCAATGCGGCAACAACCGATTCGTCGCTGAGCGCATCACCGATCACCGGCTCCGCGCCAGTCGGGACGTGCTTTACCGATTCCGCACGCGCCAGCACTCGCACACGATGCCCGCGCGTCAAAAGCAGCGGAATCAGATTTTGGCCGATGTAGCCTGTGCCCCCGGTGACGAGGATAGCCAGAGATGTTGTCATCTATGTGGACCTCCCGTGGTCGCGATGTGAAGCCGCAGATGTTCGGAGAGTCACTAGCGAGATCTCCGGCGGCACCAAAAAAACGCACGGGCAAGATGCTGGTCCCGACTCCAGGACTGACAAACAGGTCCTGCCGTTTTCGACGATGTGTCCGATCGCATAGCGCTCGCCATATCGGGATGGGACAATAAGCCTGCCTACCATAGGAAAGTAGACTTGTCCTCCATGCGTGTGCCCGGCGAATGTTATCGCAACCGTGTTGGGTATCTGAGGGAACAAATCCGGCTTGTGCGTGAAGACGATCACCGGCGCTCCGTGGGGTGGTTTGGCCAACGCAGCTTTGTACCGATGCGGCTCTTCCCAGAAATCGCTCAGACCGACCAGCCAGAAGCTGCAATTCCCGGAAGTCATGGACACCGCGTCGTCTTCCAGAAACTTTATTCCGACCGCTTTGAAGGCATCTTCAATTTGCCGCGCGTTGAGCCAACGATCGTGATTGCCGAGCACCGCGAACACGCCGAGCGGCGCGGATAGCGCGCGCAACCCTTCGGCGATCGCTTCAGGCGAAACAAACGTGCCGCCTAAGACTCTGTGGACCACGTAATCACCCGCAAGCAGAATGAGATCGGGTTTGGCCGCGCGCGTCAGATCGACTATTCGCTTGACCTTGTCCGCGCCGTTGAACGGCGAATCGACATGCAGATCCGCCAGTACCGCCACACGAAGTCCGTCGCACGGCGCGGGCCATGAGGCAAGCGCGATCTCATGATTTTTGTTTTTGAGACTCGCCGGCTCGAACCAAAAAGCCCACGAGCCGAGAACCGTTCCGCAAGCAAGCGCAAAGATCAGCAGCCTTTTTATCACGAAATTCTCAGTAGGGGCGATTCATGAATCGCCCCTACTTCGGCAGCCCGTTGTTTTGCGGCTCGTAGCTCCGGTCTTCATTGCGCCGCCGCTGCACGGAATCGTCGACGACCTCATGGCCGAATTTGGTTGCGAGGACGGGGCGGTAATAGCGCGGATTTTTCCTGGCGTAAAGACCGTCGAGAAACTTGGCGTAGGAGTCCGTGTACACACCGAGATAGTTCTGCGCTCCGACCGAAATTGGGTCCAGGGCCAGACCGAGCGCGGTCGCTTTGTCCTGCATCCAGCGCAGCGTCATATCCGAGAGCCGGCGGTCCGCGTATCCGCCGCCCACGTCGCAGTGGGCGCCGATGAACCAGCGCTGTTCGAGATTTTGCGTCGGCGCAACGTCCGGATCCCAGAGCGTTGCTCGGTAGTCCTGGCGGTACTCGTCCACCGCCAGCGCATGATAGGCGTTGCCGACGATGTTGCTTAGTTGGGTATCGTGGAACTCGTAGAACTTCATGTTCACGTCCTGCAGAACATGCAGCGGAATGCCGAGCGCACCCACCGTATCCCAGACACCGATAAATTTGATTTTGATCTCACGGCAAAACGCCGCGCGAAACATCTTGGCGGTAAACGAATCCACCGCATCGCCGCGGGTCCGGTAGATGCCGTAGGCCATGGCGACTCTCAGGCTCAGATGCTTCGGGTAGATAAGACCGCAGTTGCGAATCATGCCGACCAGACTCCGCGCCGTATAAGCGCCACGGCTGAAGCCGAGCACGTAGACTTCGTCTCCCTCCTCATACTTCTGGGCAAGAAATTCATAACCTTGAATGATGTTGATCTCTAACCCGGCCCCGATCGCCCCACCGAGGTAGCGATCGTACCATTTGCTGCCGACCCCTTCGTCGTACCATTTGATTTGCGCGCTGCCGTCCGAGCCTTTGTCCTTGATCGACTCGTAAAAGCGGCACACGTTGGTTTCTAGTCGGTCGGCGGCCTGCAGAGCTTCGTCCGCCGGCTTGTTCCAGGTTCCATCGAAACAGATGACGATACGTTTCATGGGTACTCCTCGTGAAAAGTTTCTCTACCACTGCGATTTTCCTCAACTTGGCATCCTGACGTCAAGGATTTCGCCGGAACCGGGTCGAATATTTTTTTATGATCGCCTGCGGGGGAAATGCCGCGGTCATCAATCAGCACGACAACGACTTCGCGCAGACGCGCTAATCGAACCACTGCTTCTGTTTGAGAATGTATTCCGCCGTGCGGTAACTGAGCGCAGCCACAGTCGCGGTGGGCGGATAGCCGGACATGGTGGGAAAGACCGAGGAGCCGACGATGAAAAGATTCCGAACGTCGTGGCTCTGACAGAACTGATTGACCACGGAATTTTTCGGATCGGCGCCCATGCGCGTGCCGCCGGCCCAGCGGTTCGGGCGGCCCTTTTCTTCCGTCCACACTTTGCTGGCGCCGGTTTCCTTCATGATTTTCTCGCCTACGCCGGCAAGAAATTTCTGCAAACGCCGCTCATTTTGATGAAAGTCGAAAGTCACCCGCGGCAGCGGCAAGCCCCAACGATCGCGATGGCGTGGATCGAGATCGACACGGTTGTCTCGGTGCGGAAGAGTTTCCGGCTGCATGTTGAGATCCATCGTGCGCGTGTAATAGCGCGTGTAAAAATCCTTGAACTCTTTGCCCCAGCCGCGCACTCCTGGCGGCAGCACGTCGAGGCGCGTCACCGGCGTACCGTCACCGCTGGTGCCGATGGTGGCACCGCGAATGAAACCCATGCCCGCATGATCGAAGTTGTTGCCATTGAAATCGTCGATGCGCATCGCCGCAGAACCAGGACCGATGAAGCCGTTGATGATGTAGTCATCGAAAATGCCCATGGCGCGCACGTCGCCGTGCGCCATGATGTTGTGGCCGACGTAGCCGCTAGTGTTAGCCAGCCCTTTGGCGAAGCGGCCTTTACCACTCTTGGATAACAGCAGCAAGCGCACGTGCTCGAACACGAACGCGGTCAGGATCACGACCCGCGCGCCCATCTCGCGCGCCTGACCGTCCGCGTCGAAATAGCTGACGCCAGTGACCTGTTCGGCACCATCGCTGTTGATACGGAATACCTTCGAGCGGGTTCGCAGATCGAAATTGCCGGTCTCCAGCGCCACGGGGATGGCGGTGTAAAGCGTTGCCGCCTTGGCGTGCACATGGCAACCGTAAAAATTGCAGTGGCCGCAGTAGACGCAGGCGGGACGCTCGGGAATCCGTGTGTCGTACGGCTCGGGCGGGCGATAGGGCTGGGAAAGGATTCCCGCCGCGGTGTCGTAGGGATGATAGCCGAGCTTTTTGCACGCTTCGGCGAAAAGCCGCATACGCGCGCTATGACGCAGCGGCGGCAGCGGAAAACCGCGCTTGCGCGGGCCGGCGAACGGATTGGCGCCGGCTTCACCGGAGACGCCGAACTCCCACTCGAAGCGCTCGTAGTACGGCTCGAGATCATCGTAGCTGAGCGGCCAGTCGAGGATGTCGTAGCCGCTAAGATCGGCGCCGGCGCGCTCGGCGTTGCCGCTCTCGACCTCGTTGGTCAGCAACTTGAAATCGCCGGGCATGTAACGCGATGATTGGCCGGTCCAATGCAGCAGTGCGCCGCCCAGAACGTTTAACGGACTGGTGCGATATTGCACGCGCGACACTTGGCCGTTCTTCGCTCGGGTGGTGGTCGGCTCGTGGCGCACCCATTCGAGTTGCTCGGGTCGGATGAGAAAACGGATGGAATCGCGCGGCGCGTAATCTTCTTTCTTCGGCGCCGGACCGCGCTCGAAGCCAACGACTTTTAAGCCGGCGGAGGCAAGTTCCTTGGCCAGGATACCGCCCATTCCGCCGACGCCGACAATGCACACGTCGCAACTTTCCGCGCTGGCCATGTTCACTTCTCATCCGCCTTGGGAGAATCCACCGCCACCGGCTCCAGATCCACTGGCCGATTGATATATGCATCGGCGTAGCCGATCTGTTGGCCGGGAAAGTTCACCAGCCGCCAGCCGATCATGTCGCGATTGCCGCCGTACTGCGGCTCGCAGAACACGCCTTCAAGAACGTGGTAGCGCACGGCCTCGAAAAACTCCGCCGCCTTCGCAAAACCCGGCACAGCGCCGGATTCGAAATTCGCAAGCACCGTATCCTTCTGTACTTCGGCCAATGCATCGAAGCGCCGGGCGAATTGCATTTGCGCGAATCGTTCGAGAGCGCGCAGCCCCTGGCGATAAAGCGACAGCAGCGCCGCATAATCGCCGGCGAGCGCGATCTCAATGTAGCGCACGGCGCCGATCTCCACCGCGCCAGGCGTGTCGGTCCGTGGGAAAATTCGCTCCGCGACCGCGGAGAGGATTTTGAGTTCCTCCGCCGTGAGAACATTGCCCCCCCGCTGTTCCGCCATGATGCAAACTCTCCCGCTTAAAAAGTTTTCCCTTAATAGCAGAAATTTCGAGTCAATGGGTAGCAAAGTAACCGAGCAGCAACAGATTCTTCACGCCAAGTGAATCAGCAGGGGGAGTGGAATCCCAGCCGGTCGGGAGAACCTTCTCAATGAAAATAGATCTCGCGATAATCCTTGGCGTGGCGGTTGATGTCCTCGGAGACTCTCGGATCGATGGCGGCAAGCTTGAGCTTGCTGTAATGCATTTCGGGCGCCAAGGGTTCGATATCCATCCGACCCGACAATCGATAGGAAGCCCGTAATTGCTGCTGCGACTCGTGCGAGAGCATGAAATCCAACAAAAGCTTTCCCGCGTTCGGATGCGGCGCCTTGGCCGCCAGCCCGGTGGGCGAAAGCGCTACGAAAATCGGGTTGCTCGTCTTCACCCATTCGAGCGGCGCGCCGGCTTTCTTCATCGCTTCGATCCGATGCGCATAGACGATGCCGAGGGGGAATTCCGCCGCGGCGATGAGCTGCGAGATCAACGTGTGCCCCTTGCGCCATTGGATTTCCTGCTGCGCCAGGGCGCGGTGAAACTTGACGGCGCGCTCCCGGCCCCAGGCTTCCAGGCTCGCGCCGAACCATTCGTATTCCTCCTGATCCATGCCGATCCGGCCCTTCCACTTGGGGTTGAGTAGGTCCGGCCAATCGGCGGGCGCGTCTTTTGCGCTCACCATCCGAGTGTTGTAACCGATCACGTAGTAGTTGTTGTTGACGCTCGCCCAATAACCGTCGGGATCCTTGAAAGCGTCGAGATACGCCGCATGCTCCGGCGACCGATAGGCCTGCAGCAAACGCGCTTTCTTCAGCGGGTTGATGATCGTGTTGTTGATCACGTCCACGGCGTTTCGTCTCGCCCGATCTTCGGTGAAGATACGATTGAGCAACGGCTCGGCACTCAGCCGCAAAAGTTCGGTTTTAATGAAGGGATAGCGCTGCTCGAAGCGCTGCAGTAGCGGGCGCGAGTCGTTGATATTGAGCGGCGTGTAGAAAACCGTCTGGCCTTCTTTCTTGGCGGCTTCGATCAACACCGGCGACGGACTCGACTGCGCCGGGGATTCGCCGCACCCTAAGAACAAAGCCAGCCCACTGACAAGGAGCGTCAGACAAAAGCGGTGAAGCATAAATCCTCACTTGCTTTTCAGGACGACGCGATAAGATCGACGAGATAATTTCTGTCGCTCGATCTCTATCCCAAAGCGTTTCGCCGCGTCAACGCCGCGTATTGCAACACCATGAATTGCACAGGTTGGGATTTTGATTCAACAGGAATTGTATAGGTGAATTCAGATGCAACGCCCAATTAAGGACATTGGACGTTGCACCCGATGAGCCAAGTAATCCATTTTTCGTTGAACCGATCCGGTTCGAGCTGCAGCCAGCTGTCGGCTCCAGTGATAAAGCGCGCGTCGCTTGACCGAAAGGTGGGATTTCTCTACTGTCGGCGCCCGGAGGAACCTCATGCGAACCAAAGCGGTTTTTTTTCTGGCGCAGCTCGTCGCGATCGCTACTTTCGCGACGACGTTACCCGCGGCCCAGCCGCTGACCAAAGTCATTACGACCAGCGGATCGTTCAGCGAGCGCGATGCGGTCAACTACGTGGCCCAGGACCAGGGCTTCTTTCGACGCTACGGCTTGGAATTGACCTTTGTCATCGTGCGCAACGGACCGGTCGGTATGGCGGCGCTCGCTTCCGGTGAGACGCAACTACATTCAGGCTCGGCCACCGGTGCCGTGCTCGGCTCCGCCGCGGAGGGCATGGATCTTGTGTTTGTCGCCGGCATCATCAACAAACTCATCGGCAACATCATAGCTTCTCCAAAAATCAAGACTCCGGCGGATCTGAAAGGCAAAACCATAGCGGTCACCAGCGCCAGCGGCGGCAGTTGGATGTTCACTACCTTGGCGCTCGAATATTGGGGTCTCGATGCCAAGCGGGACGGCATCACGTTTCGGATTCTCGGCGACGAGTCGGTGCGCAGCCAAGCGCTGGCCAACGACGCGGTGGCGGCGACGCACCTGGGCTATACGTTTTCCGCGCCGCTGATCAGCAAGGGCTTCACCAACCTCGGCGATCTCGCCAAACTACCGATTCCGTTTCAGAGCACCGGCGTCCTGACGACGCGCCGCTTTATGAACGCGTCGCCGGAGATTGTCGAGAACGTCCTGCGCGGCCTGCTCGATTCCCTGCATTTCATTGCGCAACCGGAAAACAAGCCGGCGGTGCTGAAAAGTCTGATGAAGGGCTTACGCCTGCAGAAAGTCGAGCAGGCCGTGGAAGGCTATGAAACCTTGGCAAACGTCTACGACAAAAAAATCTACCCGCGCGTGGACGGCGTGCGCAACGTGATCCGCCTGCTCGGCCAGACCAACGAAAAGATCCGCAAATTAAAAGCAGAGGATTTGGTCGACGATCGCTTTGTGAAGAAATTAGAGAAAGAAGGGAAATTCTAAATTGTGCCGTGTGTCCGGTTTGTAGGGGCGCAATTCATTGCGCCCCGGTGTCGGCGCTGAAGAGGGCGCGATGAATCGCGCCCCTACGGCATCTCTTCGAGAAGCCTGCCGAAGCCTTTCACCGGCTGGCGCACGTGCAAGCGCTTCTGCACCGACCACACGCGCGCCGGTACCGCATGAACCACCGGCACCTGCAAATCCTCTTCGAGCAGATGGACAATGTCGAGACAGCGCCATCCGGTACCGAGCATATAGATGCCGTCGGCGCCGGAATGTTTTAAAAAGGCCCGGCGCGTGTGCGCATAGATTTCCGTCGAAGCCAGCCGCCCGACGTCAGCGAATTCAACCTTCATCCCTTCCATCCCCAGCACCTCGAAGCCCGCTTCCTGAAAATAGCGCGTGAACATGTCATTGATGCTGCCGACGAAATAAGTCACGCCGACAAATTTCTTGACGCCGAGCGCGCGCAGCGCTTCCACTTGGGTCTGCGCCGCCGTGACCATGGGAGTTTTGAATTCCGCTTCCCACTCTTTGATGATTTTCTCTTCGCCTTTGAAGCCGTGCACCATGAATGGCGGCGCGCCTTCCGGGTGAATCAGATCGACACCCTCCTTTGCGAGCTCGCCAACTTTTTCATGAACCGCGTTGAGCGCGGCGCGAAACTCGTCTTCGGTGCCACGCTGGAAATTTAGATAGACCGGCACGACGCCGATACCTTCAGGCAAAAGCCGGATAAATTCTTCCAACGATCCAGGCCGGTGGGTCGGTTTGACCACCCCGACGACGCCGCGCCAACTGGCGAAAACCATCTATGAGTCCTTATTCTCCAGCAAAGGCGCCAAGGCGCAAAGTTAAAGAAGTCATTTTCCCCAACCTTTGCGTCTTTGCGTCTTGGCGAGACAAATCTGTCCGAATATCCAGCCGCTATTTCGCAAATATCTGGGGAAACTTTGCCTTCAGCTCGCCGCGGACCTTCTCCGGCACCTCGACAACCTTGGCAAATTCGCCGCGCAGTTTCTTGTTGTACGGAATACAGGCATCGATCAGGATGCGGTTGTTGAAGTTGCCCGGCAGAAACATCGGATCGCGCCCCGAAGACCATGCTCTTTGCACCAGATCGATATCGATCATCGGGTCAAACCGTGTGCCCATCGCCCACAGCACTTGATCTATATCCGAGCAATCGACATCGTCGTCGACCACTACCGTCCATTTGCCGTTGTAGGCGCCGGCCATGCAATTGGACGCGACATGCAGGACGTTGCGCGCGTGACCGGGATAGCGCTGGCGAATCTGAATCGCAGTGAAGCGGGTCGCCGGCGCGCCCTCGTGGTTCCACACACCAAGAATTTCCGGCAGACCGCAAGCTTCCAAGGCGTTCCAGATTTCCGCCGCGCCGGCAATGCCTTTGAGCAAACCGGTCTCGTCCACCGGCTTATGCTGCGGCGCGCAGGTAAGGATCGGATTGTTGCGGTACATAACCGTCTTTACATTCAAGTATGGGCGCGGCACCACGTCGTCGGAATAATAGCCCATCCATTCGCCGAACGGCCCTTCCGGTTTCGATTGGCCCGGTAGCGCTTCGCCTTCGATGACTATCTCCGCGTCGGCGGGGAGCGGAAAACCGGTGAACGGGCCCTTTACGACTTCCACCGGCTCGCCGCGGATACCACCGGCAAAATCGTATTCCGAAACCCCGCTTGGCAACGGACTCGCGGATAGCATATAAAGCAACGGATCCTGACCGCAGACGATGGCGAATTTACAGCTCTGCCCTCTCTCGAAATATTTGTCGCGGTGAATACGCCCGTGCTTGCCTTCGGTGATTTGACAGCCGATGGTTTTCTCGTCGTAAACCTGACAACGATAGGCGCCGAAGTTGTACCACTCGGCGTCGGGATCCTTGGTGATGCACATGTCGGCCGTGCCGATGTAACGATGGGTATCGGCCTGATGATGGATCGGCACCGGCAGCTTGAGCACATCCACCTTGTCGCCTTCCAGCACGTTCTCGAAGATGGGGCCTGTTTTCACCATCTTGGGCTTGATCAATTTCATGTCGGTCATCACGTGATGGTAGGCCTTGACGATGTCGGCCTTGTGCTCGTATTCGAGCGGCAAGCCCAACGTCAACGCAACCCGCTTGATGGTCGAGAACTGCCCGTACAGAGTGCGGTAACCTTTGGGGTAGCCCGGCACATCGTCGAAGAGAATGGCCGGCGCTTTCCCTTTGCCACCTTCGGTGAGCATCTGGGTGATCGCGCCCATCTCACGGTCCCAGTGGGCACCGCTGACTTTCTTGAGCTCGCCGAGCTTGTCTACCTGCTCGATCCAATCGCGCAAACCGCGGTAGTTCACCGCACTCTGATCTCTCCCTACTCTCTCCGGACGGGCCATGATGCCTCCCTATAAGCAAATTAATGGTGAAGCTTCACCTTACGTTTCAGGCCTTTTCTTGTCAACAAAGTTGGCCCGCAGGACTTGTTCGGAGCCAGCCCGGATGCTATGAACGCCCATCCATCAGCCTGGCGTGATCTACACAAAGGATTTCTATGGCGAGCTTAAGTTCGTACCGACAGCAGCTTCGCTCCATCGGCCAGTCTCTCGAAGCGCAGCGCATCCAGATCTTCGAGCTCACCTGCCGCGGCGATCGTTTCGTAATCAAGGGAGAACCGGAAAAGGAAACCTCGTTGCTCGCGGCGTTGCGTCAGTGGCAGCAGCGCCGGCGCAGCGAAGGACTGAATATATCTTTGACGTTCAACAGCCAAGACATCGAGCAGCTCGAGCGCCAGGGCCGTGCGCTGCGCAAACAACCCAATCGCTTGCCGGATTTTTACAGCTTGCCCAATACTCTTCGCACCATCGGATATTACCTGGAGCAGAAGGAATCTGAACTGCTCGAGATACAGAAACGCCAGCTCAGCATCACTTTGCTCATTCGCAACTCAAACGGTCATCCGGAAATGGAAGAACGCAGCATCGCATCGTTTTATGAGCTTTTCCTAAGACTGCACGACAAGCGCGGCAGACTCCATCTGGGCTAGTGCTCTGCAGCAAATTTTCTGAGGATAATCTACAGGTCATTCCGGACGAGCTGGCGATAGCCGGCGCGACCCGAAATCCAGAGTCTTCGGACACTTCTGGATGCCGGATTCATCCGCATGACCGCAAAACAGCAGACGATTTTCTACGGACTGGTTCCAGGGCGCTAGCAAACATCTCTTTTCGAATCCGCCAGACAAAATAAAAACGCCGCCGACAGAAGATTCCGCCGGCGGCGTTGCCTCGGAAATCCGAAGACGTTTACGAGGTGATCTCCCACCAGTTTTTGCTAATGTCGCTCAGCAGGAAGTGCGTTCGGCCGTTGGTCTCGAGTTCGCGCAGCTCGGCAATGCCGAGTTCTTTGCCCTTGCTCGTAAACTCTTTGTGCGCGTCTTCGACTTCTTCCGGGGTTGCTACCTTCAAGGTAAAGCGGTTGGCCTCGGACAAATAGTCGCGATGTGTGGTCGGCAGCACGACCACGTACCACGGCCCTCCGCTCGGCACGGTAATGTAGGTTGAGGTCTTCCCGCCGCCGATAATGGAGAGCCCGAGCACATTGGCCAGAAACTGATCGCTTTTCTCTTTGTCGTCGCAATTCAAAGTGCCGTGCGTCATCGCCTGCGGCACATAGCCTCTGCCGGGAAACTTCTCTTCCGGCAGCGGGTTCGTCCAGTGCGGTGCAGCGATTTTCCGGCCGTGTTTGATCGCCGCCGGATTGTAGTACTCGATTTCGAGATCGTTTCCGCCCGGCTCTTTGAAATAAATCGAATACGCGTAATGAGCCTCGTGCGGGGTGGTCACGCTTTTGATTTTGTACTGCGCCTTATGCGCCGAGATGTATTCGTGCGCTTTGGGGATTTCCTTGGAGCTCGCGACACGAAAGCCGTAGTGATTGGTGTGCGGTTTGTTTTTGGCGTCCGGACCGGCTTCGTGAATCACCAAACGCCAAGCCGTGTTCGGGTGCTTAACGACGGCCTTTTTCTCGCTCCGCTCAACAACTTCCGCCGCGAGCAGGTCGGTGAAAATCGGCAGAGTTTCATCGAGCGACCGGCATTCGTAATGTCCCTCGGTCATCGCGATCGGTTTCAGCATGGTCATCTCCTTGGATTCTAACGTTTCAAAGTGCTTGTAAAGCATTATTAAGAAAGCCCCTCATATTGTCAATTCGCGCTCGCGAGGCTGCCGGTCCGATTAAAGGAAAGCTCTCTCACCACGTTCGAGATGACCCGGTGTCTCTCGTTTTGTCATTCCGACCGAATGCGAGGAATCTTTTCACACGCGCAACTATCCTTGGGTCACGGCATACGCACCTCGGCGCCGGATTTGGCGCATTCCTCGTCGAAGGTTCTGCGGATGATCGGGTCTTCGTCCTCGTATTCGATCTGCCAGCCGCCATAGGCCAGCGGCACGTCGGACTGAATCTTGCCGGGCTGGAGCTTGTATTTGCGGCTGAGAATTTTTAACGCCAGATAACGCGCCGGCTCGGCGCTCGAGTTGAAGTGCTGATGGAACCAACCTTCGGGCGGCACCACGATCGATCCCGGCTTCCAATCGACCCGGGTCATCTCCTTCCCTTCCGGCCAAAGCAGTGAATAACCCTTCCCCGTGAGGATAAACACGTGCGCACCCGGGCCGTGGCGGTGGGCTTTTTTGTAAATGCCCACCGGAAAACGGGACACGTGCGAGCCCATCATGCTTTCCGACATCTCGAAAAAAATCGTCGCGTTGCCTTTGCCGCGCTCGGTCCACGCCACCGGCTCGATGTTGATCGCGTCAGCGACAAAGTTGGTTTCCACGACCCGGTCGCTGTAGAGCCTGCCACTGCCGGCAAAATATCCGTCTTCGCCTTTGAAACGGTCGGTGAAAGCGTAGGGATTGTTGATCACGAAATCTTCGCAGTGAAACAGATTGAATACGAGCGGGGCGGTGGTCACCGCAAGAAGCCGCGCTTCTTTGTCGCCTTGGCCGTTGAAATGCTGATATTGCGCGTTGAGCGGGATCGCGAACAAACTGCCGGTCTGCCATTCGAAACTTTGCTTCGGTCCCTGTGTCTGCCACACCGTAGTCGCGCCGCGGCCGTCGAGCACGTAATAGAGCGCTTCGTAGATGTGCCGTTGCGGTTTGAGATTTTTTCCTGGCGGAATGCCGACCACGTAGGCGTCGTCGAGATAACCGGTGCCGTCGAGCATGACATAAACGCCGGTGCCGCCCATGCGGTCCCAGGGCTTGAGCGGAATGTTGTAAAGATCCTCGACGAAAAATCCGCGAATCACATCGATGCCCTGGGAACTGATCCAGCGATCGTAGGGCGTGTCCATCACTTCGACCTTGCGTTCGACCTTTTCGTACGAAGGGCGCGTCACAATTTCCGTCATCGAGACCTCCCGAGCAGTGTTACTGTTTCTTTAACCCGGAATTATGCGCCCCATCAAGCGCACCGGCGAGTGTGACGATGGCGTCGGTTGACAATGATCGCCGTTCACGAACATATGAATTTCGAAACATCGAAAGATCAGGAGAAAAACTATGAGCGCAACTGCGATGGAGAGTTTAGTTACCGCGCTGAAAACCGGCGCAGGACTAAAGGACGATTTTATCTACTACATGTCTTTCGAGGACTATACGTCTTTTCCTGATCCGTTTCCGCGCACCTCCGTTGCGGTCAAAGAGGTTCAGGAAAGCATCCGTCGCTATCCCAATCCGGAGAAATCCGGCGAGTTGTTTCGCTGGGACATTCACGGCCGGCTGTTCACGCCGGCAAAAATCTCCATACCGGACATGGCCGTAGTGATGGTGCATGGCGGCGCAGTCAATGAGTATGAATTTATTTTCACGCCGGACGGACCGGAAGAGTTTCCCGATCTGAGCAAGACCGATCCCGCGATAGCCCGGGTCGGAGTTGCCCAACATATCGCGTCCCTCGGCATTCCGGTGTTGGCGATCTCACTGCCCGGCCACTACAGTCGCAAGCCCTGGCCGCCCATCGCCGAGCGGCGTCCGGAATTCATCATCGGCGAGGTTCCAAGCGACGCGGAACTCAGAAACCGTCTGGCGGTTTATACGTTTAGAATGTGCACGGAAGCAATCAAAGCACTGGTTGAAACAAATCTAACCCAGCCGATTTTCATGTGGGGACATTCCACAGGCGGCGAATATTTCTATCTGATGGAGCAGTACGGACTCAAAAATAAATTGCTCGGCGGCCTCGGCTTCGGCACCGGCATGCCGGCGTGGCTGCGCAAGGAATGGGACCTGGCCTGCGCGACCAAATCACCGGAAGAGCGCGCCGCGCCCTTTCGCAATCTCACCGATCTGAGCCGCCGCTCGCCCAAAGGCTACGCCAAGAGCGGCTACGTCGGACCCAATCAACCGTGGGGGAGCGTGGAGCACTGGTTCGCGTTGGAAAACCACCGCCGCCCGCAGTTCAAGCCGTTCTTACAGGACATCGAGCACAGCGCCCACGACGTGTTGCTGCCCAAGATAAAAAAACTTTCCGCACTACCGGACGACGAACTGTTCATCACGTACAAGTCGGATCTCAATCGCCTGCGCGGCAAAAAATTGCTTCACATCGTCGGCGAGAATGACAAAGGCCACTGGATCGAAGGCGGCGAAAAGGGCCTGGAGTATCGCCGCGAAGTCTACGCGTTTCGCCACTTCAAGACTTTCGCTGAAGACTTGCGTCTGATCATCGTGCCCAAACTCACTCACTACGGCCACGTAGAGAGTTACAACGAGCGGCTGGCCAATCTCATGATGACGGGATTCAAAGAATATTTCCTGAGCTGAAACTTTCCACGACTCGATGCAATTCACGCACGCAGCATGCAGGGCGACCGCCGCTCGTTCTAAATACTTCTTTGCTTGACAGCCTAGGCGATCTCCCCTACAGATTGCACACAAGAAAAGCAGATGAAGAAACTGGCGCTGGTCTCGAGCCTTTGGAAACGCCGCAGATTCACGGCACGGATACTGCTTTCGATTCTCGTAACATTTTGCGCCGGCTCTGCCGGCTCTGAGCCTCTGCGCATCGCCTACACATCGATCGCGCCGGTTTACGGTCCGCTCTGGGTCACACAGGAAGCCGGTCTTTTTAAGAAGTATCACATCGAGCCCGAGTTTATTTACATCGCCGGCGGACCGCCGTCGCTGCAGGCGCTGATCGCCGGCGACGTCGCGATCTCTTTCACCGCTGCCGGCGCGACCGTCGCGGCGAACCTGCAAGGCTCGGACGTCGTGCTGCTCGGCGCCACCATCGATTCGCTGCCGTTTGAGCTTTGGTGCGTGCCAAGCATCAAGAATTCCGAGCAACTCAAGGGCACACGCCTCGGCGTGAGCCGTATCGGCGCGACCACCGACTTTGTCGCGCGCTATCTCTTGAAGAAATGGAATCTGCAGCCCGACAAGGATGTCGCCATCTTTCAGACCGGCTCGGGACCGCAGATCTTCGCGGCGTTGAAAGGCGGCTCGATACAGAGCGGCGTGCTCTCTGCCGGCCCGGAAACGCTCAGCGCCGAGACCGCGGGCTATGTCCGTTTGGCGGATGTATCTACTTCGGGATTGGCCTACCCGTTCGGTCCCTTCGCGGCACGCCAGGTTTTTTTGAAAAGCCAACCGGATTTGGTCACGCGCTTCATGAAAGCCTACGTCGAAGGGATTCATCGCTTCAAAACCGACAAAGCCACGGCGCTCGCCGTGCTGGAAAAATACACCAAGCAAAAGCCCACGCCGGCGGCGGAAAAAATCTACGAGCTTTACGCGGGCAAATACATCAAGCGAGCGCCGGAGGCGACTCCGGCGGCGATCCAGACAATTCTCGAAGAAATCGCTGCCAGCCGTCCTCTGCCCGCCGGCGTCGCGCCGCAGCGCTTCGTCGAAGCGAAATTCATCCGCGATCTGGTGAGCAGCGGGTTCGTTGACGGACTCTACAAGAATCGCTGAGAGCTGTCGTTATTCAAAGGAGCACACGCCATTTCCATCGTCATCGTCGCCATGCCGTACGGCATCCTGGATGCTCAGCGGCTTTCTCAAGCCTCTGGCATATGCATGGACCGCGCCCTCGACTGGTGGCAGAAGTCCATGCAGACCTCGCGGCACAAGACTTACCTTGTGATCGCCGGGTACGACATCGATCAGGGGCAAGAAATCAAGCTGCGCCGCGCCATCGTGGAGCAGAGCCTTCAGGAGCCGGAGCTTCTCGCCAACATCGTCGAAGTCAGCGCCAAAAACGAAGTGAGCCTGGCGCAGAAAATCGCGCGCATTCGAAGTCTCTTGCCCGTGGAGACGATCACGGTTTTCGTGGAAAACCGCAACACGGTCAGCGTCAAGGCGATCTTCAAGCGAAAATTCGGCAAGACTCTACAGATCCGCAAATTCAAAGCCCGCTTCGAATTCAATCATCAATGGATCACCACGTCGACATCGCTCGCGTGGTTCTCGCGGAACTGGTTTCTGCGGATATGGTTCGAGCTAAAACGGCGGATGGGGCGGGGACTGAGGAAGAAAATTCGCTACTGGTTCAGGTCATGAAATGTAGGGGCGATTCATGAATCGCCCCTACATTCATTTTCGTTCACGCCACCTTCGATACGCGCTCGGAAGCCGCGGAAAATCCCTTCTCCAGCCACCAGTGAGCGATCTCGCTGCCGGTGGCGAACCAGACTCCCTTGTGCGATTTCATGTAGCCGATGATGTCCGACAGCGTTTTGGCGCGGCCGGGCCGGCTCGAAATGTACGGATGAAACTGGAACGGGCAGAACGTCGGCCCAAGGCTCGACTCCTCGTAAAATTGATCGAACATCCCCTTCCAGACCACCAGCGTGTCGTTGGGGTTTCCTGAATCGCGGTGGCCATAGGTGCGCCCGTCGCCGAAGGGCTGGCGCGGCAGCTCGACCAGTTTTTTCTTGCCGCTCTGCCAGATAAAGGGCAGATCGTGGGAGAACGAATTGCTGTTCCAGAGATAACCCTGCTCGAGCAGGATATCCAGACTGTTCGGGCTTTGCGTGCAGGAGCGCCAGCCGGAGGGCCGCTTCTGCGCGCGGTTGAGAATCATGTCGGTGGTCCGCTTGATCACGTCGCGCTCTTCGTCCTTGCTGAGATCGCGCGCGACTTCGTGATGATAGCCGTGTCCTGCGACTTCGTGGCCCTGCGCGATGATCGCTGCCACCGCTTCCGGATAACGTTCGGCGATGCCGCCGCAGGTAAGAAACGTCGCCTTTACTTCGTGTGAAGCGAGAACGCGAAGAATCCGGTAGATCCCAGTGTTGGGGCCGTACTCGCCCTGCGTATATTCCTCGTGATTGATCCGGCCGTTCTTGTCCGGCTTCACGTCTTCCCCGCCCTGGAAATCGAAGCTCAGGAAGACAGCGATCCGGGCATCGCCAGGCCACTGGATTTTGCCGTTGGAATGCAGTTCTTGAAGCGCCATGCTGGACCTCCTTGAGTTAACACGAAAGCTGGTTAGTCCGAGAAATCATGATAGAAACGAGCGGCTGATCATTGATAGACCAGGAGCCGGCACGTTGCAAGTTAATTCCCGCTTCACATTGTGAGCGCCGGCAAAAGATTATATAGAGGGGCCGAACCGCTCCGCGGAGGTGATCCATGGCCAATGGCAAGTTCGATGTCGGCGGCGTGCTGTTGAATCAGCCGTTCAAGATTCGCCGCCTCGGCCATTTCGGTTTCAATCTGTCGAATATGGAAGACGGCGTGCATTTCTACGTCGATCTTCTCGGGTTTCGCGTTTCCGATGTCATGGATTATTCGCGCCGCGCCAAAGATCCCGCGCAGGTGGCCGGCCTCGGCGACCCCCACGGCTACTTCACACGCTATGGCACCGATCACCACGCCATGGTGCTCTTTCCCAAGCGCGTGCGCGACGCCCTCGGCCGCCAGGAGCGGCCCGGCATCACGGTCAATCAAATCACCTGGCAGGTCGGCAGCCTCGCCGAAGTCGGTAACGCGATCCGATGGTTCAATGAGCGCGGCATCGAGCAGCAGCGCTCCGGCCGCGACATGCCGGGATCGAACTGGCACACCTATCTCTACGATCCCGATGGTCAGAGCAACGAGCTCTATTACGGCATCGAGCAGATCGGCTGGAACGGCCACAGCAAGCCGCGCGCGATGTATGATCGCGGTTTCGACAAGCCGCCCGAGCTGCCGCAGATGGCCGAGTTCGAAGAAGTCCAGCAAGCTCGCGCCAACGGCGTCGACATTTTTTCCGGTTATCGTCACGTCGATAAACTGCCGGCGAGCTATAATGTCGACGGCGTTCTCTTGCCGCGGCCGTTCAAGATCGTTCGTCTCGGACCGGTTTATTTATTCACCGAAAATATGGAAGCGGCGGCGACTTTCTATCGCGACACCCTCGGATTCACATTGACAGAAGAAGTGGAATGGCGCGGTGAACGCTGCTTCTTCCTCCGCTCCAACACGGAACATCATTCGCTGGCGCTGTTGCCATTGAAGCTGCGCGAGGCTTTGGGATTGAGCGTTCATTCGAAGTGCGCCGCCTTCGGCCTTCAGCTCGCCAACTATCGCCAGCTCAAAGACGCGGTTAAATTCTTGCGCGATCACGGTGTGACCGTGACGGAATCCATTCCCGCCGAGCTTCATCCCGGCATTGAATACTCCGCCACCGTTCGCGACCCCGACGGCCACACGCTCCAACTCTACTACGCGATGGAACAAGTCGGTTGGGACGGCAAGGCGAAGCCGAAGGAATTGCGCCGGCCGCGCGCGCTCGGCGATTGGCCGGAATCGCTCGAAAACGATATGAATGCGTATCTGGGCGAACCGTTCCTAGGTCCGTGGGGATGAGTTTGTGGCCGGATTGAATCTGCGCATCCGCGCACCGTTTGCTTTTCTCACGGCGAGCATTGCGATCTTCGCAATCACCACCTTCGCTCTCGCCAATCCTTACCTACCCAAGCCGGGCGAAGCGCCGCTCACCGCGCGGGTCGGTACCTGTTCGATCACCGGCGGCTTTGTCCATCTGTATACTGCGCTCTTCAACGGCCTTTTTGACAAATACGGCATCAAACTCGAGCATGTCACCCTACGCGGCGGCGTCGTAACTCTTGCGGCATTATCAGCGAATGAGATCCAATTCGTTTACTGCTCCGCCGATCCGATGATCCCGCGCATCGCCGCCGGCGCCGACGCCCGACTGATCGGCTCGACCATCGTCGGTTTGCCCTGGGTGCTGGTGGGGCGAAAAGAAATCAAACGGCCTCAGGATCTCAAAGGTAAAACTATCGCGATCTCGCGGCCCGGCGGCTTGACTGATCAGCTCGCAAAGGCGGTGCTGAAGAAATTCAATCTTACCACGCAAGATGTGAAGCTCCTGCATATCGGCGGCACTGGCCAACTCGAGCCTTATAACGCGATGATTCAGGGGCTCAGCCAGGCGACGCTGCTTACGCCACCCATGGACGTGCGTGCCCGGCGCGACGGATTTTCGATGATTTACAATCTACACGAACTCGATGTGCCTTCGATCTACAGTTCGATGTTCACCAATTCGAAAACCCTCAAGGAACGCCCCGCGTTAGTGCAAAAATTCGTCGCGGCGTTGGGCGAAGCCATTCACTTCGTCGAGAAAAATCCCGATAAGAGCAAAGCGGCCCTCGCGAAAGTTTTGAGCATTTCGGACCAGGAAGTTTTACAGTCCGCCTACGACGCCTACGCCAAGTCTCTCGTAAATCGTCGGCTTACCGTGCCGGTGAATGCTGTGGCGCAGGCAGTGGAAATCGCGCGCGAAGACGGCACCCAGATCCGAAAGAAGCCGGCGGAAATGATCGACAACAGCTTCGCCGAGCAGCTCGAAAAGAGCGGCTTTCTCAAGGAACTCTGGGGCAGCGAAATCCTGCAGCGGGAAAAAAGGAGCTAATCCATGGCAGAAAAAGTTTTTTTTCAATCCGACGGCCTGAAGATCGCGGGCCTGATCGATCTCCCGCCGGATTTCAAAGCCGGCGAGCGCCGGCCGGCATTTATCGTGCTGCACGGCTTCGGCGGCAACAAGGACGGCCACGGCCAGGCCGTCGTCGCAAAACAATTTTCCCAGTGGGGCTACGTCACCCTGCGCATCGATTTTCGCGGCTGCGGCGAGAGCGAAGGCGAGCACGGCCGCATCATCTGCCTCGATCAGGTGGCCGACACGCGCAACGCCATTTCTCTTTTCTCAACCCGACCGGAGATCGATCCGCAAAGAATCGCTCTCGTGGGTTCGAGCTTTGGCGCAGCGGTGGCAGTCTATACCGGCGGTGCCGACCGACGCGTGGCCGCGGTGGTTTCCTGCGGCGGCTGGGGCGATGGCGAGCGCAAATTTCGCGGCCAGCACCCGACCCCGGAAGCCTGGGCGAAATTCACGGCTATGCTCGAAGAAGGCAAGCGCCATCGCGAGCGCACCGGAAAATCCCTGATGGTGCCGCGCTACGACATCGTACCGATCCCGGAGAAACTGCGAAACCGGATGAGCGGTGGATCGATCATGGAATTTCCCGCAGAGACCGCGCAGAGCATGAACGACTTTCGCGCTGACGATCAGGTCGGCAATATCTCGCCGCGGCCGTTGCTGCTGCTCCACAGCGCCAACGACTCGGTGACCCCGACCTACGAGTCCATTGAGATGTTCAAGAAAGCACGCCAGCCCGCCGAGCTGCACTTGCTCGCCGACGTGGATCACTTTACCTTCAGCGAGGAAAATTCGCGCTTGAACAACATCGTTCACGACTGGTTGCAACGCTATTTTCCCGTGCAGGCCAAATAAGAATGCCCACGATCGATCACCAGCCACTGCTGAATTTCTGTGAGCGGCTGCTCAGCGCGGGTGGCGTGCCCGCTGGCGACGCCGCGCTCGTGGCCGAGCTGCTGGTTAAAGCTGAACTTCGCGGCTATGCCGGTCACGGTGTCGCCCGGGTCGGCCAATATTTGGGCTTCATCCACAACAAAGTTTATGATCTGAGCGCGAGACCGCAGATCGAACGCGAAGGCAAGGTCACAGCGGTCATCGATGGCAAGCATTACATCGGGCAGATCGCGGCAAGTATGGCGATGGAGCTGGCGATCAAAAAAGCCAAAGAGCACGGCGCCGGCATCGTCTGCCTACGCCGCGCCGGCCACACCGGGCGCCTTGCCGACTATATGGAAATGGCGACCGCCGAGGGACTGATCGGCATGGGCGCGGTCAGCGTCGGTTCGCCGACGACCACGCTCTACGGCGGCATGAAACCGATCACGGGCACCAACCCCATGGCCTTCGGCATTCCGGCGCGCGGCGGCAAACAAGTGATTCTCGATTTCGCAACTGCATCTATGAGCATGGGCGAGATTCAAAAGCGCGTCGCCAAGAAGGAAGCGATACCCGACGGCGTCATGCTCGACGGCCACGGCAACCCAACCCAGGATTTCAAAACTTTTCGCGGCCCGCCGCGCGGCGTCTTTCTGCCTTTCGGCGGTTACAAAGGATCGGGCGTCGCGCTCGTCACTGAAATGCTCGGCGGCCTTCTAACAGGTAACGGTCCGGGAAAAGACTGGTGGAACAAAGGCGGACACGGCATCAACGGGGTCTTCTTGCAGGCGTTCGCCGTGGAAGAATTCCAGGAGTTGGAGACGTTCTACGATCGCGTCGACGAGTTTATCGCGTTCATAAAATCGACTTCACTCGCGCCGGGTTTCAGCGAAATTTTATTACCCGGCGAAGCCGGGCGGCGTAGAGAAGCGACGGAAACACAGAATGGCGTCGAAGTGGACGAAGAAACCTGGTCAGAGCTCGTCGAGCTGGCGGGAGAGCTCGGTGTCGCTGAAGTGCCGACGGGTAATGAATAGCGCCGCCACACCGAACGTTACTAACGGGGAGCTGCCAATCCGCCTGGATTCCCGGCTAAAAGCATGCGGGGAATGACGGACTTGTCTTTGCGCGAATGATTGCGCTAAACGAATTATACGCGCAGGCTGAATTATAGCGGATCGTAATACCCTTGCCCTCTGGGAGAGGTCAGGGTGAGGGCAAGCGGCAAAGCCGTAAAGTTTATCTAACGAAACGCTCACAAGGAGGGTCAACAATGGTTATCCGCGAACTAAAAGATGGACGATGCTACGTATCTTTGCAGGAAGACCACGCCGAGCTGGCGGCGCAATTCGCCGCCCATTGGGGCAACGAGCGTTTTTCCAAGCTGCGGCCGTATGAAACCATGGTTTTCGCGACCACCTATCACGACAGCGGCTACCGCGAGTGGGAAGGCAATCCACCGATGAATGTCGAAAAGGGCCGGCCCTACGCGCACCGCGAAGATGTGCCCAACTTCGAAGGGGTTGAGCTCAATGCTTATGCGAAGAATGTCGATTGGCTCACCGCGCAGAACCCCTACGCGGGATTGATCGTCTCGATGCACCGCACCGGCCTCTGGCACAATCGCTACAACATTTTTACGGAACCGGCAGGAAGACTGCGCGAGCGCAGCCAGCCCGTGCAAAACGCCAAAAAAGAGCTTGAAGCAAAACAGGAAGAAACCAAAAAAGCTCTGGCCGCCAAAAACCCGGGCTTCGAAAACGAGTTGGCGTACAACTATATGGCGTTGCAGGTTTTCGATCTGCTGTCGCTTTACTTCTGCTGTGACGGCTACGCTTCGGAAAATCAATTTAAGGAATACGCCATCGCGCCCGTGCGGGTTTCCTACGAGAGCGATGAGACGGTGCGCTTGACGATCAAACCCAACGGCGCCGGCGCGGTAGTCATCGATCCCTACCCCTTCGATGTGAAATCGCTTCAGTTTTCGGCCCGCGCGCGTATCGTCGCTCCGCCTGCGGACAAATCCGCAGCGGCCTGCGTCGACGCCTATCACAAGGCCGCGCGGCAGCAGTTAACGTTTCAGGTCTCGGCGTAAATCATACTCACCACGAAGGTCACGAAGTACACGAAGGTTTCGGAAAGGACTGCAATTCTTCGTGACCTTCGTGCTCTTCGTGGTGGATTCTCAATCCTCGTAAATTTCTACGCGGATCGCCTGTCCCCTGCCCGACTCTGGGCACGCGCTCGCGGCCACAAGTAAATCCATCTCGGCGCGAAAATCCACGTGCGCTTCGTCCTTCGGCCGAACCATCGTGTCATACATCACGCCGGTATCGGGATCGATGCGCATGCATTGAAAGATGTTGAACGGGCTCGGCACGTCGTCGGGCGCGATGTTCCACGCTTTGACAGCCCCGCTCAGATTCTCCCAGCAGCCGTGATCCGGAATCTCCTCGGCTTTTGTCGGGTTGATATCGACTCCTTCGGCGAACACACGCTTCGACTTCCCCTGCGCCACCATCTCGAATCGCTTGCGGCTGCACATGCCTTTTTGCAGATCGTGCCGCCCTTCCGTGAACGTGTCTTCGACAATCGTCAGCATCGGGTTATTCCGCTTCGAATATAAAACATCTCCGGTGCTGATGAAAATCTTCACCTGATTGGTTTTCGTCCGCGCCTGATCGAACCTCTCGGTCAGATCGCCTAGATTGAACGCGACGAAATCGACGATGCTCCTGCCGGCGATCCTGAGTCTCTGTCCTTTTTTGATCTCGAACGCCGCGCCGGAATTTTTCGGCACGACCTCGCTTATCAGCTTACCCATTCGGTCTCCTTTCAAAACACGCCTGCCAAGGACCTGTATGTTTCCTAAAGAAAGTGGAGCTGTCAACTCGAACGCCCCGGCGTCGTCGGCTCGACCCCGTTTGATTGAATTTGACGGCGCCAATCCCTATGATCGAAGCCACGGGAGGAGATTGCATGGAAACGATTCGCTTCGTCGATACGACCATCCGCGACGGCCATCAGAGCCTGTGGGCGGAAAATATGACCACCGGTATGATGCTGCCGATCGCGAAAAGTCTCGACGACGCCGGTTTCGAGGGCATCGAGCTGATCTCCGGATCGCATCTCAAAAAATGCGTGCGCGAGCTGAAGGAAGATCCGTGGGAGCGGGTGCGGCTGGTATCGAAGACAATCACCAAGACGCCGCTCCGTCTCATCGCGGGCCGGGTCAACACCTTCGAATACAATCCGCCGTCCATGTATCGGCTCTTCGTCGAGCGCATGTTCGCCAACGGCATCCGCGAAGCGCGCATTTCCGACGAATGGAACGATTACGAAGGCTGGAAATTCCGGGTCGGCGAATGTCATCGCGCGGGCCTCAAGTCGATTTTGAATTTGATTTATTCCGTCTCGCCCAAGCACAGCGACGAGTATTTCGCCGAGCGCACGCGCCGGGCCGCGTCCCTCAAACCCTACCGCCTCTGTCTCAAAGATCCGGGAGGCTTGTTGACCCCGGAGCGTATGGACACCCTCGTACCGATCATTTTCAAATATGCCAACGGTATCCCGGTGGAGCTGCACACCCACTGCACCACCGGCCTCGGCCCGCTCTGTTGCATCAAAGGCATGGAATTGGGCATCCGCTCCATCAACACGGCGTTGCCACCGCTCGCCGACGACACTTCCAATCCGTCGCTGTTCAACGTCGCGAAGAACGCCCGCGCGCTGGGATACAAAACCGAAATCGACGAAGATGTTTTGAAACCGGTATCGCGGCATTTCACCGCCATCGCCAAGCGCGAAGGCTTCACCATCGGCGCGCCGGTGGAGTACGACTATGCGCAATACCAGCACCAAGTTCCCGGCGGCATGCTGTCCAACCTCAAATTTCAATTGCGCAAAGTCGGACTCGAGCACAAGTTTCCCGAGGCGCTGACCGAAGCGATCCGCGTGCGCGAGGAATTCGGCTATCCGATCATGGTCACGCCGCTCTCGCAGTTCGTCGGCAGTCAGGCAGCGATCAACGTCATCGTCGGCGAGCGCTACAAGGAAGTGACCGATCAGGTCATCAAATTCGCTCTCGGCCACGCCGGCGCCGAAGGCGCGCGCGACATGGAACCCAACGTCAAAGACAAGATTCTCAACCGACCGCGCGCCAAAGAGTGGGCCAAGTGGCAGCCCGACGAACCGACGCCGGACGAGATGCGACGACGGCTCGGCGCCGAAGGCACTTCGGACGAAGAGCTTCTGCTGCGCTGGATCGTCGGCAAGGAAGATATCGACGCCATGCGCGCCAACCCACGGCCATTGGAATATTTGAACTCGGAGCAGCCGCTGGTGAACCTGCTACAGGAATTGTCGAAGCGGACAAAGAACCGGCAGATCTACGTGCAGACCCCGAACTTTTCGGTAATGTTGGAGAAGCGCGTGGTGCCGTGACTTTTCGTCTCGGGTCTAGAGTCTTGTATCTCGATTTGGACTCCCAACCCTAGACGCGAGACATAGTTGAATCTCTTCTTCAGCGGTGCAATAACCAGAGAAATTTCACGAGGAGGCCCGAAAGCAATGGCAAAAGATATCGTAGCGATCGACGTACATATTCACCTATCCGATGAGACAACCCAGAAAGCCAAAGGCTCCCGCACCGCGCAGATGGCGAAGTATTTCGGCCGCGAGCGGCCGCCGGTCTCCATCGACGAACTGGCCGACCAGTACCGCGCGCGCAAAATGATGGCGGTGTTGATGAACACGCGCGATGAGACCGTGACCGGCCTCACGCCGGTGCCGAACGACCACGTCGCCGGCGCAGTGAAAAAACATCCCGACGTGTTTCTGGCTTTCGGCGCCATCGATCCGTGGACCGGCAAGCTCGCGCGCGACGAGATCAAACGGTGTAAAGACTTGGGGCTGCACGGCATCGGCGAGCTCAATCCGGCGCGCCAGCACTTTTTTGCCAACGACGTGCGCTTCTATCCGCTGTGGGAAGAATGCGCCAAGCTGAACCTGCCGATCCTTTTCCATGGTGGCATGGCCGCGGCCGGCGCCGGCACGCCGGGCGGCATGGGCATCAAGCTCAAGTATAGCCAGCCGATCCATCTCGACGAAGTGGCGGCGGATTTTCCTGAACTGAAAATCATCAGCGCGCATCCGACCTGGCCATGGACCGCAGAAAGCCTGGCGATCGCGCGCCACAAGGCGAATTATTACATCGATCTCTCCGGCTGGGCACCGAAATATTTCCCCGCCGAACTGCTGCACAACATCACCACGCTGATCCAGGACAAGGCGATGTTCGGCTCCGATTGGCCCGGCATCACCGTCGAGCGCTGGCTGGACGAGTTTCAGCAGGTTAATATGAAACCGGAGATCCGCAAGAAGATCATGCTCGAAAACGCGGTGAAGTTTTTTGGGCTAGAATTGTAAAAAAGACTAACCACGGAGGCACGGAGAACACGAAGGTTTCAAAATCCGAACTTCGTGCTCTCCGTGTCCTTCGTGGTAAAAATTAACATTCCAATATGGCACAAACAGACGGCATAAAATTCGTCGACACCACCATTCGCGACGGCCACCAGAGCCTGTGGGCCGAGAATATGACCACCGGCATGATGCTTCCGGTCGCCGATGCTCTCGACCGCGCCGGTTTCGACGCCATCGAGCTCATTTCCAGCTCGCATCTGAAAAAATGCGTGCGCGAGCTCAAAGAAGATCCCTGGGCACGGGTAAGGCTCATGCGCGGGCGCATGCCGCACACGCCGCTGCGACTTAACGCCGGGCGCTTCAGCGCCTTCGATATTACGCCCCGTTCCATGTACCGCCTCTTCATGGAACGCATGGCCGCCAACGGCATCCGCGAGGCGCGCATTTCGGAGGAGTGGAACGAGCTCGAAGGCTGGATCTGGAAGTGCAAAGTAGCCAGCGACGTCGGCATCAACCCGGTGCCGAACATCATCTACTCGGTCTCGCCCAAGCATACCGACGAATATTTTGCTGAGCGCACCCGTCAGGCGGCGTCGCTCAAAGTGAATCGTCTCTGTCTCAAAGATCCCGGCGGTTTGCTCACGCCGGAGCGCGTCCAAACCCTGGTGCCGATCATGTTCGCAAACGCCAACGGTATCCCGATCGAGCTACACACGCATTGCACCACCGGTCTCGGCCCGCTCTGCTGTCTTGAAGCCGTGAAGCTCGGCATCAAGATCGTCAACACCGCGCTGCCACCGCTGGCCGACGGGTCTTCCAATCCATCGCTTTTCAACGTGGCCAAGAACCTGCGGGCCCTCGGCTACCAAACGTTGATCGACGAAGAACTCCTGAAGCCGGTCTCAGACCATTTCACTTACATCGCCAAGCGCGAAGGTTTCCCCATCGGCGAACCAGTGGAATACGATTACTCCCAATACCAACACCAGGTGCCGGGCGGGATGATTTCCAATCTACGCTTCCAACTGCGCAAGGTCGGCCTCGAAAACAAAATAGACCAAGCGCTGGAAGAAACCATGCAGGTGCGCGCCGAACTCGGCTACCCGATCATGGTCACGCCGCTGTCGCAGTTCGTCGGCAGTCAGGCAGCCATCAACGTCATCGTCGGTGAGCGCTACAAAGAAGTGACGGACCAGATTATCCAGTATGCGCTCGGTTACTGGGGCAAGGAAGGCGCCGAGTTGATGGCGCCGGAAGTCAAAGCCAAGATCCTCGACCGGCCGCGCGCCAAAGAATGGGCTGCGTGGCAGCCGCCCGAGCCGAGCGTGGCTGAGCTGCGTAAAAAAATGAACGCCGAGAATGTTTCCGACGAAGAGTTCTTGCTGCGCTGGAATCTCAACGTCGAAGAGATCCAGACCATGCGCGCCGCCGGCGCGCCGAAGGAATATCTGACTTCTCAGCAGCCCCTGGTGAACCTCATCGATGCGCTGAGCAAACGCAAAGACTACCGCCAGATCGTGATTCAAAAAGGCGACATGGTGGTTTCGCTCAACCGCTCCGGCACCGCGGCTTAAATTCAGAACTGCCACGTCCACGCTTCACAAACACGATCACGAAGAGCACATGGACCGCTTTTTCTTCGTCTCCGGCGCCATCGCAGCTTTCATCGCGGTCGCCCTCGGCGCCTTCGGCGCCCATTCGCTGCGAACGAAGCTCACGCCGGAGATGCTCAACATTTTCGAAGTAGGCGTACGCTATCAGATGTACCATGCGCTGGGTCTGATCGCCGTCGCCTGGGCGACGACCCGCTGGCCCGAGGCGAATTTGAACACTGCCGGCTGGGCTTTCATCGTCGGCATCATCATTTTTTCCGGCAGCCTCTATCTCCTGAGCATCACCGACACGCGCTGGCTTGGCGCGATCACACCCCTCGGCGGCCTGGCTTTTCTGATCGGCTGGGCAATTCTCGTCTGGTCCGTCGCGAAATAGGAAAGTGGAGTAATGGAGTGTTGGAATGATGGAGTATTGCGTCTTTCCATCACTCCAGTACTCCAATACTCCATCGTTCCCATTCTTCTCTTTACATTGACTCCTCACCAGCCTTCGCGTAATTTTTCTGCATGATTATCGGCGTGCCAAAAGAGATCAAGACCGAGGAAAACCGGGTCGCGGTCACGCCCACCGGAGTCGCGGCATTTGTCGCGCGTAGTCACAAAGTCCTGGCTCAAAAAGGCGCTGGCAGCGGCAGCGGGCTTCCCGACCGCGCCTACGAGAACGCGGGCGCGACGATGGTTGCCAGCGCGGAGGATGTCTGGGGCGGCGCCGATCTGATCATGAAGGTCAAGGAACCGCAGGCTTCCGAGTATCCCCTGCTTCGCTCCGGTCTGATTCTCTTCACGTACCTTCACCTAGCCGCAAGCGAGTCCGTGACCCGAGCGCTGCTCGATCGCAAAGTCACCGCCATCGGATATGAAACGATTCAGCTCGACGACGGCTCGCTACCGCTGCTCGCGCCGATGAGCGAGATCGCCGGCCGCCTCTCCCTCCAGGTCGGCGCCTGGTGTCTGCAGGCCGAGAATGGCGGCCGCGGCATTCTTCTGGGCGGAGCGTCCGGCGTTCGTCCCGGCAAGGTCGTGATTCTCGGCGCGGGCATGTCCGGCACCGCCGCCTGCCAGGTCGCCACCGGTATGGGCGCTTACGTCAGTATTCTCGATATCAACCCGACCAAGCTCCGCTACGTGCACGACATTCTCGGCGGCCATCTCACGACCTTGATGTCTAACCGCGCCAACGTGGAGGAAGAGGTTGTGGATGCCGACCTCGTCATCGGCTCGGTGCTGATCCCCGGCGCGCAGGCGCCGAAACTCGTCTCGCGTGCGCTGGTGCGACGCATGAAGCCGGGCGCGGCATTCGTCGATATCGCCATCGATCAGGGCGGCTGCGCCGAGACATCCCGGCCGACCACGCACCGCGAACCGATCTACGTCGACGAGGAAGTCGTGCATTACTGCGTCACGAACATGCCGGCGATCGTGCCGAACACGTCGACCTACGCGCTGACGAATTCGACGCTGTCTTATGGCTTACAACTCGCGAATCGCGGTTTTCCCCAAGCGCTGGCACGCGACAAAGCGCTCGCCAAAGGACTCAACACCTGGAACGGCAAAATCACCCACGAAGGCGTTGCCGCCGCGTTCAATCTGCCCTGGACGACGGTCGAGGAGGTTCTGCGCGCATGAGACTGGTAACCCGTGCGGATTTCGACGGCCTGGTGTGCGGCGCACTGGTGACGAAATTCGAGAAAATCGACGACTATCTCTACATCGAACCCAAGTTCATGCAGGACGGGCAGGTCGATATCCGCAACGGCGATATCATTACCAACCTACCCTACCACCCTAATTGCACGCTCTGGTTCGATCACCACATCACCAATACCACGCCGGATTTTCCCCAGCCGATCGTGCTCGGCAAGGGTGGCTTTCGGCTGGCACCCAGCGCTGCGCGGGTAGTTTACGAGTACTACGCGGAAGCAGCCACGAAGCGTGAAAAAACCGGCACGAGCAGGATTTCTCCGGAAGAGATGCTTTCATTCCTCGGCACCGAGCGAATAAAGTATCTCATGCACGAAGCCGATCGCATCGACGCCGGCAAGCTGGAACAACAAGACGTGCTCGACCCGCAGGGTTATGTGCTGATTTCCATGACTACCGACGGGCGCAATGCCGGCGATGAGCCCTACTGGCTGAGGGTCATCGATCTGCTGCGCGACAAGACGCTGGAAGAAACCTTGCAGGATCCGGAAATCGCCAAGCGCTGCCAGAGAATTCGCGACGAACAGGAAAAACTGCGCAAGCTTCTGCTCGGTCGCGGCGAACTTCGCGGCAACGTGATTTATGTCGATCTGCGCGGCGTCAAAGAGATTCCCGACGGCAATCGTTTCTTGATCTTCACGCTTTTTCCAAAAGGAAATATCCAGGTCAAAGTCACCCATGACAGCCAGCGCGCCAACACTACGGCGATCTCCGTCGGCTACAACATCTTCAACCCCACCTCCAACGTCAACGTTGGCGAATTGCTGACAAACTACGGCGGCGGCGGCCACAAAGTCGTCGGCTCGAGCCGCGTGCCCAACGAGAAGGCTGAACAGGCCATCAAAGAAATATTGGCCGCCGTCACCGACCCATGAAGGTCGTCAGGATCGGCGCCGCCCTGAAACGGCTCAAAAAGCTCAATGACGAAATCCGCTACGCTGAATGTTTCAAAACCGATGAATTCATCAGCGGCCTGATTGCCTTCCGTCCGAAGAAATCCCGCAACCCGAAGCAGATCAATCACACCGATAAAGACGTAGTCTGCCAAGTCGTGAAAGGCAGCGGCCGCCTGCGCGTCAACGGCAAACGCGTCCCACTTCGGCCTGGCGCCGTCTGTCACATTCCCAAAGGCACACCGCACGATTTTGCCGCAGGAAAGAGCGGCGAGCTGATTTTGTTCTATTCGCTGATCAAGACGGGTTAGTCGACGATAGTCGAGTCAATTTTCATCGCAGCCGAACATTCAGCAATTTCAACTCACCACCACTTCGGCTGCTCATACTTGGCGCGGAAATACGCGTCCCAGACGGCAGAGGCCGGCTTGGGTTTTCGATCGCCGGTCTGCATGCCGATGTGCGCCCAGATGCGCGCAAGGTCGGCGAGCGGCGGGCGCAGGCGGGCTACGAGCTTGTCTGAATCCGTAGTCGCAAAGTTGATGACGAATTCGTAAGCATCTCGCGACGCAGTCTTGAGCAGATATTCGGTGAACTGCGTCTGATCCGCTTCGGAGCCGTAGAGCGTCGTCGCGTAGGACTTGAGCTCCACGTTGCGCGAGGTCATGCCGCTTTCAGCGACGGCGATACCCTTTTTGAAACGGCCGGCGAAATCCAGAAAATTCTGCGGGATTACCCGCGGCACTTCAGCGCTCATGTGAGGGTAAAAACTCATGGCAAAGAGATCGCTGTAGCGCATCATCTCCGCGACTTCTTTCTCCTGATCGGTCCCTTTAGCTTCGCGCGTCAGCCGCTTGTAGTGCAAAACTTCGGTAGTGAAAAACACCGGCAGGTTTCGATGCACCTTCTTGACTGCCGTGTAGGTTTCGCGCTGCAATTCCTTCCACTGCTGCCATTTGGACTGGTTGCGCGACAGGAGCACGTTGGACTCGACGCCGATGGCGAGATAGTCGGGATGCAGCGCGTCCACCGCGCGCAGGACGAAATTCAGAAAGGCTTTCTTAACCCGCGGGCTGTTCAGCGCTTCGTTGGCCCACGGTTTGGGCAGCGGCTGATTCTCGTTGGTGCCCCAGTAAGGCGCGAGCTCGCGCTTGTCCTTATTCAGCGGTGAAATCGACAGGAACAATTTCTTTCCCGCGGGCGCGCGGTAATTGAGATTTTGCTGCACGTCCTGCGAGAACGGCTTGCCGTCGAGCGCTTCGGGCCAGGGAATGCCGCCGATAAACATGACTGAGACGATGTCGCCATGGGACTGCGCGTACTCACGCGCCACCTTCATTCCTTCATCGGTGAGATCGGCGGGCCACTCGGTAAAGCCCATCAGGAAAGGCCGGGTCGCCGGAGCGCGATACTCCGGCAAAGGCGGAGGTGGCGGCGCCGGCTGGTGAGCAGCCGGCGCCGGAGGTGGCGGACGATACGGCCCCATGAATCCGTCGCCGGCGCAGCCGCCGACGAACGCAATCATTACCCACGCGCAAAAACGAAAAAACCTGTTTGGCATGATGCCAATTATCAAAGTTTCGTTTCTTTCGGTCAAGCAATCGGCGCTTCCTTTCCCTTGACTTGCTATAAAATTCTCGGAAAATAGCTGAAACTCTTCTCGAATCGATCGATGGATCAGCCAAACTGAATTATTTTGCCATTTATCCGCTGCATACGTCCGTTCTTCAAATCGGTCTTGCTTCCTCTCGGATTTCTTTTTCTCGCGTCCTGTTCTTCAGGTACTGCTCCAGCCGACCCGCGCTACGCGCCCGCCGGCGATTTGCTCGACATCGTCAAGGATTTTCAGCGCCTCGCCAAGGAAGACACGTACCGCTTTGCGATTCCCAAGGACGTGACCGGCGTGAATATCATGAAAGCCACGCTGGTTCGCCTGGACGATTACGAGCGGAAGAATCGCGATCGGTTCACCGACATCGTCCAGTTCAACCGGGCCCTCGCACTGGAGCGACTGCGTGAATACGATCAGGCAGCCGCGCTCTATCGAAAAGTCGCCGAAACCGAAGGCCGCCTCGCCGCTGAGGGCACGAAGAACGCCGAGATCCTCGACCAATTTTTGCGCATCTTCGATAAGACTTTGCCGGCGGACGATCCTTTCAAATACATTGCTGGGCTCGACGACAAAGTCGCCGCCTGGAATGAGCTCATTCAAAAATACAAAGGGACACCGTACGAATTTATGGCGCGGGTCGAAGAGGAGCGCATCGATTATGCCAAGGTCGCCTTTGTCGAAGCCAACCGCTTTCGGCTTAAGGAAGGCAATCAACTCACCATCGTCGGCTACAGCCAGCTCATCACCAAACATCAGGCGAGCAAGAACATCCACCGCTTCTTGATCGATTTCGGCGATTTCTACATTATCCTTGCAAAAGAGTATGCAGCCCAGTACGATCCAGAGGGGTTGGCCTTCGAGCTTAAGGTTTTAGATCAATTCGTCAGGTCGGCGCTCAAGCTCTATACCGAAGTGGCCCAGGTCGACGGGATAGTTGAAAAGCTCGAAGCTCAGGGAAAAATCGAAGCGGCGCGCGGCTTTCTGGAAAAGATGACCCGGCTCAACCGATGAAGCTCACGCGATTGGTGAATCTGACAGCCGGCGCCGCGTTCTTGTGTGGGATCGCATGGGCCGCGCTCTCCTGGTCGCAGGAACTACCGCTCGACAAGATTCTCAACCCCCTGCCCGACTACAGTCCCTTCGAAACTTCCGGTGCCGCGCCACCGCAATATTTTCCCGACGAAGTCGATCGCCGCGCCCGTGAAATGCTCATCGACGCGCTGACCAATCCGGGGGCACTCGAGCAGCATCTGCAATTCTTCCAGGCCGAGGACGCGCGGATGCAAAAACAACACGGTGCTTCCACCGGCCTGACCGAAGACGCGCAGGATCTCGTCAACAACACGATCAAGGAACGCGAGCGCTACCTGGAAGCGCAGAAACAAGCCATCAAACGCGCCTCGTCACCCGAGCGCAAAAAATACCTCGAGGCGATCATGAGAAACGACGACCTCAATCAGGCCGATGCGTTGATGCGCCAGAGCTCGACCAATTTTTGG
>Ga0310810_10000406_pt1 | contig 44358 bp, 24 predicted proteins | sample NCmetagenome_FD_207641 | JGI IMG/M metagenome (GOLD analysis project Ga0310810, IMG submission 207641) | Soil microbial communities from experimental microcosm in Duke University, North Carolina, United States - NC | ecosystem: Engineered > Artificial ecosystem > Soil microcosm > Unclassified ...
TTCCGCGGACGGCGGCATCCATGCTCGGTTTCCAGGTATGATCGGCGGACCAGTTGGACAGTAAATCGGAAGTACTCTTATAGAAGCCGCTTCCCAAACCAGCCGCGTAAGCGGCGCCCAGCGCGGTGGTCTCGCGCGTCGCCGGGCGCACCACGGTCCGTTCCAAAATATCCGCCTGAAACTGCATGAGAAGATCATTCGCGACCATCCCGCCATCCACGCGGAGGGTCTGCAAACTGTTTCCCGAGTCCTTTTCCATGGCTTCGACGACGTCGCGGGTCTGGAATGCCGTTGCTTCCAGCACTGCTCGCGCGATATGGCCCTTGTTTACATATCGGGTGAGTCCCGCGATGATTCCCCTGGCCCGGTCATTCCAATACGGCGCATACATGCCGGAGAATGCCGGGACAAAGTAAACTCCGCCATTATCGTTCACTGTCCGTGCCAGAGTCTCAATCTGATCGCTGGTCTGAATCATCCCCAAGTTGTCGCGCAGCCACTGCACTAGCGCGCCGGTGATGGCGATGCTTCCCTCGAGCGCATATCGCGCCGGCTGTCCCGCCAGTTGATACGCGACCGTCGTCAACAAGCCGTGCTTCGATTGCACCGGACGTTCGCCGGTGTTCATCAGCAAGAAACATCCCGTGCCATACGTGTTCTTGGCTTCCCCGGGCTCAAAGCACACTTGCCCGACCAGCGCCGCCTGTTGATCGCCCAAAATCCCACACAAAGGGACTCCGGCCAAGCCTGGATGACGAATCTCGGCCAGCATCCCGCTGCTCGCGCCGATCTTGGGAAGCAGTGCCTCGGGGATCTCGTACTCCTTCAGAATGTCGCGGTCCCAGGCCAGCGTCGCGAGGTTCATCAGTTGGGTGCGGCTCGCGTTGGTCACATCCGTGATATGTTGGCCGCCCTGCACTCCGCCCGTCAAATGCCACGCGACAAAGGTATCGATGGTTCCGAATAGCAGATCTCCCGACTCCGCCTGATTTCGGACCCCCGCGATGTTGGTCAGAATCCAGCGTAGCTTCAGACTGCTGAAGTAGGTCGATATGGGAAGTCCGGTTTTGGCTCGGAACCGGTCCGCTCCACCGCTCTGAGAGAACCTGGCGACATCGTCAACCACTCGAAGATCCTGCCAGACAATCGCGTTGGTGACCGGCTGCCCGGTCTTCCTGTTCCACACCACCGTAGTCTCGCGCTGATTCGTGATTCCGACAGCTGCCAGATCCGATGGCCGCAGTCCCTTTTGCGCCAAGGCTTCCGCGATAACTTCATCCGTGCGGCGCAGAATCTCGTGTGGATCGTGTTCCACCCATCCAGGCTTGGGATAGATTTGTGAGTGTTCCTTTTGCGCGGTCGAGACGATCCTGCCGCCGCGGTCGAATACCATGAACCGCGTGCTGGTGGTCCCCTGGTCGATTGCTGCAATGTATGGTGCCATTACTCTCCTCAGCTCATCGTTTCCGCTCGAACGCTATCCATACCGAGCGTCTCCAACAACCGGTTGATGCGCTCGGTGTAGGTGTCGATCTCATCCCGCTCCCGGGCTGAATCCCATTCGAGTTCGCGCGCCATCATCCGCGCCACGGCCGGAGCGACCCGCACGGCCAGTCGCCAGTCGAAATACTGGAGCCCCAGCCTACGGCTCAAGACGTCCTCGATCGAGGACGCCATCTCTTCACGAATGGAGTAAACGACCTCGGCCCCAATCTGGGGAGCGCCTTCGGCCAGCGGCGACAGCAGACACCGGTCATCGCCCGCAAGCTCTAGGACCCGGCCCGCGCACGTGCCGAATTTTTGGAGAAGATGGCGGGCGGTTTCCGGCGTGGTTCCGTACGCCTTGGCCAGCGCGTTGGCCTCGCAGGCGTACCCGCTTTCAGACGGTGGCAGCGACCCAAACAGGGGATGCGCTCGCGTGACGCATGCGGTCACCCGCCCGGTCAGCAAACGCTGCACGGCGTTCACCGCATCTTCCGCCATCGCTCGATAGACGGTCCATTTTCCGCCTAGTACACTGATCAGGTCGCTGCGGCCCACTTCGATCTCGTAGTCGCGAGCGATATTCTTGGTATCCCGTTCATCGGCGGAGCGCACCAGGGGACGCAAGCCTGCCATCGCGCTCACGATATCGGAAAACTGAAACTTCCGGGAGAGGTATCGGCCGAGATGGCGCAGAAGGTACTCAGCTTCCTGGCGGGTCACCATCATCGGGTCACTCAAGTCGGATTCCGTCTCGGTGGTTCCCACCAGCAACCGGCCTTGCCATGGGATTGCAAACATCAGACGCTTGTCGTCAGTCTTCGGAATCAAGAGAGCATGGTCACCGAAGTCCTCAGGCAAAGGTAGCAGAATATGAACGCCTCTACTGAGCCGCAGCCGCTCCGGCGCGCCCGCGTCGGCTAGCCGCCGAAGACGGTCGGAAAACGGCCCAGTCGCGTTCACGAAAGCTTTGGCGGTCACGCGGAAGGATTCCTTGGATTCCGCGTCCTGGACTACGGCGGCAACCAGGCGGGCCTGCGGGTCCTTTTCAAAACCCAGCACCGAGGTGTGGTTTAGGGTGTCACCTCCCGCCGCGGCGCAGCTCATGACCAGGGACAGATTGTAGCGAGCGTCGTCGAACTGCCCGTCGCTGTAAACCACGGTTCCCTTCAGCCCCTCTCGCGCGAGACCAGGCATCATCGCCAGGGAATTCGCGCGGCTCATCCGGAGGCTCGGCGAAAGGCTGGCCTTGCCCGATAGCCAGTCGTAAAGTTTTGAACCTAGTTCGTAGTACACCGCTTCGACCAAACCGAAGCAGGGTATAACGAACTGGCGGGTGCGAACCAGGTTGGGCGCATTGCGCATCATCAGGCAACGTTCGCGAAGTGCCTGCCGCACCAGCCGGTAGTGGCCGATGTCAAACTCCATCACGGCTTGCTGCAGGTAGCGCAGTCCGCCATGGATCAGTTTTGTCGATGCACTGGAGGTGCCCGATCCAAAATCGCCCGCATCGATCAGGAGCGTCTTCAGGCCTCGAAGTTGCGCATCGAGCGCGCTGCCCGAACCCGTAGCCCCGCCCCCAATGACGCAGACGTCGTAGCTACTATTCGCAGCCCTGTGAAGGGTCTCGGACCTCCGCATCATGAAGCGTTCGATCTATCATTCCCCAATCCGTACAATTGGCTCAAAAAGTAAATCGCAGCGAGAACTGCATCTGCCGCGCCGCCCAAGCGCCCGTCGCGGACCCAAACGTCGAACTGATATTGTTTCCGAAAAGATTGAGCGCCACCGTATCAATTGCGTTGAACTGGGTGTGATTGAACGTGTTGTAAACTTCCCAGCGGAACGTCAGTACGCGCTTCTCACTGCCGATATTGAAGTTCCGGAACAAGGTCGTATCCAGATTGCTTCTTCCGGGTCCGCGCACGGTGTCCTTGGGCGCATTCCCAATGTCCCCTTTGCCGGGCATGGAGATACACGACGTATTGAAGAACTTGGCGGAGGTCTTGTCGAAGTGTCCGAGGTTGGGGTTGCAGGTTACATTAACCCGTTGGGCATCCCCGCCGCCCAAAAGATCGGCGCCACCGATCGTAATTGGGAGGATTCCCAGGGGAGTCCCGCTCGAAAACGCCGCTACGCCGGAGATCGCCCAGCCCCTGGTGACCGCGCCCACTATGCTTTTCGTCTTCGAGGAGGGAATATCGTATTGCCAATTCGCCACTAAGACGTGGGTTTGATCGAAACTCGATTTGCCGTAGTTGCGTTTGATGTCCAGATACTGCGGCGTCATAGCTCCAAAGAAGGATCGCTCGTCCGACCCATAGTCCATGGATTTCGCATAAGTGTAGGCGATTCCGAACTGGAAGCCCGCCGCGAACCGCCGGTTCAAGGTCGCCTGCATCGAATTGTAATGCGAACTCAGATTCCGCTCCAGGACTGTAATGCTGCCGTATCCGGGATAGGGCCGAAGCAGGTTGTCCAACAAGGGGAGCCCCGTCGTTTTATCAATGTTTTGCGGCAGGAATCGAGTCCCAAAAGGCAGAGTATTGAGGTCGCGCCGTCCACCCAGGTGGCGGCTGAGCGAACCGACATACTTTACATCCAGGATGGTGCCGCGTCCGAGATCGCGTTGGACGCCCATCGAGAAGTTGTAGGTTTCAGGCCGGCGATTATTATGCAGGTCGTATGAGCCTACACCCGTGAACAAAGAGTTCGGCGGGAAGATGTAGCCCGAACCAGGCGTCAGCTGGAATAGATTCGAATTGGCCACCTGCGCGGTGTTAACAAACGGCGGATTTCCCACCTGGGCCGTCGCGCCGAAGTAGCCGTCGTCTTCGGTTTGATAGAAGAAACCCGCGCCTCCGCGAATGGATGTCTTTCCGTTGCCAAACGGATCGTAGGCGAAACCGAAACGCGGCATCACCAGGATGCCCGGGCTGTCAACGAAGCCCAGTGGAACTCCCGGATCAGTTTGCAGCACCATCCCGTTGGCGGTGTTACCCGTCCCCGGCACATAGCCTGAAATCAGGGCTGACGACACTGTCTGGCCGGTAACCGGGTCGACGCCAACCCGTACTCCGTTGGAGAGCCCCGGAACGTATTGGCGCGGCGCGTTCGCGCGGCTATAAGAGTTCACATCAAATACGGACGCGACCCCGTCTTTCTGGTAAAAGAAGGGCGCATGGGAGAACCGCACGCCGTAATCCAGCGTTAAGGTCCGGCTGACCCTCCAGGTGTCCTGCACATACCACTCGACAATATGGCGGAAAAACAGGAACGTCTTGCGGGTGTCGGTTTCCGTGTAGCTCAGAAAGTTCCCGAGTAGCTGATTGGCGAAGCCGTTCCCCGAATCCAGCGGGTTGTTGGCATTGACCCCAAAATCGATTGCGCCGTTGACGGCTCCCGCCCGGCCTTCCACATCGAGCGCGCGGTTCCAGTAGAAGCCCGCCTTGAGCGTGTGCTTGGCCAATACAAAGGTCGTCGCATGCGTGATATTGAACCCCGTGTCATACCCGGACATCCCAAACCGTGTACCGAAGCCCACCGAAGGCGCAGCCGTTACGCCCGAATAGCTGATGTTCGGAATCAGGTCGAAAATGTTATCGCTCACGCCCGGGAAAATATATCCCAGGTTGAGGCCTAGTCCTTTGCGGGAGCCCTTTTGCGCAACCGCCGTGAGGTCGTCCTTGGTCTCCTGTTCCGTGCTGTGCCGCGCGCCCAGCGTGAATTCAGAAATAATCCTGGGGTTCCAGATGTGCGCATAGTTCACCGCCAGGGAGTCGTCCGAGTACTGGTAGTGAGAGTCCAGATAGGGCCAAACGGGAGTAGCGCCATATCCAACCGTACCTCCCGGGCCGTGGGTATCTTTCCGCCAAAGCGACCCGCGGACATACAGCGAATCCTTGGAACTGATCCTGTCGTCGATGCGGAACACGTTCTGGAAATTGGGGATCTTCTGCACGGGCAGAACCTCATAGTTCCCCAAACTGCCCAGGTTGGGGGCGTTGGGGGTGGGGTAAAGATTCAAGAGGGTCTGCCCCATGGAGTTGATCCGAGTGAGCGGGATCTGACCATTGAGGAAGGGTTTACCTGTGGTCGGATCCTTCGGGATGGTCGCGGACTGCGAAAAATCGCCTTTGCGCTCCAGCGCGGTCGGCATAAAGTATCGCGAGAAGTTGCTAGCCGGGACCCGGTTCACCGTGTTATCGAAAGAGTAGAAGAAGAACAGCTTTTCGCGGCCGGGATTGATCTTGGGAATTTCCGGAACAGGCCCGCCGAGCGTCACGCCCATTACATTGAAGCGGTACAGCGCCGCCTTGGAATTTACTCGGGGGTCGGTCGACTTGTTGCGGAAGAAATCGTTGGCGTTCAAGTCCTCATTGCGAAAGTAGTAGTACCCCGAGCCATGATAGTCCTTGGTGCCGGAGCGCGTCGTCATGGAGATATTCGCGCCGGGGTTGCGGCCATATTCCGCCTGGTAGTTGCTCAGCAGCACCTTCACTTCCTGCACGGCGTCCATATTGAGCTGGCCGCTAAGACCGGCGGGCGCGCCCAAATCGTTGGCCACGATGCCGTCTACTGTAAGGTTCTGCTGCGCGCTGCGGGTGCCTTGGACGGCCCCAATCGACGCGCCGAACCCGGTGGCGCCCCCGAGAGCCTCCTGATCGCCCGTCATTTGAACGCCGGGCAGCAGGCGAAGCATATTGGTCAAGTCGCGTCCCTTGATCGGGATCATACTGAACTGGTCGCGGGTGATGACGGCGGAGTTCTCACCGCTCTGCGTCGCAACTTGCTACCTCGATAGTCTCGGTAACCGACCCCACTTTAAGACGGACATCTCCCAGGGCCAACCGGCCATTCGGAGTCAAAACGTTTCCACTGCTTTTGTAGGATTGGAATCCGGCCATCTCTACCTGCACCGTATAAGTGGCCGGCAGCAGGGAAGGGAAAATAAAATCGCCAGTGGCCGTGGTGTCCGCGCGCCGGACATCCCCGGTTGCTTCGTTGGTGATCGTCACCTTCGCAGCGGGAATCACGTTGTTCGCGGGATCAACCACTGTGCCGGCAATGGTGCCGGTCGTCGTCTGCGCCGAAAGTGGCGCCAGAACCAATACGGCAAGCGCGAAAGCGCTCAAGACTCCCAGGCTGCCCCGAATGCTCCACGTGGGCATCAAGATCTTTGACATTCGAATGTCCCCCTTTGCAATCCCCTCAGCAATTCTTTAGCGACGTCGTCCAGGCAAAAAAAAAGCCGCTCCTTTAGGACACGCACCTACGCGTCCTAAAGGAGCGGCTCTCTTTAGCTCTGCCGCTAAACTGGGAAGGATTATGGCACTCTATTACAGATATGTCAAGACAAATCTAACCACGGATGATTTAGCATTTTGCATAGCTCCACTTTGAAGACACCCCTATCGTTCGCGCTCTTTCGGAGCTCGCTTTTGAGTCCCGTAGCAGCTTACCAATGGCGCGAGGCTTTCTATGGAACGGACGCCTTCTTCGCCTCGGCGATGAGTTCGTCGCCGTCTGCTTTCACAATCCAGCGATCTTTGACCAGCTTCGCGACGTCCGCCGCGACTTGGCGCTCGTAAGTCTTATGGTCCGGGTAAAGCTTGTTGAGCCGCGCGGGATCGAGCGGCGTTTCATGGCCCGCGATGAAGCAGAAGGACGCTCCCGTGGAGGAACCCGTCCAGGTGGCGGTGGGCACGTCGACAAAAGGTGATCGCACTCCTCCCGTAAGATTCCCGAACTCGTCGAGCACGGGTTTGCCGTTTTCCACATGAACAGGTTCCGCGTGGGGCGCTGGAATTCCTTTGCGGACCCACTCGTCCAGAGCGTGCCAGGCGGCGTTAAAACCCAGACTGCTGGGGAACCGGCTGCGAGGACCCTCTTGACAGCTCATCGGCGGAACGGCCAGGCCGGCCTTTATCAGATCGGCTGGAGCCGCGCCGAAATAGAGTTCGTCGGGAGTGGCATGGGCCGCGCCCGCCAGCTCGTAGTTGCGGAACTTCTCCGTGGCGGTATCGCTATCCGGCTGTCTCGCTTTGATCGCGAGCAAGTAATCGGATGTGGTCATGACGCGAATCACGGGCACTCCGGTATTGTGCACCAGCCAGCGCGGATCACCCTGCGGAATCGGTCCGGCGCATTGATTAATGGGGGTGGCGATGACCGGCGTCCCGATCAAATAGGCGTCGAACATCGGCTTCCCGTTGGCTTGCACATCCAAGGGATGGATCGCATTGGCGTAGGTCGCCAGAAATCCCCCCGTCTGCGAGAATCCCCAGGCATACAGGTGCAGGACCGGATGCGCGGCACTCGGGCTCGCGCCGTAAAGAAGAGGATTGGATTTGTCGCGGCTTTTGAGCCATGCGCCCGTCTGCGTGTTGATGTCCCAGACCAGGCCATTCTCGGTAGTCCGCTCAGTGTCGTTGGCGAGCACGCCGGCGTTGGCGGCTAGGGCGCAGTTGCGGGGATCGCTCAGAGGCACCGGATTCGCCCAGGACAGCTCCTTATAGCGCTCCGGGTTGAAGGCTTTCAGCGCAGCCACCGCGATCGGCTTCGCGGTGATTCCCACCCAGGCATCGCCATTCCTCACAAACTCCTTGTGCGAGAGCGCCCATCCTATGTTCAGATCAAACCGATTGGAAGGATTCAACATCTCCACGGCCACGATGCCGCTGAACTTCGCGCGGTTGATCGGGCGTCGCACCAGCACTCGAGTGGTATAGGGCGCATTGGCTGCGCGGACGGTGGCCGGACCCAGCTTAGCCCAATCGTAAACGTTGGCCGTGCCGCTGATCAGGAATTCTTCCTCAATGTAGCCTTCGGCCTTGAGATCCTCCGGCTTCATCGTGTGATCGGCCGCGCCGAAAGGATACGAGATTGCGGTAACTGGAAGCGGCCCTCGAACCGCCGGAACAGGCGTCGCTGCGATTGCTGGAAACACCAGCGAAACCAACGCCGCTAGGGCGGCAATCGTTCTATTCGTCATAACCGTTCCTCTTTCGATCAAGGCCTCGGGCCGTAGTGTGCCGGAGCCTGCCCCACCTCAATCGCTCCCAAATCGGGAGCTCGTCCGGCGAAACCATCGGTGATGTTGGGCAGCACCACGCCCCGATCGACCGCGGAAGCCCCCGGTTTGAGTCGGAAGTCGAAGTCTTTCGCGTCATAGAGTTTCTGGACGGTCTTGACATCCCGCCCATCCAGCCGCGGCACGTTCACGAAGATGTCGTAGTCCACCAAAAGACTGTGAGCATCCTGCTTGGTCGCTTGCTGATATTCCTCGAGTGTCTTGTAACGCCGCGTTTCGGTCTGCGCGCTATGGCCGCGGCTGGCGTAGTCGGCCACCGTATTCCATGCCGGCGAGTTCCATTGAAACGAATAGGGAGCGTTGGCATTGGGGCCGAACCCGTTGTAATCCGATGACGTGTAGTTCGTGTAGGTCGTGAAACCGAAAACCACCGATGGCGGCGCTTCGCCTGCGTTGCCGCCGCGGCCTCCCGGGCCACCACCAAATCCGCCGGAGTTCTGCGCCAGAATCAGATTGTTCCGGAAATGCGTATTCGACGTGGTTCCGCCCGATACCTCGGCAAGCATGGTGTTGTTGTAGAACAGAATGCCGCTGCCGCCGCCCAGCCGCGTCGACCCTCCGGGTGAGTTAAACGAAATGTTCCGGATCCAATAAACGGGCCCTCCGATCGCCGGCTGATTGCAATAGGGCTGGGAGGCATTATTGATCATCATGTTCCGCATGACCCGCACGTTGTGCATGCTCCCATCGATCTCGAAGGGATTGTCATGAAAGTTGGTCATGTAGTTGTTGTAGTAGTCGAGCGATACAGGCCGCCGGTCCCAATACTCCTTGGACGGATACTTGGGGCCGCCGATGGCGGCGGATCCGTCCGGGTTGCCGTAGGTTTCGTTATCGATTCCATCGTGAAAGTTCGCCACGTAATTGTAGGCGATCACGTTCCCAGAACCATACACTTTGACCGCGATATACGACAACATCTTGGGCGGAAATACTTGCCCCTCCACGCCGGCGAACTGGGCCCAGAAGTTTCCGGACCACGCGATCATGTGTTTCGGATCGTTACGTCCGATGAAGTAGTTGTCGGCGATGTAGAAGTTCCCCGAGCCTGAATAGTTGGTGTAGACACCCATGCCGATGTCTTCAAACCGGCAGCGCTTCACGGTCAACCCCTTGGACCCTCCAATAAACTGCGTACCGGCCCAGATGGCGATTTCCGTGTTCCGAATGGTGAGGCCTTCAAAATATGTATAGTTCCCGGCCTTCACGTTGAACAGATTAAATGCCCCGTTCCCGTCGAAGATCGCTTCACCGTCTCCCGCCGCTTTGATCGCGATGGGCTTCTCCGGCGTGCCACTGGCCGTCAGATAGTAAGTTCCGTCGAAGGGAACCGTGCTGATCGAAAGATCGTTGGTGTAGATATAGCGATCGTACTTATACAGACCGGCATGCACCAGAATCGTGTCGCCGGGTTGGACTCGCGGCCGGGAAGCCGTGGCCCAATCCGTGCCCGAGCAGGTCAGATAGTAGGCGCACAGCAAACCCTCGAACGCGGGCTGGATCTTGGTGCCTTTGAACCCATGCGGATAAACGTGAAAGGTCCGGCCGCTGGCGAAAGGCTTGGGCTCGGGACGAGTGCGTACCGTCACGGTCTTTTCTGCGCCGCCCTGAACACCGTCCGGATCCGACAGGATAAATCTTGCTTCATACTCCGTGTCCGGCTCGAGATCCAGGATGCTTCCGGCGAACATGTTCGGCGAGATCACGTCCAACCGGTCACCCTGAAAAATCTCCTCATTCTGCAGCCGCATAAGGGGCATGCCTTGGCGCCACGCGGACTCGCCTCTCTTGCGATAGGAGACGGCCACGACGGCGTTGCGGTTGTCATCGCCTTGCATCATCCACTCGAACCCCAGGTTGATGAGCGTGGGAGGGTCGACGATAAACTCTCCCGCGGTGGCTGCGTTCGATTTCGCGTCCGCCGCGCGCGCTCGAGGCCCCTGCGACACCAGTGCTAAACACAACGTGGCGCTAGCGCCGATAACCCGGAATCTGCTCATTGCGTTCCCCTCCCGCACGTTTCTGCTCTACGCGGTTTCGTAGAGTTCTTTCCTGATGGTCATCCCGAGCCCGGGCCCTTGCGGCAAGCTGAAATAGCCTTGCTTGTCGAGCACCGGCGGCTCCTCGAAGATCGAGAACGGATAAGTATAATCGCCGACGGGAGCGTCATTGAAGACTTCGATGTACGGGCAATTCGTCCAGGTGGCGATCAAATGCAGGTCGCAGATCGTACCCAGCCGCATATCACCGACGTGGGGAATGCACATCTTGCCAAGCCCATCGGCCAGCGCGGCAATCCGGCGCAACATCGTAGGCCCTTCCGACATGATCTCCGGCTGCACGATGTCAAAACATCCCTGCACCAGATAGTCGCGGAACTCATGCAGGCCGTGATTGCCTTCACCGCCCGCGAGGTTCATGGTGACCTGGCGATTCAGTTCCGCCAGACCGGCCAAATCGTAACGGTAAAGTGGTTCTTCCAGCCAGAAGACGTTCATCTCCTGATACGCCCTGGCAGTGGCGGCCGCGCGTGAAAAATCCCACACGACCCCGCGCGTGGCCAGGGGCGTCAGGCCGGCCTTGTTGCCATCGCAGGTGATGACCCAGTCGTCGCCCACGGCCTTGCGCGCCGCTTCCACCAACTTGATGTCCTCTTTCAAGGTAGGGAACGAACAGCGGTACTTGATTCCCTGCCACCCTTCGGCCTTCATCTTGGCGGCCTGATCGGCGCGCTCTTCGATCGTAGAGAGCCGCAACTGACTGGAATACGGCGGGACCTTATCCCGGCCGCCGCCCCACAGCTTATAAAGTGGCTGGTTCGTCAACTTCCCGCAAAGATCCCAGAGCGCGATTTCGACGCTCGCCGGTCCGCGAAAGCCCGTAGTGGGAAGGGCCGCGAGCCGCGGCACATGCGCGGCCATGTCAAATGGATCGCCGCCCACCAGCATCATCTTGAGCCGGGGCAACAGCGCCGCATCCACGTCGGGACCGATGCCGGTGACCCCCTGATCGGTGAGGACTTCCAGAATGGCGCCGCCACCGACACGCCCGAATCTTGTCCCCCCCACCCAATCCGGGTAGGTTCCGACCTCCTTCGCAACCTTCAGCCGCTGGATGCGAATATCGGTGATCTTGGCACGTGATGCGCCCAGCAGAGGAAGCGCGCTGAAAGCAGCCGCACCCTTGATGAAATCTCTACGACGAAGACTGTTCAGATTCATAGATAGAGGTTCTCAGCTCTCATCAATAGTACTGGCCCCAAGTCCAATAAAAAAGCCGCTCCCTGGAAACGACCTATTCCCACGGAGCGGCTCTCTTAGGCTCTGCCGCTGACTACGGAACTATATCATCGGCCGATACGGCTGTCAACGCTCGGAAGGTCCTGAGGAACACGAACCGTTGATCGCATTCCTCGAACTCTTTCGTGCTGGCGTTACTTCTTCTGCGTTGCGAAAAACGCGAAGATCCGCGGGACCGTCGGCGCGATCATCGACATATGCGTGCCGCCCTCGATTTCCACGTACGACGTCGTCATGCCCATTTTTTTCATGGTTTCGATCTGCGCCCTGGCATTCTCGGCGGTAGCGGTTTCGGTGCCGCCCACCGCGACCAGAATCGGAACTTTGGCGAGCCGGTCCAAATGGTAGTCGACCCCAGCCATGGTGCCCGACATGGGAGCAATCGCGGCCCATTTGCTGGCGTACTTCTGCCCCAGGTAATAGGTCCCCATACCGCCCATCGAATGTCCCATCAGATAGGTCCGCTGCGGATCGACGTTGTACTCCTTGGTAACAAGATCGAGCACGTTCATCACGTCGGCCTCGCTCAGTTCGCGTTCACGCGCGGCCTCTTCGGGGGGCTGCGTCGAGGGCGGCGGAGCCTTGCCACCGCTGCGCGCCATATTGCCGGGAATCGACAGAGGAGCGCCATACCAGCCGCCGGTCGTGTACCCCAACGGAGCAACGAAGATGAAGCCGTACTGCTCACACAGTTCCGGAAGATTTTTGACTAAGGCCGAGAAATAGTCATGGTTGCCGTTATAACCGTGCAACGCCACGATCAGGGGCATTTTGGTCTTACCATCGTATTTCTGCGGCACCAGCAGGTGATACGGCATCTCCCGCTTGGCCGCCTCGAAATAGTAGTGCCGCTGCTGGTCGCCCTTGGCGCCCTTGGTTTGAGGTTGTTTCGCCAATTCCTCGCTGGGCAGCGGCTGACTGAAACCCATCGGGCGGGTTGGTGGTATCTGGGCGGCCGCAGGCGTCTGAGCAGACAAGGTTACCGCTGCAGCTGCGAGTGGTATCCACGTGATTCGCATCATCTCTCCCTTTCTGAATTTGTGCTTGTACTACTTGTTGTCGCGCGCGAATTTAGCCCCTTCAAGGGTGCGGCGCCACGCAAAATAGGCGTCCAGTTCCTTGAGCGCTGCCGTATTGGGCACGGGACCCTCATGGGCCGTTTTGGAGAAATACATCACGGACGGATTAGCATCGCTGAAAGGGAGCCACTTGGGCACGCCCTCACCGTTGGGATCGCCGCGTTTGGCGAAGTTGGTCCAGTACGTTGCCATGGCGTCGGAAATCACATGATCCTCGGGTGTCGCTTGCGCATTCAGGTGTTGAAATACGTAGCTCATCTCGGACCCGTGCGGGGAGCCGCGGCCCGCTTGAGGCGAGTCAGCCGGATAGTCGGGGTGCTGATCGAAGTAGTACAAAAACGCCCTGGATTTTCCGGTTTTCGATTGCAGACGCACCCAGCTCCAGGTTTGCCAGCCGAACGCGGCATCCCGGGTCAGGTCGCGCGCCGTTTTCGAAACAGCATTGTCCGCCGTTGGATACACCTTGAGGAGGCGGTCGGCAAAAGGCCCATAGCGCTGGCGGGTTGCCGCGATGTATGCCGCGGGCGTTTGCGGAACCCCAAAGCTGAGGCCTTCATCCGAGTTGTAGCCGACCAGGATGGGCGTGTCGTTGTAGCGTTTCGCCTCGTACAGCCTGTATTGATCGTCCGGGATCACCCAGCCATCCACGATCGGCCACCCCAAGCCTTGCTGACCTCGCGCCGTTTCGAGTACTTTATCGGCGGGAAGCTTGCGAAGATCTGCGATCGACGCCGCACCCGCGGCCTTGGCATACGCTTCCCCGGCACGTTCCGCGTCGGCTAGCAGCACCATGTTTTCGCCCGGCATGCCGGCCGGACGGGACGGCCCGAAGGACCCGCCGCTCTCCGAAATCGCCCCGTGGAACAGACCCTTGGCCAGCGGCGATGCGCACAGTTGGCTCACGGCGATGCCACCTGCGGATTCGCCCATGATGGTCACTTTGCCGGGATTGCCGCCGAAGGCCGCAATATTCTTCTGAACCCACTGTAGGCCCGCGATCATGTCGAGCATCCCATAGTTGCCGGACGCATGATTCTTAGATTCCGCGGTCAAACCGGGATGCGCCATGAACCCCAGCGGACCGACGCGGTAAGCGATGCTGACGAACACCACGCCTTTCTGGGCGAGCTGCTCACCGCTATTGACCGGTACGGATGTCGCGCCGCCAGTAAATCCGCCCCCATAGATCCAGACCAGCACGGGCAGACGATCGCTGGCCGCCTTGGCCGGCGTCCACACGTTCAGGAATAAGCAATCCTCACTCGTGGGCGGTCCCTGCTTGGCCTTCGCCTTGGCGTTGGCCGGCGCCCCGCCTCCCTGCATGCACGCAGGCGCGAACTTGTCCGCTTGAAGAGTGCCGGACCATTTCGCCGCGGGCTGAGGCGGACGCCAGCGAAGATCACCGATCGGCGGTGCGCCGAAAGGTATACCTTTATAAATCGTCAGGCCGTCGGCGGCGGTGCCTTCGACCAGGCCCCCTTCCACTTTCACCGGCGCGGCTATGGCGACACTCGCCAGCCATGCCGCTCCCAGAAGGGATACCCACAACCTTGTCTTCATTCTCATGCGCAGTCCTCCCGTGCAATAGTCAAGTCCAATCGTTGGGAAACACCACTAGAGGGCGGTTCTCTTGGGCTCTGCCGCCAGCCTTAGGAAAGTTAACACTAGCCTGGGGCGGTGTCAATTGGTATCGTATGCTATTGGACAACCTGGTGAACATTGGTTTCATCTCAGTTCCGCATCCACACATCAAACTAGCCGGTCACGCGCCCAAGGGATTGATTTTCAGCACGTACGCGTAGTCGCACGGGGCTTTCTCCGGCAAGTTGACAGTCAGCCCTTCCGCGGTACGCGAAAACACCAGATTTGGTTCCGACCCCACCAGTCCGACTCTGCTGATTTCGCCGCGGTATTGCGGGGAACCGGTGGCGAGGGACTTAATCACCAGTTTTCTGTCCTCGGGCCAAGCCAGGGCGATAGCGTACAGCGTGTCCCCTTTGGTCGTAAACCGGATGTCGCCCGGCGCAAATCGCGGAATTGCGCCGTACGGCGTAGCGCCGGTGCTCTGAGTCGGGCCCTCCCCGGCAACCTTCCATGGCCGAGTGGAGTAAATCGCCTCGCTGTTGAGTGCCATCCAGGAGCCAAACCTGTCGATGAATGCCATTTCATCGCCATCCGGCTTGCCATGTCCGGGCAGCGGAATATTCAGCAGCAGGTTTCCGTTCTTAGCGACGACGTTCACCAGAAGATGAACCATCGCCTCGGGCGTGCGGTACCTGTGGTTTTCCAAAAGCGACCGGTTGTAATGCCAGCTTCCGATACAAGCATCCGTTTGCCATGGATTCGGCTCGAGCGCTCCCGCCTGGCTCATCTCGAAATCACGGACCAGAGTGCTGGTGACCGCGGCAGGAACGTTCTTGATATTGAAAACGGCGTCCAGTTTACCGCCGTTCCGGCGCATGTTGGCGTTGTAGTAATACGCCATGATGTGCGGCGTGAGTTCGGGCATGCCCAGCCATACGCCCCCGCCTCCCCGATCGAAGTCCCAATCGCAGTTATCGTCAAAATACAGGAGTTCCGGGTTGTACTTGTCAATGACGTCCTGGACCCGCAGCAGGAAAGTTTCGACGAACTCCGGACAGGGATCGTTCTTATCGTGCGGGCGCCCGTTCAGATCCTGCGGGTCCATGCCATCCCACCACTTGCCCTTGCCATCGGCTTTGGTCATGAGGCCGTCGTAGGGTACCCCTTTCAGAGGGCCGTTCGCATCGCTGCCATACCGGACGGGCATGAACTCTCTCCAAACCCGCCCCGGCGTGCCATGGATTGTGACTCCGAACTTAAGCCCGTGGGCGCGCGCGATCTTGGCCCAGGTGCCCACGATGTCCTTCTTCGGTCCAACCTTTACGCAGTTCCACGGCTGGTATTTCGAATCCCAACAATCGAAATTGTCATGGTGGTTGCCCAGCGCGACGAAATATTTAGCCCCGGTTTTGGCGTAGAGCTTGATCAGTTCTTCAGGATTCCAGTTCTCCGCCCGCCAGTCATGGCAGATATCCTTGTATCCAAATCGGGACGGGTGTCCGTAGGTCTTGACGTGGTAGTTGTACTGCGCACTGCCCTGCACGTACATGCCTCGCGCGTACCAATCGCCCTGCTCCGGAACGCACTGCGGGCTCCAATGAGCCCACATCCCGAACTTCGCATCGCGAAACCAATCCGGATAGCGATACGCTTTCAGCGATTCCCAATAGGGTCGAAAGGTACCTGCGATCGGGCCGCCCGCAAAGCTGCTGTCCGAGTATCCTCCCCGTTGACCCAATGCGCTGTTGGCAGCCGCCAGCAGACCGGCACCGCCCGCAACGAACTTCCTCCGGCCGAACCCGCTGCTTCCATGACTCATGGGCGAAACCACTCCTTATCTGCGATCTTCTCTTGCCACTGCCCAGTCGCGATCACAGTTCCCAGGGTCTATGCTATCAATCTGCCGCGTTCTCAAGTGGCCGGCATTCAGCGATGCGCAAAGTAACACTGGCCTGGCGCGGTGTCAATTGGTATCGTATGGCATGTCAGTACACGAGCTGTCCGTCACGACTGGCTGAGCGAATCCAACGATCAAGAAAGCAGGTTGAGCATCTTATGCAGAGAAATTCCACACTTCCAACCTTCACGGCACTGGCGCTCCTGGCTCTGGTGGCCATGGCCCAGGAACCTCCCGCAGCCACGATCACGGGAGGGAAGATTCAGGGCGGCCTCCTCAAGACCGGTGGCGCGGTTTTCAAGGGGATCCCCTTTGCGGCGCCTCCCGTGGGCGATTTGCGGTGGCGTGAACCGCAGCCCGTGAAACCGTGGACAGGCACGCGCGACACCACTAATTTTGGCGCGCGGTGCATGCAGGGAGGCGCCGATGTTAGTGAAGATTGTCTCTATATTAATGTTTGGACGCCGGAATGGCCGCCGAAATCGCGCAAACCGGTGATGTTGTGGATCCACGGGGGCGGCAACTTCGCGGGCGCGTCCTCAGAAGCCATATTTGATGGCGAAGCCCTGGCGCGACATGGAGTGGTACTGGTAAGCGCGAATTATCGCATGGGCATTTTCGGATTCTATGAGCACCCGGAATTGACCGCGGAATCCAAACATCATGCCTCAGGCAACTACGGGTTAATGGATCAAGTCGCGGCGCTGCAGTGGGTGCGCGACAACGCAGCGAAGTTCGGTGGTGATCCACGCAATGTGACCGTCTTCGGCGAATCGGCGGGTTCGCTGGACATCAACGTCCTCATGACTTCCCCTCTGGCGAAAGGCTTGTACTCGCGGCTTATCGGGGAAAGCGGCCCGGTGGTAGCGCCACCTTCGCTGGCTGAAGGAGAGAAGAAAGGACTGAGTGTGGCGGCCGGCCTGAAGGCGGACTCGCTAAAAGCCATGCGCGCCGTTCCGGCCGCGGATCTGCAGAAGGCGACGGGACAGGGCTTGTCGTTTCTCGGGCCAATCTTGGGTGTAGTGGTCGACGGATGGGTTTTGCCCAAGCATCCCTTCGAGGTGTTCGAAGCGGGGCAAGAACATCGGGTGGAGCTTCTCCTTGGATCCAATGCGCGCGAACTGACACGCCCCTTCTTTCCCGTTGAGGGACTCAACCAGGGCATCGCAGCCGAGTTCGGACCGCTGGCACCTCGCGCCCTGGAGGTTTACGGCCTGAAAAACGGCCAGGAACCCGCGCCCGACCCCGTGTTCGGCAGCGCGATGGCGCAGTGGGCCACCGATTCGCAATTCCGATGCGGCACGGTCGCGGAACTGATCTGGCATTCCCGAGCGGGCAATACCTCTTATCAATTTCAGTTTTCGCGGGTGCCCCCAGGCCGGGAAGCCGTAGGAGCGGCGCATGGAAGCGAGGTCCCCTATGTATTCGGGACGCTTTCAATAGCGGGACGTGCGGCGAATTCGCCCAAGTACGATTCCACGGACGGGGCTGTTTCCGCGCAAATGCAGCAATACTGGACCAACTTCGCCAAGACCGGTAATCCTAGCGGCGGATCGCTGCCGCAATGGCCGAAGTTTGATCCCGCCGCGCGCGCCTATATGGACTTGACGGCCCAGGGTCCCGTGGCGCGCGAAGGGCTCCGCCGCGAAGCTTGCGACGTTTTCATGGAAAACATCAAGCGCAAGTGAAGATCGACTAAGCTTTCACCGTGTGAAACTCCCAGCCCTTGCGAAACATCGGCTTGAGGAGTTTATTGGCTTCGGCGTTGTTGGTGATCCGCATCTTGTCCGGATCGTACTCCAGTTTGCCTTCGTGGCGTAGAGCGATCACGCCCAGCAACATCCATTCCACGAAGGGCGCCGCCACCTCAAAATTGGAGCACGCCGGATCGCCGCCCTTGCAGGCGCGGATGAAATCCCGCATGTGGCCCGGAGACCGCGTCAGCAGAGGCTCCGGCATGTGATAGTCCTTCATCTTCTCGATCGGAAGCAGGCGCGTGATATCGCCGTAGGTGTCGGTGGTCAACATTCCTTTGTCGCCGATGAACACGCTTCCATTCGGCCCGGCGAAACGGAGTTGGTCCTTTGACGCGGCCTTCAGAGGCTCGAAGTCGGCCATATTAAATACGCGGCCAGGGGAGTGGAATTCAAAGCCCGCAGCCCCGCCGGCAGTTGCCCCGCCCCGTCCGGCAGCAGGAGGTGCACCGGGTGCTCCGCCCCGTCCTGCAGGTGTCCCGGCCGCTCTGCCGCGGCCCGGGCCGCGCCCCAGCGACGGCGGATCGCCGATCCACTCGCCTTCCGGAACGCCTGCAATCTTGGGGCTCTCTTTTAGTCCGTCGTACCAGAACACACTGAGTGCCGGCATGTCCTCATACGCCGCAAAATCGTACCGGATCACCGAGATCCGGGGGAACATGAAGGGGCTGACACCGTCCTTTTTGACGCACTCGACCCCAATGACCTTGCGCTTGGAGAGCTGCATCGCCATGTTCACGGGACCCAGAATATGGCACGCCATGTCGCCCAGCGCACCGCAGCCGAAATCGTAGAAGCCGCGCCAGTTGAAGGGCTGGTAGAAGGACCCGCCAAAGCCATCGGACGCGGGCTTCCCGCCGACGAAGGGGCGTTCCGCCGCCATCCCGAGCCAGAGATCCCAATCAAGCGTGGTCGGAACCGGGTCCGGGGACGGGATTTCGGTGAGACCCTGGGGCCAGATCGGGCGATTGGTCCAGGCGTGAACTTCGGCGACCTTTCCGATGTCCCCGTTCCAAACCATCTCGGCGCACTGGCGTGTGCCTTCGTTGGAGTAACCCTGATTGCCCATCTGTGTGGCAACGTTGTACCTGGCCGCCGCCGCGCGCAGTTGCCGGGCTTCCCAAATGGTCCGGACCAGCGGCTTCTGCACGTAGACGTGCTTGTTCCTCTCCATGCACCAGATCGCCGCGGTGGCATGCATATGGTCGGGAGTAGCGACAATGACCGCGTCGATGTTGTTGCCTTCCTTATCCAGCATCTTGCGGAAGTCCTTGTACCGCGTCGCGTCCGGGAAACGCTCAAAGGTTTGTGCGGCGCGCACATCGTCCACGTCACAGAGCGCGACGATGTTTTCCGTGAGCGTTGCCGCCCCGATGTTCGAGGCGCCCTGTCCGCCCGAGCCAATGGCCGCAAAGTTAAGTTTCTCGTTGGGGGACTTGTAGCCCAGCGCCTTTAACGATGGCGTGGTTCCAAAACCTCTCGCCGGAATAGCGCCCGCCAACAGGCTCCCAAAGAAGAAGTGTCGCCGCGTAATTGCCATTTTGATCTCCTCTATACCAGCCCTTTCGCATCAGCGAGCACTTCTCCGCCTTTGCGATTTTATCCAAATCGGGCGGAATCCGGCACTCCGGTTCCAGGTGTGCCGGCAGACCGCATTCCCCTCTTTTTTAACCGCTTGCCGCAGTTCTCAACCGATATCTCCCTCAGCGTATCATAGTGCTTTCAAAGGTAGTCTAGACAGCATCGGGCGCCGGGTCCGCGCGGATTAGCACCAGCGGGCTGATGAAGAGACCGAAAAAAAAATTACGGACTATTGTTTGTTGTCCGCGCCGCCCACGCTGTTCTCCGATGACCCTGCAAAAACCTTACGGCCGTCCGCCAGGTTCACGGACCGGGAGTTGCAACGCTTCGAACCGTCTTTAGCCACGGCTCCGTCGATGATGATTTCGTCGCCCTCTTTGACCGAAGCGCGCGTCCAGCCTTGCCGTAAGAGCACGTTCGGAGGGCCGCCTTCGCACGCCCATTCCGTCACTCCACCGCGGTCGTCCTTGACATTGAGATAGAGGTAAATATGCGGGTTGCGCCAGTCGACCTTAGTGACCTTTCCCTTCAGCGTTACCCGTTTATTCGCGTCAAACTCCGCCGCAAAGGAGTGATGCGCGAACAACTGCGCCGCGGCCGCCATCGCGAAACCGGCGATCGCGATCACTGATTTCGTGTTCATTTGCCCACCATGTGTTCCAGATCCTGGTTATTCTCGCAAACCGCTTCCAGAAGTTCCGTATCCGGCAGCAAGCTGGGAGATTCCTTCACTTTCCAAGGCTTGGTGTAGTTCTTCGGATCATCAATCGTGATCTCGAGGGACATGTGCCCGAAATCGATTCTACGATACCGCTCGATCACGTGTAAGTCCTCACTGGTCGGATGGCCGTTTATGTCCAGCCATCCCTGTCCATTGAAGCCGTTGGAATCGATCACCAGTTCGTCGCCGTCCCATTTCCCAATCGAGTAGCCGTACCAGGACGGCTCGGGGTCCTTGGGCAGCGGACGGCCATCCATAAAAATTTCGCGATGGCGGGCGCCCTCATACAACATGACCATTTCTTCCCTGGAGGGAATGTCGATCAGCTTGAACGGCGACGTGATGGTCTGCTTCAGGGGAAGGCTCAGGGGAAGGCAGCGCGCGCTGGGATCGTCTTTACTCTCGGTCTCGCGGCGGCGCTTGTACTCTGCGGCAGCCGCGGGCCTAAAAGGAACCTCGTCTTCCTTCAAGTCGGCGGCAATGTCGATCATGTACTTCGTGACTCCCATCCACACGCCGGTCATATCTGGCTTGCCGTCGGGACGACGCGGCGTGGGCGCGGTCAGATTGGCCTTTCCGTCAGGCCCGCGCGGCGTTCCCTTGGTCGGATAATTCAGCCACTGCGCCCCAATGGGACCGTGGATCACCCCCAGCCAAGCGACCGTCGCGGCGGCCCCGATCATGAGACGTCGGAATGCGAAGCTGCACATCAGCGTTCTCCCTTTCTGCGCGAACCGTCCGGGAAACTATACAGCCAACAGCGTAACCCATCAGGATTCACGAGGCCGGGACAGGCGGTCACCTTGGCCAATTCACATAATCGAGCAAGATTAGAACGACCCATGTCGCCAGAAGGCCGAAAACTACAGTGAGGCTCCAGAACAACTCGCGTTTCGTGCTCATGCCAGTTCACCTCGGATGGTGAGTACGCCTGTTACACGGATCAGCCTGCCCCGGCAGCGATTGAAGAGCTGGCTGATTCAGAATGCGCCCGAACCAACGCAGCATTTGTATCGCCACAACGGGTTTTTAAAGACCGCTATGCCCTTAAAGGACTTGGGGGCACTTAGCACCAAAGGTGCCTCGATCTGACCCACGCTAAAGACTGGGTGATTTCACGCAGAGGTGTTTAACCAATTCCCTTTAATGCGACGACACCTGGAATGAGTCTGTTGAAAAGACACGGTCTCAATACGGAGGAAGTCCTGGGCCCGAAATTGCTCTCGTAGCACTCGTGAAGGACGCCGGACACCTCCTGCGCATCGCAGCCTTGTTTGGAGCCGGCGTATTGGCGTTCCTTGGCCTGCGAGCCTACTTCGTCCCGCACAGCTTTGGGCAATACGGACATTACCGCGGCGACGCCATTGCGGAGATTGCGGCGCTGCCGATCGTCCATGCCGGGCACCAAACCTGTGAAACCTGCCATACCGATATCTTCGAAGAGAAGACCAAGGGCAAACATGCCGGCGTCGCTTGCGAGGCCTGTCATGGTCCACAGGCGAAACACACAACTGACCTCTCCATCGTTCCGGCCAAGCCGGATGCGGCGGTGCTTTGCGCGCAGTGTCACGGGGCCAGCGGCGCCAAACCGAAGTGGTTCCCGCAGGTGGATACCAAAGAGCATTCCGGCGGATTGATTTGCACAACCTGCCACCGGCCGCACAGTCCGTCGTTGAGGGGAGAATCCAAATGAGTGTGACTCGCCGCCAGTTCCTCACTCTCACCGGAGCAGCCGCCGTGGCCTGGGAATATTTGATGGCAGACACTCCGGAACAGTCTCCGAACTATAAAATGACGGACCACTGGTGGGGCATGCTGATCGACGTCACCAAGTGCATCGGCTGTGGCAATTGCGTGCGCGCGTGCGCCCAGGAAAACGACGTGCCGGAAGGATTCTTTCGCACCTGGGTGGAACATTACCACGTGGATGACTGGCATCTGGAGAATCCCGTGGTGGAGTCGCCCGACGGCGGCATGCACGGATTCCCGGTGGTGGCCCAGGGCACGGGCAAGGATTTCTTCATCCCCAAAATGTGCAACCATTGCGCGGATTCTCCCTGTACGCAAGTGTGTCCGGTGGGCGCCACCTTCACCAGCCCGGACGGAGTTGTGCTGGTGGATGAGAAATACTGCCTGGGCTGCCGCTACTGCATCCAAGCCTGCCCCTACGGGTGCCGATTCCTTCATCCAACCAAGCATGTGGCGCAGAAATGCACCCTCTGTTATCACCGGATAACCAAGGGGTTGACCACAGCCTGTTGCGAAGCTTGTCCCACCGGCGCGCGGCAGCTGGTGGATCTCAAGAACCCGAAAGATCCGATTCACGAGTTCTTAAGGACGCACAGTGTGCAGGTGCTAAAACCTCACCTGGCCACGGGGGCCAAGGCGTTTTATAACGGCCTGGACGGTTCGGTGAGATAAGGGGGCGCCATGCATTCTATTCCGTTCGAAGGTTTCATGTATCCGAACGAAGTGGAGCTCCAGTGGAGCGTCCTTATCGTGCTCTACCCCTACCTCACGGGCTTGGTGGCGGGAGCGTTCATCCTGGCTTCGCTCGAAAGAGTTTTCAAGGTGGATGCGGTCAAGCCGACCTACCGCCTGGCGTTGCTGACCGCGCTGGCCTTCTTGTTGGTCGCGCCGCTGCCGCTGCAACTTCACTTGGGGCATCCGGAGCGGTCGCTCGAAATGTACCTGACGCCACACCGCTCGTCCGCCATGGCGATGTTTGGGTTTGTTTACCTTTGGTATCTGATGGCGGTTCTGGTGCTCGAGATCTGGCTGGATTACCGCCGCGACATCGTGATGTTCGCCCAGACCAGCACCGGCTGGAAACGCTGGATCTACCGTGGACTGACTCTGGGATCGTCCAACATCAGCGAGCGTAGCCTGCGCATTGACGATAAGGTGGGTTGGATCATCACGGTGATCGGCATCCCTTCGGCCTTTCTGCTGCACGGATACGTGGGATTCATTTTCGGCTCGGTGAAAGCGAACCCGTGGTGGGCCTCGCCGCTGATGCCGGTGGTGTTCCTGTTTTCGGCCATGGTCTCCGGAATCGCCGCCGTGATGCTGCTGTACCAGTTCACCTCGCGCGTCCGGAAAACGCCCGTGGACATGCGCTGTCTGGACACGGTGGCGAAGTACTTGTTCTACACGTTTATCATCGATTTCAGTCTGGAGATGCTGGACCTGATCCAGCGCATTTACGTAGCCGATGAGTCCTTCCGCAGCCTGGACTTTATGGTCCACACGCGGCTATGGGTGTCGCAGGTGGTCATCCAGATTCTGATGGGAACGGTCGCGCCGATCGCCATACTGGGGCTGGCGCAGGTCTATAAGTTCGGCGAAGCGGTGCGCCGGCGGATATATACGGTCGCCGGCTGGCTGACCCTGGTGGGCATTCTGGCCATGCGTTGGAACGTCGTGATCGGCGGCCAGCTTTTCTCCAAAAGTTTTCTGGGGTACACCACGTACAAGATGGGTTTTGCGACGCACGAGGGCTTGCTGCCCGCCCTTGCCCTTTTGATTCTGCCCTTCCTGATCCTGTGGGGACTGCTGAAGCTGCTTCCGCCCTGGACGGAACAGAAGGTCTGATCACTGCGACAACGCGCGGTTCACCTACGGTGACTAACGCTTCCTCGCGGCGGCGGCGGCTTTCGTGAGGAAGTCGAGTTCGGGCTTATAGGGCGGAGCCTGCGCCTTCCCGTCGGTCGTGATGTACAGCAGCATTTCGTTCTTCGCGTCGTAGGAAGGCCACTTCGGCAAGCCAGGTCCATTAGGGTCCCCGGTCTTGGCGAAGTTGGTCCACAGCGACGACATCAGCTCACCCAGGGAATGATCGGCTGGTGTCCACGGCCAGTCCTTGAGGTACAGGTTATTCCAAACGTAGACCAGTTCCCCGCCGTGATAGGAGCCCATATCGGTGGCCGGGCGGCCGCTGAACATCGCGCCGGGAGGCATCGGAGAAGCGTGATTGAAAAGGTACCAAAAAGCCTTGGATTTCCCCGTTTGAGACTGAACGGCCACCCAGTCTCTTGCGCCCACAAGAGACCGATCTCGGCGCACCGCACGCCCCGCCTTGACCACGTCGGCATCCGTAGCGGACGGGAAAATCTTCATATACTGATCGGCCAGATCGCCAAAGTTGTCTCGAGCCCACTTAGGAACGTCAGCTAGTTTTGAAGGTCCCGCTCCAAACCCGTCGTCACCGACCGAACCAGCGATCAAAGGCACATCGTTCTGCTTCCCCGCGGCAAAAATGCTGAAAATGTCCTGCGGCAAGACCCAGCCGTCCACGATCGGGCCGTTCAGGGTCCTGCGCGCATTCAGAACCTCTTCCGCTGATTTTGCGCGCAATTGCAAGATGGAGTGGGCTCCCAGCGACTCGGCAAACTTAACCCCGGCTTCTTCCGCCTGGGCTAGCGGCACCTGGTTGCCCAACCCGCCGCTCTGTGCAAGGGCGCGATGAAATAGTCCCTTGGCCTGCGGGCTAGCCATCAGGGCGGCCAGATTACTTGCGCCGGCGGAGTGGCCAAAGAGCATGACGTTGTTGGGATTCCCGCCAAACTTGGCGATGTTCCTCTGGATCCACCGGAGAGCGGCAATCTGATCCTGAAGTGCGTAGTTGCCCGACGCGTGGTGTTCGGATTCCTTGGTCAAATCCGGATGCGCCAGGAATCCAAAGACTCCCAGACGATAATTGATATCCACATAGACGACGCCCTTCTTGGCCAGATTGTTCCCGTCATATTGCAACTCGGACGCGGCGCCGCGCGTGTTCCCACCGCCCGGAATAAACACCATGACCGCCAGCTTGTCGTCCGCACTCTTGGCCGGAGTCCAGATGTTGAGGTACAGGCAATCCTCGCTTACCGGAGTCAGACCGTCCATCCAGCCATTGGAATCCTTGGCGGTCGGCGCCTGCATGCAGGCCGGTGAGTAGTGATCGGCTTCTTTCACTCCTTGCCAGGGCACAACCGGTTGAGGCGACCGCCAGCGCAGATTGCCCACTGGGGGAGCGGCATAGGGAACGCCGCGAAACACGCGAATACCATAGCTCCATTGGGGTGAAGGGGTGCCCGCAATCAATCCGCCATCCACCTGAATCGGCTCGTAGGAAGCCGCGGACGCCGCGCATGCGGCGGAGATCAAGAGCAGCCAACTTTTCATATATGAATTTCCCCCTCTCCGGTTAGAAGTTGAGTTGCAGCACGACTGCTCGCCGGCGAGCGAAGCCCGGGCTCATCATCACTGACTGGAGCGACGTCCGGCCTACTGGAGCGACTTCCGAATCGCCTCGCTCACAACCGGGGCCATCAATTTGTAGCCTTCGGCGTTGGGATGCAGACCGTCGGCGGAATAGCCATCCTTCAGCCAGCCCCGCTCATCGACCAAGGCCGAATAGTAATCCGCGAAACCCGCGTTCACGCGCGCCGCGTAAGCCTTCATCCATGCGTTTAGCTTCAAAATATCGCTCGCAGGATGATTATCGGTCATCTTGATTCTCGGCTGGGGCCCGCCCCGCCCCCCGCCTCCTGGCGCAGGCTGAGGACCGCGTCCGCTCTGCTGGGCCAGAAACGGGTAATCGCTAACCGGCAGGACCGCGCAGAGGACCACCTTGATCCCGTGATGTTGCGCCAGCTCGGTCATCGCCATGATGTTCTCCTCGACGATTTCCGCCGTGGCAGGCCCCGTGTTGCGCGCAATGTCGTTGGTACCGGCCAGGACCACCATGGCAGCCGGTTTGAGGTTGATCACGTCCGGGTACATACGCACCAGCATCTGCGGAGTGGTCTGCCCGCCAATTCCGCGATTGACGTACGGCTGCCCGGGGAACTGCTCGTCCAGCTTCCAGAAATCGGTGATCGAGTCCCCCATGAAGACCACGCGCTTGGGATCGGCGGGCCGCTTTTTCAGCTCCTCGTTTGCCTGGTGATACCGGCCGAGTTGATTCCAATCCTGAAGCTGATCCGCAAGGCCCCTGGCCGTGTTGATCAGACAGCAATTGGCGCGTGGCGGGCTAAAATCGTCGCTCAGTTGGCCGTGGGCGCTGCTACCGATGAGAACGGCGCTGGCCACAATTGAAAATATTCGCAGGGTCATAATTTAGTTAGAAGTCCAGTCGCATAGACCACCAGCCCGGTCCGCTGAACCCTCCTGCCCTGTATCCTAGCAGTGCCAGCTTCGCGCCGGGGCAGCGCGAAGCTGGCGTCCACTCGGAATTACGGGAAGCGTAAAGTTAAAACACCACCTTCAACCCGAGCTGCACCACGCGCGGGTCACCCGCCGAACTGATCTTCCCAAAATTGGGCAAGCCGAAGGTGGTGCCCGGCGCGCCGAAGAAGGGAGTGTTGGTGAAGTTGAAGAATTCGGTGCGGAACTGAATCCTGATTCGTTCCCCCACAGAGAAGTTCTTCAGCACGGAAAAGTCGAAATTCACCAACCCTGGATTCGAGATGATGCCAGCGCCGGCATTCCCGAAAAAATTGCCCGCGAGGAGGTCAGCATTGGATACAGCCGAAAAAGCCGCCGGATTGAACCAGTCATACGGCTGGCGAGCGGTGCCCTGTGTGGGATCGCCGATAACGTTCGGCCGGCTGGTGCCGAAATAGCCGACGGTGCGACCCGGGGAGACCGCTAGCGTGGGCGTAGCCCGTGTTCCGCCCTGGAGCGTCGTGATCCCGTTGAGCTGCCATCCTCCTATGATCTGGTTGGCTACACCAGAGATATTGGAGAGCATGGACTTGCCCTTTCCAAACGGCAGATCCCACACACCGGAGAAGCTGAAATGGTTCCTGACGTCGAAGCTCAAAGGGCCATACGAGTCCCTCAGATTATAGGGGTTCTTCGCGGCACTCTGAAAGCTGCCACCATCCGTGTTGCCCAGAGCACGCGAGTAGGTGTAATTGGTCAAAATACTAAAGCCGCCGGAAAAGCGCTTCTCGACGTTCAGGGTCAAGGCGTTGTAGGTGTTGTTGCCCTGCGGCGCGTAAAACGGAACATCGCCCAAGAGCGGCGATGCGATGCGCCGGGATGCGACCGAGGAGGTGTCCGTCGGCAAGGCGGGCGTGGCATCGTTGATCTGCGTAACGACGTAGATGTGACTGCTATGATTGCCGACGTAGCCAACTTCCAGCAGCCAACCCGGAAGAAATTCGTGCTGGATGCTGAAATTGTACATATGAGTCATCTCCGGCGGCGAATACGGGTCGCGCACGGACAGGAAGGACGGGGTTGTCAGCGTGCGATTGAAGGGAGTTGCGCCAAACGCCGCTTGGTCGAGGAATATCGTTGGATGGATTTGATCGCTCGTGTTGTTGACCACCAACCTGGAGGGTGGGTTGACACCGAGGATGTTGCCGCCGACCTGCTCCGGGAAGCCATAGAAGATGCCATAGCCCGTACGTATTACGGTTTTCTTCGACACCTGGTAAGCGATACCCAAACGCGGCGCGAAAGAACCATGAACGTTGTTAACCAGTCCGCGATTCAGCTCCGGCGCCCGCCGCAGGGGAATGAAAGAGAACAGAGTATTCTTCATGAAGTCGTAGGTGGCGGCAGGCATTCCGTCGGGCACGATGATGGTAGCGCCACTGTATCCGGGACCCGTCAGGACACTGGCGACCTCATCCCGCGCTTCCCAGCTCGGCGGATTATAAAAGAAGCGGACTCCCGCGGAGACGGTGAGCTTGGACGTCACGGCCCACTTATCTTGCGCATACGCCTCGACATCGTTCCAGATGTCCTTTTCATGGACGATATTGCCATAATTCGCGTCGTTCGCTATCCCCAGCAGGAAGTCACCGATGGCGTTTCCGGAGGCAGCGAAGCCCGGTTGCCGCGTGTAGACACCGGTGAAATTCTCGGCGCCGTGGCCAAAGTTGGAACTCCACTGGTTGTGAAACAGCTTCAACCTGCCGTCGACACCGAACTTCATGCTGTGCTTTCCGCGGATGACCGTCACGTTGTCGGCGAGTTCGAATTTATTTACGAATTGGAAATACGGGCCGCCTGCCGCGGCACCCCCCAACCCTGTGTAACCCGAAATCCCCAGGAAGGCCAGGCTCCCCATGTGCGGTCCCTGGTACGGGAAGGGGATCCCGAATTGGCCGTTATAGTCGGTATCAGACCCCGCCAAATCCCTCACAGCGGCCGTGCGCGTATATCCCGCAGTGAATTCGTTTATGGTCGTGGGACCGAATATGTGTGTCCAGCCTAGCCCAATTTGCCGGTTCTCGTTATTATTGATTCCCCCGTTGCCGCCGCCGCCGCAGAGCGGCAGGCCAAAAAGACAGTCCGTGGTGCTCCACTGGCTGGTATATCCGACATGGCCGTTGATCGTGTTCTTGTCCGAGAGGGTCCAATCGACGCGCCCCAAGAAGTTATCGCTATTCACCGGAGCACTGATGCTGCGGACGAAATTGTTGACGGCGCCGGGAAGCATCGGCGCCGGAGTTAGAGCAATCAGCTTCTTAGCCACCGGATTGATCAGACTGGCGGGGATGCTGTTCCCCACGAAGGGATCGCGGACGGCCACACCATTGACGATTTGCAGCGCAAAGGGATTGAAGATCTGTCCGGTAAACACGGGTCTGCCCAGTGCGTCGGTCCCACTTCGCCCACCGAGCGTGGAGGAGAGGTTTCCACCTTTTTGCGCGTCCGAGAAAACGGTTGTCGTGACCGTATTAGCCTGGCGCTGGCGCGTCGCGTCGTAGTTCTGGAAAAAGAAAAGCTTATTTTTCAGTATTGGGCCGCCGATGCTGGCCCCGAATTGGTTGCGGTTGTATTGCGGTTTTGCCGCGGTCGGAAGGGCGAAAAAGTTTCGAGCGTTCAGTACGTTGTTCCGCACGAACTCATAGGCATTTCCGTGGAACGCATTCGATCCGGACTTGACGGTCGCGTTGAGCACCGCCCCGGAGAAACCGGCTGTATCCGCGGTGAAGTTGCTGGTCTGGACCTTGAATTCCTGTAACGCGTCGATGGGCGGGGCGAAGGCCGCGCCGCCCGCGATGAGGTTGGTGTTGTCGGCGCCGTCCAGAAGGTATTGCTGCTGATTCGTGCGCAGGCCTCCGATGTTGACGGGGCCGGTTGGGGTGCTTACCGTAGCGGGTGTCAAAGACGCCAGCTGCAGCCAGTTCCGCCCGTTCAGCGGCAGTTCGACGATAGTCTTGTTATCCACCACCTGCCCGAGCGCGGCATCTTCTACCTGCAGAAGCGGCGTGGACTCAGTAACCGTGACGGTCTCGGTCAACGCGCCTACCTGGAGAGCGAAATCGACCCTCAGGCGGTCGGCCACGCGCACCTGAACGCCTGGCCGGAGAAGGGTCCTGAAACCCTTGGCCGCCACGGTGATGTCGTAAACACCGGGATTGAGCTGCGGCGCTCTCCACAATCCACTCGAATCCGTAACCGCAGTGAATGCGGCGGCGGTATCGTGATTCTTGAGGGTTACCTCCGCCCCGGGAACCGAAGCTCCACTGGGATCGGAAACCGTGCCGATCATGCTGCCGGATTCCTGCTGCGCGAGCAGCAGCGACCCAAACACAAGACCAAGCAGTCCAAGACTGAAAATCGTATTCTTAGCGCGTCTCATAAAGAAAATAATTTTGACTCCCGATTCCGTTCGAACGATTTACCCCAGCCTGGGCGCCTTCCATATAATGCTGAAAAAGCTGCCTAGACAACTGACTAACCCATGCGATAACTTATCGGTCGAATTTTAACGCGGTTGCCTGCGGGCAGTCAAGGAAAAAAACAGAAGCGCGAAGCAAGCTGTATAGTCAAGCCGGGCGATTCAAGACTCACGCCAGACCTCGCATTCGAGACGGGAAAGTCGATAATGGTGGAAGAAATTAGTAGTGGTTCAGCTTGGGAACTGAACCACTGGTGAAAAATTAACGATTAGTTTCAGTTCTTAAGCCGTCAGACTTTAAAATCCCAGGCCTTGCGAACGGACGGCACCAGAAGCTTATTCGCCTCCTCACTGTTGCTGAATCGCAAATTCTTCGCGTCCCAAACCAACTTGCCGGGCACGCGCAGGGCGATCGTTCCAAGCACCAGCCATTCGATGTACTTCGAGGCAACCGAAAATTGCGATACGGGGGCGGCGCCGCCTTTGCAGCCGCGAATCCAGTCCTGCTGGTGATTGACCCCGCGTGGCAGCAACTGTGGTGGAAGCTTGTATTCCGCCCATCGTGACGCAGGCAGCAACCAGACGCCCTCGCCCCGTTGCGAGGTCGCCATGACACCCTTGGAGCCGACGAACACCGATCCATTGCCCGGCCCGCGCTGCGGATCTGGGGGCGCCGCCGCACGTCCTCCGGGCCCTCCGGCGCGCCCTCCTCTGCCACCTCCAAATTGGCCGGGGAGACGTACCCCAGGCGCGGGTTTGCCATCGGCTGTCAGTTCGGCCAGAATCGTCCCGGCGTCGTCGGTGAGTGAGGGACGACCCTTCTCAGCCAGGTTATTCATGGGCGGGAAGAGGTTCTCGTTTTCCGCCATCCCGCTGGGATACTGGAAGTCGCCGCGCATGTTCTGATACAAGTGGATGGTCACCGGAGGCATGCTTCCGCGCGCCGGAAATTCGAACACGGTGTGGGCGCGCCACGGCCATTCCCACTGGTTCTTTCCCTCTATGCTGACGGTTTCCACGCTGATCGGCGAGACGGTAGCGAGCTGCAGGGCGAGATGGGCCGGGCCGAGAATATGGACCAGCCAGTCGCCCAACGATCCACCCGCCGAGAAGTCCTGGAAGGCGCGCCAGTGGGAGTTGTACATGGGATTGAAGGGTCTCGCCGCCGCGGGTCCCAGCCACAAATCCCAATCCAGTGTCCCCGGCACCGGCTCCCCTGCCGGTCCCGTCGCGGGAATGTTCAGCTTGCCGCCGCTGACGCCCCCGGTCCACGCGTGCACTTCCCGCACGTCGCCGATATCGCCCGACCACACAATCTCGCACGCCGTTTTAGTGCCCTCGTGGCTGAAACCCTGGTTACCCATCTGCGTAACGACCTTATACTTGGCGGCGGCGTCGGCGAGCATCCGCGCTTCCGTGGGGGTGCGGGTCAGCGGCTTTTCGACATAGACGTGCTTCCCGTGCTGCATGCAATAGAGCGCGAGCGGGGTGTGCCAGTGGTCGGGAACGGCGATCATCACGGCATCGATGTTCTTACCCTCTTTGTCGAGCATCACGCGAAAGTCTTTGTACCTGGTTGCCTTGGAGTAGGTCTTGGAGGTTGCTGCGCCACGTTCATCGTCGACATCGCACAACGCCACGATGTTTTCCGACGCCGCGGCTCCCGTCACGATCTGCGGTCCACGCAAGCCGAGACCGATCAACGCGACGTTCAGTTTATCGTTGAAGGACTTGTTGCCCGAAGCGGGCAGCGCTCCCGGCGCGCCCAATCCGCGGGAAGGAACGATGCCCGCCAGCAGGGATCCGTAAAAGAAATGTCGCCTGTTAAAACGATTCTCAAACATTTGACCACTCTCCGCTCACCAAAATTTGAATGAACTTCCCAGAGCCCTGGTAACCCCGTCGAGCAAGCTGTATGGACAGGCCACCATCTCCGCTACCGAGATTATGCCAATACATCGCCGTTGTCAACCGGAATCTGCCATCGCTTATCTGCCATTGTGCGGCAGACGGATCGGCCGACCCTTGACCGCTGTGATCAGAACTCGATGCGCGCCGTCGTGGACAACACCCGATTTGGGTTAGCCCCAGTAAACTGCCCATACTGGGTGTTCACGTTGTTCGTACCCGACAATTGCAGGGTGGTCCCAAAAGCATTGAATTGCGTGTGATTCAGGATGTTATAGCCTTCAAACCGCAACTGCAGAACACGCCGTTCGGACTTGGAGAAGTGAATTCGTTTTTGCAGCGTAAGGTCCAAGTTATACCAACTCGGCTGACGGAGAAGGCCAAGTCCGGTATTACCGAATGTGCCGGGAGCCGCCAAAGTGAATGCGGACGTATTGAAATTGGTGAAAAAGCTCTGGGTGAAGTTCTCGGGATCGCCCACTAGCTGACAACGCGCTCCGATCGTTCCCCCGGTACCGACACCCGACAAGGATGGATCTGAGTTTATAGGCCCCGGGTTTAGCGAAGAGCAGGAGGGGTTGACGGGAGCGCCCGTCTGGAAGGATGTGATCCCCGAGATTACCCAGTTGTTCGCAATGGCTTTAACCACGCGGTTCTGGGATGGGACTGGAACCTGATACGAGTAGTTGAAGTTCACAACGTGGCTACGGTCCCACGGCAGCGGCCCATAATACCAGCCGCGAGCGGTGTGATAAGGATCCCCAATGGTGCAGCCACCGCCTTGGCCAATGCCACTCCACGCGCCGCAGGTCCCCAGTGCTTTGGAAAAGGAATACGACACACCGAATTGAAGCCCTTTCTGCAAGCGGTGTTGGGCGCTCATCTGTAAGGCGTGATAGTTCAGCGATGAAAGGGCGCCCGGGTAATAGAGTATGGACCCCATCCCCGGATATCTGGTCCGCAGGAAGTTCGGGTTGATTTCCGTGTTGTTGAAGAGGTTGGCGGGATTGGCGTAGGCGCCCTGGGGAATGGGATTCAGCTGCGTGCTGGTCTGCGCGTGACGGTCGAAGTTCCCGACGTACGCGATATCCACAACCGTGCCGAAGCCGATATCGCGCTGGATGGTGAAATTGAATTGGTGAACCCGCTCCTGCTTCTGCTCACCGTATTGCGCCGACGCGTTGGTAGGGGAAATCGCGGCCGATGCGGCGGCTTGCGGGATTTGGTTAACGCTACTGTAGAACACCGTCGGCGTATAGAGGAGCGGCGGAGCGCTTCCAATCGTCAGGTAGTTTGCATTCGGACGGTTGTAGAAAACGCCAAACGAACCCCGGATCACGGTCTTGTTGTCACCGAATACGTTCCAGGCGAAGCCGAAACGCGGTGCCAGCACCAGGAACGGGAAATCGACGTAATCGCTCTTGCCGGTCAGTCCGTTCGCATGCATCCCGTTCACCGGATTTCCCGATCCCGGAACCAACGTGCCTTGCAGCGCAAAGAATGTGGTTTGTCCCGTAAGCGGATTGAGGGCGAGACTCTGGCCGCCGACGCTTACCGGCCTATACAGCTGCGCGGCCTGCGCCGGGTTGTAGAGCTGGGGATAGAATTCCGAGTAGCTGCTGGAAGTGTCGTAGGTCGGTCCGATGTGATAGAACCGGACGCCATAATCCAGCGTGAGCCGGCGTGTCGCGCGCCAATTGTCCTGCACATAGCCTTCGACTTCCACGTTGTGCGGGTCGGGAATCACGCGGTTGGAGGCCTCCGTGTAATTCTGGAAGTTCCCCAGCAGCGCATTCGCGTACCCGATTCCGGTATCGAATGGATTACTCGTGGAACTCCCGAAGTTAAAAAATCCATAGTAGTTGCCGCCCGGATAGGGTTCGATTTTTTTGTTGTATTCGTAGTAGACGCCAAACTTCAGACTATGATTGCCGAGCGCCTTGCTGAGGTCGTCCTGAATCGTATACGTGTAGTTAAAGTTCATATACGGAACGGAGAAAAGTTGGTTGCTGGGTTGCCCGGTATAGAAGTAGCCGGCGTTTCCCGGAAATGCGCCTCCCGCAAAGGTAGCAGCAGGCAGGTAGGGATAGTACCGCGGAAGATTGCTGATCGGCAGTACACCGCCGCTGGGGAACGGTCGCAATGTGGGCGGGTTAATGGTGGACGATCTCAGCACGTACGATGGAGGGGTCCCGTCCCCCGCCCACAAACTTTGTAGGTTGTTTCGGCCCAGCCCGAGGGTAACTTCGTTCACCAGCGTGGGCGTGAATATATTCACGACGTGAGTAGCCCAGTTGTATCCCGGAAGCGCGTTGATCCGCTCTCCAACACCGGGCGAGACGACGTCGAAACTATTGGTTTGGTTCGAGTTGTTGCCATATCGGAGATAAACGTTCATGTCCTTCGTTATCGCGTAGTCGCCGCGGACAATCGTGACCAGACTATGGTTAAACGTTTGGGAGGTCTTGGCGAAATTCGCCGTGTATTGCTGGCCAGGCGCGGGATTCACATAGCCATTGGGGAGCGGCATGGCGTTCAGATAATACTGGCCGGTCGGATCGATGCGGGCTTTGGGGATGAGATTCCCTGGGAATTGAACCTTAGTGCTGGGGTCGATCACGGGAATCAGTACGCCTTTGGAATTAACAGCGCCGGAGAAGTCGCCGTTTCGCTCCGCGGCAGTCGGCAGGTTGGCTGTCACCGTGGTCGCTGGGGGCGTAATATGCGTGTACTCCTGCGACACGAAAAAGAATGCCTTGTTCTTGTTGGTATTGTAATGATTCGGGATATAGACGGGTCCCCCGAAACTGTAGCCGCCGACAAAGTACCGGTAAATCGGGCGTCCGATGCCCTGCCGGTTGTTGAAGAAGCTGTTCGCGTTCATGTCTTCGTGACGCCGGTTCCAATAACCGGTCCCGTGGAACTCTTGGGTGCCGCCCTTGGTGACCATATTTATGGAGCCGCCCGCCGTCCGGCCATACTCGGCCTGGAATGCGTTCGTCAGAACCTTCATTTCGCCGATGGCGTCGATGGGAGGTCCCACATAGATGGCGTTGGCTCCGCCTTGATCCAGCTGGGTGACTCCATCGAAGGTCACATTCTTCGAGTTGGTGGACATTCCATTGATGTAAAGTTGGCCCGCATTCGCACCGGAGCTGCGATCGGTGGACAGATCGACGATTCCAGGCACCAACCGCATGAAGCCGAACGGATCGCGCCCCTTCAGCGCCAGATTATTCAGCTGATTACTATCGATAACCGCGCTTCGCTCGCTGCTGGCCGTCTGCACGGGCGTGGCTTCGGCGGTGACGGAGACCTGCTCGGTCACGACGCCCAGTTGCAGCACCAGCCCTCCCAGATCGCGGGTTTCCGAACTTGCGAGAACGATGTTCTTGACCTCGAAAGATTGGAATCCGTTGGCCCTGACGACGACCGAGTACTGTCCGGGCAATAAATTCAGTACGCGAAACAAACCGGCCTCGTTCGATACAGCGTTCTGGACCGCGCCGGTGCCCGCGTTGGTCACGGTGACATTCGCGTTCGCGATTGCGGCAGCCGACTGATCCGCCAGCGTGCCCAGCAGTGTGCTGCTACCAGACTGGGCGAATGCCGCCACCAGACCAGAGAGTATCCAAAGAAGAGCTATCGAGAAAAGTCGACGTGAAAATAGAGCGTTCGCCATTGAGATCCGTCCGTTCTTCAGGTGCATTATTCCTCCGGCGTCTATAGACACCATGAATGAAACCAATTTCCCGGGCAGTCTATACCATTACCGTGATGTTGTCAAGGCAGATTAGGGAATTCCGTTTAATGCTTCGGGTCAACGTGGAAGATTGAGGAGATTTTAGGGGCGGTTTGCCCGAGGTTGGGCTCTTATAAGGACGCGGAATGGGTTTGATTCACCCTTGGTTCACGAATCTGCGACATTCCCCGGTGAAATGGCCTCGGGGAGCCAAGCTGTCTATACATACTTGCCCGCCAATAGATATGGACAGATAGGGAAAGTTTCATCGGCCCTTGATCCGTTGGCAAGCTGGTGGCCCGCCGTATGCTTTTGAAGTTGAATGCGCTTTCATCCAAATACGCCTTGACCTGTTTGATAGGTGGTGATAGACTTCTTCAGGTTAGTTTCGGATCTGACTTAGAGGAAGGGAGCCCCTTGCGCTTCCAACTTGTCTATGGCAGCATTCTAAAGATTTCTCTTGGGGGTCTTCGATGAACCGACTGTTTCTGACTGTTCTACTCTTTTTGGGTTTTGCCAGCTTCGCTTTGGCGCAGGATCGCGGCACCATGGTGGGAACCATAACGGATGCCGCGGGCGCCGCTGTCCCGCAGGCGAAGGTCCAGATCACGCAGCTCGATACCAACGCCAAGTGGAGCCTGGACACTAACGACGTAGGCCAGTACTATTCGCCGAACATGCCGCTGGGCCAATATAAGATAACTGTGCAGAAGGAAGGCTTCAGCACGGCGACCAGCGACACCGTCCAGGTAAGCTCGCAGACCAACGTTCGCGTGGATATCAAACTCCAGGTGGGCGCAGTCGCGCAGAGCGTCGAGGTAACCAGCCAGGGGGCGTTGCTCGATACTTCAACTGCGACCGTTTCAAAGAGCATCTCGACCAAAACCTTGGAAGACCTGCCCCTGATCAGCTTTGGCGAACATGCCAACATCTCAGCCTTTTTCCAGTATCTGCCGGGCGGGGAATCGCGAAACAGTGCCTTCTCAGATTCTGCCGCGCCGATTATGGATGGCAGCCAACCTAGCAGTAACGAAGTGTACATCGATGGCGCGGCAGCCAGCCCCGGCGTGTTCCGCGGGTCCATTTGGGAGAACGGCGCCGCGGTACAACACTATGGCGAGTTCAATGTGGTCACGAACTCCTTCAGCGCTGAATACGGGCGCACGGGAACCTTTTTTTACAGCGTCACGATAAAATCAGGAACCAACGACCTGCACGGCAATGTTTATGACAACTTTGTAAACACCGCCCTGAATGCCCGCGACTTCTTCGCGGCCACGCGTCAGATCTACCACCAGAACGGCGGCGGATATACAATTGGGGGGCCGTTTTACATCCCCAAGGTATACGATGGCCGGAACAAAACATTCTTCTTCTTCGGACATGATCTTTTTTACAGCAAGGGCGCGCAGTCGGGAGCCCTTCAGACCATTCCGGCCCTGTCCTTCCGGCAGGGCGACTTCAGCAACTATCGGGATAGCTCCGGCAACGTCATACCGATCTTTGATCCAGCTTCGGCCAACGCGGCTGGTGTGCGAACTCAGTTCCTAGGCAATCAAATTCCGGCTTCCCGGTTTAGCAAAGTTTCTAAGAACATCATGGCGTTCATGCCGAACCCGGACACGCCTGATCTTCTGAACAACTGGCACAACCGCACTGGCGCGAATCCGGTGTTCAACAATTTTACAGAAACATTCAAAGTGGACCACAGCTTCTCCGAAAAGGAAAAGGTCTCTGTTTCCTACACCGACGAATTTCGTCCTCGATCGATTGCCGGCGTCGGCTGGGGCGCCGATAGTCCCCTGGAGGGCCTGCAAGATCAGCCCTTGACTGCCAAGACCGGGCGTCTTAGCTTCGACTCCATTATCAAGCCCACGCTGATTAATCACGTCACTCTTGCGTATGACCGTTACGTGAATCCCGCAATCACCGATACGTATGGTGAAGGCTGGAACGACAAGTTGGGACTCAAAGGAGTAGCATTTGATACGGGTATGTTCCCGGCCGTTTCGTTCTCAGGGGGATCCATTTCTCCGAATCGCCTGAGCGGTGGCCAGTACGCCCTCCTAGGCACCGCCCGCTGGGAATTAAATGACGCTATCACTTGGGTCAAGGGGCACCATTTTCTGAAGGCCGGGTTCAACTGGTCGTTCGAAGTTTTTAACAACAACGTAAAAGCCGGCGGGAACGGAAGTTGGGCCTTCGCCAACACGACCACGAGCCAGCCGGGTGCGCCGCAGTCTCAGATCTGGGGCAATTCGTTTGCCAGCTTTTTGCTGGGTACCCCGAATTCGGTTACCGACAGAGGGCCGCTCTCTACGAGCTCACGCTTTCCGTACAAGGCCGCGTTTATCCAGGATGAATGGCACGTAACGCGTAAGCTTTCCTTGTCTCTTGGGCTTCGCTGGGAGTCCAACTCGCCGCCCTACGACAAGTTCGACCAGCTCAGCAACTTCAGCCCGACGACGCCGAACCCCGGCGCAGGCAATATCCTCGGGGCGCTGCTATTTTCCGGGAACGGGCCGGCTACCTGCAATTGCCGGACAACGGTGGATTCCTGGTATAAGGGCTTCAGTCCGCGGTTCGGGTATGCGTACCAGATCACTCCGAAGTTGGTCATGCGCTCGTCGCTTGGTGTATACTACAACGCGGACGGCATTATCCAGCTTTCCCAGCAGGGTACTGGAATTTCCGCGTCGTTCCCATCTCCTGACGGCGGCTTCACGCCCGCCTACGGTAACTGGGACAATCCGGTGCCGAGTTTCGATACGCAGCTGGTTCGAAGTACCGACCTCCTGAACGGTCAGACCATCGGGTGGTACCGTCCGGACTATGTCCGGGCCAGCCAGATTGTCTCCTGGACGGCCGGATTCCAGTATGAAATCACGCCGGATATGGTATTGGATATTACCTACCTCGGCAAGCACGGAACCCATCTGGAGAGCGGCGGATTCAACGGTGGCGGGTTGCACAGCCCGAATACCCTTGATCCGAAGTATCTCGCACTTGGTACTCTGCTCAACCAGCCTGCCACCTCTGCCGCGGCGATCGCGGCCGGCATCAAGCTGCCCTGGGCCGACTTTGCCAGCTACAATACTCCCACCGTGGGACAAGCACTGCGGCCGTATCCGCAGTACAGCGCCGTCAATGTAATCGGTGGCAAGGACGCGATCCAGCGCTACCATTCACTGCAAACCAAAGTGACGAGACGTTTTTCCAAGGGCCTGACCTTCATGGGCAGTCTTACTTGGTCCAAGAACCTGAGCAATGTTGGTAACGCCCAGAATCCCTATGACTGGGCCTCCGAAGTTGCCCCCACCCTCAGCACTTTACCGCTCGATTTCAGGGCCAATTTCGCATATGACCTTCCGTTTGGCAAAGGTAAGCACTTCCTGAATGGCAGCAATTCCTTGGTCGACGGGATTGCGGGCGGATGGCAGGTGGTCTTCTTCATCGAGCGTGGAATTGGCAATCCCCTTTCCATCAGCACGACCAACATTCCTGGGGGTGGATACGGCTTCGCGAAAAGGCCTAGCCTCGTTTCAGGAGTGCCGTTGACGATCAATACGGATCCGAGAAATTTCGATCCGGCCACCGATAAGTTCCTCAATAAGGCGGCTTTCACCGATCCCGGCAACTATTCTTTCGGCAATCTGGCGCCATCGCTGGATTGGTTGCGAGGGTTTAACATCAAGAGGGAATCCGCATCCATCAACAAGAATTTCCGCATTCATGAGCGGGTGACGGCGAAGATCGGGGCGGACTTTACGAACCCCTTCAACTTTGTCCGTTGGAGTAATCCGGTAACCAGCCTGACGTCTCCAATTTTCGGAAAGGTGACGGCATCCGACGCCAGCCGAAGGGTACAGATCAACCTGGATATTAAGTTCTGAGGTTCGCCTCGCATCCAGATCGTTAGTTTGAAGAAGACGTAGTGCGCTGGGGGCGGTTCTCCCCGGAGGCTCCGGCCCCAGCGCATCCATCCCGGAAGAAATAGAGGCTTTATCTAACTATGAAGCGCACGAAGTGGCTGTTCGTTGGTGTTCCCGTATTTATGGCGGTTTTTGGGGGCAGCCCGGCAAACGGGCAAGCACCCGTGACGGACCTGCCGATCAACCAGACCACCAGCTACAAAGGCGAAGAATACCTGCTCATCGGGGATGCCGTACGCGGTTCCGGCGAGCCCGTGATCGCCATTAATCCGAAGAATCCTAATATCATCATCGTGGGCGCCATGGCCAACCTGCACTACGTGGAAGGCGCCCCATTGGGCGTCGGCCAGGAGCGGATCAGCGTGGAGGCACGGGTAAAGTATCGCAACACGCCGGGCTCCTCGATCTCCACGTACGCGATCAGCAACGACCGTGGGAGGACGTGGCGATTCTTTAACGATCCATTCCGCGACCATTTTAAGATGAACGGCACCGCCGATGCCTTCGTGGGAGCGGGGACGGATGGAACGCTATTCATCGGAGCGATGAACTTTTTCCCCCTCAACGCGACTCCCCAACAGTTGGAACTCGAGAAAGAGCCCCGGCCGGGGCTTTTGTTTGGCGCCACCGACCTCGCGTGGTCGAAGGACGAGGGGAAAACCTGGAGTACGCCGGTCCACGTCATGGGCCAATTCAACAAGCAGGAGGACTATGGTCCGGGAGTGAAGCCGGAGTTTATCGGCAAGACACCGTATGACCGTCCGTACCTTATCACCGATCAATCCACGGGCGCGATCTATATCCCTGGAAACGGCCAAGGCGGAGAACCGTCGCACCGGGAGACTTTCTTTCGCTCCTCTCACGACAACGGGAAGACCTGGAGCCCTATCTACAGTTATGATTCAGCGGATTATCCGCAGGGAGGCGGGGCAAGCAAGCCCGCGGCTGCTCACGGTGTCGTCGGTCTCGCGTATGTCGCATCGAGCGCGCCCGCCAGTACCGGCGCAACGTGTCCGTGTCTGGTGTTCGCCGCCAGCCGGGACGAGGGTAAAACCTTCGACCGCCATATCGTGCCCTACAAAGTTCAAGCGCAACGCGGTTTCGGCGGCGGGGGAGGCACGGCCCTGGCAGCCGACCCGAGCCATCCAGGCCGCTTCGCCGTCATGACACTCGCCGAGGGCAACTCGGAGATGCAGGTGCTCCTCACCGACGATTATGGTAAGACCTGGAAAGGTCCCGCGCTGGCAGGCCGTGTTCCCGGGACAACCATGAGCAAAACGGATATCGGCTACTCCCCGCGCGGCGAATTGGCCGTGATGTGGCTCGCTGTGCAGCCCAGTGGGGCCTATAGCGCCTGGTCAGCCGTTTCTCACGATGGCGGCAGCGCGTTCAGCGCACCGTTGCAGGTCAGCCACGAGCCGTCGCCTCCGCGATCCAGCATAAAGTATCGCGGCAATAATTGGGACGGCGACGACCTTTCCTCTCTTGTGGTCGATAACGATTTTGTGCACATCGTCTGGGCTGACGGACGCGCCGGTTTCCTGGGCAGCTGGTATGCCCGCATACCGCTCGCAAGCTATTAGCAATCGCTTAGAAGTACGCGATGCAAACCGGTGGATTGTTCATTGCCAGTGGCCGGCCACCAGCTTCGGCTTTCGCGCAGAGCATTGCCGTTAGACCAAGGGTAGCTATTTCCTGGCGTTAATGCGATTGTGAAGGTTGGACCGCTAAGCCACAAGGTAACCGTACTCTATGTCTGATTCCTCCCCAACCGACCGCATGGACCGACGCGAATTTCTGCTGGGCACGACTGCTGCCGCTGCCGGGGCCGAGCTGGTTCTGGGCGCGAACCCCATTTCGGCGGCGAATCTATCCTCCAACGAAGTGCGCGTGGCGCTCATCGGCGCCGGCGCACAGGGGCAAGTGCTGCTGGATGCCTGCCTGCAGATTCCGAATATCCGCTTCGTGGCCGTTTGCGACATCTGGGCCGACTACAACCAGCGCCGCGTCACCCGCCTGCTGAGCGATAGCGGGCATCCCAATCGCGCCTACGTCGATTACAAGGATTTGCTCGATAAGGAAAAGAGCAACCTGGATGCGGTCCTCATCGCCACGCCCGATTTCTGGCATGCCGAGCACGCGATCGCCTGCATGAAGGCTGGGCTCCAGGTCTACTGCGAAAAGGAGATGTCCAATAACCTGGCGGACGCCCGGCGGATGGTCCTGACCGCGCGCGAGACCGGCAAGCTGCTGCAAATCGGGCATCAGCGGCGCAGCAACCCGCGCTACCGGTTCTGCCACCAGCGCCTGATCAACGAAGCCAAATTGCTCGGCCGGCTGACCGTGGTGAACGGACAATGGAACCGCGCCAAGCGCGACTTCGCGACCATCCCGGCGCGTTACAACATCAAGCCGGAAGTGCTCGAGAAGTACGGCTTCCAATCCATGCAGCAGTTCCTCAACTGGCGCTGGTATCGTGGACTGGGCGGTGGGCCGATCGTCGACCTGGGATCGCACCAGATCGACATTTTCAACTGGTTCCTCAGCGCGCGGCCCCAGGGGGTCACCGCAAGCGGCGGCACGGACTACTACTCCAAAGAAACCCATGAGTGGTACGACACGGTGATGGCGGTTTTCGATTACATCACCCCGTCAGGGCCGGCGCGGGCTTTCTATCAGACCATCACCACCAACGGATTCGGCGGATACTTCGAGGTCTTCATGGGCGACCAGGGCGCGCTTGAGATATCGGAATCAGCCGGCCGCGGCTCCGTGTATCGCGATACGGCCAACGCGCCCGATTGGAAATCGTACGTCAAGGACGGGTTGCTGACCGCTCCCAAGGAAGAGGCCAAGCCGGCCGGCTCCGCCAGCGCGGTGCTGGATGTACGTGAGACCGCCCCGCCGCCGAGTTATGGGATCCCCATCGAGATGCGCAAGAAGTATCACCAGCCGCACCTGGAGAACTTTTTTGGCGCGGTGCGCGGCAAGAACAAGCTCAATTGTCCGGCGGAGATCGGCTACGAGACGGCCGTCACCGTCCTCAAGGTGAACGAGGCAGTGGAAGCCCAGAAGCGCCTGGAGTTCAAGCCCGAAGACTTCGAGGTCTGATGATTCGAGGTCTGATGAATGGCTGACTTTCGGCGGACGCTGGCCTGCCTGATTCTGGTAGGCGCAGGGCCGCTCGGCGCCCAACCCCCCAGAGCCAAATTGGGCGACAACAGCTCGGGCAGCCGCGCGGCGCCGGCCCACATCATCGCGCTGCGCGATCTGGAAGGCGACACCATCCAACCGGGCGACCGGCATGCCCTGCCCTTTTCCATTACCCAGACTTGCGGCGGAGCGTGCCACGACGTGGCGGCGATCAGCCACGGGTGGCATTTCAACGCGGCCACCGCGGGTGTTTCGCCCGGCCGCAAGGGACAGCCGTGGCTATGGATGGATCGCGACATCGCGACCGTGCTCCCGCTGTCCTATCGCACCTGGCCGGGGACTTACAAGCCGCGGCAATTCGGCCTGAGCAACCGCGAGTTCGCCCTGCGATTCGGGGGCCGCACGGCGGGCGGAATCGGACCGGAAAACGATGCCAGCGCCGCCGATCGCACCCGCTGGCGAGTCTCCGGAGCGCTCGAGGTCAATTGCCTGGTGTGTCACGATGCTTCGCCGGCTTATGATCAGGCGGACTACGCCAGCCAGGTGGCGCAGGAGAATTTCCGCTACGCGCCGGCATCGGCGAGCGGGCTCGCGCTGGTGACAGGGTCGGCGCGCGAGATGCCCGACACGTTCGATTACCTGCTGCCGAACTCGGTGGAAGATTCGCTCCAAGCCATGGTGCCAAGAGTGCAGTACGCGCCCGCGAACTTCCTGCCCAGCGGGAAGGTGGCGTTCGATATTGTGCGCGACGTGAAAGCCAGCCGCTGCTACTACTGCCATACCGATACCGACGTCGAGTTCACCGGCGGGGCGCGCTGGAAGAGTCACCAGGATATCCACCTGGCGCGCGGCCTTACCTGCGAGACGTGCCATCGCAACGGGCTCGACCACATGACCGTGCGGGGCTATGAGGACGCGTCACTCTCCTGCCAGGGCTGCCATCAGCAGGGCAACGCTTTTGGCGCGCCGCATCCGGAACACGCGGGCATCCCGCCGGTGCATTTCGCCAAGCTGACCTGCACCGCCTGCCATTCCGGTCCGCGGCCGGAAGCCAACACGCGTCAGCTCAAGAACAGCATGACTCACGGGCTGGGCGAGTTCAACGTCAACCCGTCGCCGGATGCTCCGCCGCATCTTTATTATCCGGTGTTCGCACGCCAGCAGGATGGCAAACTCGCGCCCAACCGGGCGGTCTGGCCCGCGTTCTGGGGAAGGCTGCGCGGGGGACAGGTGACACCGGTTCCGGACGCTGAGGTGAAGGCCGCGCTCGCCAAGGGGAAGCTCCGCATGCCCTCGGAAGCCGACGAGCAGTGGATGGAACAAGTGCTGCGTCTGCTGGGCCAGGACGCGGTGTACATCGGCGGCGGCAAGCTGCATCGCCTGGACGGCGGCAAGCTTCTGGCGGAGGATCACTCCCAGGCGCAGCCCTATCTCTGGCCGCTGGCTCACGACGTGCGTCCCGCGGCGCAGGCGTTGGGCGCCACAGGCTGCCAGGAGTGCCA
>Ga0310810_10000407_pt1 | contig 44295 bp, 38 predicted proteins | sample NCmetagenome_FD_207641 | JGI IMG/M metagenome (GOLD analysis project Ga0310810, IMG submission 207641) | Soil microbial communities from experimental microcosm in Duke University, North Carolina, United States - NC | ecosystem: Engineered > Artificial ecosystem > Soil microcosm > Unclassified ...
ACCGCCGCCTTCATCACCTCGGCGCTCTGCAGCACCTCGGCGACGATCAGCTCGTTCTTGCCGAAGAGGCGGCCGACCTCGTCCATCCCCGCCATGAGCGGGCCATTGATGATCTCCAGCGGCTTCTTGCTCTTCAGTGCCTCGGCCAGGTCGGGGAGCAGGCCGTCGCGGCTGCCCTCGATGACGTAGCGCTGCAGCCGCTCTTCCAGCGGGAGGCTCTGGGTGGCGCGAGCAGGCGCCTTCCGCTCGCGGAAGTGCGCGGCGAAGGGAGTGATGGGGTCGGGCCCGCGATTGAAGAGGAGGTCCTCGGAGAGCCGCCGCTCCTCCTCGGGCAGCGAGGGGTAGCGCTCGAGCTTCTCGGAGTTCACCAGGGCCATGTCCAGACCGGCCTGGGTGCAGTGGTAGAGGAAGACCGAGTTGAGCACCTCCCGTCCGGCCGTGGGCAGGCCGAAGGAGACGTTGGAGATGCCGAGCACCGTCTTGCTCCGGGGGAACCGCTGCTTGATCGCGCGCACGCCCTCGATCGTCTCCACCGCGCTGCCGACGTACTGCTGGTCTCCGGAGGCGCAGGGGAAGACCAGCGGGTCGAAGTACAGGTCCTCCTCGGGGATCCCGTACTTCCGCGTCAGCAGATCGTGGCTTCGCTCGGCGACCTCCAGCTTGCGGCCGCGGGTCACGGCCATCCCGGGCTCGTCGATGCAGCCGACGATCAGCGCCGCGCCGTAGCGACGGGCGAGCGGCACCACCTTGTGGAAGCGCTCCTCGCCGTCCTCGAGGTTGATGGAGTTGATGATGGCCTTGCCCTGACAGTAGGTGAGCGCGCGCTCCACCACCTTCTCGTCGGTGGAGTCGATCATCAGGGGCACCCGGACCTTCCGGATGACCGCGGCGAGGAAGCGCTCCATGTCCCGGAGCTCCTCGCGGTCGGGGTTGGCGAGGCACAGGTCGATCACCTGGGCCCCGCGCTTCACCTGGGCCCGGGCGATCTCCGAGGCGTCCTCCCACTGCTCGGCGACGATCAGGTCCTTGAACTTGCGGCTGCCGATGACGTTGGTCCGCTCTCCCACGATGACCGGGCGGACGTCGTCGCCCACCTCGAGGTAGTCCACACCCGAGAGGCGGGACGCGGAGCGGCGGTGCGGCTTGCGCGGCGACAGGCCACGGACCGCCTCGGCGATGGCCCGGACGTGCTCGGGGGTGGTCCCGCAGCAGCCGCCCACGACGTTGAGCCAGCCCTCCTCGGAGAACCGGCGCAGCGAGCGGGAGATCATCGCCGGGGTCTCGAGGTAGCGGCCGTTCTCGTCGGGGAGGCCGGCGTTGGGCACGCACCCCACCGGGAACGCGGTGATCTGGGCGAGCGACCGGATGTGGTCGGTCATGAACTCGGGACCGGTCGCGCAGTTCAGGCCGAGGTAGAGCAGGTCGAGGTGCTCGACGGACGTCGCCAGCGCCTCCACCGACTGGCCGGCGAGCATGGTGCCCATCGCCTCGATGGTCCCGGAGATGGCGATGGGGACGCGCCGCCCCACGCGGGCGAAGGCGCGTTCACAGCCGAGCACGGCCGCCTTGATGTTCCGGGTGTCCTGAGAGGTCTCGATGAGGAGGTAGTCCGCGCCGCCGACGACGAGCCCCTCGGCCTGCACCGCGAAGGTGTCGGTCAACGACTCGAAGTCGATGCCGCCGGTGACGCTGATCGCCTTGGTCGTCGGCCCGATCGAGCCGGCCACCCAGCGCGGCCGTCCGTCGGCCGCCTCGGCCGCGTCCGCGGCCTCGCGCGCCAGCTCGGCGGCCCGGGCGTTGATCCTCAGGGCGGATTCCTGGAGTCCGTACTCCGCCAGCACCAGCGGCGTTCCTCCGAACGTGTCGGTCTCGGTGACGTCGGCGCCGGCCTCGAAGTAGGCCCGGTGGATGTCGCGGATGACCTCCGGGCGAGTGAGGACCAGGTTCTCGTTGCAGCCCTCGAGCTCCGGGCCGCCGAAGTCGGCCGCCTTGAGGTTCCTCGCCTGGATGAGCGTGCCCATCGCTCCGTCGAGGACGAGGATGCGCTGGGCGAGCGTCTCGCGAAGCCGCTGGATCCGCTGCTCGGTGGACGCGCTCATCGCTTCTCCCCGGTGAGCAGGAAGACCCGGAAGGGAGAGCTGGCCTGCCGTGGATGGACCTCGAGGACGAGGGACCCGAAGCCCACCCGGCGCAGCGTGGACTCGAGCGCCTCGGGGGCGAAGCCCAGGTGCCGGTGACCGAGGCGGTCGCGCACCCAGGTCTCCTCGTGGGGCATCAGCTCGAGGACCACCACCTTGCCGCCGGGGACGAGGATGCGGGACGCCTCGCCGAGCACGGCCGCCGGATCCTCGACGTGGTGGAGGCTCTGGGAGAGCACCACCAGCCCGGTCTTGCTCGACGGGAGCGAGAGGTGGTGCAGGTCCCCGCGAAGGAAGGTGACGTTGTCGAGGCCCTCGCGCTTCGCCCGTGCGCGCGCCTGGGCGAGGGCGGCGCGGTTCTGATCGATGGCCACCACCGAGCGCGCCCAGCGGGCGATGGAGGTGCTGAGCACGCCGGTCCCGCAGCCGAAGTCCGCCACGTCGAGCGGCGGCAGGAGCGAGGCGAGCGCGCCGGCCCAGAGGAACCACGACTGACCGGGCTCGAGCAACCGATCGTTGAGGATCTGGCGGTCCTCGCGCTGGCGGAGGAGATCCTTGAGACGGGCGAGGTCGCCGGTACGGTCCTCGGCCTCGCAGGCCATCTTGATCAGCGGCGCCTGCACGTCGCCGGCGTCCACCGCGAGCGAGTAGTAGGTGAAGCCCGCGGCGCGCTCCTCGCGGACCAGGCCGAGCTGGCGGAGCTTGCCCAGGTGATGGCTCACCGAGGACTGCGCCACGCCCACGACGGAGACCAGCTCGGAGACGTTGAGCGGCGCCGCGGCCACCACGCGGAGGATGCGAAGCCGGGTCGGGTCCCCGAGGGCGCGGAAGGACTGGGAGAGAGACTCCATATCAATGGGTGTTCATATGTCGATGGGAGCCCGCCGGCAAGGCGGAGAGCGGGGGGTCTGTCGGGTGATCTGGCGTTCCGGAGGGAGGCTGTGCCCACCGGGCCCAGGGGATCGGGAGCGCAAGCCCACGATGCCCATCCTCGGGGCGGGGGGACGGCGGAGGACGCGAGGCCGACGCGGCACCGACCGGGTATGCGAGGTTGCCTCGAGCGGTCGCGGGGGGGGGGGACGGCTCGCCGGCCCGGCGGGTTCCGGCCCTGCCCTCGGTCCGGAGGTGGGCGGGTTGCAACCGTCGGGGGACCGGACGAGCTCATCGCTCGTTCGGACGAGGCGGTGACGGACTTGGCGAGGTTGCCCCGAGGGGACGCGGGAAGACGGGCTCGCCGGCCCAGCGGGTTCCGGCCCTGGCCTCGGTCCGGAGGCGGGCAGGTTGCGACTGTCGGGCTGGGGCAGCGATGGTCTTGGGTGTTTCCCGAAACATTTTGGAACGCTCGCTCGGCGAGTCGCCCTTCCGCGAGCGGTCGAACCGTTCCATCCCGTTTCCCATTCGCGGTTTGAGAACCATTCGGGAACGCTCCCCGGTGGGAGGGAGTCGTGAAGGTCGGTCGGACCGTTCCATTCGGTTTCCCGTCGGCGCTTGCGGAACCATTCTGGAACGCTCGCCCGGTCGAACGCTTCGTGGCCCGCGCCCCACGCCGCCAGTGTGCATTGTCCAAGCGGTGTACTCGTCCTCGAGCCACGGCACGCGGGACTCAGCACCGGCCGCGAAGGACCGTTCCAAGATGGCTCTCAAAGCCGGTTTGCGAAACCGAATGGAACGCTTCCCGGAGTGACGACAGGCCGCCTCGCCGCCGGACCGCCCCTGTTTCTCAAAGCGCGAATGGGAAACCGGATGGAACGGTTTGTCTGGTCGCGCCAGAGCGAGTGGCCGGGCGAGCATTCCAAAATGTTTCGGGGAAACACCCATGAACGGCCGACGTCGCGCGCCCGGTGGATGTCTCTCTGATCCATCCACCCATTCTGCTGCGCTCTCCTGCCGCGGACGCTCCCTCCGGGACACCTGCCCGCGTGCCGGCCTGTCTCCCAACAACCTGATCTCCGCCCGCAGGAGGGTCCGCTGCATCCTCCACGCAGCTGCGTCACCCGGGAGCGGCGAACGTCTCGCAGGCCGCGCGGGCGGGGCACGGACAGTCGCCCTGCGCCCCTCGCCTTCCCTCGGGGCAAACCCCGGACCCGCGCGGACCGCATTCACCCTCTCGCGCGAACGGGGCCGGGCGGCTCTCGCCCGTCTCACACCCTCTCGCGCGCCCCCGCGCCCACCCGCGGCTCAGCGTTTCACGGCGGGCCGATACCGCCACGCGTACTGTGGGCCGCGGTCCGGGCCGAGCGGTCTCACCGGCGCGCGGCCGAGCAGGTGCTCCGGGACGACGCGCGGATCGCGAGCCCGAGCACCAAAGCGACCACGGCCAGCGCTCCGAGAATCCGCAGCGTCCCCCCGCGGGATGTGGAGAGGCTCGTCGCCACGTCCGGGAGGCTACCACCGGCGGTCGCCCTCGACGGCTCCGCCTCGGCGCCGGAGCGCGGCGATGGCCGCCCCGAGCTGCGGATCGGCCCCCGGCCGCCCCGGCACCGGGAGCGGCGGATGAACCGAGCCATCCCACGACACCCGCTCGTCGGGCTCGAGCCCCCGGCCCAGGATCTCCGTCCCATCCATCCGCACCAGCCGGCCCACGCTGATCAGCAGCATCGAGCCGTCATCCAGCTTGGCCGGCACGTGCAACAGCGCCTTCCCCGCGGTGGATTCGCCGACGAGCCGCGCCCGCCCCGAGTCCCGAAGCGCCGCCGCGAGGAGCTCGGCCGCGCTCGCGGTCCCCGCGTTCGCCACGACCACCACCCTCCCCCGGACCCGCGACGTGCCCACGCTGCGAAGCATCGGCGCGTCGAGCTTGCCGATGGTCCGGATCACCTCTCGCGCGCCGAGGAAGAGCCCGGCCACCGCCAGCGCCGCGTCGACCTCCCCGCCGGGGTTGTTCCGCAGATCGAGCACGATCGGCCGGTCTCCCGCGCCCTCCAGCGCTCGCTCCACGGCGGGCGCCGTGTCCGCGGCGAAGCCGTCCAGCGCGAGGTGCAGCGCACCGCCCTCCAGCCGCTCCGCCCGCACGTGACTCCCTGCCGCCGGCAACGCCTCCCGGCGGAGCGCCACCGTCCGCACCTCGCCCCCACGGCGCACATCGAGCCGGACCTCCGGGCCCTCCGGCCCCCGCAGCCGCGCCATCGCCTCGCCGAGCGTCCGCACCGGCTGCCCGTCCACCCTCTCCACGACGTCCCCCGGCGCGAGACCGGCACGCGCGGCCGGACCGCCCGGCAAGGTGGTGATCACCACCAGCCGCCCGTCCCGGCCGAGGTCCAGGTCGAGCAGCTCGCGAAGGCCCACCCCCACCGTGGCCTGGCCGGACACGTCCGCCAGGAAGGCGGTCCACGCCGCGGGCGACAGGAGCCGGGTCGATGGATCTCCGAGCGCGGCGAGCAGCCCCTCGATCCGCTCGGCACGCGGGGCTCCCGTGACGGCCACCCCGGCGACCCGCGCCCCCTCGGGGTGCTGGCTGGCGAGGACCTCGCGGGCCTGCGCCACCACGGGATCGTCCGCAGCCGGCGAGGGCACCGGCGCGCCGGCACACCCGACGAGCACGCACGCCGACGCCATCCACACCCACCGGCTGCCGGATCTCACCAGGGCCAGTGAAGCAGCACGGCCGGGGCCGCGGCGACGTCCTCCGCTGCACCCCCTGGCCCGCCGGCGGACGAGGCTCGCGCGGAGCGGCTTCACCGCTCCGCGCGATCGCGCACGAACCGACCCGCCGACCGCCTCAGCTGAACAGGCTCCAGAACGAGCGCCGCGACGAGATGCGCTCGAACGCGTCCTGCAGGTCCTCGTCGTAGTCGGCGCGGTTGGCGATGTCCGCCATGCTGATGATCCCGAGGAGCCGGTCGTCCCGGTCCACCACCGGCACCCGGCGGATCTGCCTGCGCCCCATCAGATCCAGCACCGAGGTGAGCGGCTCGTCCTCGGTCACCGCCGACACGTCGTCGGTCATGACGTCCTCGATGCGCAGCTCGCGCGCGCGATCGTGCGCGACGCCGCGCACCACGATGTCGCGGTCGGTGAGGATCCCTTCCAGGCGCCCGGCGGCGTCCACCACCGGGACCACGCCACAGTTCTCGTCCCGCATGATCGCCGCGGCCTCGCGGTGCTCGGACTGCCGCGTCACCGTCCTCGGGTTGCGGGTCATCACGTCGCGGGCCGACAGCGGTTCCCGCTGCCAGAACCGCCGTCCCTGGCCGCGGTCGCGATCTCGCTCCGTCTCGCCCCAGTCGGCCACGCGCTCCTCGTCTCGCCCGAACCCGTAGGTCCCGCCGGTGGCCGGATACCCGGTCGTCATGCCAGTCGCGCCGCTGCGTGCGCCCCGCTCCGCCGCCCAGCGATCCCGGTACGGATCGGCGCGCGTCCAGTCGCGCTGGTTCCAGTCGTCGCGGAGCTGGTCTCCGCGATCCTCGCTCATTCCATGGCTCTCGCTCGGGCTCTTCCCCGGCGAGCGCTGCCCGAGCGACTGTCCCCGGTTCTCGAACGAGGGCCCCTGGCCGGACCGAAGCTGGCTCTCTTCCCGCTCGTATCCACCCTGCCCCTGCCCGCGGGAGCTGCCCGGTGCAGCGGAGCCACCCTGCCCGTACCCGGCATTTCCGCTCGCCGTCCTGAGGCGCTCATAGCTGCCGGCCGCGCCACCGCTCGGGCCACCCCGATAGGCGAGGCTCCGGTCGTCTTGCGAGCGGCCGACGTCACGCCACTCGCCCGTTCCGCGCTCCCGCAGCGCGGAGCGCCCGTACTGCCACGAGCGGTCACCCACTCGGTAGCGGTCCTGGGTGTCGCGGTCACGGTCGTTCCGCTCGTTCTCGCGTCGCCATTCATCCTCGTCGTGGCCGGAGAGCCGCTCCATCGCACGGCGGAAGAAGCGGCCGATCTTCTCGCCCGGCGTCTCCTCCGGGCGCCGCTCGACCTCCGGCTGGGGCGCGCTCGCGCTCACCGGCGTCACGCCCAGGTCCGCACGCTGCTGCTCGGTCACGCCGTTGGGTGAGGTGTAGGAAGGGCTCCTGGGATCGCTGGTCGCCATGACGGTGCCTCCTGAAAAGGTCGAGCCTTCAGGATCGGCACCCCTCGGGCCGCCGGCGATGATCTCCCGACCAGTCTCGTGCTCCGCCGCCTGGCCCTTCCCCGAACGGGCGGCTGAGCGGGGTCGTCAGGCGTACCGGCGGTGATCCACCATCAGACAGCGGTCCTGCACGACGTCGATGCCCGCGGCGGCCAGCCGATCCGCGATCGCGTCGTGGCGAATTCCGGCCTGGAACCACACCGCCTTCGGCTTCTTCGCCAGGATGTCCTCGACGTGCGCCTCGAGATCCTTGGGACGCCGGAACACGTCGACGAGATCGAGTTCGCCGGGCACGTCCACCAGCCGCCGGTACACCGGCCTGCCGAGGATCTCCTTCGCCTCCGGGTAATAGACCGGCACCGGAATCACCTCGATGCCCACCGAGTGCAGGTACTCGGGCACGTAGAACGCCGGCTGGTCCGACTGCTCCTCGGTCTTGATGCCCAGCACGGCGACCCGGCGGAGGCGCTTGACCAGATCGCGGACGGCTTCCTCGGTCTCCAGACGATGCGGCGATGACATGCCCGGAGACACTACCTCGCCTGGCGCAGGGATGACGCGTGTAGGCCCCCCCTTGTTGACCGCCGGGGTGGCGGGGGAGCATGACATCGACGTGGACGACTTCTTCCGCGCTGCCGAGGCGCTGCTCGAGCAGATGATCTCCCAGCAGCGGGCCAAGGTCCTCCGCCTGGCGCGCGAGGCGGTACCCAACATCGGGCCCGAGGACGTCCTGAATCCCCACGACTTCCCCGAGCTCAAGGCCCATCCCACCTTCGAGTTCGAGGACGGTCTGCTCAGCGGGCTGGTCGCCGCCCAGGTCGCGATCCGCGCCGAGCACCGGAGCCGCGAGATCCCCTGATGCGCAGCCTCGTCCTCCACAGCAACCGGGCACGCGCGCTGCTCGCCGAGGGGCTCGGCTCGGAGCCCCCGCGCCTGGACCTCGCCACCTGCGCGGTCGCGGCGCTCGAGGACGAGGCGCTCGACCTCGGCCGCGTGCTCCACACCCTCGACGGGCTCGGTGCCCGGGTCCGGGCCCTGGAGCCCCAGCGACTCGACGCGCTCGGCCGCGCACAGGCCCTCCGCAGAGTGCTCGCCGACGAGGAGGGCTTCTGGGGCGACACCGACTCCTACGACGCCCCCGAGAACAGCTTCCTCGACCAGGTCCTGGTCCGGAAGAAGGGGCTCCCCATCACCCTGGCGGTCGTCTACCTCGAGGTCGCACGACGCGCCGGGGTGCCGCTGTTCGGCGTCTCCTTCCCGGGTCACTTCCTCGTCGCCTGCCCCTCGGAGGACGGGAAGCTGGTGGTCGATCCCTTCCAGGGCGGGAAGATCCTCACCGAGGCCGGGTGCCAGGACCTCCTCGCCAAGGTCGCGCCCCAGGTGAGGTTCCAGCCGCGGCTGCTCGCGCCGGCCCCGGCGAAGGTCATCGTCTGGCGGATGCTCAACAACGTGAAGCGCTCGTGGCTGGAGCGCACGCAGGGCGAGCGCGCGGCGCGGGCGGTGGACCTTCTCCTCCAGCTGCATCCAGATCACCCGGGCGAGCTCCGGGCCCGGGCGACCATCCTCTCCGCGCTCGGGGCCTATCGCGCAGCCCTCGCCGACGTGGAGCGGTGCCTCGAGCTGTCGCCGGACGCGCCCGACCAGGCGCAGCTCGAGCTGACCGCGCAGGCCCTCCGTCACCGACTGGAGTTCCTGAATTGAGCACCGGCTGGCGGACGCTCCGCCGCGGCGACGAGCGCGACCTCACCATCCTCCGCATCCGGGAGGACCTGGTCGCCGATCCAGCCGGCCACGAGCACCCGCGGGTCATCATCTCCGCGCCGGACTGGGTGCACGTGCTGGCCCTCACCGTCGACGGCGAGGCGGTGCTGGTCCGCCAGTTCCGGGCCGGAATTCATGCCGAGACCCTGGAGTTTCCCGGCGGCATGGTGGACCCCGGAGAGACGCCCGGCCAGGCAGCGGCCCGCGAGCTCCGGGAGGAAACCGGCTTCGTCGCCGCGCGCTGGACGCCGCTCGGCACGTGCTACCCGAACCCCGCGCTCCAGGAAAACCGCCTGCACACCTTCGTTGCGCATGACTGTCGCAGGACCGCCGAGCCGCGCCTCGATCCGGGTGAGGACGTCCGGGTCGAGCTCGTCCCGGCAACATCGCTCCGGGACCGCGTCGCCTCCGGGGAGATCAGCCACGGCCTCGTCCTCGCCTCGCTGTTCCAGGCCGCCGTCCGCGGGGTGCTTCCGTGAGCGCCGTCCTCGCGCTCCTGCTCTCGCTCACCATGAGCCCCGAGGCGGCCCGGGCGCGCCAGGGACCGATGCTCTTCGGGAGCGGTCAGGCCAGCTTCCTGGTGCTCGGGCCGGCCGGACCCGGCGACACCCTCCGGCTGGCCAGGGTGCGGGTGAGGCACGCCGAGCTCCCGGAGTCTCGCAGCTTCGACGATGCCGAGTACCACCTCGCGATCGACGTCCCGGCCACGACTCACCCGGGGCAGCAGCTCTCGGGAACGCTGTGGCGCTACGGCGCCGAGAGCCCCGACGGGCGCAAGCTCGAGGACACCGTGCGCATCGAGATCCAGCGCGAGGATCGCATCGCGCCGGTGATGGCCCGGGGCCTCGCCTACCGGGCGGTGGGAACGCTGGAGCGGCTCTACCTCGTGCACGCCGGAACGGGGTTCGCGCAGATCATCCGCGTCCTTCCGGCGAGCCAGCTGGAGATTCCTCCGGGGGGCGTCGCCGTCCGGGTGGATCGGCCGTCCCAGGAGCCCGCCACCAGAATCCTCCCCGGCGAGTACGCGAAGATCGTCGTCGGCGAAGGACGCACGGTGCGCGTCACGGCGACCAACGAGATCTGGTTCGTCAGCAAGCCGCACTGACGCGGGCATAAACTCGAGGCGTGGCGTCTGCCGGACCATCGCCGCGCGCCGTGGCGCTCGGCTTGTCGGTGCACACGGGCTGGGCGGCGCTGGTCGCGATCGCGAGATCGGGCCCCAGCGTCGCCGTCCTCGACCGCCGCCGGGTGGGCATGCTCCCCGTTCCGCTGACGCCCCGGCAGGACGCTTACCCCCACGTGTTCCACGCCGCCCGCGAGCTGGCCCTCCCCGATGCCGAGCGCTTCGTCCGGAAGGCGGAGAACGAGGCGCGCGCGCGGGCTCGGGACGAGCTCCGTGCGGTGGTGGAGGCCCTCCGCGCCGGCGGCCACCGGGTGCTCGGCAGCGCGGTCATCACCGCCCGGGAGGCGCCGTCCCGGTCGCTGGAGGAGATTCTCCAGAGCCACACCCTCGTCCACGCCGCCGAGGGGAAACTCTTCCGAGCGGTCATCCGCGGCGCCAGCGAGGACCTCGGGCTCGGCGTGCTCCAGATCCCGGGGCCGGAGCTGGTGCGGCGCGCGGCGCGGGCGCTCGGTCTCTCGACGGACGAGGTTCCCCGGTTCCTGACCCAGCTCGGACGGCCGCTGGGGCCGCCGTGGACCGCCGATCACAAGGCGGCGACCCTCGCCGCGGTGCTGGCCCTCGGCTGAGGCCGCTACAGCGCGGAGAGGAAGGCCTCGAGGTCCGTCTTCTCCTGCCGGGTGAGCTGCATCCCGAAGCGCTGGTCGTAGAAGTTCACCACGTCCTGGAGCGTGCGGGCCGAGCCGTTGTGGAAGTACGGAGCCCGGCTCGACAGACCCCGGAGGATGGGGCCCTTGAAGCGCGCGATGTCCTTCCACAGCCCGGTGATCAGCGCCCGGCCCGGATCCGTCACCCGGACCGTCTCGCCGGTCGTGAGATTCCGGAGCGTGTAGACCGGCAGTCCGGACACGTCGAGATCGCCCACCGGATCGACCTCGGCCGTGCCGATCCGCAGCGGCGCCGGGATCGAGTGGTTCCCCGAGTTCGGCGTGTCGTGGCAGGTGGTGCAGGTGCCGGGAATGGTCGGCGTGTTCAGGTCGTCGTTCAGGCCGCTCACCCCGATGATCGAGATGGGATGGGTGTTGAAGATCGTCTCCCCGCGGGCGATCGATGCCCGCGCCCTGTCCTGCCCGCCGCCGCGTGCGCCCTCCCAGGCCTGAAACGCGGTCATCGCCACCGGGTTGAACCCTTCCGGGTCCGCGCCGAGCGGGTCGTTGATGCCGAAGTAGTACTCCTGGTCGACCAGCGGAGCGGGGCCGCCCTTCGCGCCGGCTCGGTCCAGCATTCCGGCCTGGAAGTCGAACTGCTGGGCGGTGAAGACCTGCATCTCGAAGGCGACGATCTCGTCCCGCTGCTGCTGGGTGAGCGGTTGCCCCTGGGCGTGCCCGGTGGTGGCGCTGTTCGCCTGGTCGGCGAGGTCGAAGTGGATGGTGGCGAAGCCGTTGGGCTGCGTCGGGTCCTTGAAGGTCTCGCGCCCGTCCCACATCACGGTGCTCAGGAACCGGAGGTTCGCCGAGGGAAGCGGACGGCGGAAGAGGGACAGCTCGCTCGCGCTGGCGTAGCCATAGGGATCGCTCACCGACACCAGCTCGAACTGCGCGTTCGCGGGCACGCCGAGCCCGATCCGGATCAGCCCCCGGTCGAGGAGCAGGGCATAGGCCCGGCGGCGGGCGTCCACGGTCGAGACGTCGGCCAGGGGTGAGACCGAGCCGTCATTGGGCCGGAAGAGCGGATCCTTCCCCCGGGTCTCGGCGAAGCGCAGACGGGCCCGCTCGGGGGTGAGGGACATCCCGGTCTGCGGCTCGTGGCAGGTGTGGCAGGAGCGCCCGTTGGTGCCGAGCGACTGGAAGAAGGGGCTGTCCGGGTCGTTCAGCGGCCCGCCATTGGCGACCATGGTGAGCGAGAAGCCCTCGCGGTTGATGCTCCACTGCGACGAGGCCGAGGAGCGTGAGGAGCGCGAGGCGTCGTGGTCGACGACGTCCTGGGAGGTGGAGGTGGTGCCGGGAGCTTGCGGTCTGTCTCCGCACGCGACGACGGCGAGGACCGCGGTCAGCACAGCGAGTCGATTCATCGAAGCCCCCTCGTTGGGACGCCTGCAGACGAGAGTGCAGCCACCACCCGAGCTGTCGCATGCGATGAATGACGCGCTGCCCGCACCTTTAAGGAGGAACCCTCGTCCGGAGTCCTCCATGAACCGGCTCGTCCGCGAACTGCCCCTCTACACCTTCGTCCTCGCCGCGCTCGTGGCCGCGCTCGCCTACGGCACCGTACGCCACCTCACCGCGCGTGCTGCCCACCCACCCAGGGCCACGGTCGAGGCCGCCCGCGCGCTCGCCGAGGAGCAGGGGCAGGTCACCCTGCACATCGCGGACCCGAGCGCCGACATCGGCCCCGGCGACGCCGAGCCGATGCTGGCCATCCACCCGGGACCCTGACGAAGCAACCTCGTTGCGCGCTGGCACCGTGGAACCATCCGAGACGTCCGGGATTGACCGGTCCTCCTCCATCACCCGGGCCCGGGCGGTGGGAAATGGGAGAATCGCGTCGCTCTGACCGATGTCTTGGAAACCCTCGTGCAGCGCATCCGCGCGGGCGAGACCGCTGCCGAGCGGGATCTCGTCGAGCGTTTCAGCCGCGGCATCCGCGCCATCCTCCAGACCGTCGCCCGCGAGCGCGCAGTCAGCGAGGACCTCCACCAGGAGGCGCTCCGCATCCTGCTCGAGCGAGTGCGAGCCGGAGCGGTCCGCGACCCGTCGCAGCTGCCGGCGTTCGTCGCCTCGCTCGCGAGGAACCTGGCCACCCGGCACTACCAGCGCGCACGGCGCGTGGCCGGTGACAGCACCCTCCGTCTCGCCCGGATCGAGGACGACCGGCCAGACCCCGTGGACCAGCTCCTCCGCGCCGAGCAGCGAGCCCTGGTCCGGCAGATCGTCGAGGAGCTGCCGGTCGAGCGAGACCGCGAGCTCCTCCGGCGCTACTACCTGGGCCAGGAGAGCAAGGAAGTGCTCCAGGTCGACCACGGGCTCACCAGCCTCCAGTTCAACCGGGTGCTCCACCGGGCGCGAAAGCGCTTCCAGGAGCTCTGGGAGGCGCGACAATCTGCGGCCTCGAAGCACCTTTGAGGTGGGGACATGAACCACCAGGGCATCGAGGACAGCGACCGGCTGGAGGCCTACGTCACCGGTCGACTCGGGTTGGAGGAGACCGCCGAGCTCGAGGCGCACCTCGTCGACTGCCCGCAGTGCCTCGGCCGGGTGGAGGCAGTCCAGGGCCTCCTCGGTGGTTTCCACGCGCTCGGTGAGAAGCAGGCGGCCGAACCGGTCCGCCCGGCCCGCTCCCCCTGGGCCCGGCGCGCGGCCTTCACCGTCGCCGCGCTGGCCGCCGTGGCGGTGGCGGTCCTCTGGGGCGGCAGCCGCGAGCGCCGGCTGGAACGCGCCCTGGAGGCCGAGCGCGTCGCCGGCGCCACGGCGCGCCAGGAGGTGGCTGCGCTCGCTGCGCGTCTGTCGGCGGCGGAGGCCGCGCGTCCCCCGGAGCCGTCCACTTCCTCCGCTCCGAAGGGGCCCGTTCCCGTCCTGAGCCTCATCGCGACCCGGGGCGCCGAGCTCCCCACCCTCACCCTTCCGCCGTCCGGAACCCCGGTGGTCCTGCTCGTCGAGCGGGAGAGCCCGCCCCGCTTCGGACGGTACCGGGTGACGCTGGCCGGGCCCGGCGGTGACACGGTGGTCCGGGAGGAGCTCGCGCCCAGCTCGCGCGACGCGGTCGCGGTGGGGGTGGATCCGGCGCTGCTCGGGCCAGGGGTCCACGTGCTCACGCTGGAGGGAGTCTCCGCACGCGGAGGCCTCGCCCCGGTGGGACGGCATCGTTTCGAGGTGGCGCCGGCCCGGTAGAAGAGACCGGAGGAGGTCGTGGTGGCCGGGCGAGCTGGACAGCGTGGGGGGCGGAGTCTCCCGTTCGTCGCGGCCGGGTGTGCCCTGCTCGCGTCCGCCCTCGCCTCCGCCCGACCCATCGCCTTCGGAGAGGCCGTCGAGGACGCAGTGCGCCCGGGCGAGGTCCGCTCCCTCGAGCTGACAGCGGACGGTGGAACGGCGCTGCACCTGCGCGTCGATCATCCACATCTCGACCTCGGGGTACGGGCGATCGGACCCGATGGAGCCGTGGTCGGCGGTGTGGAGAACGTGCTCAGGCTCTCCGACCCCCTGACCCTGACCCTCGTCCTCGACCGGCCAGGGACGTACCGGCTGGAGGTGTTCCTCCGCTCCGAGAAGGATCCCGGCGGCCGGTTCCGCCTCGCGCTCGGAGCGGCCGCGCCCGCGACCCCCACCGACGGCGTGCGGATGGACGCGCAGCGGCTGCGCGCCGAGGCCAGTGCCTGGGTGGCCGCGCAGGACGGCCCGCGGTACCCCGCGGCCCTCGCCGGCTACGACCGCTCGCTCCAGCTCTGGACCGACGCGAAGGACGAGACCCAGCGGGCCGAGACGCTGAGCCGCAAGGGCGAGCTGCTCGAGATGATGGGACGGCTCCCGGAGGCCCGGACGACGCTCGAGGATGCCCTCCGGTCCTGGCGAGCGGTGGGAGACCGGGCGCGGGAGGCGGACTGCCAGGGCGTGCTGGGGCTGGTGGTGACCGAGCTCGGCGACCCACGGGACGCGGTCATCCTCCTCGAGCAGGCGCTCGCGCTCCGCCGGAGCGTGGCCCCGCTTCCTCTCGCCGAGGCCGTCCTCCTCAACTTCCAGGCGGTGGCCCTGGGGAACCTGGGGGACCTCTCCGGCGCGGTGGCCCGCTACACCGAGGCGCTCGCCAGCGCGCGGGAGGACGGCGACCGGGAGGTGATCGCGCTGGTTCTGAAGAACCGGGCGATGGACCTGGAGCAGCTCGGTGAGTCGGAGCGAGTGCTGAGCGACCTCACCGAGGCGCGGGATGCCTTCCACGCGCTGGGAAACCCAGGAGAGGAGGGGACCTCGGAGTACGCGCTCGGCATCGCGCTGGAGCACCTCGGTCGGAGGGAGGAGTCGTGGCGCGCCTTCGAGCGAGCGCTGCCGCTGCTCTCCGGATCCGGTGACGTGCGGTTCGTGGCCTTCACCTTCAACCACATGGGGCTCCTTCGCCTCGACGAGGGGAAGCCCGACCAGGCGCGCGAGCTCTTCGAGCAGGCGCTGCAGCGGCTGGATGCGGGCGGCGACCGCCGCTCGGCGAGCAGCGCCCGGGTCAACATCGCTCGCACGTTGCTGGAGGCCGGGCGGGCGCCCGAGGCGCTCCAGCCGCTGGCGGCGAGTCGCGCCGAGCTCCACGCCATCGGGGACCGGGTCAACGAGGCGATCTGCCTCAGCGCGCTGGCCCGCGCCGAGCTCGTCACCGGACGGCTGCTCGATGCCCGGCGCCACGTGCTCGAGGCGCTCCAGCTCACCGAGGAGCTGAGGGGGTCCATCACCGGCCCGAGCGCGCGGGCGTCGTACGCGGCGGTGGTGCACGGCCGTTACGAGCTGCTGGCCGGCGTGCTCATGGCCCTCCACGCCCGGCAGCCCGGGGCAGGCTGGGACGCCGCGGCGCTCGAGGCGAGCGAGAGCGCCAGGGCGCGAGCGCTGCTCGAGGTGCTCACCGCGGCCAGGGTGGACATCGAGCGCGACGTGGACCCCGGCCTCCGCGCCGAGGAGCGTGCGCTCGAGGAGCGGACCGGCCAGGCCCGGAAGGCGCTGGTGCAGGTGCTCGGCCGGGAGCACCACCCGGCGGAGGCGGACGCCGTCGAGCGCGAGCTCGAGGGGCTGCGGGCCGAGCGCGAGCGGCTTCAGGCAAGAATGCGCGCCAGCAGCGCGCGGTACGCGGCGCTGGCTCCGGCCCGTCCCCTGTCGGTGGAGGAGATCCGCTCCGAGCTGCTCGACGGCTCCACGGCTCTCGTCGAGTATCTGGTCGGCGAGCGCCAGAGCTTCGTGTGGGTCGTCTCGCGGTCGGGTCTGCGATCGGCGGTGCTCCCGGGGCGGCGGCTCATCGAGCGGGCGGTCACCGCGGTGCGGGATCGCTGGAGCGACCCCGACGCCGTGGACGACGGCGGGGAGCGGGCCCGCGCGCTGTCGCGAATGGTTCTGGGCCCGGTCGCCGATGCGCTCGGGCCCCGGACGCTGGTGATCGTCGCGGACGGCGCGCTCCAGCAGGTCCCCTTCGCCGCCCTGCCCCGCCCCGGCCACTCGCAGCTGCTGATCGACGGTCACACCGTGGTGAGCTCACCGTCGGCCTCGGTGCTCCCGGCCCTCGGCGCCGCGCACGGCGGCGGGGTCCCCGGCCCGGAGCTGGCCATCCTCGCCGACCCGGACCTGGGCGGTGGACGAGCGGGCCCCTCCGCCCTGCTCCGCTCGATGGAGGACACCGGGCTCAGGAAGCTGGAGCCGCTCCAGTGGACACGACGCGAGGCCGACGCGATCGCCTCGCGACTCCCCGCGGACCGGGTGGTCCTGGCTCTCGGTCCGGAGGCGAGCCGGAGAACGGCGATGGGACCCGAGGTGGCCCGGGCGCGCATCGTGCACTTCGCCAGCCACGCGCTCCTCGACGTGCGGCGGCCGGAGCTGTCGGGCATCGTCCTCTCCGACGGGACCGGAACCGGCGGCTCCGCTCCGGGGTTCCTGTCGCTGGCCGACATCTCCGGGATGCGCCTCTCCGCCGAGCTGGTGGTGCTCTCGGCCTGCCGGACGGCGCTGGGCAAGGAGGTCCGCGGCGAGGGACTGGTGGGCCTGACCCGCGGCTTCATGGACGCGGGCGCGCGACGCGTGGTGGGCAGCCTGTGGAGCGTTCCCGACGCGCCGACCGCGGCGCTGATGACCCGCTTCTACGGGCTGCTGCTCGGCGAGGGGCGCTCCCCGGCGGAGGCGCTCCGCGGCGCGCAGCTCGCGCTCCGCAAGCAGCGTCACTTCTCCGCGCCACAGGCGTGGGCCGGCTTCGTCCTGGAGGGCGACTGGCGGCCCTTGCCCCCCGCCCCCCCGACCCACGAGGTCGGCCGCGGCCCCGGCGTTCCGTTCCGGTGAGCCCGGCGCAAGCTCGCTCAGCGCCGGAGGAAGAGCCCGACCGCGCCGAGGAGGGCCATCACGGCGAAGAAGGCCCGGAGCGCGCGCTCCGGGAGCCGGTGGGCGATGGCCACGCCGAGTGGCATCGTCGCGACGCCTCCCACCGCCAGCGCCATGCCGCGGACCCAGTCCACGTTTCCCGCGCGGCCGTAGACCACGAGGTTCACCACCGTCCCCGGCGCCACCAGGGCCAGCCCCATCCCCTGCGCGGTGGCCTGCCCCATCGCATGCAGCGTGGTCATCAGCGGGACGGTGAGGAGCGATCCCCCGACGCCGAAGACGCCGGAGACGAAGCCGCCGACCAGCCCGAGGAGGACGGCGATCCTCGGCGGGATCCGGGCGTCGGGGTCGACCCGGATCTCGGACGCGCGGCTCCGCAGCCCGTAGAACAGAGCGAGCGCGAGGAGGAAGGCAGCGAACCCCACCCGGAGCGCGCGCGAGGGAGCGGCGGTGGCCAGCCGCGCACCGACGTAGGTCGAGAACGGCGCGAGGAGCGCGAGCAGACCGGCGCCACGCGCGTCGAATCCCCGGTAGCGGGCGTAGCGCCACAGCCCGAGCAGCACGTTGGGGACCACCATCACCAGCGCGGTGCCCTGGGCCCGCTGCTGGCTCAGACCGAAGAAGACGCCGAGCAGCGGGATGATGAACAGCCCGCCGCCGATGCCCACGATGCCGCTGAGGACACCGATGCCGGCGCCGAGCAGGACGTCGAGCGCGACCTCCGCCGGAGAGATGGGCATCTCGGGCCTCGAAAGGGGCTCGCGCCCGCCCCTACCCTGCCGTGCCCCGGTCCCAGGTCCCGGTGCGGCCGCCTGCCTTGTGCTCGAGCTGGACCGACTCGATCACCATTCCGCGGTCCACGCTCTTCACCATGTCGTAGATGGTCAGCGCGGCCGTGGCGGCGGCGGTGAGCGCCTCCATCTCCACGCCGGTGCGGTCGAGCGTCTTCACCTCGGCCCTGACGGCCGCGCCGCCCTCGTCGAGCGTGACCTCCACCGTCACCCCGGTGAGCGCGATGGGATGACAGAGGGGGATCAGGTCCGGCGTGCGCTTGGTGGCCATCACCCCGGCGAGCCGGGCCGCGGCGAGGACGTCGCCCTTCTCCACCCGTCCCTCGCGGATGCGGGCCACCGTGGCCGGCTGCATCCGGAGCCGGGCGGTGGCGACGGCCACGCGCTCGGTCCGCTCCTTCGCTCCGACGTCCACCATCTTCATGACTTGCCGACCGCCTGCAGCGCCTGGAGGAGGTCCTCGGCGACATCGTCCGGATCCTCCAGGCCCACCGAGACGCGGATCAGGTTCTCGCCGATACCCGCGGCGGCGCGCTCATCATGGCTGAGCCTCCGGGCGCTGGCGCTCGCGGCGTGCATCACCAGCGTGGTGACGTCGCCGAGCGACGGCGCGGGCCGACAGAGCCTGAGGGCCTCGAGGAAGCGGAAGGACCCGGCGCGGTCGGCGGCAGCGATCTCGAAGGCCACCATCCCTCCGAAGCCGCCTTGGAGGAGCGCCCGCGCGGTGGCGTGGTCCGGATGGTCGGGAAGACCGGGGTAGAGCACGCGCGCCACGCGGGCGTCCTCGCGCAGCCGCCGGGCGACGTGGAGCGCATGGGTCGAGTGCGCCGTCATGCGGACCGGGAGGGTGCGCAGCCCGCGGAGGGTGAGCCAGGCCTCGAAGGGGCCGAGGAGCGCGCCCTCCAGCACCCGAGCGCCGCGGAGAGGATCGATGCGGACGTGGGTTCCGGAGACCACGCCGCCGGTCGCGTCCGAATGGCCGTTGATCCACTTGGTGGTGGAGTGGAGCGCGTAGTCCGCGCCCTGCGACAGCGTCCGCTGCAGCGCCGGCGAGGTGAAGGTTCCGTCCACCAGCAGCGCCGCGCCGGCGGCGTGCGCTGCGTGGGCGATGGACGGGAGGTCCGGGACCGCGAGCAGGGGGTTGGTCATGCTCTCGGTGAGGACGAGCCTCGGGCGGATGGCAACGAACCGCTCGATGGCCGCGGGGTCGCTCAGCTTCAGGGGGAAGAGCTCCACTCTCTGCTGGTCCGCGAGGCGCTTGAAGAGGGCGCGGGTGGCGCCGTAGCCGTCCACCGGCAGGACGACGCGGTCGCCGGGGGCGAGCTCCTGCGCGTCGAACACGGCGCGGAGCGCCGCCATCCCGCTGCCGAAGACTGCGGAGGCCTCGGCACCCTCCAGCGCGGCGACGGCTTCCTCGAGCAGGACGGGGTTCTCGCCGCGGATGCGGGTGTAGACGAAGTCCTTGCCGTCGAGCGCGGCGTCCAGCTCGTCCGACGAGTCGAACCAGCTCACCGCGGCGGTGTGGATGGCGGGGGTGATGGGGATGGCGCTGCTCTCGGGCAGCCGGCTCCCGGCGTGGATGGCCCGGGTTCGGACGTCGGCCGGCTTCCGTTCGGAGCTCACTCGCCGTGCTCCACGAGGAACCGCTCGGCCTCGATGGCCGCCATGCATCCGGTGCCGGCGGCGGTGACCGCCTGCCGGTACACCGCGTCCTGCACGTCGCCGCAGGCGAAGACGCCGTCCACGCTGGTCCGGGTGCTGCCGGGCACGGTCCTGAGGTACCCGCTCTCGTGGGTCTCGAGCCACTCCTCGAAGAGCTGACTGTTCGGCTTGTGTCCGATGGCGACGAAGAGACCGCCGGCCGGGAGGGTCACGACCTCGCCGGTCTTGACGTTCCGGACCCGCGCACCGCTCAGCCGCTTGCCGTCGCCGAGCACCTCCTCGACCACGGTGTTCCAGACCACCGAGATCTTCGGATTGGTGAGCACCCGGTGCTGCATGATCTTCGAGGCCCGGAACTCGTCTCGCCGGTGGAGCACGGTGACCTTGTTGACGATCTTGGCGAGGTAGGTGGCCTCCTCCATCGCGGTGTCGCCGCCGCCGACCACGAGCACGTCCTCCCCCTTGAAGAAGGCGCCGTCGCAGGTGGCGCAGGCCGAGACGCCGCGGTTGGTGTAGTCGGCCTCGCCGGGCACGTTGAGCCACTTGGCCGAGGCGCCGGTGGCGACGATGATCGTCTCGGTCTTCAGGGTCCGGCCGCTCTCGTCCCAGAGCGTGAAGGGGCGGGCCGAGAGGTCCACCTTCATCACGTTCTCCATGTGGATGACGGTGCCGAACCGCTCGGCCTGGGCCTTGAAGCGCTCCATGAGCTCGGGCCCGGTGATCGCCTCCGGGAACCCCGGGTAGTTCTCGACGTCGGTGGTGATCATCAGCTGGCCGCCTGGCACCCGGGCAGGCTCCTCCAGCGCGGGGCCTCCGGCGTAGAGGACGGGCTTGAGGTTCCCCCGGGCGGCGTAGATGGCGGCGGTGTACCCGGCGGGGCCCGAGCCGATGATGGTGACTGCGTGCACGGTGTCGGCCATGGCGGAAAGAGTGCTACGAGGGTCCCACGATTGCCATGAATCTCGACCTGCTCTCGCGGGTGCCGCTGTTCGAAGGGCTGAGCCAGGCCCAGCTCCGGAAGCTCGCCGGACTCTGCGAGACGGAGCGAGTCGCCCGGGGAAAGTACGTCTTCCGCGAAGGGGAGCCCGGGGCGTCGATGTACATCATCGTCGAGGGCCGGGTGCGGATCTCCCGGCAGCTCCCCGGCATGGGTGAGGAGGCGCTGGCGATCCTCGACCCCGGGGCGGCGTTCGGGGAGATGGCGGTGGTGGAGGAGAGCGCGCGCTCGGCGGATGCCCTCGCCCACGAGGGTGAGGCGGTCCTTCTGCGCATCGGGCGCGATCCGCTGGATCAGCTGCTCTTCACCGACAAGGAGCTCGCGTACTCGGTGCTCTGGGCCCTGGTGCGGACCCTGTCGGCGCGGCTGCGCGACACCAACGAGAAGATGAAGGCGCTGTTCGCGATGTCCAAGTTCTAGGACGCCGGCCGGCCGCGGCTCCGGACGGCGCGCTGAACCTGCGTTCACGCGCGCACCGCGGGCACGTGCCTTGCTCAGCCCTCGCGTGTGGAGCGGGGGCTCTCCGACACCGAGGACGGACGACTGCACCTGTCGCGGGAGCGGCTGCTCGCATCGCCGCAGGTGCTGGACGATGCCGAGCTGCTCGCCCTGCTCTTCGGAGGCCGGAGCCGGACGGTGCGGGGGCTCGGCGAGTCGCTGCTCGCGGCCGCGGGTGGGCTCCGGGCGCTGGCCAGCATGGAGCCGGCCGAGCTGTGCAACGCTGCGGGCCTGGGCCGGGAGCGCGCGGCGCAGGTGCTGGCGGCGCTGGAGCTCGCCCGGCGGGCGCAGCTGGCTCCCGATGGGCGGCCGCGGCTGAGGACCGCGGGAGAGGTGTACCGCTACCTGGCGCCGCGCCTCGCGCTCCTCCGGCACGAGGTGTTCCACGTGCTGTCATTCAACACCCGGAACGTGCTGCTCGGAGACGCCCGGGTGGCGGAGGGGACGACCGACGCCTGCACGGTGGATCCGCGGGAGGTGTTCCGCGCGGCGCTGGCGGCGCGGGCGACGGCGGTCATCTTCGCCCACAACCACCCCTCGGGAGACCCCGAGCCCTCGGAGGCGGATCTGGCGCTGACCCGGGAGCTGCAGGCCGGGGCGAGAATTTTCCACCTCCGCGTCCTGGACCACGTGGTCGTCGGAGCCGGGCGGTACGTCTCTCTGGCCCGGGCGGGGCTCCTCCACGCGCCACCGGCGGGCCCAGGAGAGGCGTTGACGGCTGGGGGCAAACAGTGAAGATGCGGAGCATGACGGAGCCGCTCCGGTTCCACGACGACGCGCGCGCGGAACTCCAGCGATCCTTCGGTCTCACCACCTTCCGGCCGGGGCAGGCCGAGGTGGTGGACTCGGTGCTCGCCGGACGCAACGTGGTGGTGGTGATGCCCACCGGGGCCGGGAAGAGCCTCTGCTACCAGCTGCCGGCAGTGATGCTGAAGGGGCTCACGCTGGTCATCTCGCCGCTCATCGCGCTGATGAAGGACCAGCTGGAGCAGCTCGAGGCGCGGGGCATCCCGGCCACGCTGATCAACTCCACGGTGCCGGAGCTGGAGCGGGCCGAGCGCATCCGTCGCATGCGTGCGGGGGCCTACCGGCTGGTCTACGTGGCGCCCGAGCGCTTCCGGAGCCCGAGCTTCGTCGACGCCCTGGGAGAGGTGGGCGTGGAGCTGATGGCGGTGGACGAGGCCCACTGCATCAGCCAGTGGGGGCACGACTTCCGGCCCGACTACGCCCTGCTCGGTCAGGTGCGGAAGCGGCTCCGTCCGCCCCGGACGGTGGCGCTGACGGCGACGGCGAGCGCGGAAGTGCGGGAGGACATCGTCCGGAGCCTGCTGATGAAGGACCCGCGGGTGTTCGTCGCGGGGTTCGACCGGCCCAACCTCTTCCTCGAGGTGCTCCGGGTGTCGGGCGACGAGGAGCGCCGGGCGGCGACGGCCCGGGTCATCGGCGAGGGAGGAAGCGGCATCGTCTACTGCGCGACGCGCAAGCAGGCGGACGCGATGCAGGCCGCGCTCCGGCTCCGCGGTCACGACCCGGTCGTCTACCACGCGGGCATGGACGAGGGGGAACGCCACGCGGCGCAGGACCGCTTCATGAGCGATCCGTCGGCGGTGGTGGTGGCCACCAACGCCTTCGGGATGGGCATCGACAAGCAGGACATCCGCTTCGTCGTGCACGCCAACATCCCCCGCGCGGTCGAGGCCTACTACCAGGAGGTGGGACGGGCCGGGCGCGACGGGAAGCCGGCGCACGCGCTCCTCCTCTTCAACCACGCCGACGTCTTCACCCAGGAGCGACTGATCGAGAGCAACCACCCGTCGGAGGCGGTCATCGCCGACGTGTGGAACGTGCTCCAGGGCTCGGAGGTCTTCGCCCGGGGGCAGGAGGCGCTGGCGGCGGCGGTGGGAGCGAGCGAGTTCGAGGTCTCGGCGGCGCTGCGGATCCTCGAGCGCGAGGGGACCATCGAGCTCAGCGCGCCCGGGTCGGGTGCCTACGGCATCAAGGTGCTGGAGCGGAAGGCGGAGCTCCACTCGCGCTCGGCGAAGGCGCTGCTCGAGACGCTGCGAGCCGAGGCTGGAGCGGGAGGCTCGCTCTCGGTGCCACTCCGGGGGCTCTCGGCGCGCGCGGGGCTGTCGGAGAAGGACCTGCGGCGGGCGCTGGCGGCGCTGGAGCGGGCGAAGGTGGTCTCGGTGCGCAAGCCCTTCGCCGGTCGAGGAATCCGGGCGCTGCAACGAGTTCCGTTCCACGCGCTCGACCTGTCGCTGGACCGGGTGCGGCGGCAGGAGAAGCGGGCGCTGCTCCTGCTCCGGCGAATGACCGACTACGCGTATGCAAAGGAGTGTCGCCGCGCATTCGTGCTGGACTACTTCGGCGAGGACACGCGTCACCTCGACTGCAACGGATGCGACGTCTGCTCGGGCCAGCGGACGCGCGTCGAGCTGGCGGCGCCGCGGACGAGCGCGAAGGGCGGCGCCATCTACAAGTCGAAGGAGCGGGTCGCCGAGGGGCCGATGAACGACCAGGCCGCCGAGGCGCTCCGGCGTTTCCGGCGCGACCTGTCGCGCGACCTGGACCTGCCCCCGTTCATCCTCTTCACCGACCGGACGCTCCAGGCGCTGGCGACGGCGCTGCCGCTCAACCGCGAGGACTTCCTGGCGGTGAAGGGCACCGGGGCGACGAGCTGGGAGCGCTTCGGGCCGAAGGTGGTGGAGATCTGCAAGGGCGCTCGGGAGACGGCACGCAATCGCGCGGGCGAGCCAGCGGGCTGAGTGCTGAGTGGGTTGGGCTACGGAATGACCAGCGTCTTGAGAGGCGGCTCGGGGACAGCTTCGAGCAGTTCCTCGTGCCAGTAGCCCGGTATCCCGGGGAATTCATAGAGCTGGTCCCCCCCGTGATACATGCCAACCTTCCCGACAACGACTTCGGAACCGGCGAATGCCATCTGCTCGGGGGCAAGTGGATGGTGGTACTTCCAGGTCCGAGCAAACTCCTCGAGCCGCCCGCGGTCGACGATCCGCACTCTCGTGAAACTGCGAACTTGGGCTCGTAACCCATCGCCCCCCAGCTTAGGGAAAGTCCGTGCACGCCGCCTCGTCTCGATAGAGACCGAACCCGAGGAACGTCGCCATTGCGGCTGCGGCCCTGCGGGTTGAAGCTCCTCTCATGCGAATCGATGGACGCTGTCACTGTGGGGCCATCAGCTACGAGGCCGAGGTCGAGCCGGAGACGACCGGCATCTGTCACTGCACCGATTGCCAGGCGCTGACCGGAACGGCGTTCCGGGTGACGGTGAAGGCACCGGCGGAGCACTTCGTGCTTCGGGGGAAGCCGACCATCTACATGAAGACCGCGGAGAGTGGCCGGAAGCGGGCACACGCGTTCTGTCCGACGTGCGGCTCACCGATCTACGCGGCGGCGCCGGAGAACCCGAGCGCGTACGGGCTCCGGATCGGGCTCATCCGGCAGCGCAAGGAACTACAGCCGCGCAAGGCGATCTGGTGCGCTTCTGCCCTGCCCTGGTCGACGGATCTCGACTCGCTCGACCTCGAGTCGCACGAGCGGCAACCCTAGCGAGCGCGCTCGACGGCGAGCAGCGCGGGCAGAGGTGCCTCGATCCGCCGCGAGAGGCAATAGCAAGAACTCCGCATGTCAGTGAAGCCTCGCCACGACCAGTCGAGGACTTGGGAGTGCGGCTCCCGTACTCTCCGTCGACCTCGTTGCTATTGCATCTGAGGGAGTCGGGGTGCTCGCCCGGGGAGGCCTTCCCGGCCGGCCGCACGTCGCCCGCTCCGTGCCTCGGACCGCCGCAGTCCTGAGAGCGCTGGGCGTCGCGCAGGCCGTCCGCGAACGCTCGGGGCCCCCGACCCTGGCGTGACTCACGTCCTCTCAAGGCTCACTGCATGACGAGTCCGGGCCATGCGGCCCGAGCCTGGCCTGACTCACGTCCTCTCGAGGCCGACTGCATGACGAGGCCGGGCCATGGGGCCCGCACCCGCCGGCTCAGGCTTCACGGCTCGACCGGCCGTCGCCGGCGGAGCAGCAGCTCGCGGACGAGCAGGGTCAGCGCCGCCAGCCCGAGCGCCAGAACGAACACGAATCCCACCGCGGTACCGCCGAACACGAGGCGCACCATCGACTCGCCGATCCGGCCGTCGGTGTACGCCTCCTTCAGCGGGCCGAGGAGCCCGAGGCGATCCAGCACCCGTGCCGGCAGCGCATCGAGCGCGTAGGAGACACGCAGGACGGCGGTCGACGGGAACTGCACCCGGAGCCCCTCCACCACCAGGCCGATCGCGAGGTACAGCGCGGACAGCGCGAGCGCGTTGCCGGCGACCACCTGGAGGAATCGCTTCGGGTTCACGGGGCGCGCGCGGCCCGCTTCTTGAGCGCGGGCAAGAGCTTCTTCACCCGCCCCATGTCGGGGGACTTCGGCGCGAGACGGGTGAAGTTCACGTACTCCTCGTAGGCCCGCTTCGCGTCGGTGTCACCCCCCGCGGCGTAGGCGTCGGCGAGCGCCAGCCGGGTCGGCCCGTCGGCCGGGTCGAGCTGGACGGCCTTGATGAGCAGCTCGCGCGCCTTCGTCTCGTCGCGGAGCTTGCGCAGGACGAGCCCCTCGGCGAGCACCGCGTCGGAGAGGAACGGCTGCAGCTCCATCGCCAGCTCGGCGCTGTGCTTCGCATCCTGCGTCCGTCCGTTGGCCAGCGCGACGCGCGAGGCTGCCACGGCGGCCAGGGCACGGTCGCTCGCCCGCGGCGCCGCTGACGAGAGACCCTGCAGCTTCGAGAGCTGAGGCTTGCTGGACGCCGGCTTGAGCAGGACGTCGCCGGCGAGCCCGCAGACGCTTGCCGCGTCCTCCCGGCTCGCCGCCTGGTACGCCTTCTGCGCCTGCGGGACGTTGCCCTGCCGGACGAAGGCCCGGCCGATGGCGCAGAAGACCTCGCTGTCCTTCGGCGCGAGCGTGTTCGCCTTCTGGAGCGAGGCGAACCCGGCTCGCCCGTCGCCGCGGGCGAACAGCAGGGTCGCGCGGAGGCGGTACGACTCGGGGTCCTGGGCGTCAATCTTCATGGCCCGGCCCAGCGCCGCCTCGGACTCCTTCCACTTTCCCTGCTGCGCGAGCGCGAGCGCGGTGTCCTTCTGGGCGGCAGCGCTCGAGGGGTTCTCGGTCGCCCAGGCCTCCGCCTGCTCGAGGGCCTCGGTCGGCTTGGCGAGGGCGAGGTAGACGCGGGCGAGCGCGTGGCGGCTCTCGCCATGGCTCCGGTTCCGCTGGATGGAGAGCTGGAGCGGCTCGACGGCGCGCTCGGGAGAGCCGGAGGTCCAGAGCAGCCGCCCGAGGGAACAGGCGCCCTCGTAGTCGCGGGGGTCGCGGCTCGCTCCCTCGAACTGTGCCCGGGCCCGGTCGAGGATGCCGCGCTGCCAGTACACCTTCCCCAGCGCGACGGCGACGTCGGCGCGCGGGCGCTTGGCGGCCCCGAGCGTCTTCTCCAGCACGGTCTGGGCCTTGTCCGGATCGCCCTCCGCGGCGTCGGCCAGGGCGAGCCAGGCCACCGCCTCGATGGGGTACTTCCCCGAGACGGAGGTCTTCGCCAGCTCGGCGCGGGCGTGCTTCCAGTCCTTGAGACGGCCCCAGGCGATGCCGCGGAGGAGCGCCATGCGCCGGCCCGGATCGTCCGCGAAGCGCTGGAGCAGCTCGCGCTCTCGATCTCGGCCGAGCAGCACCCGGCCCAGGGCCTCCTTGGCCTCCTCGCTCTTGGGCTTCTGCTTCACCGCCGTCTCGAGGGACTTCTGGGCCGCGCCGAGATCACCGCTGGAGCGGAGCGCGTCACCGAGCGCCACCTGGAAATCGAACGCGCGCTTGCCGGCCCCCGACGCGCCCTCGGTGAGCACCTTCACCGCCTGGTCATGGGCGCCGTTTGCCGAGAGGAGCCGCCCTCGGTCCAGCGCGCGGCGGGCGACGAGGTCGGGGGTGAGGGCGTCGGGGACGAGCTTGTCCACCTCGGCGAGCGCCTGGGTGAGATCCTGCTCGAGGGCGAGGCGGCTCTCGGCCTCGCCGAGGGCACGCCCGGGGTGATCGGGCGAGAGCTGCTCGGCGGTGCCGTAGACGGTGAGCGCTGCGGCGTCGTCGCCCGCCTCGCGGTAGTAGTCGCCCAGGGCCACCAGCGCGCGGACGTTCCCAGCATTGAGCTCGAGGGCGCGCTTGAAGTGGAGCACCGCTCCCTTGGCGTCGCCCTTGCCGAGGAGGAGGCGGCCCGCCGCGTCGTGCACCTCGGAGAGGTCCAGCTGGCTGTCGAGGATGGCCTTCCGGGCGGCGTCGCGCTCGGCGGCGGGCGCGGCCATCAGCCTCGCGACGAGGACGAGGCCGGGATGGCTGGTGCCGGCCTTCGGCCGGGCGAGGGCGGAGGCGGCCTGGGCGCGATCCTGCGGAGTGCCGCCGTGCTCGTCGGCGAGCACCGCCCGGGCGTAGGCGGTGAGATCCAGGGCCTCGGCGCTGTCCTCCTCCATCCGGACCGCCTGGGCGAGCGACTCGAGGGCGGCCCTGTCTCCGGCGGCGGTATCGAGGGCGAGCGCCTTGCGCGCGGCGGAGAGCGCGTCGGTCAGGTTCCGCCCCTGATTGACCGCGCGGGTATGACGGTAGACGAGCGCGCCGGCGAAGATCGCCACCGCCGTCACGATGGCGATGCCGAGCTTCAGGGCGTGGACCTGGATCCAGCTCTTCTTCTCGGCCTTCTCCGCGACCTTCGCCCGGAGCGCCTTCTCGTATTCCTTGGCGATGGCCTGGGTGGTGCCGGTGCTGAACGGCCGCTTCACCGCCGGGACCGAGCCGGTGGGGACCGGCGCGTCGGGCACGTCGGCGAGGAGGCTGGGCTCGGTGACGTCCTCGACTCCGGAGGGGCCGGCGGGGAGTGCGCCCGCGGCGGTCGCGTCGGCGCTGGCGGGATAGTCCGGCCCGCCCGGCGTGGTGGGGCCATCGCCGACGGAGGGGAAGGAGCCCGAGCCGGTGCGCTCCGGCAGCGGGGTGAACCCGGCGGCCTCGGCGAGCGCCTCGGCAGGAGGCGGCGGGGGGGTCGCGCCGGTACGGCCGGGCCGGACCGGGGAGTTGCTCCCGGTGGGGGTGCCGTTGGCGCGAGGCTTGAGGGGGCGCTCGGGCGGGTTGTCGAGCACCGCGGGGCGCATGGTGGGGGCCGGGCCGCCGGCGAGGGCTCCCTGGGTCTGCTCGAGCCAGACCTTCACCTGCTCGTCGGAGGGCGAGAGCGCAACCGCCTTGCGGAGGAGCGGGAGGGCCGACCGGTAGAGGCCCTTGGCGACCAGCACCTCGGAGATGAGGTGGTAGGCGAGCGGGTCCTGGCGGTCGACGCCGACGGCCTTGTCGAACTGCTCCATCGCCTCGGCGGGGCGCCCCAGACCGATCAGCGCCTTTCCCCAGAGGACGTACCCGTGAATGCTGTCCGGATGGTGGACGAGCCCCTGCTGGCACACCTCCGCCGCGCGGGCATTCTCGCCCTGTTCGACGAGCACCCGAGCCAGCTCCACGAAGAGGGTGGAGGTGGGATCGGTGGCGAGAAGCTGCTCGTACCGCTCCACCAGGGATTCGGGCATCGTTCGGTCCGATGAAGGCTACCACGCGCCCCCTCCTCGCCTGGCTTCTCCTGGGTGTCGTCGGATGTCACGAAGGCGGCTCCACGCAGGCAAAGCTCAAGAGCACCTACGAGGACTTCGAGCTGAAGGCGCGCTGGGGAGAGGCGGCGGCGGTGGCTCAGCTGCTGGTGCCCGAGCGGCGGAGCCAGTTCCTCGCAGCGCGGGCCCGCGAGCACTCGGACCTGAACATCACGGACATCGAGCTGCTGAACGTGGTGACGAGCGATGACGGCTCGCACGCCACGGTGACGTCACGCTGGCGGTGGTACCGGCTTCCCTCCACCTCGGAGCAGGTGTCGGAGTCGAAGGGAACGTGGGTCGCGCAGGGTGGGGAGTGGCTGCTCGAGTCGATGCAGGGCGGGCCGTACACGGACCTCGCGCCCAGATAGACCGCAAAAAAAAGCGCCCACCGCCCCGGGGCCGGCCGGGACGGTGGGCGTCGGGCGTCCCCCCATGGGACGCCCTCACATGCGCAAACGAGCGAGCAACACGGATGCCATGTGAGACAGACCGTGCTTCCGGGAAGTTGCAGGCCGAACTCACGCGCAGTGTGAGCGCCCGTGGGGCGAGAGCGCGACAGCGGTGTCGTGGTCGGCTGGCTCGGCCGTGCGCCGGATGGCGGAGGGACGAGGACTCCCAGTGAGGCCGGCGCCCGGGACCCGGCTGACCGGGGACCCGACCCGTGCCGAGCTCACGGCTCGCCTCGACTCCGGTGAGCTCAGCCCTTCAGGCCGCTGCCCGCTCCCCGTCCACCGAGCGGATCGTGTCCTTCATCGAGTGGCCGGGCACCCATCCCACGTCCGCCGTCCACCGGCTCCCGTCCACCATGCAGAGGAACTGGATGTGGTCCAGCTCCGGCGGCGGGAAGTTCGCCAGCCGGTAGCGGAACAGCGTCCCGAGCAGCGGCCGCGCGATGGGATGCGGGACCGGGATCGGCGTCCGCCCCAGCTCCCGGAGCACCGCCGACAGCGGCACCTCGCCCGGACCGACGACGTTGTAGACGCCCTTCAGTCCCGGCCGGAGCGCCTTGACCATCGCCCGCGCGGCGTCCTCCTGGTGAATCAGCTGGAGCATCGGATCGAACCCCGCCAGCACCCACGGGTAGCGCAGCCGCAGGTAGTTCGACGGTGCGTTCCGGATGCTGGGCCCGACGATGTGCACCGGCCGGAGGATGACCGTCTCGATGTCCGGGTGCCGCCAGAAGAACCCGTGCGCCAGCATGTCGACCTCGATGAGGTCGCGGACGCCCGAGAAGCGCGAGGCCGCCATCAGCGGCGCGTCCTCGGAGAGGAAGTTCGAGTTGTCCGGGCTCGGCCCATAGACGTTCGCGCTGGAGAGAACGACGACCTTCTTCACCCCGTACTTCGCCACCGCGTCCAGCACCCGCGTCGTGCCCACCACGTTGAACGAGTGGTGCTCCTCCGACGACATCCGGGGGTCGTGCATGATCCCCATGTGGATGACCGCCTTGACGTCGTGGATGCGGAAGACGTCCTCGGCCTTCTTCTTCCGGAGATCGAGCTGGAAGAGCTCCACGTCCTTCGGAGCTCCCGCGAACGGGCGACGGTCCAGGCCGACGATCCGCTCGGTGCGGTGGAGGAGCTTGGTGAGCGTCCGCCCGAGGTTCCCGCTGATGCCGGTGACCACCACCACCTGTCGTGCCTCGGTGCTCATCGGCCGTGCCTCACCAGAAGACGTTCTTTCGCTCCTCGAGCCCCTGCTGGATCAGCCCCTGCAGTGTCGTCTTCACCACCCGGACCTTCTTGTCCAGCTCGGTGTCCTCGTCGTCGGCGCTCCCGGAGAAGGTCAGCGGATCGCCGAAGTAGAGGCGGTACTTCGCGGGCAGGGGCAGCGGCGTCACCGTCACCGGCAACGCGGGGAAGCCGATCAGCTTTCCCACCGAGCGCAGGTTCAGCAGCGCCGGCGCCTGCTCCTCCGAGCCGATGATCGCCACCGGCACGATGGGCGTCCCGGTCTCCAGCGCAAGCCGCATGAACCCCAGCCCGAAGTCCTTCAGCTGGTAGCGCTCGGGCCACAGCTTGCTGATGCCCTTCACTCCCTCCGGGAAGACCATCACCACCTCGCCCATCTGGAGCAGCCGCCGGCAGTTCTCCGGCGTCCCGACGATCTGCCCGCTCCGGGCGAAGAGCGTCGAGACGTAGGGCAGCGAGGCGGCCCACTTCTCGGTCATCGCGCGCACGAGCCGCGGAGGGTCGTGCTCGAGGAGCATCGCCACCCCCACCATCGCCCCGTCGATGGGGATCTGCCCCGCGTGGTTCCCGACGAGGAACACCCGGCCCGACGGCACCCGCTCGATGCCGTGCGTCTCCACCCGGAAGTACTTCTTGTAGAGCCAGACGAACGGCGCGACCGCGGACAGCGCGTAGTCCGGATCGAAGCCAAAGGGGTCCACCCCGAACTCGCCGTTGCTCCGCTGGGCGAGCGCCTCCAGCGCCGGCGCGCGGTCCCCGGCCATCTCCAGGGTGAGCCGCTTCAGCCGCTGTCTCGCTTCCTCGCTCAGCCGCTCGAACATGGACCCACCGGCCTTTCTACCCGACTGCGGCCCCCTCCGTGTCCAGCGACCGGGCGGCGTCCCGGAGCGGGACGAGCCGGAAGTCCCGGGCGATCCACTCCAGCACCTCCCGGAGTCGCGTGCGCTTGGTCGAGCCGGCCACCGCGAGGTCCGGCTGGGCCCGGGCGAGCTCTGCGGGGAGCCCGTCCTCCGGGCCGAGCAGGTCGACGGCGTGGAGCTCCAGCGAGAGGAACGGGCTGCCGCGGAGGCGGGTGTACGCCGCCCGCACGAACGGCCACGGCGCGAGCACCACGAAGGTGCCGATGAACGGGACCCGCGCCCCCGGCGTGACCGACATCGGAAGCTCGAGCAGCGGCGCGGTCCCCCGGCGCTCGGGCCGGTCCGGGTCGGGCCGGTAGGGCAACCTCGGGGCGAGCAGCACCCGGGGGCTGTCGAGGATTGCCGCCGAGCGCCGCCCCCGGAGCCGGAGCCACCCCAGCGTCAGCGCCTTCGCCGCCCAGTACGGCGCCGCGGGGAAGATGCTCGCGTCGTAGGCGTGACCCCGGGCGACGACCGCCCGGAGCAGCGCCGGGGAGAGCGTGTACCCGGGCGCGCGAAAGCCAAACGGTCCGGTCGCGCCGAGGGAACGGAGCACCTCGTCGGCGAGTCCGAGGTCTCGCTCGATCGCCTCGGCCGGCGCGCGGGACAGCGCATAGTCATGCCCGTGGCTGTGGCTCGCGAGCTCGTGCCCGCGGCGGAGCGCGTCCTCGAGCGGCGGCCGTGCGCCAGCGTCCACCTCTGCCCCGATGACGAACAGCGTGCCCCGTCCCCCGGCTCCTTCCACCAGCTCGGCGAACCGCGGCACCGCCACCTGGTGCACGAGCGCGCGCGTCTGCTCGGTCACCACCTCCGGCGGCAGCCCGTGGAGCGCCGCGTAGTGCGGGAGCCCGTCGAGGTCGATGGAGATGGAGGCCAGCCCGGGCATCCGCCGCTCACCCGCCCCGGACCCGGATGACCCAGACCAGCTTCGCCACCTGACGGATCACGTTTGGCACGCGGCGGAGGAGGTTGATCGACGGCTGGCGCTTCTCCTCCAGCTGGATGGGGATCTCCAGCACCCGGAAGCCGTCGCGCCACGCCCGCACCACGAACTCGGAGGCGAACACGTCGCGGTCCACCACGCAGGCCCGGGCCACCGGGGCCAGCCGATCGCGGCGGAAGGCCTTCAGCCCGTGGGTGTCCGTTCCCTGGAAGCCCAGCAGCAGTCGCAGCAGGCCGTTGTGCACGCGCGTCGCCACGCGGCGGATGAGCGGCCGGCGATCCACCGCGCCGCGCGCGACCTTGCTCCCCACGACCATGTCCAGGCCGGGGTCGCCGAGGAGCTCGAGCGCGCGGTCGTGGAAGTTCAGGTCGCAGAGGTCGATCTCGTCGCAGAACACGAGCTCGCCCCGGGCCTGGAGAATGCCCTGCTTCAGGGCGGCCCCGTAGTTGGGCGTGGCGCAGTGGAACCAGCGCAGCCGTGGGTTCGCCGCGGTCAGCCGGTCGAGCAGCGCCGGCGTCCCGTCGGTGGAGCCGTTCTCCGCGAGGAGCACCTCGTAGTCCAGCCGGCGAGCATCGAGCCCGGCGGTGAGGTCGGCCAGCGCCGAGGGCAAGATGCGTTCCTCGTTGTAGACCGGGATGACCACGGTCAGCTTCGGGGCAGACATCACGCGCGCTCGACCTGCTCCGCGGCCGCGCGCCCACCGAGCAGCGCGTCTTCCATCGACGAGTACTCCCAGTTGCCGTAGCGCCCGGCGGTGCGAAGCCCTGCGCCGGCGAGGAAGCGCATCACCGTGTCGCGGGCCTCTCCGTAGCTGGCGTCGTAGAGCACGTAGGCGTTCCGGATGACGCGCGGCTCGGTGAAGAGCACGTCCGCCGCGGAGTGGATCATCTTGGCACGGACCAGGTCCTCCACCGCGGACCGGGCGCACGCCTCGGGCGAGCGGGGGCCCGAGTACTCCACGTAGAAGGAGGAGGTTCCCTCGGGCGCCGTCCCGGGAAACACCGCCGAGGGCGAGCCGATCCGGTAGGTCGTGAACTCGGGCTCGGGCGTGTACACCCAGTGCCAGGGCTGGACGTTCGGTCCGCGGACCCCCACCGCCACCCAGGTCACGTCGGTGGCCCGCAGCCTCGCCGCTGCCGTGCGCACCTCGTCCGGGACGCGGTGGAGCAGCCCGACCAGCGCAGGAAGAGGGATGGTCGAGACCAGCGAGGACCAGCGCACCTCGCTCCCGTCGGAGAGCCGGGCCGCGCAGCGCTCCCAGTCGAGGGCCACCGGCTCGGTCGAGACGCGGATCTCCCCCGCGCCGGCGGGAAGCGCGCCGTGCAGCGCGCGGGCGAGCCCCTCGATCCCGCCCTCCTTCGGATAGACGAAGCTCGCGTTGTAGCCGAGCGCGTCCGAGCCCAGCCCGAGCGCGCCGTCGACGACCTCCTTGAGGCTCGGCTTCGGGACGAAGCGGCCACACCACGCGGCGCTCAGCTCGCGGGGTGGCACGCCGAAGAGCTTGGTGTTGTAGGGCAGCATGAAGTTCTTCGCAAAGCCCGCGCCGAGGTGCCGGAGGATGAACTCCTCGAAGTTGGCCGGCTCGCGCTCCCGCAGCGCCCGCCCTCCTTCGCCCACCGTCGCCTCGACGAACCCGAGGAGGTTCTCGGCCACGACCTCCGCCGGAAGGCCGTGGGTGTTCACCTGGTAGGGAAAACGGGTGAAGACTCCCCGGGTGAAGACCGCCGCACGACGCGCCACGGTCACCAGACCGTCCGGCAGGAGCCGGTCGTGCACCAGGGCCTTCATCCCCGGGTCCCGGAGGTGCAGCCAGTGGCCGGTGGGGTCGAAGCGGAAGCCGCCGTGCATCACCTCGGTGCGGACCAGCCCGCCGACACGGGATTCCTTCTCCACCAGCAGCCAGGGGCGCCGGAGGTGGAAGGCGGTGGAGAGGCCCGCGAGGCCGCCACCGAGGATGAGCACGGGCTCGATGTGGGTGTGTGCGCTCACGCTCGGAGGGTCCGCCTACCACGTACAGCCCGGGGCAGTCTGCTAGCCTCCGGTGCTCTCCCCATGCGCATCACGTGTCCGTCCTGCCAGACGGCGTACAACATCGACGAGCGGCGCATTCCTCCCGGTGGCGCCAAACTCAAGTGCAGCACCTGCCAGACGCTGATCCCCCTGCGTCCACCGGAGGCCGCTGCCCCGGTGCAAGCACCGTCCGTCGGCGGGGTGCGGCTCCGCGAGGGTGCGGTGCCGCTGCCCGGGCTCGGCCTCGGCCCGCCGCCGGAGTCGCCCGGGGCAGGGTTGCCGCACCTCACGCCGCGCACGCCGGAGCCACCCCCACCGGTGGCCCAGTCGAACACCACCGGCGTCATCCCGATGCCACCCGCGCGGTCGGCGACTCCCGGCCCGGTCCCCTCGCTCACCGCGGCCCCGCCGGTACCGCCGCCGCGCCGCGCGGATCGCACCATGGTGTCCCCCGGGTTGAGCGCCGCGGTGGAGCTGCCCGCTCCGGGCGCTCCCCCGCGGGTGAAGACCGCGACGCCGCCACCGTCGGTGTTCGCTCCGCCGCCGCCACCCTCCGTCTTCGCCCCGCCGCCGCCGCCGGCGTCGGTCTTCGCGCCACCCCCACCGCTGCCGTCCTCGCGGCCGTCGGCTGGCTCCGCCGTGCCGATGCCCTCGCCGGGGCACGCTGCGCCGCGCGCCCCGCCCCCTCCTCCCGACTCGCCCCTCCCGGGCTTCGAGGAGGCCGGCTTCGACGATGCGGCGCTCTCCGGTCAGGGCGGTCTGGCGGAGGAGTCCTTCGCCGGCTTCGAGGAACCCTCCGAGCCCGTCACCTCGAGCGAGCTGGCCGTGGTCGGCGCGACGGCGCCGGCCTCCGCCCGCGAGGCGGAGGAGCCCTGGGATCCGGGGACCTCGCCGGATTTCGGGACCATCGACCTCGGCGGTGACGACGCGAACGCCACCGCGCTCCCCATCCCGGCCGACGATCCACTCCCCGCCGGAGACGGGATGGCCTGGAGCGAGCCCGCGCCCGCCGGCGACTCGCTGGACCTCTCCGATCTCCCCCAGAACACCGCGCTGAGGCAGCTCGACGGGTCCCCGGTCGATCCGCTGGAGTTCGATCCCACCCGGCCCGCGCCCGAGGACCTGGAGGCGGATCTCTCGAAGCCCCTGCCCTCTCCGGCGCGCCCGGCCGAGGACGGTCTCGAGGTGCTCGGCTTCCTCGACGAGGCGGCCAAGGAGATCAAGCCGCGCACCGGACGCGTGACGCGCTACCACGTGCGCCGGAGGAGCGGGAAGGTCTTCGGCCCCTTCGAGCCCGGCGTCATCGTGAAGATGCTGGAGGACGGGCAGCTCCTCGGAAGCGAGGAGGTCTCCACCGACGGCGACGCCTGGACCGGCATGGCGGCCGTTCCCACCTTCTCCCAGGCGATGCAGCGGCTGGTGTCGTCGCCTTCGCCGACCGCGCAGGTCCTGCCGACGAAGTCCGCCGCGGCGACCTCGGCTGCTCCCCCGAAGCTCGACATGGACCAGCTCGCCCAGGCCTACGGCGGGCGCATGGCCGTGGTCAGCGTCGTGGACGGCGAGGCTCAGGCCCGGCGGCAGAAGCGCTGGCTGGTCCTCGGCGCGATGGTCCTCGCCGGGGTCGCAGTCGTGGGCGCGGCGGCCAGCCTGCACTTCACCAAGTACGGCGCCTTCGGGCTCCGCTGGCTCTTCCCGGCCCACGTCTCCTCCAGCTCGACGGAGGGCAAGAGCTTCGAGGACGCGAAGGCAGGGCTCGCCGAGGACACCTGGCCGGGCCTGCGGAAGGCGCGCGGTCTGCTCGACGGGCTTCTCGGCCACCGCGACGTCCCCGAGGTGCGCGCGGTGTGGGCCCGGTCGGTCTTCACCGAGCAGCGCCGGTGGGGCACCGCCGACGCGTCGCAGGTGGCCCAGGCCACCGCGATGCTCGAGGACCTCAAGGTGCTTCCCAAGGGGAACCCCGAGCGGCTGAAGGCGGAGATCGGCCTGCTGCTCGTCAACAAGCAGCCGGACGCGGCGCTCGCCGTCATCCGCGCTGCCAAGCTCGACGGCGAGGGGCCGCTGCTCGAGGCCGAGGCCCTCCTCCAGAAGGGACAGGCGGCCGAGGCCGTGAGCCTCCTCGACGACGCCGTGAAGAGCGCAGCCTCCGGCCCGAGCTGGCATGCGCTGGGGCTGGCCCACCTCGCGGTCAAGAAGCCGGAGAGGGCGCAGGCCGACTTCGAGGCCGCGCTCAAGGTGTCCCCGCAGCACCTCTCCTCGGCGGTGGAGCTGGCGCAGCTGGCTCTGGCCCGGAAGGACGCCGCCGGCGTCCTCAAGGCGCTCGAGCCCGCGCTGGTCGAGCCCAAGGCGCTGTCGCCTCCCGAGCGTTCCCGCGGCCTGGCGCTGAAGGGCGCGGCGCTGCTCCTCCAGTCGAAGCCCGCCGACGCGGTGGCCGGGCTCGAGGAGGCGGTGCGGATCGATCCGAACAACGTCTTCGCCAAGGGAACGCTGGGCCGGACCTACGCGGCGCTGAAGCAGGACGAGAAGGCGCTGCCGCAGTGGAAGGCGGCGGTGGAGGCCGAGCCGGAGAACCCGGTCTGGGCGGACGGACAGGTGCAGTCGCTCGCCGCGCTGAAGAAGTCCGACGAGGCGCTGAGCGCGGCAGCGAAGGCGCGGGCCGCGTTCCCCAAGGACGAGCAGACGGCGCTCGTCGTCGCCCGGGCCCAGGAGCTGCTCGACCGGGTCAGCGACGCGGAGGACAGCTACAAGGCCGCGACCCAGCTCGACCCGAACGACCTCGAGGCCGCGCTCGGGCTCGCGCGGCTCTACCTCCGTCAGCGGAGGCCGGCGGACGCCAAGACCGCGCTGGCCGTCGTGACCGAGAAGCAGCCGCAGAACGCCCGGCTCCGGCTGGGCCTCGGCGACCTGGCGATGGCCACCGGGGAGCTCTCCACCGCCGACTCGGAGTTCGAGCGGGCGACGAACCTCGCTCCCGACCTGGCGGAGGCGTGGGTCGCGCGCGCCCGGCTCGCGCTCGAGCGCCACGCCTGGAAGGACGCTCGCGGCCACGCGGAGAAGGCGCTCGCCCTGGATCCGGAGGTGGTCGAGGGCCGGCTGGTGCACGGCATGGCCCTGTGGAAGCTCGGCGACCTCGACGGCGCCGCGAGGGAGCTGCAGGCCGCCCGGAGCGCCGGTCCCAACAGCCGTCTCGAGGTCGCGCTCGGCGCGGTGACCTTCGAGAAGGGCGACCTCGACGGAGCGACGAGCCTGCTCCAGGGCGTCCTGAAGGCCGAGCCCGGCAACCCGGAGGCGAACTACTGGATGGCCCGGGTGAACGGGAAGAAGGGCGAGTACAGCCTGGCCCTCGAGTCCATTCGCGCGGCCATCGATCGCGCGCCCGCGCGCGCCAGCTACCAGTACGAGCTCGGCCACATCCTGCGTGACGCCGGCAAGCTCCCCGAGGCCGTCGAGGCGTGGAAGCAGGCGGTGAAGCTCGAGCCCAGCTACGCCGACGCATGGGAGGCGATGGGGAGCGCCTACAGCGAGTCCGGCAGGTACAAGGACGCCATCGGCGCCTTCGAGTCCGCCCTCAAGGCCGACCCTGCTCGCGCGAGGGTCCTGGGCTCGATGGGCGACGCGCACTTCCAGGCCGGCAAGTGGAAGGAGGCCGTGACCAGCTACACCGCCGCGCTGAAGGCCGACCCGAACCTGAGCGGTCTCTCCTACCGCCTCGGCCGCGCCCACAGCGAGATGGGGCAGTACGACAAGGCGATCGGCTTCTACCAGCGAGGGCTGCAGAGCACTCCCGACGACCCGCTGGGCTGGTACCACCTGGGCTTCGCGCTCAAGGAGCGAGGCAAGAAGCGCGAGGCAGTCGCCGCGTTCCAGAACTACCTGGCCAAGGCGCCGGACGCGAAGGACAAGAAGGACATCGAGGACGAGATCTACTACCTGTCCAAGTAGCGCCGTCCCGGGGCGGCCCGAGCAGCGTCCCCCCGGTGCGGGGGACATGCTAGAGGCTCTCCGGTCATGCTGGACCCCAAGAAGTTCGACAAGGATTTCGACGCGCTGGTGCAGCGCCTCTCGACGCGCGGGGGAAATCTCGAGCTCGGCGACTTCCGCGCGCTGTGGGCAGAGCGGCGCGCCCTCCACGTCTCGCTCGAGTCCCTGCAGGCGAAGCGGAACGCGTCCAACGAGGAGATGAAGCGCATCGCCAAGGCGGACCCGGCGGCGCTGGAGCGCCTCCGCGGCGACCTCCGCGGCCTGAGCCAGGACATCAAGGAGCAGGAGAAGCAGCTCGCCGCCGTCGAGGAGCGGCTCCAGGCCGTGAACCTCACTCTCCCCAACGTGCCCGACCCGTCGGTGCCGGTGGGCGCCACGGAGAAGGACAACGTCGTCGTCCGGACCTGGGGGGAGGCGCCACGCTTTCCGTTCACGCCCCGCCAGCACTTCGAGATCGGCGAGATGCTGGGCCTGCTCGACTTCGAGCGGGCGGCGAAGGTGTCCGGCAGCCGCTTCGTCTTCTACCGGGGGGACCTGGCGCGGCTGGAGCGAGCGCTGGCGGCCTTCATGATCGACGTGCACACCTCGCGGGGCTACACGGAGGTTCTTCCGCCCTACCTCGTGAACCGCGCGGCGATGACGGTCACCGGCCAGCTGCCGAAGTTCGAGGAGGACGCCTTCAAGACCGCGGGACCGGACGAGCGGTTCCTCATCCCCACCGCCGAGGTGCCGGTCACCAACTACCACGCCGACGAGATCCTCGAGGGCGACCGGCTCCCCCTCCATTACTGCGCGTTCAGCCCCTGCTTCCGGGCCGAGGCGGGCGCGGCCGGCAAGGACACCCGCGGCCTCATCCGGATGCATCAGTTCCACAAGGTGGAGCTGGTGAAGTTCGCGAAGCCGGAGCAGTCCATGGAGGCGCTGGAGGGGATGGTGGACGACGCCACCGAGGTCCTCCGCCGGCTCGGGCTCCACCATCGGGTGGTGCTCCTCTGCACCGGGGACATGGGCTTCGCCTCGACGAAGACCTACGACGTGGAGGTCTGGCTCCCCGGCGCGGGGCAGTTCCGCGAGATCTCCTCCTGCAGCAACTGCGGCGACTTCCAGGCCCGGCGGGGGAAGATCCGGTTTCGCCCTGCCGCCGGGGAGAAGCCCCAGCTCTGCCACACGCTCAACGGATCCGGCCTGGCCGTGGGGCGGACGCTCGTCGCCCTGCTCGAGAACGGCCAGCGGGAGGACGGGACGGTGCGGCTCCCCGACGTCCTCGGGCCGTACATGGGTGGAAGGACCGAGCTACGGTCAGCGTGATCCGCCCCCGGCGGTTGCAACGGGAGGCGAATCGAGTATGAAGGCGGCCCCTTTCAGCCCGGGGGCTCGCCGGTCCCGGGAGGAATGGCCGAGCGGCTGAAGGCAGCGGTCTTGAAAACCGCCAAGGGTTCACAGCCCTTCGTAGGTTCGAATCCTACTTCCTCCGTCGCGTCGTTCTTTGAGTTCGAGCAGGTTTGGAGAGATGGCCGAGAGGCTGAAGGCACAGGTTTGCTAAACCTGCATATCCGAAAGGGTATCGAGGGTTCGAATCCCTCTCTCTCCGTTGCGCGGGCGCCTCCGAGAGGGTAGGAGGCACGGCTCGCTGCACCGGTCTTTGAAAACCCCCGCTTGGTACGCGCCCTTAGCTCAGTTGGATAGAGCGTCGGACTACGAATCCGAAGGCCAGAGGTTCAAATCCTCTAGGGCGCGCCATTTCCCTTTCACCATGGACGAAGCCGACGAGCGGTTCATGCGCGAGGCGCTGGTCCTCGCCGATCAGGCCGAGGCGCTCGGCGAGGTGCCGGTCGGCGCGGTCGCCGTGCACGAGGGCGTCATCGTCGGATGCGGCTCGAACCGGCGAGAGACCGAACGCGACCCGTTCGCCCACGCCGAGATGCGCGCGATGTCCGAGGCCGCACGCGAGCTCGGCCGCTGGCGCCTGAGCGGCGTCTCGCTCTTCGTCACCCTCGAGCCGTGCGCGATGTGCGTCGGTGCGATGATCCTGGCCCGGATCGACCGGGTGGTCTTCGGGGCCGGAAGCCCGAAGGCAGGCGCGCTCGGCGGACTGGTGGATCTGAATGCGCTGCCGCACAACCACCGTCTCGAGGTTCGCCAGGGAGTGCTCGAGGCGGAGTGCGCCGAGCGGCTGACCCGTTTCTTCCAGGGACTGCGGACCCCGGAAGGTTGAAAACTGAATTGCTGGAGAGCTGGCCGAGTGGTCGAAGGCACCTGACTCGAAATCAGGCGTACCGGCAACGGTACCGTAGGTTCGAATCCTACGCTCTCCGTTCACTGGAGAGGTGGCCGAGCGGTTGAAGGCACACGCCTGGAACGCGTGCATATCTGAAAGGGTATCGTGGGTTCGAATCCCACCCTCTCCGCTGCAGAGGAGCTCGGAGCAACAGCTTGTGGTCGGGACGACGCGGGGACGTGAACCCCGCCAGGTCCGGAAGGAAGCAACGGTAGCGCACCTTCGCGTGTGTCCCGGCCGTTCCATTCGATGAGGGGGTTTCCCGCTTCGGGGTCATGTCCCCGGAGCGGGAGACTCCGCTGGTTTTCCGTTCTCCCGACGCGAAGCCCTGAGCATGAGGACCGGTTCCGCTCCGGGGATGCCATCCCCAGGTTCTCTTCCAGCGAGGAGAACGGACATGGCGGACACCAGCGTCACCAAGGTCGATGGCGAGAAGAGCCCGGTCGGGCGGATGGGTCAGAGGTATCTGGCCACGGGCGTCCGGGTCTCGATGCGGCTGTGGCTGGACGAGGAGCCGGGCGAGAAGGAACCGGTACGTCGGGACTACGAGACGGTGGGCTACGTGCTGAAGGGCCGGGCCGAGCTCACCCTCGAGGGACAGACGGTGCGCCTCGAGGCCGGGGACAGCTGGGTCGTTCCGAACGGCGCCGAGCACCGGTACCGGATCCTCGAGACGTTCTCCGCGGTGGAGGCCACGAGCCCGCCGGCGGAGGTGCACGGCAGGGACGAGGAGCCGGTGCACTAGGCGGAACGGAGACCCCGGCACGGGAGCGGCGGAGCTGCCCATGCGGAACGCGGGACGAACGCTCGCGACGGGGGAGCCTGGGGACGCGCGGCCTGCGCGACTCCGGCGCGCTCCAGACGGCGGTGCCCTCCGCGCCCTTCTGTGGCGATGATCCGGAAGGTGCGACGTGCAGCTCCAGCAGCGCCTCGGGACACCTGGCCTGCGCGACTCCGGAGCGCTCCTGTCGGCGGCGTCCACCGCGCCCTTCTGTGGCGATGATCCGGAAGGTGCGACGTGCAGCTCCAGCAGCGCCTCGGGACACCTGGCCTGCGCGACTCCGGAGCACTCCTCATCGGCGGTGCCCTCCCGCCCAGCAGCGCCCTCCCTCGCCGAGAGGTGCTCGCGACCCCGAGACCCCGACCGGAACCGGCGACGGCGACGGCCACGGCCACGGCGACCCGGCGGGTGCGCCCGTGCTCCGCCGGAAGGCTGAAGGTGCAATAGCAAGCTCGGTGACATGGAGTGCGGGTCGCGCCCTGCCAGGCTCCCGGATCCTCGTGACCGCGTCACGGAGAGTGCGCGGCTCGTTGCTATTGCACCTCCAGTCGTCAGCGCGCTCAGCCCGGATTCCTCACCCGTCCGCCAGCGACCGGTACGCGACTGGCAAGCGGACGCCGAGATGTCGCTGTCGCTTCGCCTCGCAGGGGAGTGGGACAGCTCCCTGTCCAGAATTCCGGACGCATGCGTCTGCACTGCTCTCCGGACCTTGACCCACTTCGTGACCCGCCCGATGGCGCGGTGGCTCGCGGGCTTCGGGATCACCCTGACCGAGTTCCAGATCCTGGTGACCCTCCACGAGTCGCCGAGGAGTGCCCTCGCGCTCACGCGCCGGCTGCGTCTCCACGCGGCCCCCGTCTCGCGCTCACTGGCGCGCCTACGAGAGCGAGAGATGGTGACACGGACGTCGCGCAGACGATTCGCGCCCTGGTCGTTGACGGATTCGGGCCGGAAACACCTCGAGGTCCTCGACGTTCTCTGGCCCGAGGTGGACAGGGCGACGCGCGAAATGCTCGGGGGGGAGTTCGCCCAGCGGGTGATTACCCTCGTCGACCAGCTTCCGAAGACGCTCCCGCCGGAGCATCCCGGATGGTCGGACTGATCCTCCGGACGCTTTCAGCGCGCGAGGATCGTCTCCCGCCCCTCCTGCCCGATCACCTTGAAGCCCGCGCTCTGCAGCTCGGGCAGCGCCCGTCCCTCGAAGGTGACGACGCGATTGAACCGCCCGTCGCGCATCGCCAGCTGGAACGCCGGATCGCGCGGGAAATCGCAGGTCAGCCACGGGATGTGCTTCCCCACGTAGAAGAAGCCGCCCGCGCCCCAGATCCCCTCGTTGACGATCAGGAGGCCAGTCACCTCCGGCGGCCGGGTCGTCTTCACGATCGCCCGGAACTGGTCTCCCCGCAGATCCCGATCCGGACGAGCCGACAGGACTGTCCCCAGCAGGACCACGACCGCGAGCCCCACCCGCTGCCACGTCGCCCGCATCCGCTCCAGCAGCGCCGCCAGCCCGGGCGCCGCCTCCGCCACCAGCAAGACCTGAAACGGATAGAGGAACCGCTCCTCCTTGTGCGTCGTCCACAGCAGCGCCCCCAGCATCAGCGCTGCCATCGCGCCGGCCACGCCCACCCGCGGTCGGAGCCATGCGACTCCGAGCCCCAGCGCCGGCCACACCCAGAGCGGCACCTGCGTCCACAGGTACGGCCAGTAGAAGCCCGGCGGCTCCGCCCCGAACGTCTGCGCCGCCCCGCCGCTCCCGACGTTGAAGCTGAACCACGCCCGGACCGAGTGCCACGGCGTCCCCCAGCTCACCCAGTCGAGCGCTCCGAGGCCCAGGACCACCACCCCGAGCCCGACCGCCGCCCACCCGAGCAGGTTCCACCGGCGCCGCGCCGCCACCCACGCCAGCGCCGCGACCAGCGCCGGAAGCGAGCCGTACCGCACCACGAAGGCCGCCCCGAGCACTGCGCCCCCGAGAAGACCGCTCTCCCGGTCCCGCTCCTCCCGCGACAGCGCCTCCGCCGCCACCAGCAGCAGCGCCACCGAGAGCGACTCCCCGAGCGTCCGCCCGGCGAAGACCACGAACACGGGCAGGCACCCCACGGCGAGGATCGACGCCCACCCGCCGAGCACCCCCGCCCGGCGGCGCCCCAGCCGCGCCGCCGACACCAGTCCCCAGGCCTGGAGCGCCCAGAGCGGCACCGCCAGGAGCCCCCGCGCCACCCACGGGTCGGTCAGCCCCACCCAGCCGCCCACGCGCAGCACCACCCCGAGCAGGAGCGGGACTGCCCAGTTCCGCAGCCCCGATTTCCACTCCCAGGCCAGCACGCCGTAGCCGTGCACCCGGGCGAAGGCCGGCTCGAGGAACTGGTACACCTCGTCCGGGTGCAGACGGCCGAGTACCGCCACCGCCGACACCGCCGGGACGAGGGCCAGCACCAGCGCCCACCGCTCGGGCGTCGCCCAGGGGCGCCACCGTGGGGCGTCGAGCGCGCCTCCGGCGGCGTCCGGCGTCCCCCCGTCCGGGACGCGCTCGGAGCCGCTCTGCCCGGGTGGAGAAGGTGCAGCGTCGGCGTCGGTCACGCTCGGCTGGCCAGTGTAGACGCTGGGAGCCGCGCTGTTACATTGCCCGGCTCCCTATGGGTTACCTCGTGCTGGCGCGGAAGTGGCGCCCCCAGACCTTCGACGACATGACGGGCCAGGAGCACGTCGTCCGGACGGTGGCCAACGCCATCAAGCTGGACCGGGTCGCCCACGCCTACCTCTTCTGCGGCCCCCGCGGCGTCGGGAAGACCACCGCCGCCCGCCTGCTCGCCAAGGCCCTCAACTGCATCCACGGCCCCACTGCCACGCCGTGCGGCGTCTGCCAGGCCTGCACCGAGATCGCCGCCGGCACCTCGGTCGACGTCGCCGAGATCGACGGCGCCTCCAACAACGGCGTCGAGAACGTCCGCGAGATCCGCGAGAACGCGAAGTACCTGCCCCAGCGCGAC
>Ga0310810_10000408_pt1 | contig 44283 bp, 42 predicted proteins | sample NCmetagenome_FD_207641 | JGI IMG/M metagenome (GOLD analysis project Ga0310810, IMG submission 207641) | Soil microbial communities from experimental microcosm in Duke University, North Carolina, United States - NC | ecosystem: Engineered > Artificial ecosystem > Soil microcosm > Unclassified ...
TATCTGCGACCATTAAGGCGGCGAAGCATCGCTCCGTGGACGTTTCCTCGGGGGCGGAGGTCACGAGCATTCAAGTTGAGAAGAACTGCGTTACCGGGGTGACGACCGGCCATACCACCTACCCGGCGCCCATCGTGGTCAACTGCGCGGGTGCCTGGGCAGGCTGTATCGGTACTCAGCGGTTCCCGGTCAAGCCGATCAAGGGACAGATGCTGGCACTGGTGAACGCGCCCGCCATCAAGCACGTCGTGCGAACGGAGCAGGTTTATCTGGTGCCGCGCAGCGATGGGCGACTGGTCGTCGGCTCAACCCTCGAAGACGCCGGCTTCAAAAAGCAAACCGACGTAGAGACGATCCAGCGACTATTCGATGCCGCGGTGCAGATCGTGGGGGCACTTTCGGCCGCGAAACGGCATGAGGACTGGGCAGGACTCCGGCCCGGAACTCCCGACGAGTTGCCAATTCTCGGCGAGACTGACATCCAGGGCTACTTCGTAGCGACCGGCCACTACCGCGACGGAATCCTGCTGGCGCCCGTCACGGCGCAGATCATGACCAGGCTGATACTTCATGAGCCAGTTCCACACGATCTTCTGCCTTTCTCTCCGGCGCGGTTTAATTCATAACCCTTATTCACCACAGGGGCACTGGGACACGGAAAAAACCAACAGAAAGCGTACGCCAGACAGATCGTCCAATTTCTATGTTTGAATCAGCTTTTTCCCTATGCCTCTGTGTCACTGTGGTGAAACCGGTTTTCAGTCGTTATACTGAAGCGTTTTCGCGAAAGGACCAGTCATGGCCTCGCCTGCCGTCGATTTTGCCCGTCAGAATCAGCAGCGTTTCTTAAATGAACTGAAGGACCTCCTTCGTATTCCGAGCGTCAGCACCGCGCCCGAGCACAAGTCCGACGTGCAGCGCGCCGCCGACTACGTTGCCGGCGAGCTACGCCGCATTGGCATGGAACACGTCGAGATCATCCAGGGCAAAGGCCACCCGCTCATCTACGCCGACTGGCTGCACGCCGCGAGCAAGCCGACCGTCCTTTGTTACGCCCACTACGACGTACAGCCGCCCGATCCATTGAACGAATGGCTGTCGCCGCCGTTTGAGCCGGCCGAGCGCAACAACAACATCTATGCCCGCGGCGCGGTCGACGACAAAGGCCAGCTATGGATGCAGGTCAAGGCCATCGAATCGCTGATGAAGGCCCATGACGGCAAGCTGCCGGTGAATGTGAAGCTCATCTTCGAGGGCGAAGAGGAGGTCGGCGGCGAATCCATCGCCGCATACCTGCGCAAGCAAAAGGCAAAATTGAAGGCCGATTTCGCCCTGGTCTGCGATACGGAACTCTTCGCGCCCGACCTCCCGACTTTGTGCGTGGGCCTGCGTGGCCTCATCTACAGCGAAATCGAAGCCGTCGGCGCCAAGGTAGATTTGCACTCCGGAATGTATGGCGGCGTGGCCCCGAATCCGTTTTTCGCGCTGATCGAAATCATCAGCAAGCTGAAAGACGCAAAAGGCAAGGTCCTCGTTCCCGGCTTCTACAAGAACGTGAAAGCCCCAAGCACCGCCGAACTCAAGGCCTGGAAGCGCCTGCCCTTCGATGAAGAACACTATCGAAAAACCGAAGTCGGCTCGACCAAGCTTACCGGTGAGCCGGGATTTTCTGTCCTGTACCGCACCTGGGCGCGGCCCACGCTTGAAGTGCACGGCATGCCCGGCGGATTCACCGCGCCGGGAGCAAAGACCGTCATTCCCGCGCGGGCTTTTGCCAAAGTCTCGATGCGCCTGGTGCCCAATCAGGATCCGGATGACATCCTGAAGCGCTACACCGCCTACGTAAAGAAGCTCACTCCCAAAGGAATTCAGACCAGCGTCAAGCTGTGGAGTAAGGGGCCTGCTTGCGTGGTCGGGACCAACAATCGCTTCATCCAGGCTGCCACCGAAGCCTTGCATGAGGTCTTCAACAAAGAAACCGTCTTCATCCGCTCCGGCGGATCGATCCCGGTGGTCACCGATTTTCAGGACGTGCTGAAAATTCCTTCCGTCATGATGGGCTTCGGCCTGCCCGACGATAACCTACACGCGCCGAATGAAAAGTTCCACATCCCGAACTTCTATCGCGGGATTGAGTCCATCTGCGTGTTCTTCGAGAAGCTGGGGGCTTAAAGGCTTTCACCGCCGAGGTCGCCGAGAGCGCAGAGAAAACCAAATTCTTGGCCACGGATTTACGCCGACCAACCCGGGTCGAAAACAAACGGAAGATCGGTCGAAATCGGTGTTGATCCGCGGCTGTCTTTTTCTCAGCGACCTCGGCGTCCTCTGCGGTTAAAAGCTTTTTGACGGCTTGCGAACAAAGAACCGCTGCTTGTCCACCTCGGCCGGGACCGCCACGTCGAAGAATCCCACCATCATTTCGTTGTAGGTCTGCTCGCCCCACTGGACATAGCTGTCCGGATCTGGATTGTGCGGGTTTGACCTTGAATTGTCGTACCAGGCGACCGCTTCGAGCTTCGTGCCAGCAGGCAACATGCGTGGCTCGGCCAGGCGATAGCGCAGCTGCCAATAAAAATCGTAATGGACGCGCAGCAGGGTCTCGCGCGTCTGGTCCTCATGCACCAGGTTGTACTCGAACTGTTTTCCGCGCAGGTGCATGTGGGGAAAAAAGTTCAATAGTTCTGCGTCGTTCGGCAGCGTGCCTGCGACCACGACCTTGTAGTTGCCGGCATTGGGGGGAATGGGGATGCGATCGTTTTCGTTTGCGAGTTGCAGGGTCAGGATTCTTTTGGCAGGAGGCGATTTCGAAAATACCAGGCCGAGGCTGGTTAGGTCGCTCGCGGCATGGCCGCTGGTGGTGTAGTGCATCTGGAAGACGAGGTCGGAATGCGCGGGGACGAACTTGGCCATACCTTCCGGCCAGTGGTCTGGCGAGCTTCCCGGTGCATAGACCAGCAGCAGGTCGCTGGTGGTCGAGTGCGCCTCGTGCATGAGATGGGGATCGTGCAGGCTCGATGCGGTAAACGGCTTTCCGGCCGGCGCGCCGCGCAGCCATTGCGACTCCGGCTGGCGAATGTAAACCACGGCGTGGTGCACGTGGTCGCGCGCAGACGGGCGCAGCTCCGACATCTGAATCCATCTCCCTTGGCTGAAATGGGTGGAAACGATCTCGTATGTGTACTCGACGTCTCCGCTCGCGGGCAGATGGACAGGGACCGGCATTTTCACTATCCAGTCAGGTTTCGAAATGTTCCATCCCTGAACCCAGTGCGGCGGCTTTGGCGCGTCCTTCAAGTTTCCTTCGGGAGCACCGGCGCTCGCCCAATCCGCGAGTGTTTGAATTTGTGCGGCGGTGAGCGAGTTGTCATTCGAAAAGTGCCCGCAGCACGGGTCGGCAAACCAGGGCGGCATCTTTCTTTCTTCGACTGCTTTCGCGATTGCCTTCGCCCAGGGCCGAGCGTGGCGGTAACTGACCAAAGGAAAGGGAGCGATCTCGCCCGGCCGGTGACATTGCTGGCAGCGCTGCTCGAGAATGGGGAGAACGTCGCGGTAAAAAGCCGGCCGCGCGGCGCGGGCAAACAAAGGTAAGAAAAGCAGAGAGCAGCAAATCTGAATCGCGCGGCGCACGGACTAAGTCCTCAGCTGCGCCTCCCGCAGCCTCCGGGCGGCGGTCTCCGGGGAGACCGGCGAGTAATAAACCTCTTTGAAGGTGTAGGACTTCGCCTTGGCGGCCAGGATCGGCAGGATCTCGATGTGCCAGTGATAGTCGTCGTCGAGCGTCTTCCAGTACCCGAGGCTCGCCGACTGGTGCGAGCCATTGGGCGAGGTGTGCAGCACCATATGAAACGACTCGGTGATGGTGCGGATGCGCGCAAGCGTGCGCTTCAAGAGCCCAGCGAGGTCGCGCACCGGGCCGGGACGCGCCAGTGCGAAGCGCTCGAAGGAAGCATCGTGGGTGCGGCAAAGAATCCAGGTCTCGTAAGGCGCGCGGGTCGCATACGGGCACAGCGCCACAAAATCCCCTCGGACCTCGACCAGTCTTTGCGCCGTCTGCAACTCCTGCGCCACGATATCGCAGAACACGCAGCGCTCTTTCTGCTTGAAGTAGTCGAATCCGGCCCGCAATTCGTAGAGCACGCGCCGGGGAATGAAGGTGGTGGCGGCCAGCTCGGAGTTCGGGTGCTCGAACTCCTGCCCTGAGCCGATGCCGAAATTCTTGTAGATGCTGATATAGCGGAAGCGGGCATCGCCCTTGAGGTCCTGTATGCGCTGCGCGGCCAGCAGCAGAAACTGCTCGAGCTCAGCATCATCGGCCTGCCACAGCTGGCGGTTGTGCTCGGGATTTTCGACCAGCACCTCGTGCGCCCCGAGCGGCGGCATGCGGTCGTAGAGGCCTTCGCCGCGGCGGTCGAGCCTTTCCTCGATGTGGTAGATGGCGGCCGGGTGGACGACGGCGCGCGCCGACCACGGCCCGCCGCGCAGTGCGGCGCGGCTCGATACCTGCTGCAGACGCGCTGCCGAACCGGGACACAGAGGACACTCGGTGGCCGGGCGCTGCGCGGTCTCGGGGATATCGTCGCCGGTGAGCACCCAGGAGCGGGTCAGAGGATCTTTGCGCAGTTCCATAGTCGGACAATCAGCGAGCAGAAATTATCGCACGGGGATGAAAAACCTTGAACCGCAGAGAACGCCGAGAGCGCAGAGAAAGCAACTTCACGTCGGCGCGGATTCACGCGGGATGAACGCGGATTTGATCCGCCTGTGAGTCCATGCAAATCCGTGGCCAGGAAGTTTGTTTCCGGCACGAAGGTAGTAAAGGACGCGTTTTCCACGCGCTCGCACAGCTGAGCTGAACTTATAATTCGCAAAAGGCATCCAGGAGTTCGGGTGAGATTTGTCGCTCTCATACCGCGAATTTAGCGGACATGGGTATCAAGAACCGATTGAACCGATCCGCGTTCATCGGCGGCGAAATGAATTGGTTTGCCTCAGCGAACTCTGCGATCTCGGCGGTGAAACGCTTTTAACTGGTAACGGCAACTGCATGACCGACCCCTCCACCCCGCTGATGCGGCAGTACAGCGCGATCAAGAAAGACCACCCTTCCGCCCTGCTCTTTTTCCGTCTCGGCGACTTCTACGAGATGTTCTTCGAAGACGCGGTCCTGGCCGCGAAAGAACTTGAGATCACCCTCACCTCGCGCAACAAAGAGAAGGGCATCGCCATTCCCATGTGCGGGGTGCCTTATCACGCCGCCGAGGGCTACATCTCAAAACTGATTCGCCGGGGATATAAAGTCGCCATCTGCGACCAGGTCGAGGACCCTCGGGTGGCAAAGAAGCTGGTGCGCCGCGAGGTCACGCGGGTGGTCACCCCGGGCACGGCGGCCGACAGTTCGCTCGGCTCTGAGGAAAACAATTTTCTGGCGGCCGTGGTCTCCTCCGACAGTCGCTCAGGCTTTGCCGCCCTCGATCTTTCAACCGGTGAGTTCCGGGCCACGGAGTTTTCGGGCGATGGCGCCCTGAAGCGCATTCATGACGAGCTCGAGCAGTTGCGTCCCAAAGAAGTGCTGTACGCAAGTTCAGCGCCGCTGTTTGACGCACCCGGCACTACCGGGACAAACGGAGCCCCTGCCCGTCCAGTCGCGTCAACCGCAGCACCCTTTGCCCTCACCCCCATCGAGGATTGGATCTTCTCGCCTGACCACGCCGTTCCCTTGCTTGAAAACCACTTCGGGGTGCTATCGCTCGAAGGCCTGGGCCTCGCCGGCAAGCCGGCGGCATCGTCTGCCGCCGGAGCCATTCTTCATTACGTCCGCTCCACCCAGCGGGGGTCGCTCGACCACGTGGACCGCATCGGCTTTTACGAGCGCCAGGACGCGCTGGTGCTCGATGCGGTCACCGTGCGTAATCTCGAACTCGCGGAGCCTCTGCTTGCCGGCGGAGACCCTTCCCTGACGCTCTTCCGTTCGCTGGATTCAACCGTCACCCCTATGGGCCGGCGCCTCTTGCGCTCATGGATGCTTCGGCCGTCGTTAGACGCAGGCGAAATCAACCTGCGGCTGGATGCGGTCGAAGAGCAGGTCTCGAAAACCATCGCGCGTGAAGAGCTGCGGCGGTCGCTTGCAGGCGTGCTCGATCTCGAACGCCTGCTGAGCCGGGTCACGCTCGAGACCGCAAACCCCCGCGACCTGATCGCGCTCGCCGCATCGCTCGGAAAGCTTCCCTCGGTCCGGGCGTCCCTGAAGGAGCTGCGCTCGGAGCGTCTGCGCGAGTTGCACGAAAAGATCGACGAGCTCTCCGATGTAAGCGGGCAGATCGAATCCACCATCATCCCGGAGCCGCCGGTCTCGCTCGCCGAGGGCGGCGTGATCCGGCGCGGCGCGGATGCGGAACTCGATCAGTTGCACGACCTCAGCCGCAATGGGAAACAGTATCTCGCAGCCATGGAGCAGCGGGAGCGCGAGCGTACTGGAATTTCCTCGCTCAAGGTGCGCTTCAACTCGGTCTTCGGTTACTACCTCGAAATCTCAAAGGCCAACCTGCATCTCGCGCCCCCCGACTACGAGCGCCGCCAGACGCTGGTGAACGCCGAGCGCTTCTCGACCCCCGAGCTCAAGGAGTATGAATCGAAGATCCTCGACGCCCAGGAGAAGATCGTTGAGATTGAGCGGCGCATCTTCGCCGGGCTGAGAGGGGCGATCGCCGCAGAGGCCAAGCGCATCCGGCAAACCGCGCTCGCGCTCGCCGAGGTGGATGTGCTCGCGGCCTTTGCGCACACCGCCATGCTGCGCGGTTACTCCCGGCCCGGGTTCGACGACTCTTCGGACATTGAAATCGTCGCCGGCCGCCATCCCGTGGTCGAGCAACAGGACACCGCATCGGGATTTTCAGCAGCCGACGAGGGTTCGAGCGGGCTTCGAAAATCCTCCCGCTTCGTGCCCAACAATCTGTATCTCAACTCGACCACTCACAACGTGCTGGTGCTCACCGGGCCCAACATGGGTGGAAAGTCGACTTACCTTCGCCAGACCGCGCTCATCGTGATCATGGCGCAGATGGGATCGTTCGTGCCTGCCGCGAAGGCGCGCCTCGGCATCGTTGACCGCATCTTTACGCGCATTGGGGCGAGCGATAATCTCGCGCGCGGGCGCTCGACCTTCATGGTCGAGATGACCGAGACCGCCGCCATCCTGAACAGCGCGACGCCGCGATCGCTGGTGCTGCTCGACGAGGTGGGCCGGGGAACCGCAACCTACGACGGCCTGGCTATCGCCTGGGCGGCGGTTGAATACCTCGATGGCCGGGTGCGGGCAAAGACGCTCTTTGCCACCCATTATTTCGAGCTGACTGAACTGGCCGAGCAACTCTCCGGCGTCAAGAACTTTCACGTGTCGGTGAAGGAGACCGGCACCGGGATCGTCTTCCTGCGCAAAGTTGAACCGGGTCCCGCCGACCGCAGCTACGGAATTGAAGTGGCAAAGCTTGCCGGTCTGCCGGAGGAAGTGGTGCGCCGAGCACGTGAGGTGCTGGCGGAGCACGAGAACGTCGAAGCGCGCATGAGCGCGCAACTGGCTTCGGGAGAAGCGACCGTGCCGCGCGCGGCCCAGTTGACCATCTTCACGCCGCTTTCACAGCCGGTGCTTGAGAAGCTGCGCGAAACCGACCTCAACCGCATGACCCCGCTTGAAGCCCTGAACCTGCTGGCGGAGTTGAAGCAGCAGGTGCAGTAGCTTCTTTGCCGCAAAGACCATTTCACCGCCGAGATCGCAGAGAGCGCAGAGAAAGAAAATTCTTGGCCACGGATGTACACCGATCAACACGGATGAATCCAGCTATTTCGATATAAAAACTAGAGCCTGGGCTGGTATCGCAAAATGTCTTGTCAACCAAGCCGCTTACAGATTTTCAAATCCGTGTGAATCCGTATCCGTGGCAAAGAAGTTCCTTTCCTCTGCGCTCTCTGCGGTGAATGGTTTGCTCCGCGAGATCCGCGCAATCCGCGGCGTTTTTTCCGGCTGCCGCCTCAAGTAGAATAGGCCTTCACCTTCATGCGAAAGTCTACTTCTGCTGACAGTGTCGGCCAGCTTCTGGTCATCGGGTTCGACGGCACCGAGATGTCGCCGCAACTAGCCGGCCTGCTCGCCCGCATCCAACCGGCGGGCGTGATTCTTTTCGCGCGCAATGTCGTCAACGCCCAGCAGACCCACCGGCTGCTGCGCGACTGCCAGTCCTCGGTCGAAGCGCCGCTCTTCACCTGCGTGGACCTCGAAGGCGGACGGGTCGACCGCTTCCGTAACGTCACTGGCCCGACGCCCTCTGCCGCGGACGTCTTTTCGACCAGCAACCGCAAGCTGTTCAGGAAGCACGGCGCAATCATCGGCAAAATCTCGCGGGCCATGGGCTTTAACCTGGATTTTGCGCCGGTCCTCGATCTGGCTTTTGAAGCGTCGCGCAAGGTGATGAGCTCCCGGGCGTTTTCCACCAACCCGCAAGAAGTGATCGCCTATGCCCACGAGTTTCTCGCGGGCTTGCATGCTTCAAGCGTCATCGGCTGCGGCAAGCATTTCCCCGGGCTTGGAGAAGGCAATCTCGATTCCCACCACGATCTGCCGGTCATCGAAAAATCGTTCAGGAAACTCTGGCAGGAGGACCTGGTGCCCTATTGCGTGATGAAACACGAACTGCCCATGGTCCTGGTCAATCATGCGAATTACCCCGCGGTCACGCGCGACCAGCTCCCCGCTTCGCTCTCGAAGAAGTGGATCGCTGGGGTTCTGCGCCGGCGCATCGGCTACCAGGGGCTGATCGCCTCGGACGACCTCGAAATGGGCGCCCTGCTGAAATCTGCGCCCATCGACCACGCCGCCACCGAATTCATTCGCGCCGGGGGCGATCTGTGCCTCATCTGTCATGAGCAGGAAAACGTGGAGCGCGCGTTCGAGACACTGGTCAGCACCGCGGCTCGCGACCCACGTTTTCGCAGGCGCATTTCGGAATCGGCGGCCCGGGTTCGCGGCTTCAAGAAGAAATCTCGTGAGCTGCGGCGGCGCATTCCCGTGCCGTCGCCGGAAAAGATCAGCCGGCTCTCGACCGAGCTCTGGGAATTCTCCGAGCAAGTCCGCCTGTCGGGTCTTTCGGTCGGCGCCGCAGGGGCCGGGCATTGATCGTCGCCGGCGTGATGAGCGGCACCTCCGCCGATGGCATCGACGTGGCCCTGGTCGAAGTCTCGCGCACCGGCGGAAGAACCGGTGTGAAGCTTCTCGGCCACTCGAGCTTCGCTTACCCAGCCCGAGTCCGCAGCGCAGTGCTCAAGGCCATGAACGCCGACCGCGCAAGCGTGGCCGACCTGGCACGGCTCAACTTTTTGCTGGGCGAACTCTATGCGGAAGCCATCCTGCGCACGCAAGCCAAATTCAAAATGAAAGCGGCGCTAATCGGCTGCCATGGACAGACGCTCTATCACCAGGGAACGCCCGCACCATTTCTGGGTAAGAAGCTCGCGGTCACCTGGCAGACGGGCGAAGGCGCGGTGATGGCTGCGCGCACGGGGGTTCCGGTAGCCTCGGATTTTCGTCCCGCCGACATGGCCGCGGGCGGCAAGGGCGCGCCGCTGGTGCCCTATCTCGATTACCTGCTCTATCGCGACAAGCGCGTGGGCAGGATCGCGCTGAATATCGGAGGCATTGCCAACCTGACGGCCATTCCCGTCGGGGCTGCGCCCGACGAGGTCATCGCCTTCGACACTGGCCCGGGCAACATGGTGATCGACGCTCTGGCGGAGCGCCTCTTCGGTCAAGCTTGCGATCACAACGGAGCGATCGCCGCTTCGGGGCAGGTGAACGAGAAAGTAGCTTCCAACTTTCTGCGGAAATCATTTTTTCGTGCCCGGCCGCCGAAAACCGCGGGCCGCGAGGAGTTCGGGCGGGAATTTGCTCGCGAGCTTATAACCCGGTTCTCCGCCAGGCGAAAGCGCGATGCGGTTGCGACGGCCACGGCGCTCACTGTGCTTTCCATCGCGCGGGCGATCGAGCGCTTCGTCTTATCACGCGACAAGTTTTCAGAGATCGTCGCCTCAGGCGGCGGCACCCGGAACCCCACGCTGATGGCGTGGCTGGCGAACGAAGCCGGTGAACTTGGCTTGAAGTTGCGCACCTCGGACGAATTCGGCATTCCCTCGGAGGCAAAGGAGGCGGTAGCTTTTGCGGTGCTGGCCTTTGAGACTTGGCACCGCCGTCCCTCGAACGTGCCGTCGGCCACGGGAGCCAGGCGGCCGGCAGTATTGGGGAAAGTTTCGTATCCGTAAAGCAGTGGCTAGTGACTAGTGGCTAGTGACTAGTTGTTAGATGAATCGCTAACCACTAGCCACTAGAAACTTGTTCCATGCCTGTTTACATCTCTCTTCTCCGCGGCATCAACGTCGGCGCGCACAAGCGCATGAAGATGGAGAAGCTGCGCAACTCCTGCGCGGAGCTTGGATTCGGTCAGATCGCGACCTACATTCAGAGTGGAAACCTGATCTTCAAGGGCGGGAAGCTTTCGGCTGAAGCAGTGTCGAAGAAAATCGAGAAGCAGATCGAATGCGACTTCGGCTTTCACGCTGACGTCATCACGCGAACTGCGGACGAACTGAAGACGATCATCGCTTCGAATCCACTGCTCAAGGAAACCGCTACAGAGGAATCGAAGCTGCAGGTGGTATTTCTTCCCGGTGAGCCCGGCGCTGAAGCAATCAAGAAGCTCGAATCGCTCATTCTTGCACCCGACCGGGTGCGGGTCGCAGGGAAAGAAATTTATTTCTACTTTCCGAACGGCGTCTCCGGCAGTAGTTTGTGGAAGCACAATCTCGACCGCGTCCTGGGGATTTCCGGCACCATGCGGAACTGGAATACGCTGAACAAACTGCTTGCGATGGCGGAGAACTGCAAGTGAGCCGCCAGCCATCAGCCATCAGCCATCAGGTCAAACCTAACCTGGTTGCGACCCTTCTACGCTACCTGGTTTTGTTGCTGCTTTGTTTCGTGTGCTGCGCTTTTCTCTCCTGCTCTCGGCGCTCAACTGCGAACGAACTGGTCATGATCATCGAGTCGAGCCCGGCCAATCTCGATCCGCGGGTGGGGCTCGATGCCCAATCGGAGAACATCGACAGCCTCCTGTTCGACAATCTGCTTTCTCGCGACGAGCACTTGAACGTGCAGCCGGGGCTGGCCGAGCGCTGGGAGATTCCGGACCCCAAGACTTACGTTTTTCATCTGCGCGCTGGAGTGAAGTTTTCTGACGGGCGGCCGCTGACCTCGCGCGACGTGAAGTGGAGCTTCGATTCCCTGCTCGAGCGAAGAGTCCGAAGCACCAAGACCGGAACTCTCGCTCTCGTCGAGCGGGTTTACGCACCTGACGAATCGACCGTGGTCTTTCACCTGACCCAACCCTGGGCCGGGTTGCTGTGGAACCTTGCGGGCGGCGAGGGCATGGGAATCGTGCCGTACGGCAGCCTTGCCGCGTTGAGCACCAATCCGGTTGGTTCAGGGCCCTACCGCTTCGTCAGCGCCGAGCCCGATCGTGAAGTCGTGCTTGAGCGCAACGATCTTTACTGGGGTGAAAAGGCCAAACTTGCGCGCGTGCGTTTCATGGTCGTGCCGGATGCGACCACACGCGCGCTTGAGTTGCGCAAGGGCAGCGCTGACATTGCGCTGGAATTGAATCCCGACATGGTGCGGACGCTCGAACGCGAGCCGCGGCTCGAGGTGCTCAGCGCTCCCGGCACGCGCCTTGCGTACATGGCTTTCAATCTGCGCGATCCTATCTTGAAGGACGCGCGCGTTCGCAAGGCAATCGCCTGCGCGCTCGATCGCGAGCCCTTGATTCACTCCTTGTGGCGCGACTTCGCCCGGCCAGCCGCGAGCGTGCTGCCGCCTGAGAGCTGGGCTTACGATCAGGCATTGCAACCCGTGGCTCACGACATGGAGCAGGCACGCCGGTTGCTTGATTCCGCCGGGTACGCGGCCGTCAACGGCATACGCTTTCATCTCACCATGAAGACCTCGACGGAAGAGAGCTCGCGTTCGATGGCGGCAATTTTTCAGCAGCAGTTGCGCGAGGTCGGAATCGCGCTCGACATCCGCAGCTTTGAGTTCGCAACTTTCTTTTCCGACATCCAGCGCGGGGAATTTCAGGTCTATTCCCTGCGCTGGATCGGCGGCAACGAAGACCCTGAAATTTTCGGCTACGCATTCGATTCATCCAAGATCATCCCCAACGGCGCGAACCGCCAGTTCTACAGCAATCCTCGCGTGGATGCGTTGATAGCCAAAGCCGGGGCGGAAATTGATCAAAACGCCCGCAAACAGGACTACGCCGAAGTGCAGCGCATCCTGGCCGAAGACTTGCCCTACATTGACCTCTGGTATTTCAATAATGTGATGGTCCATTCGCGCCGGGTCACAAACCTGCGTCTCAGTCCGTCGGGCAACTACGATTTTCTGAAGACGGCAGAACTCGAATAGCTCTTGGCTCTTGGCTCTTAGCGGTGGGCTCCCGGGTTACTCGGCGAACCCGGCGTAGTCTCTGCGAACTCTGCGGTTGAAAGCTTTTTGGTTTGTTTGCCTGGATCAACCCCCAAGAGCCAACAAACGTTTTCTTGTACTATCGAAATAATGCGAACGCTCTTCATCGGCGACATCTTCGGACGCCCCGGGCGAACCATCGTCCGCGACAAGCTCAAGACGGTTGTCCGCGAACATCGCATCGATCTGGTGATTGCGAATGGAGAGAACTCTGCCGCCGGATTCGGAATCACACCAGCGCTGGCGGAAGATCTATTCGACCTCGGCATCGACGTCCTGACGACCGGCAATCATGTCTGGGATAAACGAGAAATTTTGGATTACTTCGCGTCCGTGGACGGCAATGCGCACGGCCCGGCCCGCCGCGTGCTGCGACCTGCAAACTACGCGCAAGACTTGCCCGGTCGCGGACTGTACGAGGGAAAAAAGAAGGACGTTGCTTATGCAGTCATCAATCTTCAAGGCCGGGTTTTTATGGCCGCCAACGACGATCCCTTTCGTACTGCAGACCGCCTGTTGAATCAACTCAAAGCCAAGGTTGTGTTCGTGGACATGCACGCCGAAGCCACGTCGGAAAAAGTCGCGCTCGGCTGGTACCTCGACGGGCGCGTCACGGCTGTGCTAGGGACACACACGCACATTCCTACGGCCGATGAGCGCGTGCTGCCGAAAGGAACCGCGTACATAACTGACGTGGGAATGACCGGGCCCTACGAAGGCGTGATCGGCGTCAACAAAGAGCAGATCATCGGGCGGTTCCTGAACAACATGCCGGTGCGATTTGAGCCGGCGACGGGAGATGTGCGCCTGAGCGCCGTCGTGATTGAAAGCGACGATTCAACCGGTCATGCGCGATCGATTCAACGGCTGATGCTGACGTAGAAAAAGCTTTAAACCGCAAAGTTCGCAAAGTGATCGCGAAGGGCGCAAAGAAATTCCCGCCGAGCATTGACGCCGGCGTACTCGGACCTTTTCCCTTTGCGACCTTTGCGCCATCCTTTGCGATCTTTGCGGTTAAGAGCTTTTAACAGCAGAGATCGCCGAGTTAACGCCGAGGTCGCAGAGAAAAACGGTTCACCACCTTCTTTAGTTCATTTCTCTTTCGAGCGGGCAACAGGTCCAGCGCAGTCAGGGCCAGAGCTGCGTACGTATTCCGTGCGGCCGGACTCTTCGCTAAGGCTTCAAGATGCAGGCGCACGGTTTCGATATCGCCTCGCGCAATTGGGCCGGTGAAAGCCTTGGCCGGACCGAATGTTTGATAGTTCGCTAAGGTTTGGTTGATGATCGGCGGCATTCTTCTCCGCGCTTCGCGGCTAGAAATCCCGGCCAGTCGCGCCGATTCTTCTGCGTTCGCAAGCAGCGCCACCAGCAGCGGGCAAATCATGGTTGCAAACGCGTGATAGGCTGCCTTTTCCTGTTTGCGAATTCGTCTGGGAGCACCTTTTAAATTCCGGACGATCTCAGCTGCGAACCTGACCGCAGCCGCGTCGCCTTCGATTGCAAAGGTCGCGCCCTTCAAGTGTGGGAACGATCCCTCTATGAACGTCATCAGCGGGTGCACTGAGGCGACCTTGGCGCCTCGCTTGCGAATCGCAGACAACGCCTCGCTCGAAAGCACTCCGCTCGAGTGAAAAGCGAGTTGCCCTTTCCATGATTTCCCGGTGAACTGGTCCGCCGTCCTGGCGATCTGCGAATCAGGCAGACAAAACCAGACCAGATCGGAATCCAGCCGCGCTGTTTTCTCGCTTGACGCCCTGCCGCGCACTTTTTTCGCAAGGATTTTCGCTCTGGCCAGTGATTTGGCAGTGGGCCGGGCCACGAGCTCCTCAATCCGGTACCCGGCACCGTTCAACTGTACGGCCAGCGCCGAACCCAACCGCCCAGGTCCAACGATCGCAATCGACGGATGCTTCACGCGGGGAGCATAGCAGGAGCGCCCTAAGAGTGCGAACTGCGCAGCTCTCGTATATTGGAGCTATGCCCAAAGCGAAAGCGTCACAAAAGAAAGCCCGCGTCGTTTCATCTCGTGAATCCTACCGCGGGCCTGTCTTCTGGGTCACAACTGACGATGTCCTCGAACCCTCGGGCGTTCGAGTCCGCCGCGATGTGGTCCGGCACTCCGGATCGGTGGTCATCCTGGTGGTAAGAAAGGGGCGCAACGGTCCTGAAGTTCTACTCGAACGACAATACCGCCATGCTGCTGGGCGGTTCCTATACGAACTTCCCGCCGGAAGAATCGATCCCGGCGAGAAGGAACTCCAGGCGGCCAAACGCGAACTCCTCGAAGAAACCGGCTTTCGTGCACGCCGATGGAAGCGCGTCCTGCACTTCTGGGCCAGTCCGGGGTTCGTAGCCGAGGCAATGTCTATCTATCTGGCGACAGAACTTATACAGGGAAATGCTGAGCCCGAGGAAGACGAAGTGATCGAAATCAGGTTCTTTCCGTTAAAAAAAGCCGTCTCCATGGTCATTCAGGGAGGCATCCAAGATGCGAAAACCATAGCCGGCGTCCTCTGGCTGGATGAACAGAGCAGACGTACCTCGCGCAAGCAGTAAGTCTCTCTCCCTGGCTTGACAGCCAAAAATCAGCGGACGCACAATGGCAGGAAATTGAGGCTGGGCGCAGGCAAGTGCACAGCCCAAGGAGACGTACGTGGATCGTTTGAAAGGTACAGTGAAGTGGTTCAACAATGCGAAAGGCTACGGGTTTATCGGCCGCGAAGATGGACCCGATGTGTTTGTCCACTACAGCGCGATTTCGAGTGAGGGCTATAAGAGCCTGCAGGAAGGCGACGCAGTAGAGTTCGAAATCGTACAGGGACAGAAAGGACCGCAAGCCGCCAACGTAAGCAAGAGCGCGTAAAAATCGTTTCCAATCGACGTTCGGGAGAGTCCACCCACTCTCATCGCCACACTTGTAGCTTGCAATCGACAAGACTCCAGCATCCAGCATCCTGCTTTACCACGCTGCCTCGAAAATTGTTTAATCTTTCCCTGTGGACAATAAATCCATCGCCGGCGTTCTCTACGAGACCGCCGACCTGCTCGAGATCGACGCACAGGATTCCTTTCGCATACGTTCGTATCGCAACGCCGCCGAAGCCATCGAAGGCTTGCCTGATCAGATTTCCGACATGATCGGCGAACCTAAGAAAGTGCTGGCAGTTCCGGGCATCGGCAAGGGCATGCTCATCAACCTGCAGCAAATGATGAAAGAAGGCCGGCTGAGCCTACATTCGGAGTTGCTGCAGAAATACCATCCCTCCATGCTGCAGCTACTACGCGTGCAGGGGCTCGGGCCGAAGACGATCGCACTCATCTGGAGCGCCTACAAGGTCTCGGACCTTGAAGGTGTGGAGAACCTCGCTCGCGAAGGCAAGATTCGCACTCTGCCCCGCATGGGCGAGAAGCACGAGAAGAAGCTGCTCAAAGCGATCGAAGACTATCGCAAGATTGCCGGACGTTTCTTGATCGATACTGCTGAAATCCAGGCGGCAAAAATCATTGAGCATTTGAAAACTTACGACGGAGTTGAAAAGATCACGCCCGCGGGTTCGCTTCGGCGTGGACGGGAAACGGTTGGGGACCTCGACATTCTGGTGACGGGGCCGGCTTGCTGCAACGACACGGAACGCCAAAAGCTGATTGACCACATCATCAAACTGCCGGGATTGATGGAAATCATTGCCCGCGGTGAGAACAAGGTCAGCTTCCGCATGCGCGGCGGCATGCAAGTGGACGTTCGTTTTCTCGCCCCGGAGTCTTTTGGCGCCGCTATGCAATATTTCACCGGATCGAAGTCGCACAATGTCACGCTGCGGCAGCGCGCCTTGAAGATGGGCTACACGCTGAGCGAATACAGCCTGGCAAGGCTGGACGATCAAAGCATAGTGGCATCGAAATCTGAAGAAGATATCTACGCGTCGTTAAAGCTCGATTACATTCCGCCGGAACTGCGGGAGAACGCCGGCGAGATCGAATCCGCGGAAAAACACGCGCTGCCCAGATTGATCGAGCAGAGTGATCTGCAAGGCGACGTGCACATGCACACCGTCGAGACCGACGGCCGCAACACGATCGAGGAGATGGCCGAAGCGGCGCGCGAGCGCGGCTACAAATACATGGCCATTACCGACCACTCAAAGAACCTGGCGTTCGCAAATGGATTGGACGATAAGCGTGCAGTTGAGCATATCGCGAGAATTCGTGCTGCTAATAAAACCGTGGGCGGAATCCGCATCTTTGCTGGGATTGAAGTCGATATCCTCGCCGATGGTGCGCTCGACCTTTCCGACTCCGTGCTCGAGCAGATGGACGTGGTCATTGCCAGCGTGCATTCGCACTTCGATCAATCGCCGGAAGAGATGACCGAGCGCCTGTTGAAGGCAATCTCAAATCCGAATGTGTCTTTGATAGGTCATCCTACCGGACGCCTTCTTCTGCGCCGCGATTCTTACGCATTCGATATGGAGAGAATCCTCGAAGCCGCGGCCCGCAATAAAGTCGCGATGGAATTAAACGCTTATCCGGACCGGCTGGATCTGGGTGATCGCAACCTACGCATGGCGAAACAACGGGGCGTGAAGATCGTCATCAATACTGACTCGCACCACACCACGCACATGGAGAAGATTCGTTTTGGCGTGCTGCAGGCGAGGCGCGCCTGGCTGACGCCGAATGACGTGCTTAACACGCTTCCAGTGGATGAGTTTGCAGGTGCGATGAAACACCAGTGGATCTAAGTCGTGGCATTCAGTGAAGACGCGGGCGAGGGCGCCCATTCGACTTCTCCCTTCGGTCGTACGCTCAGGGCAGGCTCCGCGCCACACTCTCCCGCCAACGCGAGTAGAATCTGCATCGTAAGGAGGTTGTTATGGCTGATCCGTTATACACGCCTCCGCCCCAGGCACCTGACGAGCCCTCTACTGGTTTCGACATCGCGGAAGAATACGGGACTGCCCGCAAGTCACTGCCGCCAGCAGGCATCGTGGCGATCTGCGTAGTTGTGGTCGTCGCCCTGTTCGCGATCTATGGCTTTACCCACAAGGCGAAAGCACAGTCAACCGGCAGCATTGATGACGTTGTGGTAGTGCCGGTGCCTGGCCAGGATATGGTGCTTACAGCAATAAACGTCTCGATCGAGAGCCATGACGAGAAGCCCAGGTGGATCAAGTCCATTCAAGTCTCGGCAGATGTGAATGGAAATAAGCTCAGCGACGACGCGATTCCCGCTGTGGATGCGCAGCGCTATTTCATTGCCTTCCCGGACTTGAAGCAGCACGCGCTGGATCTATTGACTCTCGAAACCCGAGTCAACGCGGGAAGTAAGTTGCTTGGCACGGTTGTCGCCAGTTTTCCGGTTAAATCGGATGCGTTCGCTGCGCGGAAGTCGTTGACGGTCACGATCACGCCATATGACGAACTTCCGATCGTGATCACCAAGTAGCTATTCGTGTTTTTGCAGGTACTTCCTTCGCACCATGTGGTTGTGGCTGGCGGGATTGAGTTCGTCGTATTTCAGGAAGCTGATCGATCCATCCACCTCTAAAACGCCTAACGCCACCTCGTGGTAGTTGCAGATTGCATGCTCGCGCATCGAGCGCTCGAGTTCGTCCATACTGACGTGCTCTTTGGCCATGTGCGCAGCGATTACCTGGCCGTCATGAATGAGCAGACTCGGCTGGCCTTGCACAAGCTTGCGAAACCGTCGGTTCCCGCCGGAGAGTTCCGCCACGACGTAGTTCAGGACCAATAACGTAAATGCCGCAGCAATTCCGCCTAGTAAGGAGTTGTCGGGCCCGGTCATGGCGTTCTGCACCGAGTTAGAGAGCAAAAGCAGTAGCGTGAGATCGAAAGGCGTCATCTGCCCGACCTCGCGCTTGCCGCTGAGGCGCACGCCGATGAGCACGACGCCGTAAATGGCGATGGTGCGCAAGACAATTTCGACAATAACGTGAGTGCCGGGGAACATAGGTTTGTCCTAGGTATGTGCTAGAATACACCTAGGATACTGCTATGCCAACCTTATATGTCGAAAACATTCCTAAGGACTTGTACGATGCACTGCGCCATACTGCCCGCCAGCATCGCAAGTCCATCTCGGCGGAAGTGACCGCAATCCTTGAGGAGCACATCGTTACTCCTGCCGAACTCAAGGCGCGAAGGCTTTTCTTGCGTCAACTGCAAAGGCTGCGTGGCGAACGAGGCGTTACCGCACGCCGATTTCCGTCGTCCGAAGAGATGCTGCGTGCGGACCGCTCGCGGTGAAATCTTACGTCATTGACGCCAACGTTGCTGCGAAATGGTTCCTTCCAAGCGCCACCGAACCTTTGGCCGCTGAAGCCTTGGCGCTCCTCAAGCGGCATGCTACCGGCGACCTTCGTTTCCTGGTTCCTGACTTATTCTGGGCTGAGTTAGGAAATGTCTTTTGGAAGGCTGCTCGTTTGGGGAGGTGGTCGAGTTCCGAAGCGCAACGCGCAGCGCAGCTAGCGCTCGAACGGCAGTTTCCTACCATGGCAACCAAGCCGCTTCTCGAGGATGCTCTTGAGATCGCCACAAATTTTGATCGCACCGTTTATGACAGCCTATACATCGCGCTGGCCATCGCCGCAAAAGCCGACTTCGTGACCGCGGATGAGAAACTAGCCAATGCGGTGGCGGCGCAATTCCCCGTAAAGTGGCTCGGGGCCCTTATCTAAAAGCTGAGTCTTCGCAGCCGCAGAGAATTCGCAATCACCGAGACCGAACTCAAACTCATTGCCGCGGCGGCAAAGATCGGACTGAGCAACAGTCCGAAGAACGGGTACAGGAGTCCGGCTGCAATCGGAACCCCAACCGAGTTGTAGATAAACGCGAAGAACAAATTCTGCCGGATGTTCTTCATGGTGGCGCGGCTGAGCTTGCGAGCGCGCACAATCCCCGCGAGGTCGCCTTTCACCAGCGTGATGCCGCCAGCTTCAATCGCGACGTCTGTTCCCGTGCCCATAGCAATGCCGACGTTGGCTTGGGCGAGCGCCGGGGCGTCGTTGATTCCGTCGCCGGCCATGGCGACGATCGCGCCTTGTTGCTGGAGCTTAGAAACCACGTCGGCCTTTTGCGCAGGCAGAACTTCGGCTTCAAAGCGAGTGATCCCGAGTTCCCTCGCGACCGTTGATGCGGTCGTCCGGTTGTCCCCGGTAACCATGATGACGGCGATGCCGTCTTTGCTCAGTTCGCTTAAAGCCGCAGGCGTCGATGCTTTCACTGGATCAGCGATTCCCACTAATCCAGCTAGACGGCCATCTATGCCGACAAACACCACAGTTTGGCCGCGTGAACGCAGTTCGTCCGCATCGTTCGAGAACGAATCGACGGAGATTCGCTGCGCCCGGAATAGGGACCCGTTGCCCGCCAGAATCGACTTGCCGTCGACCATTCCCGAAATTCCCTGTCCAGTGTGAGACTGGAAGCGCTCAACCTTCGACAAATTCAGGCTCCGCTCGCGCGCCGCGCTGACCAGAGCTGAAGCCAACGGGTGCTCACTTCCCTGCTCGAGCGAACCCAGTGAACTGATCACTTCGTTTTCTGGGAAGTCCCCGATGACTTTGATCGAGACCACGCGCGGCTTGCCTTCTGTGAGCGTGCCGGTCTTGTCTATTACCAGCGTGTCAACCTTTTCGAGGGTTTCAAGCGCCTCTGCATTCTTGATCAGCACACCCGCGTGTGCGCCGCGGCCGGTGGCGACCATGATCGCCATCGGCGTCGCCAAGCCGAGCGCGCAGGGACACGCGATAATCAGCACGGCGACCGCGTTGACGATGGCATGAGCTAGCCGAGGCTCGGGGCCCCACACCGCCCACACCGCGAATGTCATAACTGCAACGGCAATTACCGCCGGCACGAACCAGCCCGAAACTCTGTCGGCGAGGCGCTGAATCGGAGCGCGGCTGCGTTGTGCCTTGCCCACCAGTTCGACGATTTGCGCCAGCATAGTCTCGCTGCCGACGCGTTCGGCGCGCATGACGAAAGAGCCTAAGCCGTTCACCGTCGCACCAATGACGCGGCTGCCGTCAGATTTTTCAACCGCAACCGATTCCCCGGTGATCATGCTTTCGTCCACTGAGCTGTGGCCTTCGATGACCACTCCATCTACGGGAACCTTGTCGCCCGGACGCACACGCAGCCGATCTCCGACTCGCACTTGCTCAAGCGGAACGTCTTCTTCTTTTCCTTCCCTCAGCAGCCGGGCAGTTTTTGGCGCAAGGTCGAGCAGGGCGCGAATCGCGGCCCCTGTCTGACTGCGTGCGCGCAGTTCGAGAACCTGCCCGAGCAGCACTAATGCCACGATGGCGGCTGCGGCTTCGAAATAAACTGCCGGGCGGCCGCCCATCTCGTTGAGGGATGCGGGAAAAAGTCCGGGAGCGAGCGTTGCGATGAGGCTGTACAAATACGCGACGCCGGTCCCCATCGCGATCAGGGTGAACATGTTGGTTGAACGGTTGACAACTGAAGACCAGCCACGCTGGAAAAATGGCAGACCTCCCCACAACACGACCGGCGTCGCAAGCAGCAGTTCGATCCACTCCAGCCAGCCGGCCGGAAAGAAGTGGGCCGGCCCCATACCTGCGATCATCGGTGCCATGGCAATGGCAAGCAGTGGAGCGGTCAGAGCGACGCTGAGCCAAAACCTTCGCGTCATATCACGCAGTTCTGAATTCTCTTCGTCGTGGACCGAAACCGTGCGCGGCTCGAGTGCCATGCCACAGATCGGACATGCGCCCGGCCCCGGTCGCACGATCTGGGGATGCATGGGACAGGTGTATTCGGTCTTTGTCCGTGCGACAGGCCGCTCTGGTTCAAGCGACATCCCGCAGGCGGGACAAGGCCCGGGCTTCTGTTCCCGCACTTCGGGGCACATGGGACAGACGTAATCTGCCTCTTGGGCGACCGGCGGCGGCGATACGGGCACCGCTGGTGGCTTCGGAGCTCCCAAAGTTACCAGGCCACTGCCCAACGTTTTCGGTGTCAAATACTGCTCAGGATTTTCTCGGAACTTCTGCGCGCAACCTGGATGACAGAAGAAATAAGTTTCGCCCGCATGCTCAGCTTGCGGTTTCGCCGTCGCAGGATCGACCATCATCCCGCAAACCGGGTCGCGCTTGAGAGTGGATGCTGACGGAGAACTCATTTTGAACAAAGTCAGAAGTAAGAATCCAGAATGCAGAAGTCAGCAACAGGCGCAAAGTCTCAGCCGACTAGGTGCGTGCCGGCTAAATGCTGAGCGCTAACTGCGTTGTTTTACCCCTGCATTCTGATTTCTTACTTCTGCATTCTGAATTCTTACTTCTGACTTCTACAGATTACAGAGGAAGCCTGCGGGATTCTGCCGTGACGCAATGGTGTATCTTAGCTGCGGAGGGTCTTGAGCCAAAATGACTCAAATGGAAATTTCCTATCGCTACGCCGGTCAACCAACCGAAGCGGTACTACGCGCCCTGGACAATGTTCGGGAAGTCTATGGAATTCGGCGGCTTCGATTCAACGAGAAGGACCAGGTCGTGCGCGTAGAATATGACGCTTCCCGGTTTAAAGACCCAGTGGTAGCCAACCTTCTGCGCGGCGCCGGTCTCGACATCCGCGAAAAGCTCGCGCTTGCCTGATTCGTAAAGCCAGGTGAATTCTAAAGGGATGGATTGCCTTGCAGAAAATGCAAGGGGCGCCCAAGAAAACCTCTGGCCGAAGTTATTCTCAAGTGCGCCCCGTTGCGCGCCACTTCGTCTGCCATCCAACATAGCATGCTCTTCGCCAATTGCAAGTGGTTGAAAAATAGAAGTTATCCACAATTGGACGCTGGTAGGAATTGCCGCAGGACGGAAAGAATTACTGACTCGCCCGATCCGAAGATTGGTTGGTATCAATCGAATACGGTCAAATTGATTTGCTCAAGGCTTGACCGTGAGGTTTCAAGTTCCCGTGCGGGCGGATTTGGTTATAATCGAACCGTCCCACTCGATTGCACGCGCCCTTAGCTCAGTTGGATAGAGCGTCTGGCTACGAACCAGAAGGTCGGGAGTTCGAATCTCTCAGGGCGCACCATATTACATCCCGATCCCCTCGCCAACGTTTGGGATTTCGCCTCGCGAACCCGGCTCAAGTTCGAATCTCTCAGGGCGCACCATTTTCCCTCATCTCTGCGGGCCTTTTCCGATAGAATCCGTTCGCGGCCCCGTAGCTCAATTGGATAGAGCATTGGTCTTCGGAACCAAGGGTTGGGGGTTCAAATCCCTCCGGGGTCGCCAGTACCAGCAAACCTGGGTTGCCCCCCACCTTCGTGCCATAGGCTGGCACCACTCGGCTATAGGCACAAGCCTCGAAAATTCATATATTTACGCCCGTGATCAAGGTCACGTCAGCCTCGAAGGTTCACACAGAACGTGCAGAGATTTGCGCATCTTTCATCTCTGGCGATCAAGGTGCGGAAACCAAACTGGCTGTTTTTCAGCAACTTACAATGCCATCAACTTTGGTAACTAAGGTGCATTGTAAGTACCTAATCTGCGTGTAAACGTTGGGGAGGGGCCGAATCGCAGGGCCGTCAAAGCTCCTCACAATTTGACTGTGATTTCCCCCACAGTTGCATAACTCTGGAGGAGCATTATGAGACGAGTACTCTTGTTGGCTGTGCTGGCGCTGGCTTTGCCCATGACCGCCATGGCCAGCAGCATCGATTATGCCGGCTTTGCCACAACCACACCTGCCTCGCTTACAGGTGGAGTTACTAACAATGGCAGCCTGGTTCTGACGTTTCACCAACTATCCGTAAATGGTGGCGCTTCGGGCCCCGGCACGATTACGATTTCCTTGACACTCGGCGCCGCTAGTTCCTGCGGAACGGGTTGTCTGACCGCACCGATCGCATCTGGGACAGTCCAGGTCTGGAATAGTGGCGGCACCCTTCTTTTCACCGGCACTTTTAGCGGCGGCGCGGCCTCTGAGAGCGGCGGAGTCAACCTGACGCTGGCTGGCTTTACCACGGGCGGAAACACCGTCGCAGGAGTTTTGAAATTTGGCCGTACCGGCTGGTTCGGCAGCAGCGACACAATCGTGACTCCCGAACCCGGAACACTCGGCTTGCTTGGCACCGGTCTGATCGGTATGGCAGGCCTTGTCCGGCGCAAGCTGCGTGGATAACCTTTAACCTTCTTACTGATTCGAGCCAACGAGTCACTTGCCTCAAAAGCCCCGCCCCAAAAGCGGGGCTTTTATGTTTGGCGGATGGTTGAGAATCCGATTACCGCGGTAATCCACTCCTGGCGTTGCCGGTTGACCCTGCGGCTGAGTCCTTCTTAAATTCTTTACAGGGGGCTTCTCCATGAAGGACATCCACGAGGTTCTGCGGCGCAAGCAAGCCCAATACGCTCAACTCGGCAAGCAGATCGAAATGTTGCAGCAGGCGGCGGAAAAGCTTCGGGAAGTTGCGCCTCTGCTGGCAGAAAATGAGGACGACGATTCGTCGATTCTGGTCGATGCGGATGAGCCAACGCCGGTCGCGCAGCGGGCAGTTGCTGCCCATGCGCCCGCGCCAAGCCAGCCCTCCGCGGCTAAACCCATTTCACGCGTCGCGCCTCGCTGGCCGTAGGAAGAGTTGTTCGCTTAGCTGCCCCGGTTTGGCTTCCACTTATTCAAAAATGCAAGCAGATCCTCAGGACCCAGGATGCGCGCGTCCTTAAACTCGCCATTTCTCTGGCTGTAAAGAAGCTTTCCCGCCGAGTCAAGCACGGCCACTGCAGGAACTTTGCGGTCCATTGGGACTTGATACTGGTTCAGCAGATCGGCGTTCTTGTTCCCATCACCGATATCAACGTGAACGACTTCAAAATTCGTATTAAGGACAGGAGCTACGTCGGGGCGATGAAACGCTCTCTCCAGCACGTGGCAGTCGTAGCACCAATCTGCGCCAAAGACCACCAGCACGTGCTTATGCGCCTTAGCGGCCCGAGTGAGCGCGGCCTGGACTTCTTGCCGGGCATTCACTCCGTCGGGATAAAGCTTTTCCGCCACCGAAAGCGGCTGCTCCAGTTTGCACTCGTCGGTGCGTTCCGCGGCCAACAGCTTCCATGAGTTGCCCTGCAGCTGCCAGAGTTGCGTCAGCACCACATACAGAGTGCGGCCCGGCGGAGCGGTATGCACCGTGGCTTCGAAATTCACCTGATGAATACCGGGCTGGGGATCAGCCGATTGCGAGATCTTCAGTTCCACTCGCGTAGCCCGCAAACCTGCCCAAAAAGCCGCGTCTGATTCAGCCGATATCTCCGAGGATGCTTTGGTGACAATGCTGATCCTCGCCGCCGGCTGGGTGCTGTAAAGGTCCTTCAGCGCGCCTGCGTCACTGCGGACTACCGCGGCCTTCCACTGCTGAAGTGGGGCGAACGCCGCCCCGGTCTGAGCAGAACCCAGTCCGGAAAAAATCGCTAAAATTCCGCTAAAAACGATGCAATGCCGCATGAGCAGAGGTAGGCCTTTCAGTATAACCAGTTTAGACGTAACGTCCGGCACCCCGTAACCGGGCCGGTAATCCGGTGTTTGCGGTATTGCCGACTAAGCTCCCGGAAGCGCCATAATGACACATACTGCGTGGTTCCCGCCCAGGAAGCGGAAAACGCACAGCTGTCCAGCCATGCCAGTTCGGATTCTTATCGCCGACGATGACGCCTCAATCCGGCGCCTCCTGCGCCGCCTGATCGAGAGCCATGAGGACTGGAAGGTCTGTGGCGAAGCACAGGATGGCAACGAAGCCATCAACAAGACCAGCCAACTCAATCCCGACGTCATTGTGATGGACCTGGCGATGCCGCAAATGAATGGACTGCAAGCGGGGCGGGCAATTTCCCAGAAAGCACCCGAAACTCCTCTGTTGCTCCTGACTGTGCAGCAGGTTTCTAAAGAACTCACCACTGAGGCCCGGCACGCCGGTTTCAAGGGAGCTATCTCGAAAAGCACAGGAAGCGAAGTGGTAAAGGCGATTGAAGTCCTGCTTCAACGGCATACGTTCTTTCAGCCTGTTCGGAGCGACGTCTTCGCCTGGTAGCGTTTTCTAGGTCATGCCACAGACCGGAGCGCCATCCGCAAGCCACCGTCGGGCTTGGGCGGCATCGCGCCCGAAGAAGAAGCGACCCAGGCCCCCATCCGATTTGACAGATCGTTTATCTCGCCGAGCGACTGTCCGCTGAGAAGGCCATAGACAAGCCCGGCCGTGAACGCATCCCCTGAGCCGACTGTGTCTTTAATCGAGACCTTGAACCCAGGATGCCGGTCCGCATTGGCCTGGTCTCGAATCAGGCTTCCTCCCGCGCCATAGGTTACGCAAGCCAGCCGCAGTTCAAACTTGTGAATAAGCTCCTGGCAGAATGCCGCGTCGTCCTCAGCATCATCGCGTATGGAGAGGAGCTTTCTCAAAATCAGCACTTCATCATGATTCAGTTTTACGATGTTGGCGCGTTTAAGAGATCTTTCGATCCTCTCGCGAGAATAGAAATTCTGGCGAAGATTGACATCAAAAACCCGCAGCGCGCCTTCGCGAGTTGCATCGAGAAACTGATAAATCGTGTTGCGAGATCTCGCGGACCGTTGTGCCAGCGATCCGAAGCACACTGCGTCGGCCGAACTCGCGACGGACTGCCATTCAGGCGACCACTCCATGAAGTCCCAGGCGACGCCTTCGACGATTTCGTAACTCGGCTGGCCAGACGAATCAAGACTAACTTTCACGGTCCCGGTCGGATGTTCACTGTCCGTTTGCAGGAAGTCGCGGCCGATCCCCGTCTGGCAAAGGCGCTCGCAGATTTCCTTACCCAGTTGTTCGTTTCCGATGCGGCTCGCGACCGTTGCACGGCTGCCGAGCAGGTGCGAGCAGTAAGCAAAGTTCGCCGGAGCGCCGCCAAGTTGGCGGCCGGAAGGCAGAAGGTCCCATAGGATTTCGCCCAGTCCGACGACGATTGGGATGGAGGTCATTGCTGGAGTATGGCGCTTCGACGATTGTCGGCCTTAATTAAGGACGCGTGCAAATCCGCGGCTAGGATTTCTTTTTCTCCAACTCAGCCCGCGCCGCCAGCAACTGCTTGCGCTTCTCGGGGTCGACCTTGGGGTACGCAAGCTTGAGATCGCTCAGCGTGTCAACGATAGCCGCCGCAACTACCAGCCGCGTGTACCACTTGTTATCTGCGGGAACCACGTACCAGGGCGAATGCTTGGTTGAGGTCGCAGCGATCAATTCTTCGTAGGCATTCATATAGTCGTCCCAGCACGCGCGCTCGCGCACGTCTGCGGCTGAAAACTTCCAATTTTTCTCCGGTGTATCGAGGCGTTCCAGGAACCTGCGCTTCTGCTCGCGCTTTGAGACATTCAAAAAGAACTTTCGCACCACCACACCATTGTTCGAGAGATATTTTTCGAAGTTCTTAATGTCTTCAAACCTTTGCTCCCAAATATCCTTATTGATCAACTCCTCCGGAACGCGTTCGCCTTTCAGGATCTCTGGATGGGCCCGCACCACCAGCACTTCTTCGTAGTAGGAGCGGTTGAAAATTCCAATGTGCCCGCGCTGAGGAAGGCATTTCGTTGTACGCCACAGATAGTCGTGGTCAAGTTCTTCCGGCGATGGGGCTTTGAAGGAAAACACCTGGCACCCTTGCGGATTCACGCCCGACATTACATGTTTGATCGCGCCGTCTTTGCCGGCGGCGTCCATGGCCTGGAAGATGAGCAGCACTGCCCAGTGGTCCTCCGCATAGAGCTTGTCCTGCAGTTCCGACATTTCGGCGATGCCCTTTGCCAGCAGCTCTTGTGCGTGCGGTTTCGAGTGAATGTGCGCAGTGGACGCAGGGTCGAAATCCTTCAGCCGAAACTTCTTGCCATGGTCGATGCGATAAGGCTTGGAGAACTTGCTGGCCCAAGACATGGAGGCTCCCTCTATGAAAAATGCGAGTCTAACAGAGTGCTGCTCCCGAAACGGACGTGATCGAAGCGCGCTAACTAATATCAGTCCGACAGGACGAACCAGCTGAGGCCCAGACGGTAGTCCTGGTACGCCTGGATCAGACCATCGACACCCTGAGGGAAGGCTGCACCTTCCCACATTGGGAAGCAATAGCAGGAGAATCGCGCAAACTCGTTGCCGCCCTACTCAAACTCTCATAGAGTTTCAAAAAGTCGTATCGAGGCATTCCCAGTCCCGGAGCGACGACCCAATGTCACATTCCTATTCGAGTAATCGCATTCATGTTGTGTTCAGCATTAAAAATCGCGAGAAGCGCATCCCTTCCATACTGCAAACGAAACTTTGGCCCTACATGGCCGGTATCGCCCGGAATCACGGCTTCGAGGCGATCAAAGTTGGCGGCATCGAAGATCACGCACATGCCCTGCTGATTCTTCCCCGGTCGATGCCATTGGCAAAGGCAATTCAAAGCTTGCAGGCGTGTTCATCAAAATGGCTGAATGAGACAATCAAAAACTTCGCATGGCAGGAGGGTTACGGCGCGTTCAGTGTTAGCGCATCGCACACGCATGCTGTCATTCGGTACATTGAGAATCAGGCGACACATCATGCAAAAATGAACATTGATCAGGAATTCATGCGGTTGTTGAAAAAGTATGGCGTGGATTATGATCCGGCTCGCGTGCTCGGTTGAATTGGTCGTCCCTCCGGGACTTGGGTCATCGTCTCCGCTACCCAGCCCTGCCGGGCTGGGCTAAGCTGGGTCGTCCCTTCGGGACTGGCCTACGTAACGGCTCACACACGGGCGAAGAAGTCGTCGCTTATACCTCAAGGCGTTTTATGAGAATCCGCTACAGCCGTGTGAACTGCGCTTAGCTCTTTCAACACTTCCCGCAGCTTTGTGGATTCCAGAGCGTTCGTACCATCCGACTTGGCTTCCTTGGGATTGTCGTGAACTTCCATGAACACGCCGTCCACCCCAGCAGCGACTGCTGCTCGGGCAAGTAAGGGAATGAACTCAGGCTGCCCCCCGCTGACCGCATGATCGCCTTCTGACTGGGCTGACGGAAGCTGTACCGAATGCGTTGCGTCGAAAACCACCGGCGCAAATTTCCGCATGATGGGCAGCGAGCGCATGTCCACCACGAGGTTGTTGTAGCCGAAGCTGGCTCCGCGTTCCGTGACGAACACGCGATCGTTCCCTGCCGAGCGACATTTCTCGACTACGTGCTTCATGTCCCAGGGCGAAACGAACTGGCCCTTCTTGATATTTATCGCGCGCTCCGTCATGCCGGCTGCGACGACCAGATCAGTCTGACGGCAGAGAAAGGCCGGGATTTGCAATACGTCAGCGACCTCGGCGACCTTGGGCACGTCCGTCGCCTCGTGAACATCAGTGAGGATTGGCACGTGGACCTCGTCCTTAACCTTCTTCAGAATGCGCAACCCTTCCGCTAGTCCCGGGCCGCGGAAGCTGCGGATCGAAGTACGGTTTGCCTTGTCGTAGGAAGCTTTGAAGATGAACGGGACATTGAGCGAGCGGGTCACACCTTTGATGACTTCCGCCATGAAGAGGGCGTGCTTCTCGCTCTCGATCACGCAGGGACCGGCGATCAGGAACAGATTGCCGGAGCCGACGTTGATGCCGTCAATTTGGAAGGAAATGGACAAGAAAAGATTCTAACCGCAGGGAGCACAGAGATCGCAGAGAAAAGCTTTTGACCGCAAAGAACGCAAAGGACTCGCAAAGAGCGCAAAGATGCAAAGGCGCCCCTTCGCGCGCTTTGCGACAACTTCGCGAACTTTGCGGTTAAAGGCTTTGGCGTTGTGCCGGGGATTCCACTACCGGCTTCCTACCTTCACCGGCCGATGAAACATTTCCAGTTCAGCGGTCGTTTTCTCCGTCTCCCGTTTGCGCGTGCGCTCATACGCAGCGCCGATGAAGGTCCTGAACAACGGATGCGGCTCGAGCGGCTTCGACTTGAATTCGGGATGGAACTGGCATCCGATGAAGTGCGGGTGGTCCGGCAGTTCGACCATTTCGACGTATGTGCCATCGGGAGTTGATCCGGAGATGCGCAGGCCAGCCGCCGTCAGTTGCTCTTCATATTCGCGATTGAACTCGTAGCGATGGCGATGGCGTTCGCTGATCTCGTTCTGCCCATAAATTCGATGCGCCAGCGTTCCAGGCTCAATCTTGCAGGTCCACGCGCCCAGCCGCATGGTGCCGCCCAGTTCTTCCACGCCACGCAGTTCGCGCAGTTTATAAATCACGCGGTGCGGAGTCGCCGGATCAAATTCACTGGAATTCGCTTCCGTTAATCCGCAAACATTCCGCGCAAATTCAATGCATGCCGTCTGCATGCCCAGACAGATTCCGAAATATGGAACCTTCTGCTCGCGCGCGTATCGGATCGCCTGCAGCATGCCCTCGATTCCGCGCTTGCCGAATCCGCCGGGAACCAGAATGCCGTCGTAGTCGCGCAACTGCTCGTCACACGCTTTTTGCCCCGCCTCGAGCCCTTCGGCCTCGATCCAGTTCACGTTCAGTTTCAGATTGTGCGAAAGCGCGCCATGCACCAATGCTTCCTTCAGCGACTTGTACGAGTCTTCGTACTCAACATACTTGCCAACAATTGCGATCTTCACGTCGGCCTTGGGGTTGTAACACCGGTGGACCAACTCTTCCCAGCGCTTTAAATCGCGCTCCTTCGCTTCCAGCCGTAAATATTTCAATATCAGCAGGTCCACGCCTTCGTGAGAGAACACCAGCGGCACTTCGTAGATGGAAGCTACGTCTTTCGCGGTGATGACTGCTTCCTCTTCCACGTTGCAGAACAGCGCGATCTTCGACTTGATGTCTTTTGAAAGAAAACGATCGGTGCGGCAGAGGAGGATGTCGGGCTGAATTCCGATACTGAGCAGTTCTTTCACCGAGTGCTGCGTCGGCTTCGTCTTCAACTCCTGCGCCGCGGCAATAAACGGCACCAGCGTGACGTGGACGAACGTTGTATTGTCGCGACCAAGTTCCTGCCGCATCTGACGGATGGCTTCCATGAACGGCAAAGATTCGATGTCGCCGACGGTACCACCGATCTCTACGATCGCGACGTCGACGTCCTGCCCGACCTTCTTCATCGCGGACTTGATTTCGTTGGTGACGTGCGGAATCACCTGGACGGTCTTGCCGAGGTAATCGCCGCGCCGCTCTTTGGCGATAATCTGCTCGTAAATGCGGCCGGTGGTCCAGTTATTGTCGCGAGAAAGTTTGGAGTGAGTGAAGCGCTCGTAGTGGCCAAGATCGAGGTCGGTCTCGGCGCCGTCGTCGGTGACGAAAACCTCGCCGTGCTGAAACGGCGACATGGTTCCGGGGTCAACGTTCAGGTAGGGATCAAACTTCATCAGGTTGACGCTGATGCCGCGGCTTTCCAGCAGGCACCCGATCGAAGCCGCTGCCAGTCCCTTGCCCAGTGAAGACACTACACCGCCGGTTACAAAGATGTACTTTGCCGACATCGTTTCCTCGTCTCAATTGTGTTTGGAAGTTTGTGCAGGCTGGGGTGCACGATCAATTATGCCAGAAGGTGAGGCGTCAGAAAACTGGAATTTTTACGGATGCTTGACAGCACACCGGGAGGGGAGCAGTAAATTACCAGGCAGCCATGATTCGCATCTGCAAACATGCCGATGTTACCGAGATCTGGGCCATCATCAACGACGGCGCTTCGACTTACAAGGGGACGATCCCGACGGACCGTTGGCATGAGCCCTACATGTCGCAGCAGGAATTGCAGCGGGAAATCGAAGATGGTGTGGTGTTCTGGGCCTTCGAGGACGATGGGCAAATCCTCGGAGTAATGGGAATTCAAGAGCTTCAGGACGTGACCCTGATCCGCCACGCTTACGTTCGCACAAGCGCACAGCGGGGCGGCATTGAAGGGAAGCTGCTTTCCTACCTTCGGAATCTGGCGAGGAACCCATTGCTGATCGGCACCTGGGCCGACGCGAAATGGGCGATCGGCTTTTATGAAAAATACGGGTTCACTCTAGTTTCACGCGAGGAGAAGGAACGCCTCCTTCGAAAGTACTGGAGCATTCCGGAGCGGCAGATCGAAACCTCGGTTGTGCTCGCCAGCCCGGAATGGCAGAAAGCGAATAATCAGGCATCCGGCGGGGCGGTCAGCGGTTCATAATTACTGTATGTCAAGCGGCAGTTTGGCCCGATTCGGCAGCTTACTGATTACCATACTCGTTGTCGCCGCACCACTTTCTCTCGGACAAAACCAAACCAAACGCCTGGTCCTCAAAGACGGCTCCTACCAGATCGCGACCAAGTGGGAGCTCAAAGGCGACCGCGTCCGGTTCTATAGCGCCGAGCGTTCCGACTGGGAGGAAATACCCGAATCGCTGGTTGACTGGGACGCGACCAATCAATACGAACGTGATCGCGCCGCCGGCAAAGACACGCCTGAAGCAATCGCGCTCGACAAAGAGATGGAGGAAGCGCGACAGGAAGAGGAGTCGAAGTCCCCGCATGTGGCGCCGGGGTTGCGACTGCCTCCGGAAGGCGGCGTGTACGCGTTCGACACCTATCTTTCCTCGGCCGAGCTCTTGCCTCTCGACCAGACCAGCGGCAAAGTCAACAAGCATACGACGCATAACATTCTGCGCGGGGTCATCAATCCCGTCGGTGGATCCAAACACACCATCGAGATCCCCGGGCCAAGTTCGAAGGTGCAGGTGCATGCCGCCCTGCCAAGCATCTACCTCAACGTTGACTCAAGTGCGGAAAACGCGGAAGACGAGAAGACCAAGGGCCTCGAACTTCCCTGGGACCGCTTCCGCATCGTGCGCGCGCAGGTCAAAGGCGACAAGCGAATCGTGGGCACATTGAAAACCGCGGTATACGGGAAAAGCAGTCAAGAGCAGGAGATGATTTCCGCGAGTGCAGAACAACTCGGCGAAGGCTGGTTGAAGCTGACGCCTAAAGCGCCGCTCGAAGCGGGCGAATACGCGATTGTTGAGATGCTCGGCAAGCAAGGCATGAACAGCTACGTGTGGGATTTCGGCGTGCACGCCAATGCGCCTGCCAACTTGGCTGTGATCAAGCCCGACCAATCAGAGATGAAGAAGGCAGCTGAGCCGCAGCCTGGGTTGGAAAAGCGCGAATAGTTTTGTGGCACGGCCGGCTCGTCCGTGCTCTGCGACGCGCACAGGCGGGCCGCCTGTGCTACATGGCCGTTCGTTGACCCTGTCCAGCGCGGCATTTAGACTGTGGGAGCCGTGAAAATTTATCGTCCTGCCAAATCTATCCTTTCCGATATTCAGCGCACGCTTGCCGCGAAGCCGTCCATTCATCATTCTCCTCTGGGAACAGTTGCCGGGCTTTTGTGCGAGGGCCGGCACTACAGTTGGGTTGGAATTTATTTGACTCTGGACCGGAAATCTGCGCCCGCGCTGCTTCAGGATGCAAGCGATCTGCGTCAGAACCAGATTGCGCACCCGACCACGCGCAAGAAGATCATCGTGTCCATGAAGATCGCGGGACGCGAAGTCGGGACTCTCAACGTGGAGAGCTCACTCGAAGACTCGTTTGGCTCGGAAGACCGGGTGCTGATCGAGCGAGTCGCAGGACTGCTGGCGAGATTCTTGACCAGCACTGGCAAATATCTGGTTCGGAAAGCGGCGAAACCAGTCGAGTCCGCGATGCCCAAAGCTGCGGCGGCTTAACAGCTACGTTGTAGAGGCGTTCCCTGCTACGTCTCTACAGGGCAAATTGCCCTATACTGCCCCGAGTGTCCGCTGCACCCTCATCCCGCCTTGCCTACATCGACTGGCTTCGTGGCTTAGCTTGCCTGTTGATGTTCCAAACGCATTGTTATGACGCCTGGCTCGGCGGCGAGGCGCGTAACTCTACCTTCTTCATGTATTCCCAGTTAGGCGGAACCTTCCCTGCGCCTCTGTTTCTCTTTCTCGCGGGAGTTTCTTTCGCGCTGGTCACCGACAAACTGCTGCAGAAAGGCCTTTCTCCGAACCAGATTGCAAAAACCACGATTCGCCGCGGCGCGGAAATTTTTGGCCTAGGCCTCCTGTTTCGCGTCCAGGAGTTTGCCATCTCTCTGGGCTGGGCACCGTGGAGTGATCTCGGCCGCGTGGACATACTGAACTGCATCGGCGTTTCGATGATGCTGATGGGACTGATGTGCTGGGCGGTGCTTTGGAACAGAAGTGAAACACGCAGGCCCGGACTCCCCGGTCCGGATGGGCGAATTACGCTCGCGGACTGCCGTGCAGAGCGCGGCTGGGCGGGTGAGGGCACCCGCCCCTACGCAAGCTTGCTGGTCTGCGCGGCTGTCGTTACCGCAGCCATCGCCCTTCTTGCTCCCCTTCTCTGGACCACATGGCGTCCGCAATTTCTGCCTTGGCAGCTCGAAACCTACGTCAATGGCGTGCACAACCTCGGCGCTCCACAATCGTGGCTATTCCCGATTTTTCCCTGGAGCGCCTTTGCCTTCGCGGGGCTGGCGTTCGGCTTCATCCTGGCAACGGACCGTGTCAAGAAAATGGGAGCACAGACTTTTGTGCTCGCGGCTATTTCCGGCGCAGCCTTCATTTATGTTTCAAAATACTTCGACTCACGGCAGTTGCAGCTCTACCCCATCTACGACTACTGGCACACCAGCCCCAACTTCTTCCTGATCCGAGTTGGCATGCTACTGCTCCTGCTGTGCGTGGCTTATGTGTGGTGCCGATGGGGCCTCGGCCAGCGCGGATTCAGCCCCCTGATTCGGCTTGGGAATACTTCCCTGCTGGTCTATTGGGTGCACATTGAATTTGTGTATGGACGATTCAGTATCTTGCCGCGGCGCAGCGAGACGATCTGGGGCGCAACCGTGGGCCTGGTGATTATCTTCGTTTCAATGCTGGCGCTGTCGCTTGTACGGACATCGTTAAAGACGAGGCTGAGAAACCTAAGCTTCTGGAGTTCTCGCGCGAGGGCAACCTGATCAAGGCCTCTGCCCAGCGGTGATTAGAAGTTTCAGCGTTTTCTCTGCGAACTCCGCGGATTTCCTCTGCGTCCCCTGCGGTCAAAAGCTTTTAACCGCAGAGATCGCCGAGAAAATCTCCCGCATACGAATAGGTGGTTCTCTCACTAGTGCGCTGGCGCCGGTGCCGGTTGCGTCTGAGTATTGCCGAAATCGACCTTGGGCACCGCCCTCGACCCCTCAGATGCTTCGAAGTATGCGTTGTTCGGCTTGAATCCAGCACTCGCCGCGAACAGACTCGCGGGAAACTGCTGCACATAAGTGTTGTAGTCGCGCAGGGTGTCGTTGTAGCGTTTGCGCTCGACAGCGATGCGGTTTTCCGTGCCTGCAAGTTCGTCCTGCAAACGGAGAAAGTTCTCGCTGGACCTCAATTGCGGATAGTTCTCCGCCAAGGCGAGCAGCCTGCCCAATGCGCCGTCCAGGCGCTGATTGGCTGCGATCTTGTCGGCTGGCGCACTTGCATTGAGCAACTGCGAGCGGGCTTGGGCGATCTCGCCGAACACCGTCTGTTCCTGCTTGGTGATTCCCTTCACCGTGTTGACCAGGTTGGGAATCAGATCGGCGCGCCGTTGCAGCACGATGTCCACCTGCGACCACGCTGACTTCACGGTCTCATTTTTTTGGACTAGCGTGTTTTTTACGCTGATGTACTTTCCCGCAATCAGCAAAATCAGAACTGCGATGGTTATTAACGCGATAACAAATTTGCTCATAAGTTTTCCTTTGCGCTGGCGTCAACCGCCTAAAGCAGAACTCTGCATTGTATCTACTGCCGCCGCAACTTTCTCGATCCCGCTCAAATAACCGGCAGCGATATCGGCGGCACGAAGCTGCTTGCGGTCGAGCCGCTTCGCCCGCACCTCGATTAACTGTACGAATGGAGACGCATCGAAGTTCAGGCGCGTGGCCAACTCCTTGACCGCATCCAGCGAGTGTTGGCGCTCAGCTTTCCCCATTTCCACCAGAACATGCCGGAACAAAGTCGTAAACGACGAGAGCGACTGCAGCATAACTTCCCACAACTGTGCATCTTTGGCGCCCGCCAGCATCACGTGCTGCCGTAACAAAAACAGCTTCTCACGAAGTTCGTACTCGAGCTGCGAGCGATGCAGATGCATCGGAACTTCCAGAGTTTTCAGAACGTCTTCGCCCCAAAGGACGCGATAGCGCTGCTTCATGTCGAGAAATTCAATCGAAAATACGTCAGCCGTGGTCTTGAGTTCCTCCGGAGTCAGCACAAGGGGAGGGCGGTGTTTCTTGCCTCGCCACCAATCGACGACCGGGGAAATACTGTTGAGCGCGGCGAAACTTGTGTTGCGAACCACGCAAAGTAAATTCAGATCCGAATACTCCGGATGGAACTCGCCCTGGGCCGCGGAGCCATACAGAATCACGCTGACAAGATCCTTATCTGTCGCGGTTTTCATTCTCTCTACAAATTCAGAGATCAGTTTTTCTTCCGCCATGCTCCTCCTTACTGTGTAGCACAGCCGGCTCGGCTGTGCTGGACTGAGCTTAGCCCGAGAGCCGTTGTGCACAGGCGAGCCGCCTGTGCGACATGACTCACCAGCTGCCTCCCGCACCACCGCCGCCGGTTGATCCCCCGCCAAAACCTCCAAATCCACCGCCTCCCCCACCGCCGAAGCCGCCTCCACCCCATCCGCCGCTTCGGTATCCGCCGCCGCCCCATCCAGGACCGCCACCGAGCAACAGCCACCAAAACAGAACTTTTCGCAGCGGAGTGGCCAGGATGAAGATCGCCAAAAGTATCAAAGTAACAACTGCCCGAGCTGATAGCCCGTGCCGCGCGTCTGGTTCCGGCGGAGCTCTGACTCCGGTCAACTGAATTCCCGCATCCTGGGCAATCACTGCAGCCACGCGGTTCGTTACGAGTGAGATAGCACCGTCGTAATTGTTTTGTCTGAGCAGCGGAACCGCATCGCGTCCGAAGCCGCCAACTTTTCCATCCGGGAGGATGGGCTCAAGTCCGTATCCGACGGTCGTCCAGTATTTGCGATCCTGGACCGCGTATAAGATCAGAACGCCACGATTTGTGGATTTACTCCCAACACCCCACGCCTGATACAGTTCCACGGCGTAATCGACAACGTCCTTTCCGTCGAGCGTATTGACCGTAACAACCGACACCTGCGCCTTCGCTTTCATATCCAGCTGCTGGCAGATATTGTTGAGCTCGCCCGTAGTCTGCGCACTCAGCACGTGCGCGAAGTCATTGACGTAATTCGAGGGATGGAGCTGCGAAACCGGCTCGGCGAGTGAAGCAACGCAAAACAGCGCAACAACTGCCAGAATTGCTCTTGGATGGCGCACTAACGGTGATTGTATAGGAGCGCTGACGACCGCTCGGTTTCGCTGAATCTAGGGTTTCTTCTTCTGCTTCTGGTCCTGTGCTTTTTCTGCCGCGATGAGGGCTTTCCTAAACTCCTCCACTGCGCGGACTGGTGGCGAGCGCAGCGAGTCCTTCCCCACATATCGCCAGACCGGTGAGCTGTCCAATGGATACTCGACGCGCCCGCGATACACAGCCAGCATGTCATCGGAAGGCCCAACTTCTGTTTGTACGCGGGGCCGCGTGTCTTGAGACTGACCTGCGGTCTGGCTCAGATCTGGCGGATGTCCGCGTTGGCCTCCAATCCGGATATCTCCTCCCTGACCAGGCTGCAGAATAACCGGGCGGTCGTCGATTCGGCCGCCGGTGACCGTCGGATCCACCGAGCGTCCAGTTCCCTTGCGGACGGCGATGATCAGGTCGGCGGTCTGCGCGGTCAAGGCAAGTTTGAAGCGCCCCCACTTCATGATTGCCCGTTCCACGTCTTCTCGGGTAGTGCTATTCGCGCCGGGGTCGGCAAGGGGCTCGCCCGCTTGTGGCTCAATGGCCACCAGCACGGTTTCTGCGGCCACTACATCGGCCGGCAAAATGATTCTGTCTTTGGAAAAAGCAGAAGAACTCGGCAGGAATGCAAACGCGAGAGCAACTAGGATCCGAGGCATCAGACACCTCACCGACTAACCGGCTGAACCAATCATATCCCCGGTGTACAGTTTGCTAAAGAAGTCAATGACGGCACGTTCTGCGAAGTTTCCGTCGTACCCGTTCCGCTCGCCGACATAGGAGCAGTGGCCGCCGTCATCCGTTTCCACGAAAGTTATGTTGGGATTAGCAGCAATCTTCTTTCGCGTTTCCGGCAAAATGCGGATGAAGGGGTCGTTTGCGGCATTGAGAATGTATGTTGGAACCGTGATTTTATCGAGCACATTCGCGGCTGCCGCGCGCGCATAATAATCGGCGGCCCCTTCGAAGCCGCAATAGAACGCGGTCACTTTGTCATCGAAGTCGCGCAAGCTCTTCAAGCCGCGCAGACGCGATAAGTCATACTTGCCGGGAAAGCACGCCGCTTTGGCCTGCATGCGCGCCTTCAACTTCCAAAGAAAATACTGCTCGTAGAGGCGATTTGCAGGAAGATGCAGCGCGTCGGCCGAAGCCGCCAAGTCCATTGCGGGACAGACAGCAGCTACTCCGAAGAACTCTTTCGGCCCGTTATCTGCCCATTCACCGGCGAGTTTCAAAACTATGTTTCCGCCCATGGAAAAACCGCATAGGGCGAATCGAGTAATGCTGTCGCGTTCAGCCAGATCTCGAGCAACTGCCGCAACATCCGCCGACCTTCCCGAGTGATAGAGCGTTGGCGCCAGCCGGTCGGTGCCGCCGCATGTCCGCTGGTTCATCAGAACCACGTTCATTCCGGACGCGAGCCCTTTCTCTGCAATCCCCATCATGTACTTCGACTCAGTCGATCCTTCGAGGCCGTGCACGGCAATAGCCGTAAGAGCTGCTCGGCGGTCCGGTTGCCAATAACAGTGGCAGAGAACGGGAACACCCGGTTCTACCTCGATCAGCCGCTTTTCGGACTCGCCCAGAGAAAATTTCCTGGGCAGCAGAAAGCTGGCAATCGTCTGCACATGGCCACCCGAAAGGAAACGCCGAGGGCGAAACGCAGTTTCACGGGAGTGCCTGGAGGGTGCGCTCACTACTGAAATTGTAATTGCAAGCGTTTACGTACAGCATTTCCTCTGGATTTCTCAGAGCAACCTCGCGCTGCCAATTCTCAATCTGAAATCCAAATCCAAGTAAGCAAGGAGGAGGCCGAATGAATTCCCGAAAACTGAGTAGCCTGGTTGCAGGCCTGGCGATCTGCGGAACCATGGTGTTGTCAGCCTCGCCAAAAGCGTACGCCAACGACGACAGCCGTACGCGTTGCCGCGGCCGAGTGGAAAAAGCGGAACAGCATTATCGCCAGGAGGTCCGCGAGCACGGTAGACGTAGCGGCAAGGCCGAAGAAGCCAAGGCGAAATTGAACCAGGAGTGGGAAAAGTGCTATGCCGACGATCGCGCCTGGTACGATCCGCACCGGAGCGAATGGCGGCACGACCGGGATCGGGACCGCAACTATGACTGGGACCACGGTCGCGACGACCATTGATTTGAAATGTTCACGGGGCAGACGAACCTGTCTGCTCCGTCATTTCTTTATTTCATCGCTGCCATGTTTCGTCTTCTTAACTCTCATACGGCACGAAGCGATGCGTTTGAATGTAGAATTCTTGAGCGCTGCCTGATCCTTTCGAGAAACGAGAGTTTATGAAACGACGCTTGGCGAGTTTTGCGCTTTTTCTATTCGCGCCGTTGGCATTCGCAGCCGATCCCGGCTTGCATGTGATCAAAACTTACAAGGTTGGAGGCGAAGGCGGTTGGGACTACCTGAAAGCCGACCCTGATTCACGGCGGCTGTTCATCTCGCGCGCTGCGCATGTCATAGTTCTGGATATGGACTCAGGCAAAGTGGTCGGCGATATTCCCGACACTCCCGGCGTCCATGGAATTGCACTCGCGAACGATCTCGGCCGTGGATTCACCAGCAACGGGCGCGAAGGCTCAGTTACGATTTTTGACCTGAAGACGCTTGCGCCAATCACGAAAGTCCAAGCTGTGGGTGAAAATCCAGACGCGATTCTCTTCGACCCTGCCACAAAGCGGGTTTTCACTTTCAACGGACGCAGTCATGACTCCACCGCAATTGATGCGACTTCCGGAAACATAATCGGTAAGGTTGCTCTCGACGGAAAGCCTGAGTTCGCGGTAAGCACAGGCGCTGGCGAGATCTTCGTGAACATCGAAGACAAAAGCGAACTGGTCAGGATCGATCCGAAAACACTGAAGGTCTTGAACACCTGGCCGCTCGCGCCCTGCAAAGAACCGAGCGGGCTGGCGATAGATCTGAAGAACAGGCGTCTATTCGCTGGGTGTGACAACAAAATGATGGCGGTTGTAAATGCCGACACCGGCAAAGTCATCACCACGCTGCCGATTGGCGAGGGCGTGGACGCGAATGGGTTCGATCCTGACAGCGATCTCGCCTTTGCGTCGTGCGGACAGGATGCGGTGCTCACGGTCGCGAAAGAAGAATCGCCGGATACGTTCGAAGTGGTCCAAAGCGTGGCAACCGAGCGCGGCGCGCGCACTATGACGATTGATCCCAAAACCCACCAGATATTCCTGGTGACCGCAAAATTCGGCCCTGCGCCGGCCCCAACCGCGGATCAACCGCATCCCCGGCCGGCCATTCTGCCGGACAGTTTCGAGGTGCTGGTAGTTGGAAAATAAACACGGATGAGAATTCTCGGTCTCACGCTTGCGCTTGCCTGTTCTGCCGCGGTTCTCTGCCCGCAGACTCATGCCTATTCCGTGCTCACTCACGAGCAGATCGTCGATCTCGCCTGGGAAGACCAGATTCAACCCATGCTGCGGGAGAAATTCCACAATGCGACAGCAGACGACCTCAGGCATGCTCACGCATTTGCCTACGGCGGCAGCCTTGTCCAGGACATGGGCTACTATCCGTTCGGAAAAAAATATTTCAGCGATCTGCTGCATTACGTCCGAACCGGCGATTTTGTTGAAGCGATGCTCGATGACGCCCAAGACATCAACGAATATGCATTCGCGCTCGGCGCCCTGGCCCACTACTCGTCGGATAATGTCGGCCATCCCATGGTGAATAAAGTTGTCGCCATCGAGTTTCCAAAGCTTCGGACCAAATATGGAGACGAAGTTACCTATGCCGACGATCCCAAAGCCCACATCCGGACAGAATTCGGATTCGATATGGCGCAGGTGGCAAAGAACCGTTATACATCCGACCGGTACCACGACTTCATAGGCTTTGAGGTCGCGACTCCGCTGCTCGAACGAGCATTCCAGAAGACTTATGGCTTGAGTCTCGATGAGGCATTGGGCGGGGACGAGGAGCTTGCCATCAACAGTTTTCGGCGGGCGATAAGCGTGTTTGTTCCTGAGATGACGCGCGTCGCGCTGCTCAACCGCAAAGAGGAACTGGTAAAGGAAACTCCGAACTTTGATAAGCGGAAATTCCTTTATCGCGTCTCACGGGCGAACTTCGAGAAGGAATGGGGGAAGGGATATCGCAGACCTGGGTTTCGGGAGCGCCTGCTGGCGTTTCTACTTCGGATTATTCCCAAGGTTGGTCCGGCGAGCGCGCTCGCGTTCAAAGTCCCCGGCACGCAGGCTGAGGACATGTACATAAAAAGCGTTAACCAGACGGTGGACAATTACCACTCGCTACTTCGTCAAGCGCGGCGCGGACATGTGGAATTGAGCGAAACCGACTGCGATACCGGCCGGCCGACTAAACCTGGAGAGTATTCGCTTGCCGATAAGACGTACGCGCATCTGCTGAACGATCTTTCGACCAAGCAGTACTTGCAGCCATCTTCAGAATTGCGAGCCAATGTGCTGGCTTTTTATTCGGATATGAATGCGCCGTTCTTCACCAAGAAGAATGCAAAGGCATGGCGCGCGACTGAAGTTGATCTGAAGCGCTTCACGAACCAGCCCTCGCCGGCCAGTTCAAACCTGCCGCAATAGTGATAGCTCCGCCGCGGTCAAACCTAGTTCATTGGTGGTTGCAGCTGCCCGAACACCTGCGTGATGGCGGAGCGGCGTCGCAATTCCACTAACAGGGCCTGCGCAGCGTTCTGGTAGGTCTTGCTGGGATCGGAAGGATCCGCCCAGACTGCGTCATAAACAATCTGCGCGGCCTCGTGCTGGTCCATGTGCAAGGCCGCTTCGAGCACATCCACGCGCTCTTGAAGCTGATCGTAGCATTCCTGGCAGATGCTCGCCGCCTGCGGCGAGTTGAGATGGTTTTCATGACGGTTGCAATGCATCGCCGGGGTTGCCGATTCCGGCGGAAGCGGCGCGGCCACAACTTGAGCATTGAAATCGCGCAAGAAACGCTCGCGCTCCTGCTCGATCTGGTCGGGATCAGGAAGCTGCTCTGCCGGCGAGACCGCCGCGAAAGATGCCACGGGCATAACCCGCTGCTGGCTTTTGCACACCGGGCAGACTTGCAGGTCAGCCGTGTAGTAGGTCTTGCATTTGGCGCAAGGAAGACCATATCCGACATGATGCGCCACGTTTCCTGGATGCCGCTCCGGAGCCCGTGCTGCCGCAGTTCCCGACGTTGCATTTGTCATAGCCATATCCTCTAGATCGTCGCGCCGGACTGAATCCAGTCACGTAATCTCGAGAGCCCGCTAACCAAGTCCATGAACGGAAGTCAGCGTTGGCTCGATTGCATAAGTTTCATCAGCTCTTCCTGACGAGCGCGATAAAGTTTCTTGTCTGGATCGAGCCTGCTGGCTACCTCCATCTCAGCCAATGCCTCGCGATCGCGGCCGAGATTCATCAGACAGGCTGCCAGCGCGTAATGATGTTCCGCGGAAGGCTCGATGCGCACCGCTTCTTCGTACTCTTTCAGCGCCGCAGGCAGCTGCCGCAACTCCAACAATCCGGTTCCGAGATAGTAATGAGAGGACGCCGAATCGGGATCGAGCTCAATTGCGATCCGCAACTCGCGGACCGATTCCGCCTGCCGGTCGGCCAGCAACAAAAGTTGCCCCAAGGCGCGATGTTGCGCGGCATTGCTGGGATTCTGTTCCACGGCAAGTTTGAGTTCGGCAACTGCCGGGTTGAATTCGTTCTTCGCCATGTAGGCGCGCGCCAAGGAATCGTGGCCGCGACGCCAGTTCGGGCTCATGCGAAATAGTTCGCGATACTCGGCGATTGAAGCGTCGTATTCGCCTTTTCCGTAATAGACATTCGCCAGCGCCTCACGAACGGTCGGCTCTGAGGGAGCCATTTTTTTCGCGAGGCTCAGTTCTACCAGCGATTCGTCGAATCGCTTTTGCGCTCCCAGCACCTCGCCCATGCTGCTGTGGGTTTGCCACATCAGCGGCTTCAGGCGAAGTGACTTTCCAAAAAGATCAATGGCTTTCGCTGGATCTCCCTGGTCTCGGGCCACCAAGCCCATTTCGTAATAGACCTCTGCATTATTGGGATCGCGGGCCAGCGATTCCTCAAACGCGTTCATCGCTGCTTCGTACTGCTCGCTGGCGTAATGCCCGAGTCCGAGCATCCGATACGCATCGGCGTCCTCGAAGTCCATGCTCAAGGCGGTGCGCGCCTCGCCGATCGCGTTCTCGCCGTCGTCTCCTTGATAGAAGACGAGCGCCAGGCGATCGTGAACCGGGGGGAACCATGCTTCAGACTGTTTGGAGGCACTGTATTCGTCGAAAGCTGCGTTCCAATCGCCCTGCTGCTGCTTGATGTAACCCAGGGCGAAATGCAGCGACCCACTGTTTGGACTATCGAGAATCAGGCGCGCCAGAGTGTCTTCGGCATCTTCATATTGCTTGCGATGCGAAAGTTCGGCGGCTTTGACCAAGGCGGCAGAACAGGATGAGTGCTGCGCAGATGGATTTGCTGCCTTTTGAATTGCTGAGAGGAGCTGTGAAGAGCTACCGGCTTTTCGTAGTATCACTTCCGTCGTCGAATTGAGAACGAGGGAGCTTCCGCGGCTATGAAGGATTTTTATGATGCCGGCATTGCTCGCGCCGCCGGTCAGCCATGCCATCAGGTGATCGCAATCGACGGGCGATTCGGAGGCAAAGGCAGGCACTGCAACGAACGCTAAGATCAGGGAACTTATGACGAATTTACTGCGCAACTCTGAACTCCGTGATGTTGCTGGGTTTGCTCTACTTGCTTGCTTCACAGCAACATAGAGGCGCCGGGTAATCTTCGGTAGGTCACGTAGGTAATAAGCCAAGGATGGAATAGGTACAGGGCGGGCCAGTTCTATCTGTAGACCGCTGACGATCGGCCTCTCGCAGTTGACGTGGATAGGTGACTTCAGTAAGGTTTAACTAGCCGGATCCGGAGATTCCTATGGAATTACTGTCCCCAATGCACTTGCTGATCATCTTCCTCGTAGCGCTTTTGCTATTCGGCCCTAAGAAGCTTCCTGAGCTTGGCAAAGGCATTGGTGAAGGCTTCCGCGCGCTCAAAGAGGGGATGAAGGACAAGTCCTCCGCCGACGAGCAAGCCAAAGTGTCTTCGACTCAGGCACCCAGCAACCCCGAAACCAAGAGCTAACCCTAGCCACATTTTCCGTTCGGGTTTCGTTTCCCGTTGCCTTTGATTCTCATCTAACAGGCGTTGACATCATTTCCAACCTGGGGAGCTTCATGCCTGAGCAAAACAATCCGTTCCGCCAAACCGACAAGAAGCCGAAAAACGAACCGCGCGACAAAACCGAGGA
>Ga0310810_10000409_pt1 | contig 44218 bp, 37 predicted proteins | sample NCmetagenome_FD_207641 | JGI IMG/M metagenome (GOLD analysis project Ga0310810, IMG submission 207641) | Soil microbial communities from experimental microcosm in Duke University, North Carolina, United States - NC | ecosystem: Engineered > Artificial ecosystem > Soil microcosm > Unclassified ...
GGGAACCGCACTATACCCAAGGGCGATAGACACTGAAAAAGGCCGCGGGGCCTTTACCCCGGACCCGCGGCCAATCCGGACTGTCAGGTTCTCTTCACTAGACCACCGATAAGAGATATCAAGAAGAGCACCAGGAACAGGTAGAACAGGATTTTTGCTACACCGGCGGCGGCCAGCGCGATTCCCGTGAAACCAAAAATCGCCGCCAGCAGCGCAACGACAAAGAATATCAACGCCCAATTAAGCATAACGTCTCCTTTTCACCTTCGTTCATGCGGCGATCTGCTTTGCCGCAACTTCCATGCTCAGTTTTCGGCTCCGTGCTTCCAGGGCTTTGCGCGCGGACCTGCGGGCCCTAAGAAAGCGAATTCGAACGGCCGTCTCCGTGAGTCCTTGTTCGCGAGCCATTTCTCTCGCGGTCACTCCCTTCATCTGTGCTTCCAGCAGGACTCGATCCGGCGGCCGGCATACCCGTAGGATTCGCGCCACATCGATCGCGGCCAGATCGAGGCAAGTATTGCCGTGAGCGGACTGCTGAAGCTGCTGGTGCAAGCGCTCGGCTCGGATCACGCGCCTGTACTGATTGAGTGCGATCGAATTGATCCAGGTCACGATCATCTGCGGATCACGGAGCTGCGATAGTCTCTCCCAGCCCCGGAGCCACGCCGATTGTGCGATATCCGGCGCCAATCCTGGCGCAGCGCCGCGGGAAAGCAGGAACCGAAGGGTTCGTTCCCGGCCGGTCTGGTAGATGTCTCCGTATTCTTCGCGTGTCATCACTACTCCTGAAGTGTCGTCGACACGGGATGACTAATGCACGCGGGTAGCCACAATCAGTGGCGCAGAATCATGGTTTTACAGCTAGGCGCGGTCCGCAGGTTTTTCATGATGTCTGCAGGAACTGCATGCGAAGATATGCACAAGCTGCTGATTCCTGAGTAAGCGGAACAGAAACCCCGAAACAAATAGGACGCTAGGGGCTCCCCTAGTCAGGCCGCGTGGACCTCGAGCCTCAGAAAATGTGCCGGGACCGAGTTATGTTAGCTTGCCGATATCATGCGGATCTGCGCGTCTATGCGGTCGCGGCGCAATCCCTCGTGCAAGCGGTCGGAGCAAACTTCTCAGAGGCATTGAGGCGCGCCCAGCGAGCCCGGCTGGCCTTCGAAAGGGCGCGGGACGAGTTGAACAAGCATCTGAGAGAGCACGCATGCCGAGAGGACCCCAGAATCGGAGCTCGATCCTGAGGTCCCCAGGGATGAGGGTATTTTCTGACGGCTGACCTTACCAACGAATGCCGAACGTCACGGGTAGCATATCGGCGTGTCTGTCTCCAAAGATGATCCGGTGATAGCGTGCTTCCGCGTAGAATTTCAGGTTCCACTTTGTGCCGAATGCGAGGCCCAGGCCGCCATTGACGCCGGGTTTGTTCACGCTGTAAGAGGAGAGAACATCTTGTGTCGGCACCAAAGTTTGAAAGAATCCAAAGAACGGGTCGAAGCCAGTAACCGCAGCAACATCCGGAGCCGTGAACTGTTGGCGCCAGTGATAGAAACCGCCGCCCCCGATAAAGTAAAGGTCTACGGGACCGCGAGGGTTCGTGTGCACAATGGGATTGAGCGTGAGAGACCAGATGTTCACGTTTCCGCCCGGAAATCCAAGCTTGTTAAGCGTCGCGCGGTTGATGTCGGATCGGTTGTCGCTGAACTGTACCAGCGCGCCGACATAGGAAGTGAAATTGTAACCGGCGCCCGCGCCGATGTTCCAGCCAGTGTTGAGCCTCCCTCCGGTTTCTCCTACCGGCCGGGTGAATCCACCCCCTACGTTGAATGTAAACTCGGGTGTTTCCTGGGCGAAGACCGCTCCTGCGAGCAGCAACCCGATTCCTGAAGCCAAAAAGGTGTGTTTCACTGAAGTCTTTCCTCCATACCGGTAAGATCTAGCTCGCACGATAGAGTTTCACCCCTAATCATGGAAATCAGTTTTGGCACCCGGGTTGCAGCGAAAGCCATCAGGACGAAATTATGCTGATGACAATCTTCGTAATTCTGCTGGTGATGTGGTTTCTGGGAATGGTCACCTCCTACACGCTTTACGGATACATCCACATTCTGTTAATCATCGCGATCACTGTGCTGCTCATCCGAGTGATTCAGGGTCGGCGGCCGATTTGAGAAACAATCGTCGAACTGATTGAATCTCCGTATCAGGAGGTAATTATGCGAACGCCCACATTTCTCATCAGCCTTGGATTCCTGATTCTGGTTGGATGCTCACAAACGGGAAACACCACGTCCGCCAACGCTCCGAGCGCAATGAGCGACTCGGATCTGCAAACAGTGGTTCAATCCCGGTTGAATGCCGATCCTGAATTAAATGCGGCGAAACTTGACGTTGATGCCGACGCCAAAGACAACAGGGTCACCCTTTCCGGTACTGTCTCGACGGAGGCTCTGCGTAGCCAGGCAGTCGAGACGGCTAAGGCAGCGCGCCCGGCACTGGAGGTCACGGACAAAATCGACGTAAAGCCAAGGGAGATTTCGCGCAGTGAGTACACCGAAGACATGGCTCGCGACGCGAGAGAGAAGGCCAAGGCCGCGGGCGACAAAATCGGGACTTCGATCAACGATGCGTGGATTCACACCAAGATCACATCGAAGCTTATCAGCGACAAGGACACGCCCGCCCGCAAGATCAATATCGATGTAGTTGACGGCGTCGTCACCTTGCGAGGCGAGGTAAAGACTCCCACCGCGAAAGACGAAGCGGATCGAATCGCCAAGGACACCGAAGGCGTAAAACGAGTCAGAAACCTTTTGAAAATTACGGCCGGCTAAAGAGTCCAGACTAGACAACTCGATCGTACATTGCATACCGGGTAACGCCGACTTTTCGGCGTACCCGGTAATTTTTGCCTATACGAAAAAACTAGCAGGCCCTGCACAATCAATAACATAGCGCTGGCCCACCGGTTGCCGAGACGGATGAAGCCACAAACTCAAGCTGAGCAGGCAAGGAGAGCCCCATGCGGCAAGTCCCGGTCGCCAATATTCTAGACGCCAATGAGGTTCTGGCGGCTCTGTTCGCTTTCAAGAAGGGCGATTTCTCGGTTCGCCTGCCGGTGAACCAAGTCGGCTTGGCCGGGAAGATTGCAGACGTCTTGAACGACATCTTTGAGCTGAACGAAAATATGGCTACCGAGCTTGCGCGCGTGAGCACGGCGGTCGGCAAAGAAGGCCGAATCGGCCAGCGCGCTTCCCTGAACGCAGGCTCCGGAAGTTGGGCCGCGAGCATGGAATCGGTTAACAGCCTGATTTCCGATCTGGTACAGCCTTCCACTGAGATTGCCCGCGTAATCGGAGCAGTCGCCCAAGGCGATCTGTCACAGAAGATGTCGCTGGAGGTCGAGGGCCGTCCGCTGCAGGGCGAGTTCATCCGGACCGCACGAGTCGTGAACACCATGGTGGATCAGCTCAATTCGTTTTCGAGCGAAGTGACGCGCGTGGCTCGTGAAGTGGGCACTGAAGGGAAACTGGGCGGCCAGGCTGTGGTGACAGGCGTCGCTGGCACCTGGAAGGATTTGACCGATTCCGTTAATTCCATGGCCTCGAACCTGACCAATCAGGTTCGCAACATCGCCGAAGTTACCACGGCGGTGGCCAAAGGCGATCTCTCCCGCAAAATCACCGTTAGTGTTCAAGGCGAAATCCTCGAGCTGAAAGACACCATCAACACGATGGTCGATCAGCTCGGGTCGTTCGCCAGCGAAGTGACGCGCGTGGCTCGCGAAGTAGGAACCGAAGGCAAGCTCGGCGGCCAAGCAGTGGTGACGGGCGTGGCGGGAACCTGGAAAGACCTAACGGACTCGGTCAACTCCATGGCATCGAACCTGACTTCTCAGGTCCGGAACATCGCCGAAGTGACGACCGCTGTCGCCCGCGGCGATCTTTCCCGGAAGATTACGGTCGATGTGCTAGGCGAGATTCTGGAGCTCAAGAATACCTTCAACACCATGGTGGACCAGCTCAGCTCGTTTGCCAGCGAAGTGACCCGTGTGGCACGTGAAGTTGGTACGGATGGAAAGCTCGGGGGGCAGGCGGTGGTGAAAGGAGTCGGCGGCGTCTGGAAAGATTTGACCGACTCGGTGAATTTCATGGCCGGCAATTTAACGGCACAGGTCCGCAATATTGCCGAAGTGACGACTGCGGTTGCGAATGGCGACCTTTCGCGCAAGATTACGGTCGACGTGCGGGGCGAAATTCTGGAGTTGAAAAACACCATCAACACGATGGTGGACCAGCTCAGCTCATTCGCCAGCGAAGTCACACGCGTCGCTCGCGAGGTGGGAACGGAGGGCGAACTCGGCGGCCAGGCCGAGGTTAAGGGTGTCGGCGGCGTCTGGAAGGATCTCACGGATTCGGTCAATTCCATGGCCGGCAACCTAACGGCACAGGTCCGGAACATTGCTGAAGTCACCACAGCGGTGGCCAACGGCGACTTGTCTCGCAAGATCACGGTAGACGTACGCGGCGAAATTCTGGAGCTGAAAAACACCATCAACACGATGGTCGATCAGCTCAATGCATTCGCGCGCGAGGTCACACGTGTGGCTCGTGAGGTCGGAACCGAGGGAGAACTGGGAGGGCAGGCGGAAGTGAAGGGCGTTGGCGGCGTGTGGAAGGATCTCACGGACTCCGTCAACTCCATGGCGGTCAATTTGACCGCGCAGGTCCGAAATATCGCGGAGGTGACGACTGCCGTTGCCAACGGCGATCTTTCCCGCAAGATCACGGTGGACGTCCGCGGGGAGATTCTCGAACTGAAGAACACCATCAACACGATGGTCGACCAGCTCAGTTCGTTCGCCAGCGAGGTGACGCGGGTGGCACGCGAAGTCGGCACCGAAGGCAAACTTGGTGGCCAGGCGATGGTGAAAGGTGTCGGCGGCGTGTGGAAAGATTTGACGGATTCCGTCAATTCCATGGCATCGAATCTTACCAACCAGGTACGCAACATCGCCGAAGTGACGACGGCCGTCGCGCGCGGCGACTTGTCGCGAACGATCACCGTGGAAGTCCGAGGCGAGATTCTGGAACTTAAGAACACGATCAACACGATGGTAGATCAGTTGAATGCATTCGCGAGCGAAGTGACTCGCGTGGCCCGTGAAGTCGGCACGGAAGGCAAACTGGGAGGACAGGCCGACGTACGCGGCGTGGCTGGTACGTGGCGTGACCTCACGGAATCGGTGAACTCGATGGCCGGGAACCTGACGGCGCAAGTTCGTAATATCGCTGAAGTGACCACGGCTGTGGCGCGCGGCGATCTCTCGCGCAAGATCACCGTAGACGTGCGTGGCGAGATTCTGGAGCTGAAGAACACCATCAACACAATGGTGGACCAGTTGAATGCGTTCGCCAGCGAAGTGACGCGTGTGGCTCGTGAGGTCGGCACGGAAGGCAAGCTGGGAGGACAGGCCGACGTGCGCGGCGTGGCCGGAACGTGGCGCGACCTCACCGAGTCGGTGAACTCGATGGCCGGCAATCTCACGGCCCAAGTTCGTAATATCGCGGAAGTCACCACGGCTGTGGCGCGCGGCGATCTGTCCCGCAAGATCACCGTGGACGCGCGCGGCGAGATTTCGGAGCTGAAGAACACCATCAACACAATGGTCGATCAGCTTAATGCGTTCGCCAGCGAGGTGACGCGCGTGGCTCGCGAAGTCGGCACGGAGGGAAAGCTCGGCGGGCAGGCCGATGTGCGCGGCGTGGCCGGAACGTGGAAAGACTTGACTGAGTCGGTCAATTCAATGGCTTCGAACCTGACAGCTCAGGTGCGAAATATTGCCGACGTGACGACGGCCGTGGCCAAGGGAGATCTGTCACGCAAAATCACGGTGGATGCGCGCGGCGAGATCCTGGCACTCAAAGACACGATCAATACGATGGTGGACCAGCTCAGTTCGTTCGCCAGCGAAGTGACCCGCGTGGCTCGCGAGGTCGGCACTGAAGGCCGCCTCGGCGGACAAGCGGATGTCTACGGCGTGGCCGGCACATGGAAGGATCTCACGGAATCCGTGAATTCGATGGCTTCGAACCTGACCAACCAGGTCCGCAACATTGCCCAGGTGACTACGGCTGTCGCGATGGGAGATCTATCGCGAAAGATCACAGTGGACGTCCGTGGCGAAATTCTGGAGTTGAAAAACACGATCAACACAATGGTGGACCAGTTGAACTCGTTTGCAAGCGAGGTCACGCGCGTGGCGCGCGAGGTGGGCACCGAGGGCAAGCTGGGCGGTCAGGCGGAAGTCCGCGGTGTGGCCGGCACCTGGAAAGATCTCACCGACAACGTGAATCTGATGGCGGCGAACCTCACCACTCAGGTTCGCGGCATCGCCAAAGTGGTAACCGCTGTCGCTAATGGAGATTTGAAGCGGAAACTGGTGCTCGAAACCAAGGGCGAGATCGCGGAACTGGCGGACACCATCAACGCGATGATCGACACGCTCGCGACTTTTGCGGATCAGGTCAGCACCGTCGCCCGCGAGGTCGGTATCGAAGGCAAGCTGGGAGGCCAAGCGCGTGTTCCCGGCGCGGCCGGCATCTGGCGCGATTTGACGGATAACGTCAATCAACTTGCACAGAATCTGACCACTCAAGTCCGCGCGATTGCGGAGGTAGCCACTGCGGTCACCAAGGGCGATCTGACCCGCTCGATTTCGGTGGAGGCGTTGGGAGAAGTGGCGGCGCTCAAGGACAATCTCAACGAAATGATCGTGAACCTCGGCGCGACGACTCGCAAGAATACCGATCAGGATTGGCTCAAAACCAACATCGCGAAGTTCACCCGCATGGTGCAGGGCCAACGCGATCTGCTGACCGTTGCCAAACTGCTGCTTTCCGAACTGGCTCCGCTGGTGAGCGCTCAACGCGGCACCTTCTATACGGCCGAAAGCAGCGAAGACGGAACGGCCTTGAAGTTCATGGCGGGATACGCATTCGATGAGCGGGATGATGCGCCGGTGCAGTTCCAACTAGGCCAAGGCTTGGTTGGCCAGTGCGCCCGCGAGAAGCAGCGTATTCTGGTCCGCGACGTCCCGGAGGATTACATTAAGATTCGGTCCAGCCTAGGTTCCGGCACGCCGGTGACCGTCGTCGTTCTGCCGGTTCTGTTCGAGGGCGAAGTGAAGGCAGTGGTGGAGCTTGCCTCCTTCCAGCAACTCTCGGAAATTCATATTGCCTTTCTCGATCAGCTTACCGAAAGCATCGGGATTGTGCTAAACACCATCGCTGCAACGATGCGCACCGAGCAGCTCCTGCAACAAAGCCAGGCCCTGGCCGAGGAGCTACAGGAGACCAATGCGCAGTTGCAGGAGAAGGCCAAGCTGCTGGCCGAACAAAACACGGAAGTAGAGGCCAAGAATCGCGAAATCGAGCAGGCCAAACATGCTCTGGAAGAAAAGGCCGAGCAGCTTGCCCTGACCTCCAAGTACAAGAGCGAGTTCCTGGCCAACATGTCTCACGAGCTGCGCACGCCGCTCAACAATCTGCTGATTTTGGCGCGCGTCCTAGCCGACAACACCGAGGGCAATCTCAGTTCCAAGCAAATTAAGTTCGCGGAAACGATTCACTCCTCCGGCACCGATTTGCTGGCGCTAATCAACGACATTCTGGATCTTTCGAAGATCGAGTCGGGCAAGATGGACGTCGAGGTCGGCAGCGTGCGCTTCGAAGAGATGGAAGACTACTGCGTGCGTACGTTCCGCCATGTGGCCGAAGGGAAAGGTATCGGTTTCGCGGTGGAGGTCGCTCCCCAGCTTTTCTCTCAGGTCATGCGCACCGACGTGAAAAGACTCCAGCAAGTTCTCAAGAATCTGCTCTCCAATGCGCTCAAGTTCACGGCGGTGGGCTCGGTGAAGCTGAGCATCGAACAGGCTGTTAGCGGATGGAGTCCGACGCATCCGGTGCTCAATCGCGCTCAGAGCGTGGTTGCTTTTTCGGTGACGGATACCGGCATCGGGATCGCACAAGAAAAGCAACGCATCATCTTTGAAGCATTTCAACAGGCGGACGGCACCACCAGCCGCAAGTACGGCGGCACGGGTTTAGGCCTTTCGATCAGCCGTGAGTTGGCGCGCCTGTTGGGCGGTGAGATTCGCCTTCATAGCGTCGTGTCGCAAGGCAGCAGCTTCACTCTGTACCTGCCGCAGGTTTATATCTCAGCCGTTCCGAAATCCGAATTGAGCGAAGTTCCTCTCGCCCTCAAGGCTGGGGAACGGGAAGCCAACTCGCTGGATCTCATTCTGGCTCCCGCTGACGACACAGTACCGGCGGAGATGGTTGAAGAGATGGTGGTGGATGACGACCGCAATCTTGTGACCCGCGAAGATCGCGTGCTGTTGATTGTAGAGGACGACCCAACCTTTGCACGAATCATGGTGGATCTGGCACACAGCAGAGGCATGAAAGTAGTGGTTGCGTTGCGCGGTGCGACGGCCATCTCCCTCGCTCGCGAATTCCAGCCAAGTGCAATCACACTGGATGTCCGACTGCCGGATATGAGCGGTTGGACGCTTTTGGACCGCCTGAAGCACGACTCCCGGACGGCTCATATTCCGGTGCACATCCTCTCAGGCCACGAGAATAACAAGCGCGGTTTTGCTCTCGGCGCCATGACCTGCATGCCCAAGGACGCAAGCCAGGAATCGCAGGACGCGATCTTTGACGTGATCCAGCATTCCATGGAGCGGCGAGGGAAAACGCTGGTTCTGGTTGCCGAAAATGAGGTTCGCGCGGCCGATATTTCTAATCTGCTCGCCGGTGACGACCTGGAGATTCTCCACGTGTCCGATCTGACGTCGGCGGGTACGATTGTCAATTCCCGGGCGGTGGATGCCCTCGTCCTCGATTGCGTAGACGAGACGCCAGGGCTTGAATTCATCGAAGCGGTGCAGGCCAGGTCGCCGCTGCAAGTGCCGGCCATCGTAGTCTTGGGAAGTCAAAAGCTATCGGATCAGCAGGTGTCAGAGATCCATCACTGTGCCCGAGTCGGCCCGGTTCGATACGCTCCCACCATTGAACGTCTGCTGGAAGAGTCCGTACTTCTGCTGCATCGCGAAGAAGAGCAGCTCTCAGCAGACCAGAGGCGCGTGCTTGCGGAAATTCGGCAATCCGATCCCATGCTCGTGGGCCGAAAGGTATTGGTCATTGATGATGATCTTCGGAACATTTTCGCGCTGACCAGTGTCCTGGAGCAACGGGAACTCAAGACCCTGCACGCGGAAAATGGCCGCGCTGGGATCGAGCTGTTGCAGAACACGCCGGACGTAGATATCGTGCTGATGGATATCATGATGCCGGAAATGGACGGCTACGAAACCATGCGGGCCATCCGGAAGATCCCGGCATTTGAGAAGCTGCCCATTGTTGCCTTGACCGCCAAAGCGATGAAGGGTGACCGCGAGAAATGCCTCCGCGCGGGCGCTTCTGACTATGTCACCAAGCCGGTGGATCTGGACCTCCTATTTTCAGTGATGCGCGTGTGGATGGCGCGCGATATCGACAACAAGTTTGAACACGGCGTGGTCCCCTTACCGAATTGGCTAGAGGATCACGAGGCCAGGTTGGATGACGATCGTAATAACATTCAATCCGGCGACTCGGTGCTGCTCATCGTTGAGGATGATCCGACCTTCGCCTCGATACTGATGGAAAGGGCGCGCGGTCAGGGGCTCAAGGCATTGGTGGCGCTGCGCGGCAGCTCGGCGCTTACGCTTGCTCGGACCTTCAAGCCCCAAGCCATCACGCTCGACGTGCGGCTGCCGGACATGAGCGGCTGGACGGTTCTGGATCATCTGAAGCATGAACCGTCGACTCGGCATATTCCGGTCCATGTTCTATCGCTGTCGGATACTTACACCGACGGCTTCACGATTGGCGCCACGACATGCATGCAGAAGACGCCAGACCAGGGGTCACTGGATCGAGTGCTCCCTGCTGTAGCGCGTTCGATGCAGGCTGGGATTAAGAAGCTGCTGGTGCTGGGCGGCTCCGAGTCGATGCGAAAGAAAATCGTTTCTTTTCTGGATACTCCGGATCTCGAGTTCTGCGAAGCGGCCTCTGTTGATGAAGCCTTGGTTATCATTCTCGCCGGACAGTCAGGCGACAGCAGCCTAGATGGTATTGTCCTGGACTGGGCCGTGTCTGAAGTGGCGGGGATCGATTTTATCAAAACGGTCCAGGCGCAATGCGAGCCTTCCGTGCCAACCATCTTCACTTTTGGTCCTACCCAGCTCGATCCTGCGCGGGCGGCCGCGTTACACAGGCTGTCCAAGATCAGCAGCGTACGATATGCGCCGTCGTTGGAAGCTTTGCTGGATGAGACCGTCACCCTTCTGCATCGAATGGAGGACAGTCTGAGCACGAGCCAGAAGAGCGTATTGGCAAGCGTCCGTCACGTCGATCCTAACCTGGCTGGCCGGAAGGTATTGATCATTGATGATGATCTTCGTAACATTTTCGCGTTGACCAGCGCTCTAGAGCACCACAACGTTCGCGTGATCCACGCGGAAACCGGCAGAAGCGGCATTGAAATCCTGCAGCAGAACCCGGACACGGAACTCGTGCTGATGGACATCATGATGCCGGAGATGGATGGCTACGAGACCACCAGGGCCATTCGCAAGCTTCCAGGTATCGGCTCGCTGCCGATCATCGCACTGACGGCCAAAGCCATGAAAGGGGATCGTGAAAAATGCCTGCAGGCCGGGGCTTCCGATTATGTGGCTAAGCCCGTGGATCTGGCATATCTGTTTTCCGTCATGCGCACTTGGATGGCGGGGATCGGGATTCCGTCCGGTCTTTCGGCGAGAACCGATTCGGTCCAATCAGCCAGCGTAAGGCTCACATGACAGCCATGCCTGAGCGGACAATTCTGAGCATCGCGCCCAAGGCGCCTCCGGAAGAAAACGGAAGGGTCAAGCTCCTGCTAGTCGACGACGATCCGGACAACCTGCTGGCCCTCCAGGCGATCCTCGAGCCGCTCGGGCAGGACCTCATGCTGGCCCAGACCGGAACCGACGCCCTGCGCTTATGTCTGGACCACGATTTCGCCGCTATTCTTCTCGATGTTCGCATGCCGGAGATGGATGGATTCGAAACGGCCGAAATGATCCGGGCGCGCAAGAAGTCCCTGCAGACACCGATTTTGTTTGTCACCGCGTATCGAAGCGATGAGCAACTCTTCCGTGGGTACAACCTGGGCGCGGTCGACTTCCTGTTCAAGCCCATCGTTCCGGAGATCCTTCAAAGCAAGGTCAACGTGTTTGTCGACCTCCGGCGGACGGAACAGCTTCTCCGCCGCAAAGCCGAGGAGCTAGCGAGAGCGGAACAGCGGTATCGTGCGGTCCTGGAAGCCGCTCCGGATGCCATGGTGATCACCAACCAGGCCGGAACGATCGAGCTAGCGAATTCCCGGGCCGACACTCTCTTCGGGCGGTCGCGCGAGGCTCTGATCGGGCGCGACATTCATTCGGTTCTTCCTGCGTGGGAATGCCCCGACGAAGGCCTGCCCCGAACGAGCCTGCAGCCGACGCCTGAGCAAAGACTCATCGCATATCGCGACGATGGTTCACCGTTTCCGGCTGAGATTACTCGTAATTCGTTCCACACGCCGGACGGTCTGCTGATTACCACGGCGATCCGCGACGCTACGGACCAGGCCCACGCGGAAGCAAGAATCCAGAAGACGAATCTTGAACTGGAAAGGAGAGTCGCCGAGCGGACGGCCGAGCTCCGCTACTCTAATGAGGCGTTGCGCCAGTTTGCCTGGGCCGCCAGTCATGACCTTCAAGAGCCGATTCGGACCGTGGCGACGTATTCGCAATGGCTTTCACAGATCATGAACGGCAATCTTGGAGCGCGGGAATCAAAGATGCTGGCGACCATTGAACAGCATGCGTCCCGCCTGAATCAACTGTTGGCCGCGTTGCGGCAGTATATCCAAGTCAGCGATTCGGGCCAGCACGCCAGGACTTCCGTGGACTGCAACGCGGTCGTCAAGGCGGCGGCATGGAACCTGGAGGCAATGATCCAGGAAAGCGGAGCTTCGATCGAATGCGGTGCATTGCCCAGCATTTCTTCGCTCGAACTGCCGCTGGTGCAGCTTTTCCAAAATCTGATTAGTAACGCGATCAAGTACCGCTCGGACGACCTGCCAGTGATTCGTATCTCAGCACAGGAAGGGGAGAATTGCTGGATCTTTTCCGTTCAGGATAACGGGATTGGCATCGATCCCAAGTACTTCGACTACATCTTTGGGGTTTTCCGGCGCCTGCACGGATCTCAGAAGTCGGGAACCGGAATCGGCCTGGCGATTTGCCGCGCTGCGGTGGAGCGGTTGGGGGGCAGGATCTGGGTCGAATCCACTCCCGGAAACGGTTCCACGTTTCACGTGTCTCTACCAGTATGAAGGCTCTCTAATGCGGATCTTTCTTGCCGAAGACAACCTCGGCGACGTCTTTTTGATTGAAGAGGCGCTCAGACGCCAATCGCTGGTATGCCAGATCGACCACTATGCGACGGCGGAAGAAGCGATTCAGGCGGCCGAACTCTGCGGAGAGGCCGGCACGCCGGTTCCGGATCTGATGATGCTGGATTACAATCTGCCTCGCGGAAATGGCAGCGATATTCTTGCCGCTGCGGGCCGCAATCCTAAATTGGCCGCCGTGCCCAAAGTGATCGTGACTTCCTTCTTGCAAGCGGATGAGCTCGCTGAGGCTCTGGAGCTGGGGGCGAGTTGCTTGATCACCAAGCCTGTGGATTTTGAATCGTTTATGCGCGACGTCGGCGCCAAGATCGCGGAATTGCTGCAAGCAGGCGGGCGATCCGCGCAAGCATAAGGTTTGCTTTAATTTGAGAAGATGATTATTAGAGGCCGTGGAGCTTTCCCGGCCTCGAGGCGGGGCGTACGTAAGGGTGGCATACCGTCGGACAAAGCCGATGTTTGTGTGGATCGCGGCGATCCCGATCCTCCTTTTGGGCGCATCTTTCTGGAGGCGCGCGCAATATCGCGAGCTCATCCAGCTTGTGGACCACACCCGGGAAGTCCAGGTGGCGATCCAGGATCTGCTGGTTTCACTTAACGACGCGGAGACCGGCCGGCGTGGATTCATCGCGACCGGAGATACGACTTACCTGGCGGTGGTGGAAGGATCCGCGGCCAAATCCTCCGCGGTCGTCCAGCGCCTGTCAACTCTAGCGCTGGACAATTCAGTACAACAGGGCAACGTCAACGCACTGGAGCGCCTGGTGAATGACCGCCTGGATCTGCTCAAACAAACATCGCAATTCGGTGGTCAGGATGCCGAGATAAGGGAGGATAGGCGAAATGGGCTCGTCGCGTCTACCCAACTCGGCAAACTAGTCGCCGAGATGATGGCTGAAGAGAATCGGCTACTGGATCTACGCAAGCAAGGTACGGTTGCGGCGGATTGGGAGGCGACTACTCTCTTCGTTTCTGGTTCCATCGCGACCATTCTGCTGCTCCTCTGGGCCTATCGAATCGTTCGCCAATATGCCGCCGGGCGTGATCGCGCCGAAATCGAGGTTCATCAAGCTAACAATCAGCTCCAGGAGAAGATCTTTCAATTGGATCGACTCAACCAGGAACTGGAAGACCGGGTGAAGGAGAGAACCGTGGGTCTGGAGCGCTCCAATCAGGATCTGCAGCAGTTCGCCTTCGTCGCGAGCCATGACTTGCAGGAGCCGCTCCGCATGGTGTCGAGCTACCTGGGATTATTGTCGAAAAGCTGCCAGGGCAAGCTCGACGCCGAGGCGGACAAATACATTGGATTCGCGGTGGACGGCGCTGCACGGATGCAAGCCCTGATCCGCGACCTTCTGGCATTTGCTCAGGTCAGCACCCAGGCGCCGGTGTTGGCACGAACCCGGCTTGCCGACGTGGTGAATCAGGCGCGCTACGCGCTGCTTGCCAGCGTCCGGGAAACCGGTGCGGAGATCGCCACAGAGCCGCTGCCCGAAGTGGATGTGGATGCACTTAAGATGAGCTTGGTCTTCCAGAATCTGCTTTCCAACGCCATCAAATTTCGGCAGCCTGGCGGGAAACCCTGCATTCAGATCGCAGCACGGAAAGAAGACGGCGAATGGCGCATATCGGTGCGGGACCGTGGTATTGGCTTTGACCCGAAGTACGCCCAAAAGATTTTTGGCGCCTTCCAGCGGCTGCATGGCAAGGCCGAGTATCCCGGCACAGGAATCGGTCTGGCGATTTGCAGTCGCATTATCGACGGACACGGCGGCCGTATCTGGGCGGAGGCCCATCCCGGTAGGGGCGCCACGTTTCACTTCACGCTGCCGGAAGTCGCTGATTCCGTACCTTCCGAGGATCATTCCGCCAGCACGGCTACCACGCCGGGCGGACCGCACGGCGAGACAGAACCCCGCGCCCAAGCACGCGGCGGTTCGGCGTGAAGACTAGATCTAGGGCGAACCCTGGTCCGCGACTACGCTATCTGGAGGCATGCTATCCTCCAGGGCACATTCTCTTTAAAGAGCGGCCACGTAAGTGTCTGGGACTCCGCTTTCAGACAGAGTGTGGAAAGAGAGTCGCATGCCGCCGCTCGGGCGTTATCGGTTCAACAGCCCCACGCTTGCTTTGCTTGAAGAAGCAGGGCGCCACGTCGCGCGAACGGTTCCTGCCGGGGCTGTGGTCGAAGTCGGCGGAGCCTTTGAGCGCGACAAGCTCGTCGAGGTCCAATGGGATGGAAAGCGAGTGATGATATTCGCGCAGGACTTACGGAACAGAGCCGAACTCATCGAACAAAGATGAAGGTTGTCGCCGGAGGAATACCCCGTTTATCATTTAATTATCAACGCCCTTAAGGCCGCCCGACCACTCTGTGTTGTCTCGGTCGTGCGAGTGAAGGCTGAGGTCCTGGAATGGCGGAATCAGAGCCGATTCGAATCCTGGTTGTGGATGACGACCCCGAGCAACGCGATGCGGTCGCGGGGATGGTTGCTTCGAAAGGGTATGTTCCGGAAACCGCGCAGCATGGCGAAGAAGCGCTGGAGAAGCTTGGCGAGGTATCGTTTAATGCCATTGTTACGGACCTGTTCATGCCGGTTCTCGACGGCGCTCAGCTTCTCAGAACGCTACTGGAGCGCGGCGACCTGACGCCAGCCATCGTTCTTACCGGTTTCGGTGATATCAACCATGCAGTTTCCATCGTGCACGATTTGCGCGCGTTCTGGTTCCTGGAAAAGCCGGTCCAACCTCAGGTTCTTCAGGCGTTGCTCGAGCGCGCTGTCCGTCACGAAAGCCTGGCCAAAGAAGCCGCCATGCTGCAACGCCAAGCCGGCTATCGAGGCACCTTGCTCGACATGGTGGGAGAGTCGAGCGCGATGCAGCAGGTGTTCGCGCTGATCCAGGGGGTCGCACCGAGCGCCGCTTCTGTGCTTATCAGCGGCGAAAGCGGCACTGGCAAAGAGCTGGCCGCGCGAGCCATCCACAAGCTCAGCCCGCGCTCTGGCGCGCCCTTTGTGGCGATCAATTGCGCCGCCTTGCCGGAACATCTGATCGAAAGTGAGCTGTTCGGACACGAGCGGGGAGCGTTTACCGGCGCGCTTACACGCCGGGCGGGCTGTTTCGAGCAAGCACATCGGGGCACTTTGTTTCTGGACGAAATCACGGAGATGCCGGTCGGGACCCAGGCGAAATTGCTGCGCGTGCTTCAGGACGGTAAGATCCGCCGTTTGGGGGGAACTTCCGAGACGCCGGTCGACGTGCGCATCCTCGCGGCGACCAACCGGCCGCCGGAGAAAGCGATCGAGGAAAAGCGCTTACGAGAAGACTTGTACTACCGCCTCAATGTTTTCCAAATCTCGCTGCCGGCGTTGCGGCATCGAAAAGAGGATGTTTCCAGCCTCGCGGATGCTTTAATTCGGGAAATGAATGCCAAGCACAGCTGTAGGATCGACGGCATCGAACCAAAAGCGCTGGCCAGGCTGATGTGCCATTCCTGGCCTGGCAATGTGCGGGAACTGCGCAACGTCCTGGAGCGGATGGTGATCGTGACTCGCGAAGGTACTTTGCAGATCCATCAACTCCCACCCACTCTGGGAATTCCGCAGATGAACCTTCCTGCTCCGGATGCACAGACGGGATCCGTATTCAAGTTTCGGGAGGGCGCGACTTTGGACGAAGTGGAAAGAGCCTACATCCAGTTCACGCTCGGTCAGATCGGCAACAACAAACGCCGCGCCGCCAAGATTCTTGGAATCGGAGAGCGCACACTGCATAGTCGCGTGGCAGAGTGAAACGCAGTTTCGTGCATACGTTGTAAATTCTTCCGTTGGGTACCACGACCCACGCCCCGCGGAATCAATAGCTTCGGGCCGGCGTTAACCGTGCATGGATGGCTCGACGAGGACCGCGGCGCTCGATCAAACTGCGAGTTGACAATTAACAGGCTCGCGGGAAACCGGAAGCCTCCGGGCTGCAGCAAGAAGAGTTTAGGCTTAAGGCGCGCCAGGCGTCTTTCCGCCAGCTTTCTGAAGAACGAGACTGTAGACTCGGAGTGCCTCCCAATACCTCTCCCCGGATGTTTTGGCCTTTTCTTCTAAACCCGCGGCCACGGTTCTATCGGGGTGCCCCTCGGGAAGACCCCGGCACGTGGCCTTCTGATGGTCGGACGCCTCCATCGCCTTGCGGTAAAGTTCTCTGGCTGAAGTAAGTTCTGCGCTCAAACTGGCGATCGACGACTGAAGGCGCTCCCGTTCGGCAACGCATGTGGGGCACATTGGGACATCCAATTCGTGCAGATCGGTCTCCGTACCACAGCCTGCGCATTTCGGCATAACCGCCTCCACCGTGCATGGCAGTGCATCTACCTCGAAGATGAAGGACCGCGCCGCAACGTTCCAGCATGGCAGCAAGTCTAATGGATTCAGGAGTTCAATGACGCTTAAAAAACTGAACTTCTCGTTCATGCCGCAGGGCCGCCTCTCGCGTGGCGAAGGTCCCCAGGTTGCGTCGCTTGCCGGTTTTAGGATTCTTCTTGCGGGAATACAGGCGGTACTGCCCGGACTGGAGTTTCCGAATCATAAACGCTCCGGTCCGGTGGCAGCAAGTCGATCTCCAGAGGCATGTGGTACGCACAGGGCAATATGGAATTCCCCTTGCTGGGGTGAAGCTGTGGTCGTATTCTGCCGCACGCGGCTTGGTGACCACAAGGCAAGAAAATGCCAAGCGTTCAGAAGGACGACATTGCTCGGTTGGACGGCCTGCTGGATGAACTGGGCAAAGAGACCGAGGCTCAATGCGAGGTGCTCCGTGAACACCTTGAAAGCGCGCGCGTGTATCTAGTCGGATTGATGCCGGCCGAGTACGCGGTCAGTTTGAAGCTGGCCGAAGAGGTGTTGAACTGCGTTTCCAATAACAACCTTCGGAAGCGCATCGAAGCTTTTATTCGCGGGGATTCATTTATGGGACCTGATCCATTCTCAAAGGGAGGGAGATAGTCATGCCGGAAAGAAAGACGCTGGACCGGGCCAGGGCGGACGCCCGGCAAGGCAAATCGCCGAGCACCCAAGCGGGTGAGTTCGTACGCGAGGAGATCGAACATATCCGCGAAGGTAAACATGGCGCGCGTTCCGCGAAGCAAGCGATAGCAATTGGCCTGTCGAAGGCGCGGCGGGCTGGGGTGAAGCTTCCCGCGCCTAAAAACGGAAGCGCTTCGCCGCGAACCCGGGAAAAGGCAAAACACGACTTCGAAACAGGACAAGCTCGCCGGAAGCCTTCCCCCGCCCGGTCGCGGGCCACTCGAGCCGCGCTGAAGCGCGAAGGCGGGCAGGCCGCGTCGCCGAAAGCGCTATCGCGGCACAGCCGTCATGTTGCCAAGACTCGTGCCAAAGCTCGCAACAGCTGAGATCCGGTAGGCGAGAAGGTAACGCCCCGTCGGCTTGCTTCGCAGCAAGCTTTGAACTCGCATGTTACGTGTTCACGGTACAACCCAATCCAGCTCGCTTTGTGAGCGCGGGCGGCTGGATCGTCATCAGTGCACCCATAGCGGCCCGAACATCCTCCAGGAGCGCCATCTTGCGAGCGCATTCTTCTTTTGGCATGAGACGGCTAGTATAGCCAGAACGTTAGTCGTATGCGAAACCGAGATCGGGACGAGAGCAGTACATCCAGCGGCGGCGCTGGGTAACCTACGTCATATTAAGCAACGGGACGCAGGTTTACCATCCGGGGCGTAGTAGTCGTACAGCCTAAACCAGGCTCCTCCGATGACCACTACGCCCCCAGTGCCGGCGACGATCTAACAATCGAACGAGGCTAAAACCCGAGCTACTTCTGGTAACGTGGCATCGGCTTATCCGCGTTCGCGTAATCGCCTTTGGACTCGGATGTCGACGAGATCTCTTCTGCTCCGGTGTTTTCCAGAATGCGCTTCGCTTTCGCGGTCCACGCAGAATCGTCGGAATGAACCGACAGCAGAATGTTTCCGCTCTTTATCCGGCCCTCGTATCGTTTGGCCTCATACTCCGGAATTCCCAGTCCAATGAGTCCGCCACCGATACCGCCAACAGCGCCACCGACGCCAACTCCGGTCAACGCCGCGATGATTGGACCGGCTGCAATAAGTGGTCCAACACCGGGGATGGCAAGCGCTCCGATGCCGGCGAGCCAGCCGAGTGTTCCGCCTACCACGGCGCCAGACGTCGCTCCAGTCGCCATGCCCTCGGGGGCTTTCGTTCCTTTCTCGTGAGCTAAATCTTTGGTTCCTACGTTCTCCGGCAAAAGCACGGAAATATCGGTGTTCCGAAAACCTTGTGCTCTTAGCTCATCGACTGCGTTCTCTACTTGGCGACGAGTCGTGTAGAGCCCGAAGACTGCTTTATTTGCCATGTTGTTTACACTCCTGAGTCACGATTTCTGCCCTCTGGGCAGTCGAACCAATCTCTATTGGGAGATTCTAAGCTTTGGACTTCGTTACCGTCGTTCTTTGCGAGGTCGGGTGTGCAAGGAATGCTTCTTCTCATGCAGAATTTACTGGCTTCGGCGTGCTATTGCAGACTTTACGATCCATCGTATTGACTGCAAAGCACCTTGTTCATGGGCCGACAACTTGCTCTATAGACAGGCATGCGACGTCTATCCAATACCAATACAAAACTCGCATCAATGTTTGTGGCGGCGGGTCTGGTCCTGTCTGCACAGGAGCGGAATCCGACCCAGAAACCTCCGGCACAAGCACCCCAGGTACAGGCAGCCACACAGGCTCCCCTCTACCGCATCGAGGTTGTCGAGCGGACAACGCCGGCGGTGAACTACCTTCACCGCAGTGGTTCGAGCAAGATCGACTTTGGCGGAACACCACTCATGCCCTCCGGCAAAGGATCGGCGAAAGTGGAGAGCCAGCGTGGCGTCATACATGTTTCCGCAGAATTCAAGGATATGGTTGCACCGAGCAGCTTCGGACCCGAGTACTTAACTTACGTGCTCTGGGCCATTTCTCCCGACGGACGGCCGGTGAATCTCGGAGAGCTTACCCTAAACGACTACGGAAACGGCTCCAGCAGCAAAATCGACGCTACCAGCGACATTCAGACCTTCGGACTGATCGTGACCGCCGAACCTTACTACGGCGTGACGCAGCCCAGCGACGTGGTAGTCATGGAAAACGTCGCACGTCCCGACACACAGGGAGTGGTTGAGAGTATTTCTGCCAAGTACGAGCTTCTGCCGCGGGGAAGTTATACGAAGGCAGGAGGATTCGTGCCCCTGAAGGTCAGCAAGAAAGATCCGTTCGAATTGTACGAAGCAGAGAATGCGGTTCAACTTGCTCGCGTCGCTGGTGCGGACAAATACGCTCCAGACAGCTTTCAGAAGGCCAACGATTCCCTGATGCAGGCCCAGCGTTATCAGAGTCAGAAGCCTGGCCAGAAACCCGTGATCACCATGGCTCGCGAAGCAGTAGTGCGAGCTGAGGATGCTCGCGTGATTGCATTACGGCGCGAAAACGAAGAAACTGCCGAAAACGAACGGCAGGCTGCCATCGCGCGCGAGAACGCCGAGAAACAGAATGCTGAGACGGCTCGTTTAAAGGCTGAGGAACAAGCTCGCCTGCGAGCGCAGGCCGATGCGGACCGGATCGCAGCCGAGAACGCGAAAGCCGACGCCTTACGCGCGAAACAAGAGGCCGAGACAGCAGCGCAAAACGCCGACCGGTCGAAGCGAGAGGCCGAAGAAGCTCGACAAGCCGCACTGGTTCAACAACAACAGCTCGCCGTCGAAGCCGGCCGCGCGCGTGAAGCCGCTGCGGACGCGGACCGCCTGCGGCAAGACGCCGAGCGTCAACGTGAGAAGGCCGAAGAGGATCAGGCACAACTGCGCCGGCAACTGTTAACCCAGTTCAATACAATTCTGCAGACCCGCGATACTGCGCGCGGATTGATCGTGAACATGTCCGACGTGCTGTTCGATACGGCTCAATATTCGTTGAAGCCCGGAGCGCGCGAAAAACTCGCCAAAATCGCCGGAATCATTCTTGGCCATCCCGGCCTCAGAATCGCCGTGGAGGGCCATACGGACAGTGTTGGTAGCGATGAGTACAACATGAAGCTCTCGGAAAATCGGGCCAATAGCGTACGAGCCTATCTGGTCTCGCAGTCCATAGATCCGTCCGCCGTGACCGCGAAGGGCTTCGGAGAGACGACGCCCGTGGCTGATAACGGCACTGCGGCCGGCCGCCAGGCGAATCGTCGTGTAGAATTGGTGGTTTCGGGAGAAATTCTTGGAACCGCAATCGAGACACGGACTTCGTCTTCATTGAGTCCACGCTAGTAGATTGTTCCTTCATGGAGATCTCGACTGCCGGGGTGAAGGTAGCAGCCCTCACCCTTTTCCCAGTGCTGGTGTTGGCTCAGGGTGGCCCGCCGTTTCGATCGGATGATCCCGATACGCCGGGAAACCACCACTGGGAAATCAACATGGGATTCATCGGCGAGCGGAGCCCCTCCGGAGGGTCCTATGAGACTCCGATTATCGACATCAATTATGGATTGGGAAATCGGATCCAGTTCAAATACGAAGTACCCCTGAGTATGCAGGAAATACGCGGCGATCAGACCCATCTGGTTGCCGGCCTAGGAAACTCGTTAATGGGAGTAAAATACCGATTTTACCAACGCCATTCACAGACCCACACAAAGGATGACGGTGAGCGAGAAATCAAGTTTAGCCTGTCGACTTATCCCCAGCTTCTCCTAAACCATCCGACCCGGTCAGTGGAACGAGGCATCGTAGAACCCGCGCCCCAGTTTCTCTTGCCCCTGGAAGCTAGCGCCACATTTGGCTGGCTGCGTATGAGTGCCGAGGTAGGCTACTGGTTCACGAGTAAAGGCGTTCCGAACTCATTGTTATTCGGCGGCCTCATCGGTCACGAATTCAAGAAGGATACGGAACTCTACGCGGAACTTTTCAATCAGCAAGATGTCAGAGTGGCTCCCGGAACGGAGGCATCGCGGGCGACGACCTTGGGCCTGGGAGGCCGAGTCCCCATCGTCAAAGGGCACTGGCTCCGTCTTATTGGGATGGGAGGGCACGGCCTGGTCGCTGCCACTCCGTCCAACGGTCAACCAACCTGGATTGCCTATGTGGGCCTCCAATTCCTCTCGGACAAGAGGAGGAGACACGGGGATGACTAGCGATTAGCGGATCCCGCGCTTATCGGCCTGCAAGGCGGAATCTTCGCCAGCCGTCGCCAGGATGACGGGCGGTCTGTAATCCATGACATAGTGTTGGATCGCGCTTGCGAAGAAACTCATCCCGTGGGATTTCGCTTCGCGGAGCGCCTTGATCGTGCGAGATCCGTAGACCGCAATGGCCATGCCCGTTCGATCTGCCCCGCGCTTGCAATGCACGAAGACCGGGCCGCTGGCGGTGTCATTGAAGAGCGCCTGAACTGCGGCAACCTGGTCATCCTTGGGAGTCGACATGCCGTGCATAGGGATGCTGACGTGGCGCACTCCTAGGTCCGAAACGACTTTCTTCTCGTCTGCCTGGGAGTGCTCGCCGATATCGCGGAGATCGACAACAGTTTTGATTCCACGCTGGGCGAGATCCTTGAATCCGCTATCGGTAGGCTGGGCGCCGCGATAGACATGATCGTCTACTTTCTGAAAGTTAGGGATGTTTCGGTACTGAGAGCTAGCCCAACGATGCTAAGGTCAGGCTGGTTGTCAGGCAAAAAATGGTGGCGCGCCGCCGAAGGTTGGGGTGGTGTTGCATGTTAGACCTCTGAATGTGAATGCATGCCTGTTTGGGTCGGGCAGCCATCAGGGTCTAAGAACCGTCCTGGCCCGGGTGCGCCAACTTCTTCGGCTCGCTTTTCTAGATGCTTTATCCGCAGGAAAAGTTGCGCTGCAAAGCGTGTCAATAGTGGCCTTCTTCTTGCACCGAAATCGGTGACAGGTGCAGCCGCAGCACTGAAGGGAGAAGTTCAGTATGTCCAGTACTTTACGACGACTCGTACTCTTACTTGCCTTTATGGTATCGACCATTCCGGGAGCCAACACGAGCGGCAAAGCCGGAATAGCCGAGCTCGGCCATGGCGTGAAGGCGGTTCTTTGGCGTGATCCCGCTGATATCGCGTCTCTCAACTTGTTTTACGGATCGGGAGGCGAGGACCATCAGCCCCGCGGAACATTTACATTCATTCAGGAGGACACGGAGGGATCCAACCCAAAATTGGACGTCCGCGACCAGGACGGAGTTAAGTGGAAAGTGAAGCTTGGCGCCGAGGCTCGTCCGGAAGTCGCGGCGTCGCGATTGTTATGGGCGGCAGGATATTTCACGATGGAAGACTACTTTCTCGAGGAGTTTCCTGTGCAAGGTTTGCCGGGTCATCTGCATCGCGGTCAAGACTTGGTTGGACCGGGTGGCGCTTTGCATAATGTGCGGCTTAAGCGCCCGATGAAAGGCCAAGAGAAACTTGGCACCTGGCAGTGGGGCTCAAATCCATTCACGGATACGCGTGAATTCAGCGGCCTGAGGGTAATGATGGCGCTTCTAAACAATTGGGATCTCAAAGACATCAACAACGCTAAATATGAAAATAAACACCCCAACAACTCGGAGGAACTGGAACAAATCTATTTGGTCAGCGACCTGGGGGCCAGCTTCGGTTCCACCGGAATCAGAGTGCCCGTCGACTCTGCCAAAGGGAATCTTGAAGCGTACAAGCACTCGAAATTCATCACCAACCAGACCCCCGATTATGTTGACTTTGGCACACCCAGCAGCCCAACGCTGATCGAGACCTTCAATTTGCCGATGTTCATACATCGGGTTGACTTGCGCTGGATCGGCCGGCACGTACCTCGTACGGACGCGAAGTGGATGGGGCAAATGCTAGGCCAGCTTTCACAAGAACAGATTCGCGATGCGTTCCGTGCTGCGGGCTATTCGGCACAAGAAGTGAACGAATTCGGGAACGTAGTGCAAGGCAGAATCGCTGAGCTGAATGCCTTGTGAGGGGAGCGGATGTGGCTCGAACTCATTCCAACACGCTGGGAAGTCGAATCGTAGCGTTCCTTGAACACGCGGGCGATCTTGGCTTGTTTGCTCTCCGCGTCGTTCGTGATGCGTTTCGCAGGCCTTTCGAGCTTCAAGAAATTAGTCGGCAGATTGTCGAGATCGGCACGCGCTCGGTTCCCTTGATCATCCCCTGCGGTATCGCACTGGGAATCGTCATGTCGCTTCACACGCGGGCGTCCCTGGTGCGGTTCGGGGCAGCTTCGATGATTCCGGCTGCACTGACCATCGCCACATTCCGTGAACTCGGCCCGATGGTGACCGGACTCCTGGTCGCGGGTCGAGTCGGCGCCGGCATCGGATCGGAACTGGCTGGAATGCGCGTCACAGAGCAGATTGATGCGCTGGAGTCCTTGGCGATTGACTCCTTCAAGTACCTTGTGATCACCCGCGTGACGGCCTGCGTGCTGGCGCTACCCGTTCTGACGATCCTGATGGACTTCTCCGGGTTGATGGGCGGCCTGTTCTCAGAAGCGGCTTTCTCTCACATCTCGGCACGGCTTTACATCCACCGGGGGTTCGCGGCTATGGGGTGGTCGGATTACATCCCTACCACGATCAAGACGACCGTCTTCGGATTCATCATTGGCGCTGTTTCGTGCTATCTCGGCTATACAGCGTCCCAGGGCGCCACCGGCGTCGGACATGCCGCTACGCGGAGCGTCGTTCTCTCGTCGCTATTGCTGATTTTGGTAAATATCATCCTGGTCAAACTGACCTTCTTCTGGTTTTCGTAAACATGACCCGCCACGCCGATCCACTCATTCGTCTCGACCACGTGTCGAAGTCCTTCGGCCGTCGCGCGGTGTTGGAAGAGGTCTCGTTCGAGGTCTCGGCCGGTGAGGGGTTCTGCATCCTGGGCAAGAGCGGCAGCGGTAAGAGCGTGACCCTGAAGCTCATGATCGGTTTGTTGACGTCCGACCGGGGAAACATCGTGATCGACGACGAGGAATTGAAAGCACTGGATCGGACGAGTCTGTTGGAGGTCCGCAAAAAGATTGGGTTCATGTTCCAGGATGGCGCGCTGTTCGACTCTATTCCGCTGAGTGAAAATCTGGCGTTCCCGTTGCGACGCCACACCTCGAAATCCGAGAAGGAGATCCGCGATATCGTGTGCGAAAAGCTTTCCGAAGTGGGCCTGGAGAAGGAACTGAACAAGATGCCGGCAGATCTTTCGGGCGGGATGCGCAAGCGTGCTGGGCTGGCTCGGGCGTTAGTGCTTGACCCTCCCATTTTGCTGGCGGACGAGCCGGGCAGCGGACTGGACCCTGTGACCGCCTCGGAGATCAGCGATCTGCTGCGAGAGCTCAAGGAAAGGCAGAAGACCACGCTGGTGGTTGTCACCCATGACGCCGTGCGCGTGCATGGATTCGCGGACCGGCTCGGCGTTTTGGACCGGGGGCGAATGATCGCTTGCGGCACGTCCGAAGAGCTGGCTGACAGCCGCGATGAACTGGTGCGAGCACTCGCATCCAGAGGGGAGGCGAAAAATGTTTTCTCGAAAAGCTAGCGTGGGCGCGTTCCTCATCGGCGGAACCTTGCTGTTTGGAGTGGGACTGTTCTTAATCGGCAGCCGGCAAAAGGTCTTCACGCGCGGATTCCACGTGTATTCCGATTTTACGAGCGTTTCGGGCCTGGAAACTGGCGCCAACGTTCGCGTATCCGGGCTGGAAGCCGGCGAAGTAGAAGAGATCCAGGTTCCTTCGCAGGCCTCTTCGTTGTTCCGGGTGAAGCTGCGGCTCACGGAGAAGGTCCATCCTTTGGTACGTCAAGATTCACTCGCGGTGATTCAAACCGAAGGACTGGTGGGAGACAAGTTCGTGGAGATCGACAAGGGCAGCGACCAGACGGAGGAATGCCAGGAGGGCGGAACGATTCCCAGCAAGGAGCCGTTCGATTTCGCGGATTTGATGCAGGACGCCCGCAACCTGTTCAAGACCACTAACACAACGCTGGAGAGCGCGGGCCAAGTGGCCGACAACATGAAGCGAACGCTGACTACGTTTCTGACTCCAGAAAGCGACGGAAAGAACGGAGCGGTCCATTTGAATGAAGCCATGGCCAGCGCGCAACGCGCCATGACCAACTTGGCGGACGACACGGAAGCGATGAAGCACAACTTTTTCCTGCGCGGCTTCTTCAAAAAGCGGGGATTCTACGATCTGAGCGACCTTACGCCGGACCAATATCGAACGAGTAAGTTCGTGAAGGACAAGTCTGCAAACCGGGTTTGGCTCGACAGCGGCCAGATCTTTTTCCTGGCCAAAGGTACGGAAGAATTGTCGCCGCAGGGGCGGGCAGAGGTCGACCGGGCGATGGCGGAATTTGTCCCCGACTTACCGAACCGCCCCATTGTGGTGGAAGGCTATTCCGCGCGCGGATCACCAGACGAACGTTTTCGACGGTCGCAGCAGCATGCACTCGCTTTGCAGCGCTATCTGCAGACACGCTTTAAGCTGGCGGCGAACCTGGTAGGCGAGATTCCCCTAGGCGACACCCCACCGAAGTCAACCGGCAAGCAGCAGTGGGACGGCGTTGCGCTAGTTTTGCTCCCGTGATGAACCAACTGGTTCTCTCGGCTGCGGGCGCCAGTAAGTTAAGCATCCTCACCTTCGCCGCCGCGGCCGTACTGGCGATTGCCGCTTTCGCGCAGCATGCTCCTACGCCGAAAAACGAATAGCCACCACCGTTGGCGAATGGGTGGCGCACGATCTGCGAAGTACGCTGTACTCCCGCTCCAGCGTTTGTCACTGGCCTACGACGATCAAAAGCACATGGGTTTCAATCTTCCAGTCCATCCGGACCGACAGGCTGCGCTTGACCTGGTCCCCACACCGCGCGCGGCGGCCGGCGAATGTCAATATTTTTTTTGGAGCGGCAACGGATCCACTCGCGCGATGATTCGAGACGCAAAGCGAACCGTGTCGATCGTGTATGCGGCGTCTGGTGTCGCCGGCGCGTGCTCCCACAGATTCCGCCATACGATGGCTACCGAGATCCTGGAGCTTGGCGGGACGTTCGAGGAAGCCACCGACATCCTAGGCGATTCCGCAGCGATCATTCAGAAACGCGCCAAATGGAGCAGGTTGAGACAGGCTAGATTCACTGATCTTCTGGCACGTTTGTGGGACACGAAGAATCCGAGCCAACAAGTAACTGAAACTAATGGGGAAAATCTGGTGGACGGCGTGGGACTTGAACCCACGACCCCCGCATTGCGAACGCGGTGCTCTCCCAACTGAGCTAGCCGCCCACTGGATCTACGGTTCAGGATAACATGCCCTTATTGCTGGACGGCCGTATACAACACCTGCTGACCAGTGCTGCCGCCCACAGCGAAGGTCACCGGCACGGCATCCCCGGTAGCCGTATCCGGCACCACCACGTTGAACTGGTATAAACCCATCGTTCCGGGAGCCAATCCGGCATAGCTGACGGCTGCCGGAATTCCGCCCAGGAACACCTGAAAGGAAGACAGCAAGCTGTTACCCTGCTGGACTACTTCACCGGCCTCTGAATTCGGAGTCACCCGGCCGAAACCGACGCCGTAGAAGACTAGGGTCTCGCCAGGGCGGGCGGGCCGGGCGGTGCTGCCTTGATTCAGGACGGGGTTCATGCCGGCGGGAAGGGCCAGCGTGGCTCCATCCACAAAAACGGCCTCCGTGTATTGTTTGCCACCCAATTTGAGCGAATCGGGAGCGAGCAACCCCGGTTGAACCTGGTTCACAGTCACGGTCTGAGGACCGCTAGCACCACCAGCGGTGATCACACGGATTTCTTGAGAACCAAGCCCCACCCCCGAGGGGATCTGGGCATTAATTTGATTCGGGCTGATGTAGGAGATAAAGGCCGCCTGGCCGCCAATAGTGACGGCGGTGCCATCGAGTGAGGTAGGCGCCTGCGCGCCATGGAAATCCGCCGAAGTCCAGGCCCGCGCGTGATCGGCCAGATGCGCGCCGCGGATCTCAATCCAGGATCCGGGCGCCGCCGCGGAAAACCCTCCGAACGCGGCCGCGCTGGCAATGCCTGCGGCATCGATGGTGGGTGCTGCCGACACCAGCGGAGCAGCCGGTGTCAGTAAACGGATCACGCTGTTTTCGTCGTCGGCAATGTACACCTTCCCGGAGGGACCGGCTGCGAGCCCCCAGGGAAAACGCAGCGCGGCGATGGTGGCGGGTCCCCCATCTCCCTGATAGTCGAAGCTGCCATTCCCGGCTGCCGTGAAAATCTTGCCATCGGGCGTTACCACGCGGACCCGGCTGTTGAGCCAATCCGAGATATACAGATTCCCGGACGAGTCCACGGCTAAGCCTTTGGGGTAGTAGAGACTGGCCTGCAGGGCCGGGCCTCCGTCGCCCTGTGCGCCTCCGTTGCCGTTGCCGGCCACCGTTGTGATGGTTCCGTCAGGAGAAATTTTCCGGACCCGGTGGTTCGCCGTGTCCGCGACATAAAGATTACCAGCGCCGTCGGTGGCGAGCCCCTCAGGACTGTTCAGCGCGGCGCTGGTGGCTGGACCGCCGTCGCCGCTGAACGTGCTAATCCCCGTGCCGGCCACGGTGCTGATGATCCCATCCGTTCCGATTTTGCGGATACGGTGGTTGAAGGTGTCCGCGATATACAGATTGCCCGCTGTATCGAAGATCAGAGCGGTGGGCGTATTGAGCGCTGCGCCCGTTGCCGCGCTTCCGTCTCCCCCAAAACTCTGCTGTCCATTGCCAGCGAACGTGCTTATGTTGCCGCCCGAGGCAGCCACTTTGCGGACTACGTTGTTGTACACATCGGCGATATAAATATTTCCGGATTTGTCCACAGCGACGCTATAGGGACGATTCAGGACGGCCTTGGTCGCCGCGTCGCCATCTCCGGAGTTGCCGAAACTACCCGTACCCGCAATCGTGGTCATAGTGCCATCGACGGCCACTTTACGAACGCGGCTGTTGAAGGAATCGGCAATGTACATATTGCCGCTGCTATCGAAGGTGAGCCCGGCGGGAAAACTGAGACTCGCCGACGTGGCTGGACCTCCATCGCCGGCGAAACCCGACGTCCCATTACCCGCGACGGTACTAATGGTGAATTTTGGAGCCTGTCCAAAACAAACGGCGGGGCCGAAACACACCCCGATCAGGAACACGCCGGCAAACCCAGACAAACTTCGAAGTAGCACAGTCATCTCCTAGATTGTCCCAAGACGCAGCCCCGGCCGTAGCCCGGTACCGTATTAACCAAATCTTAATTTGGGAGCGGCGTCGTGATAGAGTACGGGATGCGAGGAGGCGATCCTAGTGAGCATCCGTTCTTCCCGCCGCACGTTTCTCGATACCGCGGCTACCACTGCGGCCACGTTCCGCATGGCAGGCGTCATTCCCCGGCGGGCGACCATGTTGAATCCAAGTTGGTCAACGATCCGCATGACGCCCGGCGCAAAGCGATTCAGAATGTTTTAGGCTAGACGCGAGGATTCGTCCATGTCCAAGATCAAATTGCTCGGGAGCCTGATTCTATTGGTGATCGCATTAGCGATCGTGGGAACCATCGGAGCACAACAGCTCGGTATCAAGGCGAAAAAGCCGGTTTTCGGCGGAGCCTGTAAAACCTGTCCGTGGGGAGCCATGGCCGATGTGGTGAAGGCGGCGATGCAGCCATACGGTTACGATGTGCAGGTCTGCTACAACTGCAGTGGCGTGGATTCGACCCGTATCGTGGCGGGCGCGAAGATGCCACCCCCGGTGGAGGAGTTCTGGCGCCGCAGCCCGGAGCTGCGGAATCAGATTCTCGCACCGCCCGCAGGTCCCGTGGACTTCGGCGCGACGGCGTCTCAGTTCTTGTGGGACGCGTATCAAGGCAAGGGCGCGTATAAAGGTGAACCCGCGCGAACCAATCTGCGCCTGATCGCCGAGATTCAGTCGCCCACCTACTTGATTGTGGCGGCCAGGGCGGAGTTGGGAATCACCGATCTGCGCCAGGTCAAAGAGAAGCATTGGCCCGTGCGGATCATCACCAGCGTCGGAGAGCAGGCGCTCCAGGTGCTGGCCTATTACGGCCTGACCAGGGAAGCGGTGGAATCCGCGGGCGGGCATATAGGCTCGGGCTCGGCGGCAGCCGAGCGGAAGAATTTCGATATCGCCATCGGCGAAGGGTCGTTAGTCAACGCGCCGGAGTGGAATATGTGGTACGAAATCAGCCAGACATACCGGCTGAATTACCTCGAACTGCCGGATGACCTTTTGACCAAGTTCGCGAAAGAGCAGGAGATGGAGCGGGTGACTCTGCCGCTGGGGCTGCTGCGCGGGCTCGATCGCCCGATTCCAACCGTCGCCCATACGGGCACGGCGGTTTACGGGCGCACCGACACCCCCGACGATTTCGCGTACGCCGTCGCCAAAGCGCTCGACGAGCACCAGGATCTATTTCAATGGAGCATGCAGAACTTCTCGTACAACTCGCGCGCCGTGTGGAAGGCGCATGGGGTCCCGCTCCATCCCGGCGCCGCCCGTTACTATCGCGAGATGAAGTACATGAAATGAACTTTTCACTTGCCCTGGAGGCCAATTCAGTAGACACTGAAATTTCATGAGTTCCCCCAAGTTCACCGACAGCCCCGTTCGCGAGCCCGCAGATCGGTGGACCACCGCGGAGGCGGCGGAGCTTTACGATGTCGCCAGCTGGGGCAAAGGCTATTTCTCGGTCGGCAAGAATGGCAATCTGCAGGTGCACCCCGAGAAGGACACCAACCGCGCGATCGACCTGAAGGAGCTGGTCGACAATCTCCAGCTCCGGGGCATTTCGCTCCCCATCCTGATCCGTTTCGGCGAAATTCTGAAGCATCGGCTGGGCGAGATGCACCAGGCGTTCCAGAACGCCATCGCCGAGCACAGCTACAAGAGCACGTACTGCTGCGTTTACCCGATCAAGGTGAACCAGCAGCGCCAGGTGGTGGAAGAGGTCTTCGAGTACGGCCGCCCTTACAAGTTCGGCCTGGAGGCCGGCTCGAAGCCGGAACTGCTGGCCGTGCTGGCCATCGCGGACAACCAGACCCCCATCATCTGCAACGGCTTCAAGGACGACGAGTACATCGAGATGGTGATGCTGGCCAAGAAGATCGGCCGCAACATCATCCCAGTCGTCGAAAAGTACACCGAACTCGACCTGATTCTGAAGCATTCCCAGCGTATGGGGGTGCGGCCGGTAATCGGTCTGCGCGTGAAACTCGCCAGCCGCGGTTCGGGACGCTGGAAATCCTCGGGCGGCTACCGTTCCAAGTTCGGCCTGACGGTTACGGAGGCGCTGCGGGCTTTAGAGCAGCTCAAAGCCGTCCATATGGAAGACTGTCTGGAGCTGCTGCATTTCCACCTGGGCAGCCAGATCACCAACATCCGTCAGATCAAGGGAGCGGTGATGGAAGCGGCCCGTGTGTTCGTGGAACTGCACCGCGCCGGCGCCGGACTGCGTTATCTGGACGTCGGGGGCGGCCTGGGCATCGACTATGACGGCTCGCAGACGGATTTCGAGTCGAGCGTCAATTACACGCTGCAGGAATACGCCAACGACGTGGTGTATCACATCCAGAGCATCTGCGACGAATGCGAGGTGCCGCACCCGATCATCGTTTCGGAGAGCGGGCGCGCGGTGGTCGCCTATCACAGCGTGCTGGTCTTCAACGTCCTGGGCGTCACCGGATTCAGTGACAACGATACTCTACCCGAAATTCCCGAAGATGTCGAGCAGCCCCTGATCGATCTCAAAGAAACCCTGCGGGGACTCTCGAACAAGAACCTGCTCGAAAGCTTTCACGACGCGCAACAAGCCCTCGATTCCGCGCTGAACCTTTTTAGTCTGGGGTATCTTCCCTTGCAGCAGCGGAGCTGGGCCGAGAGCATTTACTGGCTGATTTGCCGGCGCATTCAGAAGCTCGCCAAGGAGCTGGCCTATTTTCCCGAAGAGCTGGAAGGGCTGGATGGCCTCCTTTCGGACACGTACTTCTGTAATTTTTCTCTGTTCCAAAGCATGCCCGATAGCTGGGCAGTGAAACAGTTGTTCCCGATCATGCCCATCCACCGTCTGGAAGAGGAACCGTCGCGTCCGGGAATCCTAGGCGATATTTCCTGCGACTCGGACGGCAAGGTGGATCAGTTCATCGATCGCCGGGATGTCAAGAAGACGCTGCTTATGCATCCGTTCACCAGCGGGGAGCAATACATCCTGGGCGCGTTTCTGGTGGGCGCGTACCAGGAAATCCTGGGCGATCTGCACAACCTGTTCGGCGACACCAACGCGGTGCACGTGGGGCTCGATGCGGGCGGCAATGTGGTCCTCGAGGCCGTGATTCAGGGTGATACCGTCAGGGAAGTGCTGGATTACGTGCAGTTCCAATCCAAGACGCTACTGGAGCAGTTCCGGCGCGCGGTGGAAGCGGCGGTTCGCGACGGCAAAATCTCCTACGAGGAATCCGGCACGCTGCTGCGGTTCTACGAGGACGGCCTGAACGGCTACACCTACCTAGAGCAGTAAATGAATGGGTCCAGTAATGCTGCGTGTGCTGGCGTCCTGGACGCTGGTCGTGGGCTCGCTGCCTGGTCAGTCCTTCTATCTATCCGACGACGTAATACCACGCAAAGAAGCTGTTCAGCTCACCATCGATCCGTCGCGTGGAACTTTTGAAGGGTCCGTGTCGATCGACGTCGAACTGCGAGTTCCCACTTCGGTCATCTGGTTGAACGCGAAGAATCTGACGATCGGGTCAGCCACAATTACGCATGGTAAAGGGATAGATCCCGCCCGAGTGATTGCAGATACGGGCGAGCGCATCGGAATCGACCGTGGTCAGCCGCTTACGGGTCCCGCGTCCATCCAAATCGCTTTCCAGGGGCGTCTCGACGATAAGAGTCTTGCCGGAGTTTATCGTCGCAAGGTTGAAGGCGAGTGGTACGCCTACACGACCTTTACTCCCATCGATGCTCGCCGAGCGTTTCCGTGTTTCGATGAGCCGCGCTTCAAGACCCCTTGGGATATGTCGATTCGTGTGAAGCGCGAGCACAGGGCTTTTTCCAATGGGCGGCAGATCTCCGAAACCGAAGGACCCGGCGGCTGGAAGCTGGTGAAGTTCGCCACCACCGAGCCGCTGCCGTCCGAGCTTATCGCGTTCGCCGTGGGGCCGTTTGATGTCTACGACGGCGGCGTGGCCGGCCATGGAACACCGGTGCGAGTGATCACTGCCAAGGGCCACGCGGCGGAAGGCCACGCCGCCGCGCAAGTCACTGCCGCGATCCTGCCGCGGCTGGGGGCGTACACCGGAATCCCGTACGCCTTCGGAAAGCTCGATCATCTGGCGCTGCCCGCGGGAGCCTTCGGTGCTGTCGAGAACCCGGGATTGATTACCTACCGCACGCGTAATCTACTGGTGTCCCCCAATCTGGAAACGGCACCATTTACGCGCGCGCTCCGTGCTTTGCAGGCTCACGAGATCGCGCACCAGTGGTTCGGCAATCTGGTCACCCAGGCCTCCTGGGACGACGTCTGGCTCAGCGAAGGCTTCGCTACGTGGATCTCCGCCAAGATGATGGATCAGGAGCAGCCGCCCGAGCGCGTTCATCTTGCCGCGATCGCCGCGCGCGAGCGCATGATGTCGGTCGACGACCCGGCCCGCTCGCGTCCGGTGCGCGTTGCCGTGAACAGTCGCGAGGCGGCGCGCGATGTGTACAACCGAGTGGTCTATGACAAGGGCGGCGCAATTCTACTGATGCTCGAAGGCTGGCTGGGCGAGAATCGCTTCCGGGAGGGGCTGCGGACTTACCTGAACGATCATCGCTTCGGCAATGCCACGACAGTGGACTTGGCGACGGCGCTGCGGGCAGCTTCGGGCAACGATCCTTCGCGCGTGATGAACACGTTTCTGAACACCACCGGGGTCCCCGAGGTGCGCGGCGAGCTGCTGTGCGGCCGCGGTTCCGCTCCCCGCTTGCGCGTCACCAAATCGAGCCCCGGCTCGGTTCCCGTGTGCTGGCGTGCCGACCGCGCGGCCTCGTCGTGCACTGTGCTCGAGGGGCCGTCGACGGAGATCGCTCTGCCCACGGGAACCGCCTGCCCGGCGTGGTTCTATCTGAATTCCGGCGGGACAGGGTATTACCGAACACATTGGACTCAAGCTCCCTTGCTAGCGTTACGGGAGCTTACGGATGCGGAGAAGCTAACGCTGGTGTACGATCTTCGTGCGAGAAAGAACGCTTCCGCGCAGGCTGCCTTGGCGCGTCTCGTGTCGGATGCCGACCCGGAAATCGCTGCTGCGGCGCGGGAGGCACTAAAGTAGCGATGATTCAGCCCCCCATCGCCAAGATTGTTCCCAAGACGACCACCTTGTTCGACGACACACGCACGGATCCCTATGCCTGGCTGCGCGACCGCAACGATCCTGACACGTTGAAATACCTGGAAGCGGAGAACGCCTACACTCAAGCGATGACGAAGTCGACGGAGGAGCTGCAGAGGAAGCTGTATTCAGAAATGCTCAGCCGCATCAAGCAGACCGACGTCAGCGTGCCCGTCAAACGCGAAGAGTATTTCTATTACACCCGCACGGAGGAAGGAAAGCAGTACGCGATTTACTGCCGCAAGAAGGGGTCTCCCGAAGCGGCGGAAGAAATCCTGCTGGACGGAAATATTTTAGGCGAAGGCCAGCCCTATTTCCGCATCGGCAATTTCGCCGTGAGCCCCAACCACCAGCTGCTGGCCTACTCTGTCGATTTCGAGGGCGACGAGATGTACACCATCCGCGTGATGGATCTCGAAACGCGCGCCCTGCTGGCCGATGAGATACCCAATACGTACTACTCGCTCGAATGGGCCAACGACAACCGGACGTTCTTCTACACCACGCTCGATGCAGCCAAGCGTCCGCACCAGGTGTATCGGCACACGCTGGGCGAAGCAGAAAATCCTCTGATCTATCACGAGCAAGACCAGCGCTACACGCTGCAAGTGGAGAAGACTTCCAGCCGGGCTTACATTCTGATCAACATTGAGAGCTCGCTGACCTCCGAAGTTCGCTACGTGAGCGCCGACCACCCGTATAGGCCGTTTCAGGTCGCCCTCCCACGAGTTCAAGAAGTGGAATACGATCTCACGCATCACGTTGGACCAGACGTGGGACAAGGCAACGACTCGTTCTATATCCGTACCAACGACCACGCCAAAACGTTTCGCGTGGTGCGCGCCCCGGTCGCCGATCCCTCACGGCCGAACTGGCAGGAGTTCTTGCCCCAGCGCGATCACACCACAGTGGAAAGCGTGCATGCGTTCCGCGATTACCTGGCGATCGAAGAACGCGACCGTGGACTCAGCCAGATCCGGATTCATCATTTCCCCACCGGCGAGCAACATACCATTGAGTTCCCGGAGCCCGTCTATTCCGCCGGGCTCGGACCAAACGCCGAGTTCGACACACATGTCTTACGCTTTCACTACGCTTCGCTCGTTACAGCACCTTGCGTTTTCGACTATGACATGCAGACGCGCCAGCGGGAGCTTAAGAAACAGCAGGAAATACTAGGAGGTTACGATCCTGCCCAATATCAATCCGAGCGTGTTTATGCCAAGGCTTTGGACGGCACAGAGGTCCCCATCTCCGTCGTTTATAAAAAACATTTTCAAAGGGATGGCACCGCGCCGATGCTGCTCTATGGTTACGGCGCCTACGGGATCAGCATCGATCCTACGTTCAGCTCCGACCGGCTCAGCCTGCTCGATCGCGGCATGGTGTACGCCATCGCGCATATTCGCGGCGGCGGCGATCTCGGCAAGCCGTGGCACGAAGCCGGACGCATGCTGGTCAAGAAGAACACCTTCACCGATTTCATCGCCGCGGCCGAGCATCTTGTCACTCACAACTACACGTCAAATGATCGTCTGGCGATTATGGGCGGTAGCGCCGGGGGGCTGCTGATGGGTGCGGTGAGCAATATGCGGCCTGATCTCTTCGATGTGGTCGTCGCGAATGTGCCGTTTGTGGATGCCTTGAACACAGAGCTGGACGCCACACTTCCTCTCACGGTCGGCGAATGGGAGGAGTGGGGCAATCCGAGCCAGAAAGAGTACTACGACTACATCAAGTCTTATGCGCCTTACGAGAATGTAGAGACCAAGGCGTACCCCAAAATCCTGGTCACGGCGGGTCTAAACGATCCACGAGTCTCCTACTGGGAGCCGGCGAAGTGGGTGGCCAAGCTGCGCGCGCTTAATAAAGATAATCACCTGCTGTTGCTGAAGACCCAAATGGGCAGTGGGCACTTCGGCGCATCCGGCCGGTATGAGCGTTGGAAGGAAACGGCTTTCAATTACGCCTTTATTCTCCACGCGCTGGGCCTGGAATAAGCGAACATAAGGTAAAGGCAATTTGGAACGCAACCGATCCTATTCGGAGGAGGATTCATGCGCTTGCTCAGGACCGCCGCACTCATTTCTTGCCTCACTACAGTCCCCACCATCTTTGCTCAAGTGCCGATGCAGGACTGGAGGTTCGCCCATCCGGGAGCCGCACTGGTGGGAGGTTTTCGCGTGAAGGCGATGCTCGACTCCCCGCTGATGAACAATCTGATCGAGCAGGCGACCACCAAGGATCCCACCACCGCCACCATGGTCGGCATGGCGCGCGCGGCGTTGGGAGGAATTTCCGAAATCCGTTTCTCGGTTCGCGATATGGGCAAGGGCAAGACTCCCGACGTTCTGGCATTGGTGACCGGAGTATTGGACGATGCCGCCGCTAACGCGCTTGCGCAAGGAAAGACACAGGGCAAGACCACTGTCCACCGCATTGATGCGAATACGTTCCTGGTGGGCGAGGGGCCATCGCTCGAAGAGGCGCTAGTTCGCCTGAGCAAGCCCCCCACCGGTCTTCAGGCCCGCGCTCTCGATCGCAGCAAGGCTCTGGCGAACAACGATCTGTGGATCTCCGGGACGCTTCCGGCACTTCCCATGACCATTCCGCTAATGGATTCACTCCGGAGTCTGGCCTTGGGAATCAGCGCGCAGAGCGATCTGCGCATCGAGGTCGCTCTTGAGATGGCGAGTCCCAAGATGGCGGAAGATCTGGTCAGCTCGGCGCGCCGCTCGCAGGTTCAGCAGCCTGGTCTGGGAGCCGCGCTGCAAAGTGAAGTGGACGGCTCCGCCGCGCGCTTCCGGTTCGTGATGGAGGGGAATCAGGTGATCCAGGCCGTGCAGCAGGCCATCGCCAACAAAGGCGCGCAGTCGCCGCTCGCGGGCTTTCTCGGTCAACCGTCTTTTCTTGGTGGCGCGCCCGAGCCTCCATCACCCCCGAAACCGAAGCGCGATACCGTGATCATCTACGGTATGGAAGGCGGCCCGCGCGAGTATAAGGCTGAGCCGCGACAGTGATCAGTGTTCTCACGTAGTATGCTGAGAACGCATGAACCCACAACCGGCGCCTCAGAAGATTCAGTTATCCAATACGACCGACTATCGGGAACACTACGCGAATAGCGTGCAGGTCCGAGTCAGCCTGTGGGATTTCTTCCTCCTCTTCGGCACGATCAATCAGAACACGCCGGATAGCGTATCCATCCACAATTTCCAGGGCATTTTTCTGAGCCCGCAGCAGGCCAAGGCCCTGGCGAACGTCTTGAACCAGAACGTCAGCCAGTACGAAGCCACCTTTGGCGAAATCCGACTGGAGCCGAAGCCGCCCGCCTCGTCCGTCCAATAGGCCGGAGTGTGGCTTCCCGTCGCGCGACCCATCTGATCTTCTTTTCCGCGTTCGCCGCGCTGCTGGTCGCGATGCACCTGCCATTCCTTACGCTGCCTTTTCACTGGGACGAGCTGGGACAATTCGTCCCGGCGGCGCTCGATCTGTATCGCGACGGGGCATGGGTGCCGCATTCGACGCTCGCTAATGTGCATCCGCCGGGGGTGATGCTGATTCTCGCGCTGGTTTGGAAGGTATTCGGATTCTCGATATTGTCCGCGCGTCTGACCATGCTGGCGATCGCGGCCGTGGGCGTGTATCTCTCGTTCCTGCTCGCCATCCGGCTGGCACACAAGGCGCCGGGCGCTCCAGCCTTCGCGGCGGTGACGTTTCTGATGGTCGCGCCGCTGTTCTATACGCAGTCCATGATGGTGCTGCTCGACATGCCTGCGATGACCCTAACGGTTTTGGCCCTGCTGCTGTTTTTCGACCAACGGTATGCCGCTTGCGCTATCGCCGCTACGGCGCTGGTCCTGGTGAAGGAAACCGCCATCACTACGCCCCTGGTCTTCGCAGCCTGGCTCTGGTTCCACGAAAGACGCAAACGTGACGCGCTGTATTTTCTGGCGCCCGCTGTGGCCCTCGGCCTGTGGCTCGTGGAGTTGCATCACGTGACCGGCAACTGGCTCGGCAACGAAGAGTTCGCCCGATTCAACGTGAACCAGTCGCTCGGCTTCAGACACATCTTCTACGCAATCGGCCGCCGTGCTTACATGCTTTTTATTAGCGACGGCCATTTCCTGGGCACTGCGGCCCTGATCGCCGGATGGCGTCTTCTGCGCGGCAAGGAATGGACCATCGCAGGTCTGGTGGTGATCGCGCAGACGACGGTGGTCACGCTGCTGGGGGGCGCCGTGCTGGATCGCTACATGCTGCCCGTGTTGCCGATTCTATATGCGGCCTTCGCGGTGGCCGGCTCGGCCTGGTCGAGGACTGTACGGCTGCCGGTGCAGGCTGCCATGGCGACCCTCTTCATTGTGGGATGGTTCTGGAATCCTCCGGTACCGTTCCCGTACGAAAACAATCTCGCGATGGTGGATTTCGTCCGCCTCCAGCAGGCGGCGGCCGAATATTTGGAAGATCACGCGGCCGGCCAGCGGATCGCTAGTGCGTGGCCGTTCACCGACGCGCTGATCCATCCTGAGTTCGGATACGTCCGTAAGCCGCTGCCCTTCGTGATGCGAGCCGGCGGCGTGCGTGAAGCCAATTTGGCCGAGTTGAATCCCCAGGATTTTGATGTGCTGGTGCTGTACTCAGCGGAGTGGTCGGTGAAGGGTCGACTGCTGGACATCGCGCCGATTCGTTCCCTCGTGCACGTGTTCCTGGATCCGAATGTTACGGCAACTCCCGATGAGATCCGCGCCACGCTTGGTTTTGTCCCGGCGCTGCGCTGGGACAGGGGCGGCCAATGGATCGAAATCTATACGCCCCTTCAAGTCCCATGACTATTCCAGTGCTTCCCGCACTTTCTGGAGCAGAACTCCGAGCGTGAAAGGCTTCGCCAAAAAACGCGCGCCCGGAGGGACGCGTTCTTCTCCGGTATAACCGGAAATAAAGAGAGTTCTCAGGCGGGGCGCCGCCTGCTGCATCCCCCGCGCCAGCTCCGGCCCGCGGGTTCCCGGCAGCATGACATCGGTGATCAGCAGATCCACCGCCTGCCCTTGTGCGACCGTCAGGGCTTCCTCCGCGCTGCCTGCCTCCAGCACGCGGTAACGCTCGCGTTGCAGGATCTTGCGAATCAGCTCCCGGATCCCGGCTTCGTCCTCTACCACCAGAATCGTGGCAGGCTCACCGCCGCGTGATGGCTCCGCGGGAACCGCCGGGCGCGCCACTGCGGCGCCTTCAGGCTCGACATAGGGCAAATAGATCGTAAAAGCGGAGCCTTGGCCGATCTGGCTGGCAAAGGCCATGTCGCCACCCCATTCATGGACTACGCTGTAGGCGCGCGCCAGAGCCAGCCCCGCAGACACCTCACCCGGATCCCCGGTCTTGCTGAGCACCGGCTCGAACACGCCGCCCGCTTGCTCCGCGTCCAGCCCGGGCCCATCGTCGTGAATGGTGATGCGAGCGTACTTACCGGCAGGTAAAGCCGTGCGCGACAAGCGTTCCGTGATCGTTTCGACGTCCCAGGCGATCGTGATCCGGTTTTTCGCACGGCCTCCCGAGATGACTGCAGCGAGTACCGCGCCTAACTGCACCGGATCCGCCATCGCTAGCACAGGCGTGCGATTCACTGTAAGTTCCACGGCGATGCCCTGGCCGGCGGCGGCGGTGATGGTTGATCGCAGATTCAGGATCGCATCGCCGAGATTCACGCGCGAGGCCGGTTTCGCCTGGCGCCGGGCGAACTCAGTCAGCTGCGCGGCGAATCCCCCGATGCGGCGCGCGGCGCCCAGAATCTCGCCCGCTTCTTCCCGCAGAGGATCACCGGCTTTCAGAGCCTGCATCAGCTCTTCGGCATAGCCGGTCACAATCATCAGAGGATTGTTTAGATCGTGCGCGAGCCGCCCGGCGAAGGCATACAGTGCCTCGAAGCGTCCGGCCGAGAGGAGTTGCGCCTCGAGTTTTTTACGCGCGGTGATGTTGGTGATCACGCCAGTGACGGTAGGACCCGATACACGGATCGTCTCGCGGCACCAAACCGATCCCGAGACAGATCGATATTCGGCGCTGGCCTCGCCTCCCGCGCTAAGCACGGTGCGATACAGCGCCATGGTGGCCGCGCGGTCGCCGGGATGGATGCGTTCCTCGAAAAACTCCCGATGCGCGAGCCAGTGCGATAGGGGATATCCCAGCATCGCCTGCGCGTCACCTTGCACGGACCGGAACTGGAGCGTGGCTGCGTCGGCTTGCCAGACCACTGCCGGCAGATCGTTGGGGATGGCCGCCCGCTCCTGACCTTTCCCAGCGAGATCCGCGAACATCAGCAACGTTTCCGTCTGGTCTTCGTTATACCAGGCCCGCAGCGGCACTTCCGTGAATCCGCGATCCGGCAGGACTTCTGTCCCGAAGCTGCTGCGGAAAGCTCGATTGGTCCAGACGACCGAGCGGGTTTTCGAAATAATGGCCAGAGGAATGGGCAGCGCGGCCGCGATTTCGCGGTAATAGCCGAGTTCCGCCTCCAGCAACGCCAGCAGCCGTGCGACATCCTGGGCCGCCCAATGGCGAAAGTCCGCGCGCTCTATCACAGCTTAAGTTTGGGGACTCAATCGGGAAAGTAACAGTGTACGGGGGACCGTCACGTCATAGTACCAGATGGTCCCAACTCTGGACCTCTGGTGCTAGTACAATCTCACTCCGCGATTTCCAGGCTCGCGGAACATGTGGACGGTGTCGACGAACCGAACTTGCCGCGATGCGAAGGTCATGGCTAGTGTGTGGGTTCGGCAACCGTCGCCGAAGAAGCGCACGCCCTGCAACAGGGCTCCATCGGTGACGCCGCAAGCCGCGAAGATAATCTGTTCGCCAGGGGCCAGGTCGCGCGCCGTATACACGCGCTTGGCATCGCGGATTCCCATGCGTTCCACGCGCTCTTCGAGTTCTTTGGTGTTAATCACCAGCCGCGCCACCATTTCTCCGGCTAGACAGCGTAGTGCCGCCGCGGTCAGCACGCCCTCGGGAGCGCCGCCTGTGCCAAATACGGCATGGACGCCCGCGCCGCGCACCGCCGCGGCGATACCTCCGGAAAGATCGCCGTCCGGAATCAGACGTATGCGCGCGCCCGCGGCGCGGATTTGCGAGATCAGCTCTTCGTGGCGCGGGCGGTCGAGCACCATGATGACCAGGTCCTTGACGTTGCGGTCCAGGCAATGCGCGATCGCTTTGAGGTTATGCTTCACCGGGGCGTCGATATCCAGCGCATCGCGGCATGCCGGGCCGGCAATGATTTTCTGCATGTAACAATCGGGCGCATGCAATAGGCCGCCTGGCTCGGAGGCAGCCAGCACGCACATCGCATTGGGGGTGCCGGTGGCGCATAAGTTCGTGCCTTCCAGGGGATCTACGGCGATGTCCACGCGCGGATACTCGACGCCGTCGGGAGCCTTCGAGCCCACTGCTTCACCGATGTACAGCATGGGGGCTTTGTCGCGCTCCCCTTCCCCGATCACAATGTTGCCTGCCATGCGGATGCCTTCGAAGGCCTGCCGCATCGCGTGCACCGCAGCGTGGTCGGCGGCCTTGGCATCGCCCTGGCCCATGGTACGCGTGGAAGCAATGGCCGCCTCCTCGACCACGTGGATAAAATCGCCTAGCAGGTTTCGTTCAATGCTGGCGCGCGTGGCCAAGTAGGTGGGAGCACTCATAGGGAGGCGCGGTGCCCATCTTAGCAAAGATCGTATTTGCGATCAGCGATCGGGACTGGGGATTTGCGCCACGCTTCCGCCCATGCCGGCATAGGTGTCGCGCACGCGGATCACCTTGGAACCTGCAAAGGTCACGAAGGTCACCCGCCCCGGGGGCTCACCGAATTGCCAGGTTTCCTGCTCGACATCATCCTGGGTCTCGCGAGTCTTACGCAGGGGCCGGCCGAGGGCCATGATGACCGCCTCTTGATCCATCCCCTCAATGGCCTTCTTTTCCTTGATGGCCTGCTGGGTCTCCGGAGGCAGTGTGTCGATAAAATTTTCAGAGGCGCTATGCTTCTCGAAATCCAATACCGGCGCAAGCATCTTCTTTAATTGCGCCGACGTGATGTCCCCGATGGAATCCTTGAACTTGATCACAATGGCCGTGCCGTTGTTGGGCTGATTCGACGCCTGGGGATTGGACGGTCCGGTGGTCGCGCCGCCCATGCTGATCTGCACCCGGTCCCGCCACGAGCCTTTCTTCTTCATGCCGTTGTTCAACTGCAGTGTGATGGCGTCGTCGTCGACCGCGACTTTCGTGATCTGCACCGTGTCGCCGGTCTTTACGGCCGGACCCTCTTTGCGGGCCGCGTCCTCCCAGGTTTTCTTGTCCCAAGTCCCGTTCTCCTCGAACGGCAAGGGCTTGGTGGAGCGAGGCAGCATGATCTTGGCGGTAGCGTATTCCGAAGAGAGCCCGCGGATCAGCTCCACGCGCTGGTCCAGACTGAGTTTTTTGGTATCGCCATGCAGTCCGGCGACCGCCAGGAAAGCTACCAGAACTCGCGGAGGAATGCGCGAAACAGACATCTCAACACTCCGTCTTCTCAACCCGCGGAATCAGCTTCCGCAGCGCCAAAAACAGCGCCACCACGATTCCCGTAGTGATCAGGCTGCCTTCCACGCCATAGCCGCCACCGCTCCAGAGTACGCCCACGTTCCACTCCAGGGTGTACCCCGTCACCCCCATTGTAAACCCGCTCAGGTTGCTGCCGAGCAGAGGAAGAGTCACGTTCCAGCCGAAATGCAGGCCGATCGGCAGCCATAACGCTCCGGTTCGCCAAACGGCGTACCCTAGCAGGATCCCCCATGCCACGGTATTGATAATTCCCAGGACGGTCGCATCCGGATTCCAGGAGTGCATTAGTCCGAAGATGATGCTGGTGGGCAGGATCGTTGCGAACGGGCCCAGCGATCGAATCAGTAGCTGGAACGCATACCCGCGGAACAGCAGCTCTTCCCCTATCGCTCCGAAAAGAATCGCCAGGCCGGTGAAGGCAAACGCTGCCCAGGGATGGTCCACGCCAACCGCACTCCGCTGATATCTCGCGATTCGCAGGGCCACCGGAATCAAGACCACACACGCCACGGCCGCAATTCCCGCCGCAGCGCCGACAAAAAACTCGCGTCCGGAGCCCGGCCTCCCGCCCAGCCCCACGTCCGAAAGTCGGCCTCGTTCATAAATCCGCACGACCACCGCGTTGGCCACGGCCGCTGATGCAAAAGTGGATAGCGTAGAAGTCACCACGATGCCCGCAAGCGGCTGAATCAGCGGCGGAAACAAAACCAGGCCCAAGCTAGCCAGCACGAGGTATAGTCCCACACGGAGGATCAGTCCCTGCCGGTCGGGGATAGCCAGGTCGTTCATGCGCTTCGACTCTGCGACCGCAACGCTGCCCGCAACAACGTGAAAAACAGCATGGACGCCATCAGCGAGATTCCTGCGCCCCGCAACGCCACCACGGGGAGCCAGCCGGAACGGAGATAGAAGGCCGCCAATAGTCCAAGGAACACCAGGCGGAGCGCATTCTTGGCCGCACCAGGGGAAAACTTCACGGAAAGCCACACCGCTCCCATGCTGACCGCCAAGGAGAGGGTCAGGCCCAGCACCGTGCATTCCGCCAACGAGTTCAGATCCGGCCCGACCGCCACACGCCCCCCGTGCGAGACGTAGACCGTCACAAGCCCCAGCAGCAACATGATCCCAGCCACCAGTTCGCCATAGATCACCGAGATCACGACACGCACCAGGGCTTTCCGAACTGTCGGGAGTGCCGTGAATTCGGACGTGGCAGCCGGCCCCGCGAATACAACCCCCAGGCAGGCATATGCTCCCAGCATTACCGAATCCAGGAAATTCACACCCTTTTGCCACGGGAGGAATACTCCGAAGATACCGATCAGGAGCAGATAAACCGGAATGACTCGAACCCAGCCGGTTCCTTGAAACCCCAGGCGCGCTCGCAGATCCGATGCCTCTACCGCCAGATCCACTCTCATTTGCCAAATCCCGTCCAGACATGGTACCAATCGACAAGACTCTAAGGAGCCGCCCTATGGCGTGATAGGGCGATTTTCCTTACGTGGTAGCGCTAATCGACAGCGGTCGCATGTCCGATAAGACCAGTAGACTATGATGGATCGCCGAGTTGAGCCCAGAATGCTGTGCGCAGATCTGGTGGATATCCAGTGGAAGGACCCCAACGGGCGGACTCGTGGGGGCGTT
>Ga0310810_10000410_pt1 | contig 44215 bp, 44 predicted proteins | sample NCmetagenome_FD_207641 | JGI IMG/M metagenome (GOLD analysis project Ga0310810, IMG submission 207641) | Soil microbial communities from experimental microcosm in Duke University, North Carolina, United States - NC | ecosystem: Engineered > Artificial ecosystem > Soil microcosm > Unclassified ...
CGATCGTCGGCGCCGATTTGATCCGGCCGCGGCCGTCGCAATGCGGACACGGCCGCAACAATTGATTCTCCAGGCTCTCGCGGGTGCGCTGACGGGTCATTTCAACCAGCCCGAGCTCGGAGATCTTCAAAATGTTCGTGCGCGCCTTGTCTTTTTTGAGCGCCTCTTTGAGGGCGTCGTAGACTTTCTTGCGGTTGCTCTCCTTCTCCATGTCGATGAAGTCGATGATAATGATGCCGCCGACATTGCGCAGCCGGAGTTGGCGCACAACCTCCTGGGTCGCCTCCATGTTGGTTTTAAGAATTGTTTCTTCCTGATTGCGCTTGCCGACGAACCGACCCGTGTTCACGTCCACCGCGGTCAGCGCTTCGGTCCGCTCGATGATGATGTAGCCGCCCGAACGCAACCATACTCTTCGCTCCAGCGCCTTGGCGACCTTCTCTTCGATCCCCTGCTGCTCGAACAGCGGCGTCTTGTCGGTATGAAGCACGATCTTCGACTTTAGCCGCGGCATGAAATGACGGACGAAATCGCTGATGCGCCGGTGATCCTTCGGCGAATCGACCACGACACACTCAGTGTCGGCGCTGAAGAAATCACGGATGGTGCGCGTGATCAAGTCGAGATCCTGATGGATCAGCGAGGGCGCCGGCGCTGAGCCGGCCTTCTTGTGAATGCCCTTCCAGAGCCTAGTCAAGAAACTCAGGTCCCGCTGGATCTCCCGTTTGCTCCGCCCTTCGCAGGCGGTTCGCAAAATGAAGCCGCCTTCGCCGCTCTTGAGATCCTGGGCGATTTCTTTCAGACGCTTGCGCTCCTCCTCGCTCTCGATGCGCCGCGAAATTCCGATGTGCTTGGTGCCGGGCATGAAAACCATGTAGCGGCCGGGCAGCGATACATGGGAGGTAACTCGCGCCCCTTTGGTGCCGAGAGGATCCTTAGCCACTTGAACCACAATTTCCTCGCCCCGGTTAATCTGCTTTTCCAGGGGCAGTCGCCGCGACGGCGACGGTGGTTTCGGGACTTCTTCGAATTCGACATCATCTCCTGGAGAGCTGATGAGTTGGACATCTTCCGACTCGGCGGAAAAATCCGAGGCATGGAGGAATCCCGCCTTTTCCATACCAATGTCGATGAATGCCGCCTGCATACCGGGCAGAACCCGCGCCACTTTGCCTTTATAAATATTTCCCGCCACGCCCATCTCTTCTTTTCTTTCGATCAGGAATTCAGCCAGTTGACCGTCTTCCATGAGCGCGATGCGGCTCTCCTGTGGAGTGGAATTGATGTAGATCTCTTGTTTCATAGGACGCTGTAAGCGGGTTCCAGGAGGGAGGGCTTTTGCGAGGTGATCTCACCCATGGAGGGCGGCGAATTCACGAGCGCGTAAACGAAATTAGTTGTGGTTATAGAGGAATCCAGACGAGACTTCAAGGCAGCATAACGCCGAAGTCCTAGCTTTATTTGACTTTATCGCTATCGCCCGATATTTTGATTTCAACTGCTTCGATGGGCTTGGGTCATGTGGAGTCGCAAAACTAACCTATGACGTATCCGGCCACCGCGCCCGCCTATGGCATCCTGAATACCAAGGTCCTGATCCTCAACCGTTCCTATTTACCGATTCACGTCACTTCGGTCCGCCGTGCCTTCGTGCTCCTTTACCAGGGCATTGCCAAAGCGGTCAATGAGCAATACCAAACGTTTGATTTCGAAAGCTGGAGCGACTTGTCGATCTCAGCCCATGACGAAACCGTGGGCTTGGTCAATCGGGTGATCCGTGTCCCGCGGGTAGTCCTTCTCGTCAGCTATGACCGCGTCCCTAAGCGCCAAGTGCGCTTCAGCCGGTACAATATCTACGCACGCGACAAATGTACTTGCCAGTACTGCGGGCGCCGCCTTCCACGCCAGGAACTCAATCTCGATCACGTAATCCCGCGCTCGCAGGGCGGTACTTCGATCTGGGAGAACGTCGTCTGCTCATGCCATGAATGCAATCGCCGGAAGGGCGGCCGTACGCCGCAACAGGCCGGGATGCCGCTCGTCCGTAGACCTTTGAAGCCGCAGTGGACGCCGTTTATGCAGGAGACCTTCAGCATGTCCCGTTACAGAGAGTGGATGCCCTTTCTCAACACCATCGACGTCTCCTACTGGAATACAGAGCTCGTCGAAAAATAGTTTTATTTGGTCCCTGAGTGCGTCGCTCGCCGTCGGCCGGAGGCGACAGCCGGCAGGTCGTCTCCCGTCCCCCCAGATTTTCATAGTGCTCGACCTCGCAAGATTACCTTTTCCAATATCTTGGGGTAAGCCAGAAATGGCCGCACCGTATATTGTGATTTCTCCTTGACACTCCACCCTTTCCTATGAAATATTGCGGCTAGTTTCGACGGCGGAAAGTGCCCAAAAACTCTCTGGATAGAATTACTTATGCGTTTAAAACGGCTTGAAATGATTGGTTTTAAGTCCTTCGCTCAGCGGACCTCCGTGGAGTTCAACCCGGGCATTACAGCGGTGGTCGGGCCCAATGGCTGCGGCAAGTCTAACATTGTGGATGCCCTCCGGTGGGCGATGGGCGAGCAGAGTGCGCGTCATCTGCGCGGCCATCAGATGGAAGATGTGGTGTTCAACGGCAGCGACAGCCTACCCCAGACCGGCATGGCCGAGGTGTCGATCGTTTTCGACAACGAGGACGGCAGAAGCCCGGCCGAGTACGCGAGCTTCAGCGAGATCATGGTCACCCGCCGGCTGTTTCGCTCCGGCGAATCGGAGTACGAAATCAACAAGGTGGGTTGCCGCCTAAAGGACGTGGTCGAACTGTTTCTCGGTACTGGCGTCGGCAGCAAGGCCTACTCGATCGTCGAGCAAGGCAAAGTCGATGAGCTGGTGAACTCCAAGCCCGAGGAGCGGCGCTCTTTGATCGAAGAAGCGGCGGGCACGAGCAAGTACAAAAGCCGTAAGTCGGTCGCCGAAAAAAAACTCGAACGCACCCAGCAAAATCTGCTGCGCGTCACCGACATCGTTCGCGAGATCGAGCGGCAGATCCGCTCCATGGAACTGCAGGCCAAGAAAGCCGAGCGCTATCGCGCGCTGAAATCGGAACTCAAGGAAAAAGAATTAGCCTGCGCCTTCCTCCAACGCGAAAATTTCCAGTGCGAAATCGCTCAGCAGGAAACGCGGCTCGGCGAGGTCGAAAGCCAGTGGGCGGAAATTCTCGCGGCGCTCCACGCCAAAGAAGCGGAAAGCGAATCCGTGCGCCTCTCGCTTCTGGAAACCGATCGGCAAATCGGCGCGCAGCAGGAGACGCTGTATCAACGCCGGACCGAAATCCAGACCGATGAGCAAAAATGTGATTTCCTCAAAAAAGATCTGACCCAACTGGATCAGAACGAAAATGAGATTCGCGCTTCCCTCGCCCAGATCGAGGAAAGAACCAAAATCGTCGTTCTGGAAATCGAAGAGCTGCGCAAGGCCAAAGAAAGTTTCATCCAGCTCTCGCTTTTCGAAGAAACCTTTCTGCGCGACAAAGAAACCGAGCTGGAGAAATTGCAAGCAGAGATCCGCGCGCTCCAAACTGCGGCGGAGCGCGAAAAGGAAATCCTGATCGAAGCCGCCGGTCAAATCGTCAATCTCAAAAACGAGGCGCTGGGAAAGGAAAAACGGCGCGGCGAAGTCGGCGCCGAGCTGGCGCGAAACCGGGACGAGCTGAGCCAGGCCACCGAGTTGCTCGCCGCCTGCGAAGCCAAGATCGGGACAACGGCCGGTATGCTCACCCAATGTCTGGAGGAGATTCGCGAGCGAGCGATCGAGACGGCGCTCGCCACCGCGTCTATTCAGTCTTTGACCATGGCGCTTGACGAAAAAGGGGAAAAGATCGCCTGTCTCAGAGAACAGACTCAGGAAAACCGTTCGCGCTTGGCGTCCTTGGAAGAAATTCAAAAAAACTATGAAGGCTGCCAGGAAGGCGTGCGCGCGATCATGCTGAAGAAGCAGCAGCAGGCGGCTGTGCCCAATGGCATTCACGGTCTGGTGGCTGAGGTCATCGAAGCGCCGGAGTACTACGAGAAGGCGTTGACCGCAGTTTTAGGCGATCGGCTTCAGTACGTGATTGTGAAAAGCCATCAGGACGGCGTCGAAGCGATTGAATATCTGAAGCACCAGGCCACCGGACGCAGCAGCTTCATTCCGATGGAATTTTCGCGCAGGCCACGCAAAGAGCTGCCGCTCGGCGAAGCCGAAGTGATCGCGCCCATGCTCGAAGTGATCTCGGTCAAAGACGGCTACCGCGACATTGCGGAATATCTTCTCTCCGACGTCGTTATGGTGCGCGATCTTCAGTCCGGCTTGTCGCTCTACAATCGCAACGGCTATTACAGCACGCTCGTCACCACGGATGGCGAAGTCATCGACCCGATGGGCATCGTCACCGGCGGCAGCGACGCGCCCCTGGAAGCGGGCTTTCTATCGCAACGCCGGCGCATTCGCGACCTCCGAGAAAATCTCCAGGCGCTGGAGTCTCGCCTGCCTCGGGAAGAACAGGAAAGCGCCCAGCTCAAGCAGGAGATCGAACAGTCTGAAACCAAGAAAACTTTGCTGACCGCGGAGAGCCATCGTCTCGATATCGAACGGGTCCGGCTCGAAGTCGAGAATAGCTCGGCCGAGCGCGAACGCGAGCGGATCAGGGACACCGTGCGCGCGCTCACTCAAGAACAAACCGACCTAGCGACAACCCTCCAGCTGCTGGACGAAGAAATTCAGCATTGTCATACCCTCGCGCAATCGCGCGCCCAAGAAAAATCAGAACGGGAACAAGCTCTGGCACATAAACAATCGGCCTTTGACGAACTGCGCCAGACACTCGAAGCGGCCGAAGCCGAAGTTACCCAATCGCGTATTCGCCATGCCGCCCTTGGTGAAAAGCGCGACCACAGCGATGCGAATCTCGTCAATCGGCTCAAGCTACAGGAAGAGACCGCGCGGGAAATCGAAGCGCGCCAGACGCGTCTCGCCGATTTGCAGCGCCGCCGCGGCGAAATCGAGCAGGAACTGGTTCAAACGGAGACGAAGCTTGGCGAGCGCCGCGAGGAGCTACGAGGACTCGAAGCGCGGCTCCAAACCGATCGCGAAAGCTATCGCACTATTTCCATGCAGCTCGCCGAGTTGGGCGAAACCATCAAAGATCTCCGCCCAAGCGGCGACGCGTGTCAGGAGGAAAAAGGACGCATCCAACTTGCGCTCACCAAGCAGTGCCTCGAGCTCGAGCACCTAGCCGCCAATCTACGCGAAAAATACGATGCTGCTCTGGAAACGCTCGCCGTGGAATCTGCGGAGAGTTTGCCAACGCAGGCTGCCTTGATGGAAGCGATCGACGATCTCCGCGCGCGGGTGGAGCGGATGGGCGACGTGAATCTGGCGGCAATCGGCGAATACGAAGAACTCAACGAACGCTTTGCCTTCATGAGCAAGCAAAAGGAAGATCTGGAAAAATCCATTGCCGACCTGCAGCAAACCATCATCAAGCTCAATCGGGTTTGTCGGCTGCGCTTCAAGGAAAGCTTCGAGGAGATCAATGAAAAATTCGAAGCGATTTTTCCCCGCCTGTTCCACGGCGGCAGGGCGAGGCTGGTGCTAACGGACGAGAACGATTACCTGGAAACCGGTGTCGACATCATTGTCCAGCCGCCGGGGAAAAAGCTCCAATCTATTACGCTTCTCTCTGGCGGCGAAAAGGCGCTCACGGCGGTCAGTCTGCTGTTTGCGATTTTTCTGACCAAGCCGAGTCCCTTCTGCTTTCTCGACGAGGTCGATGCGCCTTTGGACGACGCTAACATCGATCGCTTCATCGAGATGATCAAGGAGATGAGCGCGCATTCGCAGTTCGTCCTGGTGACCCATAACAAGAAATCCATGCAGGCTGCCGAAGTGCTCTATGGTATCACCATGGCGGAGCCTGGAGTTTCCAAAGTCGTCTCCGTCCGCATGCACTAAATTTCGCTCCTCACCGCAGCCGTTCCGCGCCTCCCGTTTGACTCCCAAGCCGCGTTCGGAAAGAGTGTCTTTGCATGGCTGGGGAATCTTTTTTTCAACGCCTCAAACAGGGGCTGACCAAAAGCCGCGATAGTCTGCTCAAGAATATTGGCGCGGTGTTTCAAAACCGCAGCTGGGACGAGGCTGCTCTCGACGAGGTCGAAGCGAGTCTGATCGCCGCGGATGTCGGCATCAAAGCAACCGACAAGCTGATGGAAGCGCTGCGCCGTCAAGCTCCCGACGGCAACGGCGAACTTGCAGACGAGATGGCCATACGGCTGCAGGAGGCAATGGTTCAAATACTTCAGCAGCCATCGGCCTCAAAAGCTGCGCCGCTTTCAATTCGGCCCTGGGTCATCATTTTTCTCGGGGTCAATGGCGTCGGCAAAACCACCACGATCGGCAAACTGGCAGCGCAATATCGCAGCGCAGGCAAAAAAGTTTTACTGGTTGCGGCGGATACTTTTCGCGCTGCGGCTATCGAGCAGCTCGATATCTGGGGACAGCGGGTCGGGGTCGATGTGGTCAAGCATCGGACGGGAGCCGATCCGTCAGCAGTCGTGTTCGACGGTATTCAAGCGGCGAAAAACCGCGGCATCGACGTTTTGCTGATCGATACCGCAGGACGGCTCCACACCAAGACGCATTTGATCGAGGAGCTAAAAAAAATCCGCCGCGTCATCACGCGCGAACTGCCCGGCGCCCCGCACGAAACATTGCTGGTCCTGGATGCAGTCACGGGACAAAACGGTCTGCAGCAAGCGCGCGTGTTTAAGGAAGCTACCGATGTGAGCGGCATCGTTCTCACCAAGCTCGACGGCACGGCCAAGGGTGGCGTTGTGATCAGCATCCAAGAAGAACTGGGCGTGCCGGTCAAATACATCGGCGTGGGCGAAGACGTGGAAGATCTCCAACCCTTCGATCCGGCGCAATTCGCACAGGCACTGCTGGGCAGGTGAAGCATCGCCGCGGGGTGGTCGAGTTGACAGGACCCTTGAGGGGCATTACTCTTAGAGAGTAAAATCTATCATGGAAGCCAAATCAAACCTGGACCTGAGCCTGACCGAAGGCGCGATCGCGCAGGTAAAAAAACTCCTCGCCCGCGACGGGCGCGAAAGCCATGGTCTGCGCGTGGGCGTCTCGGACGGCGGCTGCTCCGGTTTTTCCTATAAGCTCGACTTCGACGACCAGCCGAAGACCGACGACATGATCCTCGAATTCAGCGGCTTGACCGTCTATGTGGATGGCACAAGCGCGCCCTATCTGAGCGGCACGGTCATCGATTTCGTCACCGGATTGCACGGCGGCGGTTTCAAATTCACCAACCCCAACGCCACGGCCACCTGCGGCTGCGGTACGTCATTCTCTGCCTAGCTGCCTCGAATTCCTCGAATGATTGAGGGCCGGTGTCGAACGACGAACAGCCGGCCGACGCTGCGCGAAATAGCCTGAAACATTATCCTGCCGAGCAGCGACCGCTTTGAAAGCCATACAAATTCGTGCCTGCGGCGGCGCCGATGGATTGCGCTATGAGGAAGTGCGCGATCCAACGCTTGCAGCTGCCGGTGATGTCATTGTTAGAGTGCGAGCCGTGGCGGTCAATCGCGCCGACCTTGCGCATCGTCCGAACCGAAGCGCGGCAACAAGCGCGCCGCCGCGCATTCCCGGCAGCGACGGCGCAGGCACCGTCATCGCTGCCGGCGACGCGGTCAACAATCTCAAAATCGGCGATGCGGTTTGCTTCTATCCGATCATCGGCTGTGGCGACTGCAACGAATGCGCGGCGGAACGCGAGCATCTGTGTGCCGGACGCACTGTCCTCGGTACCGAACGACACGGCACCTTTGCCGAGCACGTGACTCTCCCGGCGCGAAATTGTTATGCGATCCCGGCGGGCCTCGGTTTCGAGGAAGCCGCAGCGTTGCCTTCTGTTTACCTTGCTCTTTGGCGGCTTTTAATCACGCGGGCCCGGCTTCAACCCGCCGAGTTGTTGTTGATCTCCGGCGCCGGCGGTGTCGGCAGCGCGGCGTTCATTTTCGGCCGGGCTCTCGCCTCTCATATCATCGTCGTATCCTCCAATCCGGAAAAACTCACGAAGGCAAAGGGATTGGGCGCTGAGCACGGCGTGGATCGCAACGGCGATTGGGTCAAAGAAGTGAGAAGCATTACCGGCAAGCGCGGCGTCGACGTGGTGGTCGACTCGGTCGGCGGAAAAGACTGGAGCAAAGGCCTGGCTGCGCTTGCGCGTGGTGGTCGACTCGTCACCTGTGGCACTGTGTCGGGCGACGACGCCTCCACCGATCTACGGCGGATTTTCTGGAACCATTTGAAAATCTTCGGAGCCTCTTCTGGAAGTCGCGCCGAGTTTCGCCGGCTGCTCGAGTTTTTCGCCGTGAACGGCGCCAAGCCGATCATCGATCGGGTCTATCCGCTCCGCGATGCGGCCCAGGCGCACCGTCGAATGGAAGCGGGCGCGGCCTTCGGTAAAATCATTTTAGCAGCAGACGCGTAGTGATTCTCTGGCGAAATTGCCGCGCCTGTGATTACACTCGGAGCGACCCGAAAGCTATCGGAGATGCGAGTCATCAGCGGAACCGCGAAAGGCCGTCGACTGGTCGTACCCAAAGGCGGATCGGTGCGGCCGACCGCAGGCAAAGTCAAGGAGTCGCTGTTCAATATTCTGCCCCGCGATTTCTCCGGCATGCGCGTGCTTGATCTCTTTGCCGGCAGCGGCAACGTCAGCATCGAAGCGCTGAGCCGCGGCGCGGAGAAGGCGGTGCTGGTCGACGCTTCGTCCCGCTCCGCCGCGACCATCCGCGAGAATCTTCGTCGTCTCGATCTGGCCAAGCGCTCGCAGGTGTGGGTTTTGCCGGCCGCGCGGGCGCTCCGCTCGCTCGCCCAGCACGCGGAGATTTTTGATTTGATCTTTATCGACCCGCCCTACGAGCAGCGCCTGGTCGGCGCCACTCTGACCCTGATCGCGAAAAATAATCTGCTTGTTCCGGACGGAATTGTGGTGGCTGAGCACAGCCGGCGTGAGCCGGTGAAGCCGGAGTACGGCCCCCTCATCTTGAATGATCAACGGCGATATGGTGATACTCTGCTGACATTTTTCAAAGCTACAGCAAGACACGATCCAGTGGCCTGAGGATTCATTGACTATGCCCCTCGACAACATCGCCATCTATCCCGGCTCCTTCGATCCGATTACCAACGGCCATGTGGATCTGGTCAAGCGCACTTTGCGGGTCTTCGACAAAGTCGTTGTCGCCATCGCCACCAACCCGGACAAAGACCACTCGCTTTTTAGCGTCGAAGAGCGTTTGCAGATGATCAAGGAAGTCTTCGCCGAGGTCAAAGATCGGGTGCAAGCCGATTCGTTTCACGGTCTGCTGGTCGATTACGTCGAAAAAAAGCGCTCGGCGGTGGTCATCCGCGGGCTGCGCGCGATTTCAGATTTCGAATACGAGTTTCAGATGGCGATGATGAATCACCGCTTGAAGCCGCAGTTGGAGACTTTGTTCATGATGACCGGCGAGTCCGAGTTTTACACCAGCTCGCGACTGGTCAAGGAAGTGGTGAGTCTGGGCGGAGACGTGTCAGGCCTCGTGCCCGACAACGTGCTCAAAAAACTCAATCAGAAATTTAAGCGGTAGGATTTCGTTTCATGACTCAACTTGCGGAAAGAACCAAACTGATCAAGCCGTCGGTGACTCTGGCGATTGCGGCGAAAGCCGGCAAACTCCGAGCCGAAGGCATCGACGTGGTCAATTTTTCCGCCGGCGAGCCGGACTTCGACACGCCGGAGCACATCAAGGCGGCCGCCGTCGAGGCCCTGCGCCAGGGCATGACCAAATACACCGACGTGAAAGGCATCGAGCCACTGCGCGAGGCAATCTGCGAAAAGTACCGCCGCGAGCAGGATCTGAGTTATCGCAAGGAAGACGTGCTGGTGAGCTGCGGCGCGAAACACTCGCTCTATAATATTTTGCAGGCGGTGGTGAATCCCGGCGACGAAGTGCTGATTCCTGCGCCCTATTGGGTGAGCTATTCAGATATGGCGCTGCTCGCGGGCGGCGTGCCCAAACTCATCGCCACCGACGAAACGAGCGGGTTTCGCATCACCGCGGCGCAGCTCGAAGCGGCGCTGACGCCGCGCACGCGTGTCTTTCTCCTGAACAGCCCCTGCAATCCGACCGGCGCGACCTATTCGCGCGATGAGTTGTTGGCGATCGGCAAGGTGCTGGAGAAACATTCTTGCCTGATCTTGGCGGACGATATCTACGAAAAAATCGTTTACGACGATTTCGAATTTCACAACATCGCCGCGCTCTGCCCGGCGCTACGCGAGCGCGTGATCATCGTCAACGGCGTGTCGAAGACTTACGCGATGACCGGCTGGCGCATTGGCTACGCACTTGGACCAAGCGACGTCATTGCCGCCGCGGGAAAAATCCAAAGCCAGAGTACGTCCAATCCGACCTCCATCGCTCAAGCGGCTGCGCTGGAGGCGGTGCGCGGCTCGCAAGAGGAAGCCGCGGTAATGGTCCGCGAATTTCGCAAGCGTCGCGATGTGATTGTCGATCGGTTGAACAGCATCGACGGCATCACCTGCCGCAAACCGGAAGGCGCTTTTTACGTGTTTCCGAATGTCGCCGGCCTTATCGGCAAGTCCGGACGCGGTAAGAAACTCTCGTCACCGTGCGACGTCGCCGACTATTTCCTCGAAGAAGCGCAGGTGGCGGGAGTGCCGGGAGAGGATTTCGGCTCGCAACACCACATTCGTTTTTCCTACGCTACGGGTCTTGCCGATATCGAAAAAGGCTGCGAGCGCATTCGCCAGGCCATTCTCAAGCTCGTCTAAGCTGACCGATTCATGGCCTCGGGCGCCGACCAGTTCGCTTGAATAAAAAATAGTCGCGCAGAATCCGCGCGTGATCAAAAACCAGCGGCGACGGCAAGCTGGTCTCCACGAACGCTTGAGCGCGCTTGGCGTCATCCGCGCCGCGCGGCGTGCCTGCAGCCGTGGCGATAAAAACCGTGGAGATGGTGTGATGGCGCGCGTCGCGGGTGGGATCCGAGTAGGCATAAAATTGCTCGATCAGCTTCACTTCCAGCGAGGTTTCTTCTTGGGCCTCACGCCGCGCGGCGTTTTCCAAACTTTCCCCGTAGTCAACGAAGCCGCCGGGTAAAGCCCAGCCGTGCGGCGGATTTTTTCTCTCGATCAACACGATCGCACCGCCGGCAAGTTCAATGATGATGTCGATAGTCGGCAACGGATTTCGGAATTTTTCGCTCATATCGCCTCCCTACCTTGACTCCTCCCAAAGCGCAAGGTAGAAAGAGTCCTCAAATTGCCGCGGGGTGGAGCAGTCTGGTAGCTCGCAAGGCTCATAACCTTGAGGTCCCGGGTTCAAATCCCGGCCCCGCAACCAAAATCTTCAAGGGGTCTCGAAGACCCCTTTCTTATTTTCCCTATTCCCCACTCGCCGAATTCGTCCTGGCGCCAAAGTTGCGCCGCGGTCCGCAAGTGCTAAGCTGACGATGATGAGTTTCCGACTAAAATATCGGACACGTAAATGCTCTTGTCCAGACGCCCAAGCACGAACTGGCACCGTCGGCGTCCTACATGCAACGCTGTTTGGACTCGCTCTTCTGTTTGCGCACTCACCTTTAGCTTTCGCTGCAGACCGGTACACCGATAAGCAGCTTGACTCACTCGAGGACCGGGTGGGAAAAATGTTCTGGCTGAATCCGACGATGGAGAAGACGCCGTCATTTCTCGCCGAGCCCAAACCAAATGCGGCAACGTTTCAGCCCCCTTCCAAGGACTCGTTCGAGATCACCGAACTGATCGGGCGGGCGGCAAAGGATCCTTATTACAAAGTCAAATTTGATTCCGGCAAAACCGGCTACATCCGCCCGGAAGCGTTTCTCGAAGAATTCAACGCCACGATTTTAAGCGTCGATCCGCAGGCGGGAGAAAAGAAGCTCGCTGCAGAACAATCGGTGGAGGAAAAAAAGCGGCTCGACTGGATCAACTCCCAACCCTGGTCCGCGCAGGTAAAACAGGCTGCGATCAAGAAACAACCGACGCCCGGACTGAACACCAGTGAAGTGAAGCGGGTCATGGGCGCGCCGCGGCGAGTGACCAAAGTGCGCGGCCTCAGCAAGACTTCGGAGGAGCACTGGTTTTATCCGGACGGCTTGGCGCTGATCTTCAACAACGGTCTACTGAGCAGAATCGACAAGAGCGAGAACAAATAGCCAGGCGCGTGCAACAATCGTTTCTTCAGATTCTCAGTTTTTTCAATTTGTCATTGTGCCGGCGTGCAGATTTTGACAATCGGTTGGCATTGCCCTTCTTGACCGCCTCGACATCCGCTTCTTCGTCATCATCCACATCGTAGCTGCCATCCAATGAGCGAAGAATTCGGCTGAACTCTGCCGCCGACACCGCAGTCGCACCAGACCTCTCCACCGCGCTTTGGATCTCGCGGTCGGAGGTCACCACCACCGCGCCGGCGGATTTGGTGCGCGCCAATCGCACGATGACTGCGTCCGCCTTTTCTCCCAACCGCGAATAAATCACTGCGATACCGCCGGTGCGCTCGGTGGTTTCCTGCGACTGTCCAGAGCGCCAGCCGTCGAAAACGACCGTTAAATTGTACTTTTTAATGTCCTGGTAACGGATCAGTTGCTGGATGAGCCAGTTGCGTTTGTGCTCCAGGGCGCCGCCAAGACCGCTTTCACTACCGATCAGGTTGTAGCCGTCGATAACCACATCCATCCTTCAAACTCGCTTTCGTATTCACAATGGGGTTTTCACCGCCGGTTGTCAAAAATCAAAAAAACAGGTACAACCGTTGCGATTTTCTGAGGAGGTATCACGGAGTTGTCCCTCACCATAAAAAAAGCTAAACGAATCAACGATTTGCCGCCCTATTTGTTCGCAGAAATCGACCGCAGAAAGCGCGCCGCCTTGGCCCGCGGGGTGGACCTGATCGACTTGGGAATCGGCGATCCGGACATCCCGACCCCCTCCGTCGTCATTGAAAAACTTCAAGAAAGTGCCAGCAAACCCGTCAATCATCGTTATCCGAACAGCTCGGGCATGGCGGAATTCCGGGAAGGTGTGGCGAATTGGTACAAGAATCGGTTCAACGTCAAGTTGGATCCCGCGCAGGAAGTCGTATCGCTGATCGGCTCCAAGGAAGGCATCGGCAACATGGCCGTGGCTTTTGTCGATCCGGGCGACGTCGTCCTGGTGTCGAGCCCCTGCTATCCCGTCTACCACATCGGCACTGCATTCAACGGGGGCAAAAACTATTTTTTGCCTCTGAAAAAGGAAAATGACTTTCTACCAGATCTAGACTCCATTCCATTGGACATCGCCAAACAGGCAAAACTCTTGTGGATCAATTATCCAAACAATCCGACGGCGGCGGTGGCTGACAAGAGTTTCTTTCAGCGGGTCGTTGAGTTTGCAAACAAGTACAACGTGATCGTCTGCCACGACGCGGCCTACACGGAGATGGGCTACGACGGTTACCGGCCCATGAGCTTTCTGGAGGTCGAAGGCGCTCGGGAAGTCGGCATCGAGTTTCACTCCCTATCGAAGACTTTCAACATGACCGGCTGGCGCGTCGGCATGGCAGTCGGCAACCCTGAGATTGTCGGCGGCTTGGCGCAAGCGAAGTCCAATCTGGACTCGGGCATCTTCCAAGCCGTGCAGGAAGCCGGCATCGAGGCGCTTCGCCAGGGTGATGCTATCGTTGAGCCATCGCGCAAAATTTATCAGGAGCGGCGCGACATTCTGGTGGATGGGCTGCGCGCGGTGGGGCTCGAATGCGAGAAACCACGTGCCACGTTTTACGTCTGGGTTTCCTGTCCTAAGGGACTTTCTTCTGCCGATTTTACGAGCAAGCTGCTGGACGAGGCCGGCGTTGTGACCACGCCCGGCAACGGCTTCGGCGAGGCCGGCGAAGGCTATGTTCGCTTTACCGTGTGCGTCGACAAAGAACGACTGCGGGAGGTAGCGGAAAGGATTCGACGAGTCAAACTCTAAAGCTCTTTCCATCAAACGGCAGCATGGCGAACGCGATCGCGCATCAAGTCTATGTCGGCATCGGCTCCAACGTCGGCAACAAGAAGGAAAACTTCCTGGAAGCGATCAGCCGCCTCGCCAAGCTGCCGGACACCAAAGTCCTTAAGGAATCTTCTCTCTACGAAAGCGAGCCCCTTGGCGACGCCAAGGAGTGGTACGTCAACGGCGCGGTGGAGATCGAGACCAAATTCAAGCCCGACATGCTGCTCAATAAATTCAAGAACATCGAGCGCGCCATGGGTCGTAAGAAAGTGAAAAAGCGCTGGGGTTCGCGCATCATCGATCTGGATATCTTGCTTTACGACTCGGCAGTGCTAAAAAAGAAGAATCTCAAGATACCGCATCCGGAGATGCCGCATCGAAAATTCGTGCTGATTCCGCTGAGTGAAATCGCGCCGCAAGTCATTCACCCCGAACTCGGCGTGACCATCTCCGAGCTTCTGATCAACGTGAAGGACCCGAAAAAAATCCATCTCTACCACGCCTAGCGGAGCAGGGTTTTCGAGGGAGCGAAATTTTGTTGCTCCGTCTCATCGTCATTTTGTTTATCGGCTACGTCGTCCTGTCGGCGCTGAAATCTTTGATTCGAAGCGGCCCAGCCAAACCATCGGGCCAGCCACAATCCAACGACTCGGGCGAAGAAATGGTATTCGATCCGCAGTGCCGAAGCTACGTGCCGAAATCCGACGCGATCGAAAAATCGGGGCAATATTTTTGCAGTCAGGAATGCGCGCGGATTTATCTAGCGCGCTAGAGCTTCCAGGATTTTTTGCTGCACGCCGTCAAAGCCGCCGTTGGACATGACCAAGACCAAATCGCCGGCTCGCGCTTCACGGGAAACGTACAGGGCGATATCGGCGCTGGCGGGGATGACCTGGGCGCGCGGGTCGGCAAAGCGTCGGTTGATCGAGCGCGCGACGTTTTCGACCGAAATCCGCTCGGCTTCGGGAATTTTCTCCGGTTGGTAAATACCGGCAATCACGATCCGATCGGCCAGAGCAAGAGCGTCGGCAAACTCTTTTTCGAAAATATTTCGTTTGCTGGTATTGCTGCGCGGTTCGAAAATCGCCCAGAGCCGGCGTCCTTGATAGGCCGCTTTCACCGCCTCGATGGTTTCGCGCACGGCGGTGGGATGATGGGCGAAGTCATCGATCACCAGCACGCCGCGCCGCTCGCCGAGAATTTCCTGGCGCCGCTTCACGCCGCGAAAAGTGCGAAACCCCTCGAGCAACTGATTTCGCTCCAAGCCGATCATCCGACCGAGCGCATAAACCGCCAGCGCATTGTTCACGTTGTGCCGGCCGATCAGACCGACCTCGACGCTTCCTTCGGCTTTGCCGCGGTAGCGCGGCTCGAAAAAAGTCCGGCCGCGAGCGAACCGAATATCGCCCGCCGTCCAATCGCCATCGCCGCTATAAGTCGCACGGTCGCAGCGCGCGCTCCGGGAAATTTCCAGTGCCGCGGGATAATCGGCACACACCGCGAGCGAACCGTCGGCAGGAATGACTTCCATCAGCCGGGCAAATGCCGATTTCACGTGCTCAAGATCGCGATAAATATCGGCGTGGTCGAATTCTACCCCCGTGAGAATCACGTGGCGCGGCCGGTAGTGTAAAAACTTCGGCCCCTTGTCGAAAAACGCCGTGTCGTATTCATCTCCTTCGAGAACAATGTGATCGCCGGATCCGACTTGCCAACCGCTGCCGAAATTGAGCGGCACGCCGCCGACAAAAAATCCCGGATCGAGGCCGGCGCAAGTTAGCACCCAGGCAGCCAGCGCGGTCGTGGTGGTTTTCCCATGGGTTCCAGCGACCACCAAAGAAGTTCGCGCGCCGATCAAAAATCGGCCCAGCGCCTGCGGAAAAGAAATATATGGAATGTTCTCCGCGAGCACGGCCTGGGCTTCGGGATTGCTTCGCGAAACCGCATTGCCGATCACGACTAGATCGGGACGTGCTGCGACGTGCTCCGCACGATAGCCGGAGAGAACGTCGATGCCGATTTGCGCCAGATAGGTGCTCATCGGCGGATAAATATTCTGATCGGAGCCGGTGACCCGATAGCCACGCGCTTTCAAAAGCCCAGCAAGCGAGGCCATGCCGACGCCGCAAACCGCAATCAAATGAATATGGCTGCCCGGCGGCGGGAGATCGCTCATGGAAAAAGCGCTTTCATGATCTGGTCGTGAATGTGCGGGCGGAAATCTTTGATCTTGTCGTTTTTTCGCGATGGATGAACCCGGTTGGTCAGAAGGACGACGTGGCAATTTTTTTCCAGATCCCACCAGATCGAGCAGCCGGTGAAGCCGAGGTGGCCCACCGAGCGCGGCGAGAACAAACTGCCGCTGGCTGAGTTCCCCGAAGTCGGTGTATCCCAGCCGAGCGCGAAATTGGAATCCGCCGGACCGTTGCGCGTGAGAAACTCCTGTACCAGCGCCGGTGATAGAAAACTGTCTTTTCCACGAAGACAGCGGCTCAGGCGCAGCAAAAACGCATGCACCTCGCGCGCCGAGGAAAAAAGACCGGCGTGGCCCGCCACTCCGCCCATGGCGTAAGCATTGTCGTCATGCACTTCCCCGCAGAGAATTTTTTTTCTCCACGGACAGGCCTCGGTCGGCGCAATCAGTTCTTCGACCGGCTGTAGGCGTTTGGTGCGAAGCTGGGTCAGATCGACAAAGCCGGTCGAGCGCAGGCCGAGCGGCTTAAAAATTCTATCCTGACAAAACCGGTCGAAATTACTGCCGGTGAGAATCTCCACCGCCTCGGCGAGGAGGATAAAGCCCAGATCGCTGTAGACGCTTTGAGCGCCTGGCGAAGCGGCCGGCTTCTCGCGGTGAATCTGCTCATAGACGTAATTCTTTGCCGCGCGGCTGGCGACGAAATTGATGCGGCCTGATTTTTCGCTCTTGATGATGTCTTCGAAAAAAGGCTTCCAGGCCGGCAGACCGGCCGAGTGACTGAGCAGATGCCGAAAGGTCGTGACACTTTTGCCGAACACGCCGTACATGGGAATGACGCGGGTGAGCTGATCGTCGAGCCGCAACTTACGTTCGCGCACCAGCAGCATGATCGCCACGCTGGTGGCGAGCGGTTTGGTCAAAGACGCCAGGTCAAAAATCGTGTCGACACGCATCGGCGTCTTGTTCGGCAGGAGCGAACGACTGCCGAAGGCGTGCTCGTAAACGACCTCGTCATCCTTTGCGACGAGCACGACCGCGCCCGGGAAAACACCCTCCGCCACCGCCTCTTCGAACGATTTTTCTACCGCGTGAAAATCCATCAGCGCCAATTAAACTGTGCCGGCGAAGTCATAGGACCGGCGATTCGAGCATGGTCAAAGTTGCGTCATTCCCGTCGAGCGCCATCGCCGCACCGAATGGCAAAGCGAGATTTTCCTGTCCGTGCCCGGCCGGCATCCCCATAACCACCGGATATTTTGCCGCGCCAAACGTGTCGTCGATGATCTCTTTCAAGCCGCGCGGTCCTTCGCCCTCGCAATGGGTAAAATCGCCGAGCAAGACTCCGGCAGGATGCGTTAGCTTGCCCGCCATCTGCAGCAGAAACACTATTTTTCCGCGGGTATCGATCTCGTAGGGCGTGCCCAAGGTCGTCACCAGCAACGAGAGACAGCCTCCGACGATCTCGCCTTCGACTCGGCCCGGTTTGACCGCTTGTCCCAGCGCGAGCTTCCACTCGCGGGTTTCGCCGCCCAGCACGCTCCAGAAATGTTTTTTTGCTTCCGCGCTCAAGCCGCGCGCCAGATCCATCGCCACCATGGGCGCGTGGAACGTCAACAGGCCGCAAAACTGTCGCAACCAGTTGAGTAGAATCGTTATGTCGCTGTAGCCGACAAAAATTTTGGGCGTTTTCAACTGCGCAGGTTTCAAAAAAGGCAGCAATTGAATCGACCCGAAGCCGCCGCGCGCGCAGAAGATAGCATCGATGTCTGGGCGCTCGAAAAATTCCAGTAGATCGCGCGCTCGAAGCTCGGCGGCGCCGGCAAGGTAGCCGTTGCTCTGAAACAAATTCCCGGCCACTTCCGCCTCAAAGCCTTCGGCGCGAATGGCAGCGATGCCAGTTTCCACCGCTTTTCGATCCACGCTGCCGGCCGGCGCGATCACGCCGATGCGCCCGCCCGACTTGAGCCGAGGCGGCTTATGCACAGGTAGGGGATTATTTTTTTGGTATCGCAAATCCAACCAAGCCGGCCCGTCGATTCACCTTGTGGATAACTTCCCAATGCAAGGCTGAATCAGCGTTGTTTGAAGTCGTTATATTGACAAAAAAGCCGCCTAGGTACAAGAAATTTCGACGCGTGGGAGGCGCCGCAAGGACCGCTCGGAGACGCGCCTCCGTGATTTGACTTCGCACGCCTACCCGGATAGAAAATTCACCAGGAGCCCACAATTTCTGCCGGGGTTTGCACCGGTTCTCAAAAGGTTACCCACAGCTTTTCAACAGCAAATGAAGGTCAAACCGGAGCAGATCGAACGGGTCGCCAGCCAGATCGTGGCGGTTTATCGCGAGCAGGATCTGATCGCCAGCAAAGCGGACGACGCCGCGCTCAAGGCAAAGATCATCGAAGTTCTCGGAAAGAATTTCGCGGAGGAAGAAACGATCGAAGAAGAAGCGCGCAAGATGCTTGCGACCCACGGCGCTGGCGCGCGAGATTTGGACCCCTACAAGATGTTTCTTTTGGCAAAACAGAAGCTGGCCGCCAAGCGGGGCTTTATTTTATGAATCGTCTGTCCGAGAGTCGGATTTCGCACCTCGCCCATCTGGTGATGGACGGCCTGCGCAAAGGGGGCCTGGCGGATTTCCAAAACGAGGGCCGCGCGCTCACGCACACCAAACAGGTCTTGCACGGTTTTTTTCAGCGCGAGGACGAGATCGACGACGTCGTCCGGCAAAAAATCAATTCGCTTTCGCGTCGCGTGCCTCCCGGCAGCCGGGAATGGGATGTGTTGTATCGAAAATATTTCGAGGAGGAAGCACGCAAGCAGCGACGCTGAGACGTGGGAAAAATCGTACCGCAAAACGAATTTTCACAAAAAACCCTTGACATCATCGATTGGGTGCTTAGATTCGCTTTGCCCCGGACTATTTCATGCGCCTGCTGCGGCGGCGCCGAGCTTGGGGCAAACCCCTTAAAAATTAGCTAGTTAAAGTCAAAATCTGAAAGGAGGCAGGAAGTGAAAATTAGGCCTTTACAAGACCGGGTCATCGTGAAGCGCATCGAGGAAGAGGAAAAGAGCAAGGGTGGGATCATCATTCCCGACACCGCCAAAGAAAAGCCCCAGGAAGGAAAAGTCATCGCGGTGGGCAAGGGAAAGGTGAACGATGACGGCAAGATCACTCCGCTCGATATCAAAGTCCACGACCGCATCCTGTTTGGCAAATATTCCGGCACGGAAATCAACATCGACGGCGAAGAGCACCTGATCATGCGCGAGGAAGACATCCTCGGTGTGATCGAGTAGCAACTTTCAAGAAATTCAGGAGGAACAGATGGGAGCGAAAATAGTCAAGTTCAATCGGGATGCGCGCGACGCGATCCTCAAAGGCGTCAACATTTTAGCCGACGCCGTAACCGTCACGCTCGGACCCAAAGGCAGAAACGTGGTGCTCGACAAATCCTTCGGCGCGCCCAACGTCACGAAGGACGGTGTCACCGTCGCCAAGGAAGTCGAACTGGAAGACAAGTTCGAGAATATGGGCGCGCAAATGGTAAAGGAAGTCGCGAGCAAGACTTCCGATGTTGCCGGTGACGGCACCACCACCGCGACCGTGTTGGCGCGGCAGATCTTCGCCGAAGGCGCAAAACTCGTGGCGGCCGGTCATGATCCGATGACGCTCAAGCGCGGCATCGACAAAGCCGTCGGAGCAATTATCGGGGAGCTCAAAACCCTTTCAAAAGCGACCAAGGATCCAAAAGAAATCGCTCAGGTCGGCACCATTGCCGCAAACAACGATTCGACCATCGGCGATGTCATCGCCGAGGCGATGAATAAGGTCGGGAAAGAAGGCGTAATCACCGTCGAAGAAGCCAAAGGCCTCGAAACCACGCTGGACGTCGTCGAAGGAATGCAGTTCGACCGCGGCTATCTGTCACCGTACTTTGTTACTGACCCGGAGCGGATGGAGTGCGTGATCGAGGACGCTTACCTGCTGATCCATGAAAAGAAGATCAGCAATATGAAGGAAATTCTGCCGGTCCTAGAACAGATCGCCAAATCCGGCAAGCCGTTCATCATCATCGCCGAGGAAGTTGAAGGCGAGGCTCTCGCGACCTTGGTCGTGAACAAGATCCGCGGCACGTTGCGTTGCGTCGCGGTCAAGGCCCCGGGCTTCGGCGACCGGCGCAAAGCGATGCTGGAAGACATCGCGATTCTCACCGGCGGCAAGCTCATCGCCGAGGAGTTGGGCATCAAGCTCGATAACATCTCGCTCCAGGACCTCGGCCGCGCCAAGAGAATCGTCGTCGACAAGGACAATACGACGATCGTCGACGGCGCCGGCAAGAAGTCCGACCTCGAAGGCCGGATCAAGCAGATCCGCGCGCAAACCGACGAGACCACTTCGGACTACGACCGCGAAAAACTGCAGGAACGCTTGGCCAAATTGATCGGCGGTGTGGCCGTCATCAATGTCGGCGCGGCGACCGAAGTGGAGATGAAAGAAAAGAAAGCGCGGGTCGAAGACGCGCTTCACGCCACTCGCGCAGCGGTCGAGGAAGGCATCGTTCCCGGCGGCGGTGTGGCGCTGTTGAGATCGGCGGCGGTTCTGGAAAAGATCCGGGTTTCCGAGGACGAGCGCTGGGGAGTCAACATCATCAAACGCGCTGCCGAGGAGCCGATCCGGCGCATCGCCACCAACGCGGGCGTCGAGGGCTCGATCGCGCTGCAGAAGGTCAAGGAAGGCAAGGGCGCTTTCGGTTTCAATGCGGCTGATGAAGAGTATGAAGACCTTATGAAGGCCGGCATCATCGATGCTACGAAGGTCGTGCGCACTGCGCTGCAAAACGCCGCTTCTGTGGCGAGCATGCTGCTCACCACCGAAGCGATGGTTGCCGAAAAGCCGGACGATAAGCCGTCTATGCCAGCGATGCCTCCAGGCGGAATGGGTGGAATGGGCGGTATGGGTGGAATGGGCGGCATGATGTAATTGCCTCCCAGTCAACAGTTATGGCCCGCTACGTGCGCTGATCAGCCATGTAGCGGGCTTTTCTGTTTCTTCCCACCTTGACTCCGAAACTGATTCATATTACTTTGCCTTGAAACTTTTCCCTGAAAATATAGCAATTTAGCTCATGTTCGAATCCTTAACCGACAAGCTCGAGCTGACCTTCAAGCGGCTTCGCGGCCAGGGCAAAATCACCGAAAAAAACATCGATGATGCGCTCCGCGACGTGCGTCTGGCCCTACTAGAAGCCGACGTTCATATCAAGGTCGTCAAAAACTTTCTCGATTCGGTTAAGGCCAAATCCATGGGCCAGGAGGTCTTGCAAAGCCTCACGCCTGAGCAGCAGTTCATCAAAATCGTCCGCGAAGAGATGGTCGAGCTGCTTGGCGGAGACTTTCGAGAGCTCGACCTCAAAGCCGCGCCTCCGGTAGTGATCATGCTGGTGGGGTTGCAGGGCTCCGGCAAAACCACCACGATTGCGAAGCTCGCGCGCCATCTGAAAAGGGATAAGAAGCGCTCTCCTTACCTGGTTCCAGCCGATATCTATCGCCCCGCTGCGATCGAGCAGTTGAAAATTCTCGGCAATGAGCTGGAACTGCCGGTTTATGATTCGAATCCGGAGAATTCACCGGTGGCGATTTGCCGCCAGGCTCTGGATGAGGCGAAGAAAAAATTCTGCGACGTGCTGTTGATCGACACCGCCGGCCGCCTCCACATCGACGACGAGCTTATGCAGGAGCTCGCGTCGATCAAAGACGCGGTGAGACCACACCAGATTTTGTTCGTCGCCGATTCCATGACCGGACAGGACGCCGTCAATCAGGCGCTCGGTTTCGACGGCAAGCTCGATTTATCGGGAATCATTCTGACCAAGCTCGACGGCGACGCGCGCGGTGGCGCCGCGCTGTCGATTCGCCAAATGGTCGGCAAGCCGATTTTGTTTTCCGGCATCGGCGAGAAGCTCGACGCGCTGGAGCCGTTTTATCCGGACCGGCTCGCATCGCGCATTCTCGGCATGGGCGACGTGCTCTCGTTGATCGACAAGGTCCAACAGAACGTCGAGCAGAAGGAAGCGGCGCGGCTCCAGCAGGCTTTTCAGAAGCAGCAATTTACCCTGGAGGAATTTCAGCTTCAGCTTCAACAAATCAAACGAATGGGACCGGTCGGCGGGCTTCTGGAAATGATTCCGGGGGGCAAAAAGCTCGCTTCCCAGGTGGATGCCGAAAAAGCTGAAAAGGAACTCAAACGAGTTGAAGCGATTATCAATTCGATGACCTTGCAGGAGCGGCGCAATCCGGCGATCTTAAACGGCAGCCGGCGCCGGCGCATCGCCCAGGGCAGCGGCACCACCGTCACCGACGTGAACCGTTTAATGAAGCAGTTCTTGGAAATGAAAAAAATGATGCAGAGAGTGAGCAAAATGGGCGTGCGCTCTATGTTGAGCCGCATGCCTAACCCGTTCAATTAAAGGAGAAGGAAAAGAGCATGAGCGTAACCATTCGCATGAGCCGGCACGGCGCGAAGAAAAAACCTTTTTACCGCATCGTCGTGAGCGATCAGCGCTTTCCGCGCGACGGCCGCTACATCGAGCAGGTAGGAACCTACGACCCCAGAGCCAAGGTCGGCGGCGTCAACCTCAATCGGGAAAAGATCGAAGCTTGGATCAAAAAGGGCGCGAGGCCGTCGCAGACAGTTTCCGAATTGATCAAAAAGCAGAAACAGGCGAGCTGAACGGTCTGGATGAAAGATCTCGTTCAGTATCTCGCCAAATCTCTGGTCAGCCATCCCGACTCGGTCGAGATTCAGGAAACAGTCGATCATGATACTTCGGTCTTCGAAGTCAAAGTCGCCAAGGAAGATTTGGGACGCATCATCGGCAAGCAAGGCCACACAGTGAAATCGATTCGCACCTTGCTCAACGCCGCCGCCGCGATCAGCAATCGCAAAGTCGTGCTGGAAATCGTCGAAGAAAAGTAGCCGCGGTGCCGGCGCCGATGGCTGAGCCGTTCGTACCTCTCGGTGAGATCGTCGCTACCCACGCCCTGAAGGGCTGGCTCAAGCTCAATCCGCTCAATCCCACGACGACCGCCTTAGCGCCGCAGGTCGAAGTGATCATCGATCGGGCCGGCGAGCAGTCGATTCACGAAATCGAAGCCGCGCACCCGCACAAGCGTCAGTGGCTGATAAAGCTGCGCGGTTTTGATAGCATCGATTCCGCCGCACGCTTTGTCGGTGCGACTCTGGGTGTGGCGGAAGCCGCGCTCGAAGCGCTCGCGCCGGGCGAGTATTATCACTATCAGGTCGTCGGTTTCGAGGTTTTTTCCGTGAGCGGCGAACGGATCGGCAAGATCTCATCGACCTTGTCCACGCCGGGCGGCGAGCTTTACGTCATCCAGGGAAAAGAGAAAGAACACCTGATCCCGGCGGTCAAGGAAATTATCGACAAAGTCGATTTCGCCGCCGGCACCATGATCATCGACCCGCCGCCCGGGCTGCTGGATCTTTAGGACGGCGATTCCTCACAGCATGATTTTGGCAATGCTTCATTTCACTGTCATTACGATTTTTCCGCAGATGCTAGCCTCGCCGCTCGGCCACAGCATTCTCAAAAAGGCCCAGGAAAACGAACTGATTGAAGTCGACCTCGTCGATCTGCGCGACTATACCGGCGATCGTCACCACACCACCGATGATACGCCCTACGGAGGCGGCCAGGGCATGGTGATGAAGCCCGAGCCGCTGGTCGCTGCCATCGAGGATGCGCGCGGTCAAAAACCTTCGGCCCGTGTGATTCTGCTCACGCCGCGCGGCCGGGTCTTCGACCAGCGCATCGCGAAAGAACTTTCCCAAGAGAAAAATCTCATTTTCCTTTGCGGGCGCTACGAAGGCATCGACGAACGGGTGAGCGCGTTTGTCGATGACGAAATTTCAATTGGTGATTACACGCTGAGCGGCGGGGAGCCTGCTGCGTTGGTCGTCATCGACGCAGTAGCGCGCTTGCTGCCGGGAGTTTTGGGAAACGAGAATTCAGCGGTCGAAGAATCTTTCACCGACGGAGTTCTCGAATATCCGCAATACACTCGTCCCGAAGATTTTCGCGGCATGAAAGTGCCGGAGGCTTTGCTATCCGGCGATCACGAACGCATTAGAAAATGGCGCCGCCAGCAAAGCCTTGAAGTGACCCGCGCGCGCCGGCCCGATTTGTTGGCGAAAGCGGGCATCGACGTTGCGGCTACCCATCGTGCGGAGTGCCGCGCGCCTGTCTATCTTGCGCTGCTGCACTATCCGGTCTACGACAAAAACGGCCTGGTCGTCACCACAGCGGTCACCAACATGGACATCCACGATATTTCCCGGGCGGGCCGCACCTACAACGTGCGCGGCTTCTTCGTGGCCACGCCGGTCAAGCCGCTGCAGAAGCTCGCGCTCAAAATCATCGAGCATTGGGAAACTGGCTACGGAAGCCAGTACAATGTCACGCGCAAAGAGGCGTTGGCGCTGGCGCGGATCTGCGACTCCCTGGACGACGCGATCATAGCGATCGAGCGGGAAGTCGGCGAGAAGCCGATTCTCGTCGCCACCACGGCCCGCCCCGGATCCAACCGCGCCTCTTTCACCGCCCTGAAAGACATGTTACAAAGACAAACTCGGCCCTTCCTCATTGTCTTCGGTACGGGATGGGGCCTGACGGAAACCATACTTTCACAAGCAGACTACACGCTGGAATCCATCGAGGGGAGCGCCGATTTCAACCACCTTTCGGTGCGCTCGGCGGCGGCCATCATCCTGGACCGTTTGCTAGGATGCCGGTGAGAAAACAGGAGTCCATCATGAATACTGTCGGCCAATTGGAAGCCCAGCAAGTAAAGCAGGAACCGCCCGTTCTTCGACCCGGCGAGACCGTGCGCGTCCACGTCAAAGTCGTCGAAGGCGAGAAAGAACGCACTCAGATCTTCGAAGGCATCGTGATCGGCCTGTCGGGCAGCGGCAGCCGCGCCATGTTCACCGTGCGCAAGATTTCCTACGGTGTGGGTGTGGAACGTATCTTCCCGATTCACTCACCGCGCATCGATAAAGTCGAAGTGGTCGCGCGTGGGCGCGTGCGGCGCGCCAAACTCTACTATCTCCGGGAAAGATCAGGTAAAGCCGCGCGGCTCTACGGCGACGACTAAATCCGCGCTAGCCGCCTAAAATATTGCCGTTGCCGTCGAAGATCGCGCCCGGATGAACCCGCAGTTCCGCGACCCGGGCCTCGCCCTTAAAGTAGCCGCCCGGCAACACTTCAAAACACCCCATCGACTGTACCGATCCCACCAACCTCCCTTCCAGATGCACTTGACGGGCTGAAATGTGCGCGTCGACCTGAGCGTTGGCGCCGATCACCAGAAGCTCGGTGGATTTGATCTCGCCGGTGAAATGGCCGTCGATCTTGACCGGCAGGTTGTAGCTGAGCTTGCCGGAGATCGAAGAGTTGGCGAACAGCACCGTGCGCGGCGCCGCGCCATGGATGAAGGATGGATTGTCGCGATCGTTTCCGTTGTTCATACAGCTCTCATCAGTTGCATCGATTTTAGCACACAACTTCACCGCTGTGCGAATCCATACTATCGCCTCCGAGCTACAATCCGCGGCGCGAGCTGTGCTAGCATGACTTCATGGACTTGTTCGGAGCCGAGCCGTCCCGTCAGCGCAAATCCCTGCAGCCCCTCGCCGAGCGCATGCGGCCGACCAAAATCGGGGAATTCGTCGGCCAGCGTCACCTGCTCGGTCCGCGAAAAATTCTTGAAACGGCTGCCAAAACCGGCAAACTCCAGTCTCTGATTCTCTGGGGACCGCCGGGCAGCGGCAAAACCACCCTGGCACAAATTCTCGCCGACTCCGCCGGCGCCGTTTGCGTTCATTTTTCCGCCGTGACTTCCGGAGTCAAAGATCTAAAAAAAATCATTCAGGAAGCCGAGCAGCTTCAGCGAGCCGGCAAAGCCACGGTCCTTTTCGTCGACGAGATTCATCATTTCAACAAGGGCCAGCAGGATAATTTTCTGCCCCACGTGGAGCGCGGCACATTGACGTTGATCGGCGCCACCACGGAGAATCCCTCCTTCGAAGTGATCGCGCCGCTGCTCTCGCGCTGTCGCGTGCTGGTGCTGAACGCGCTGACTGCGGAGGAGATCGGGGCGATCATTGACCGCGCGCTGAGCGACAAGCAGCGCGGGCTGGGCGCCGCGGGACTCGAGATCGCTGCCGAAGCGCGGGCATTTTTGCTTGAGCAGTCTCAAGGCGATTGCCGCGTCGCGTTGAACGCCCTGGAGGCCGCCGCCTTGCTGGTGCAAGCCCAGGGCGAAAAGAAAATCGGCCTCGCACATTTGCAGGAGGCTCTGCAGAAATCGCCGCTTCGCTACGACAAGGCCGGCGATGAGCATTACAACGTGATTTCGGCTTTCATTAAAAGCCTACGCGGCAGCGACCCGGACGCGGCGGTCTACTGGATGATGCGTATGATCGAAGCCGGCGAAGATCCGTTGTTCATCGCCCGGCGCATGGTGATTTTCGCCTCCGAGGACATCGGCAACGCTGATCCGCAGGCGCTTCAAGTCGCCGTCGCCGCGAAAGATGCTTTTCACTTCGTCGGGCTGCCCGAGGGACGAATTCCGCTGGCGCAGGCCGCGACCTACCTCGCCAGCGCGCCGAAGTCCAACGCAGCTTACAAAGCGATGCTCGCTGCCGCCGAGGACGTGCGCCAGCACGGAGCGCTTTCCGTGCCGCTGCATCTGCGCAACGCGCCGACGCCGCTGATGCAGAATCTCGGCTACGGCAAAGATTACAAATACGCGCACAACTACGAGGACCACGTGGTCGATCAGGACCATCTGCCGAAGGAACTGCTCGGCAAGCGTTACTACACTCCGTCCGAGTCCGGCTACGAAAAACAAATCAAAGAGCGCTTAAAACTCTGGAACGAGAAAAAGAAACGATCTTAGTTCGGAAAGAATTCACCGCGAAGGCACAGAGAGCATTGAGTAATAATCTCCGGGCTCTCCGCGCCTCTGTGGTGAGTCTTTATTCCCTATTTCGCAATCCCCGCCAGATCCAAAAGAAACACATACGAAAATGCGGTTTCACGATGCCGGCGAAAACGGCCCGACGCGCCGCCGTGGCCCGCTTCCATGTTGGTTTTCAGCAGCAGGCGATTCTGATCGGACTGGAGCTCGCGCAGCTTTGCGGCCCATTTGGTCGGCTCCCAGTATTGCACCTGGGAATCGTGTAGCCCGCCAGTGATCAGCATCGCCGGGTAGGCTTTTCTTTCGACATTGTCGTAGGGCGAATAGGACAGCATGTAATCGTAGTATTCTTTTCGATTGGGATCACCCCACTCGTCGTACTCACCCGTGGTGAGTGGGATCGAGGAGTCGAGCATGGTCGTGACCACATCGACGAACGGTACCTCGGCGACGATCCCTTCGAATAAATCGGGACGCATGTTGCTCACCGCTCCCATCAATAAACCGCCCGCGCTCCGCCCCATGGCGAAGAGTTTTCTCGGAGCGGTGAATTTTTCGCGAACGAGAAATTCCGCGCAGGCGATGAAATCGGTAAACGTGTTTTTCTTTTGGAGCAGCTTACCGGCTTCGTACCATGGCCGCCCCATCTCCTGCCCGCCGCGCACGTGGGCGATCGCGTAGATAAAACCACGATCGACCAGACTGAGACGCGGCGAGGAAAACGCAGCATCGATGCTGAAGCCGTAGGAACCGTAGCCGTAAAGCAGCAACGGGTTGTCACCGTTTCTGACTATTCCCTTTCGGTATAGTAGAGAGACTGGAATATCGGTACCATCCGGTGCCGGCGCAAAAACTCGTTCGGTCTCGTACTCCGCCGGATCGAAACCGCCGAGAACCTCGTCGCGCTTGAGCAGCGTCTTCTGCCGCGTGTTCATGTCGTAGTCGTAAATCGATAGCGGCGTTTTCATCGAAGTGTATTCGAAGCGCACCTTGGGCGTGTCGAACTGCAGATTGACGTTGAGATTGGCGCGGTATGCCGGTTCGTCGAATTCGAGATAATGTCCCGTGCCGCCCGACCAAAGCAGGATGCGGATCTGAGTCAAGCCGCGCGCCCGTTCTTCCAAAACCAGATGGTCGCGGAACAGCTCGAAATCGCCGAGATAAACCTCGTCGCGGTGCCCGATGATCTCCTGCCAATGCTCCCGCGCCGTCTGCTCCAGTGGTGTCGACATAAGCCGAAAATTCTTCGCCTGATGATTCGTGCGGATAATGAAGCAGTCTTCGAAATGATCGATGTGGTACTCGTGATCGCGCTCCCGCGGCAGAAATACTTTGAATTCCTCGAACGGATGGTCCGCCTCCACATAACGGTATTCCTGGCTGTTGGTGTGCGAAAGGACGATCATCAGAAATTTTTTGGATTTGGTTTTGAAGATGTATGCGACGAAAGTCTCGTCGTCTTCCTGGTAAACCAACGCGTCTGCCGCGGGATCGGTGCCGACCGCGTGCCGGTAGATTTGAAATTGGCGCAAGGTGGTCTCGTCCTGCTTGCCATAGAAAAGCGTCCGGTTGTCGTTGGCCCAGACCAGATTCTCGGTCACGTTCGGCAGCACATCCGGAAGCATCTCGCCGGTCGTGAGGTTTTTTAGATAGGCCGTGTAGATGCGCCGCCCCTGAGTGTCGACGGCGTAGGCGAGCAGGTCTTGGCCGGAGCTCACCGCCGATCCACCCATGGAAAAGAATTCGTGTCCTTGGGCCAAGGCATTGGCGTCGAGCATGATCTCTTCCGGCTGATCGAGCGAGCCGCTCTTGCGCCCGTAGATCGGATATTCTTTTCCGTCCTCGTAGCGCGTGTAGTAGAAATAATCGTCGCGCCGATACGGCACCGACATATCGGTCTGCTTGAAACGCCCTTTGATTTCTTCAAAAAGCTTTTCTTCGAACGCGCGCGTATGTGCCATCTCTTTGGCGGCGCGCTCATTCTCTTCGATCAAATACTGAATGACCTCGGGATTGTCCCGCTCGCGCAACCAGTAATAATCGTCGCTGCGAACGTGGCCGTGCTTCTCGAGTCGGGTCGGTGTTTTCTTTACCATTGAAATTTGCGGGCTGATGTCTAAGCTCCGGAAAATAGCCGCAGCTTTCCGCATTCACTTGCGCGAAATGATCTCCTCCACCTCTCCTCCCCTCACCCAACCCACCGCGCCGTTTTTGATTTTCACCATGTACCAGGATTCGTCGGCTCCGGAGGCTTTGCCGAGTGGAGCCAGCTCTTCGCCGGCTGCGAGCTTGCCGATGCTTTCCGAGTGCGGATCCTGCTGGCTATGCACGAAGACTCCGTCACTTTTCGCGCGCAGCCGGGGCAGCGGCGCAGCCGGCTCGAGCGCAACCGATACGTTAGTGCCGCTGTCGGAGATGAGTTTGCGAAATGCCTCGACGACTTCCCGGGCGGCCCAGTCGCGCGAGCCGGATTTCATGCCGATTGCCTGGCCGTTGGTGTCAATCAGATAAGTCGCGGGGATACCGAAGACGCGATAGGACGCCGCCACCCGCCCGTCGGTGTCGAGCGGCGTGCGAAAATTGAGCCCGTGGGTTTGCATGAAACCCATGACCTGGGCTGCGCTCTCGCGCTGATTGACTGCCAAAACGGTGAATCCCTGGCTGCCGAAGGACCGGCTCAACTGTTCTATCGACGGCATCTCTTCCCTGCACGGCCCACACCAGGTCGCCCAGAAATTGAGGAGCACGAGTTTGCCGCGATTGCCGCTCAGGCTCGCCATGCCGCCGTTGCCATCACGGAGATTGAATTCCGGCGCGCGCGTCAACGCCGGCTTGGTGAGACCGATCGATCGCAGCAACTCATCGGTTGACGCAGCGCTGCTTGGCGCAGGCAGGAATGCCTCCAGCGCAAAGAGGCCGATCAGCGCCGGGTTGAACGGCGCGGCGATTCGATTCATTAGCGATTTTGGAGAAAAGTACAAATTACCACAGCTCATATCGAATCCGACGGATTCTGTCTAACGTGCGCGCTCGCCTTCGATTTGACCGTCCACGAAGCATCGGTTACTCTCACTTCGCGGTGTCCTGCGGAGGAATTTTCATGCGCAAACTCGCATTGCTGTTCATGCTGATCGTGCTCGGCGTTGGCGCATCAGATTGCGTTTTCGCTCAGACAACGCCGGACAAGATCACCCTCGGCACGATCACCCTCTCGCTCAACAATCTGCCGATTTATGTCGCCCAGGACAAAGGCTTTTTCTCCAAGGAAAATTTGTTCGTCGAAATCGTGGTCTTGAACGCCAGCACGCGCGCGATTCCGGCGCTGATCGGCGGCTCGACGCAGATTTCCGCCTCGTCGGCGATGACGACGATTCGCGCTGTTGAGAAAGGCGCGAATCTAAAAATCGTCGGCGGCTTGATCAACGCGCCGGTGTACGATCTTTACGCGCCGCCGAAATACAAATCGATCAAGGATCTCAAAGGCCAGACCATCGGCGTCACTGGTCTGATCACCAGCGACACGGTGCTGATGAAGGAAATGCTCAAAGCCAACGGTCTCGAGTATCCGCGCGACTATGCCATGCTCGCCATCGGCGGCACGCCGGAGCGCTGGATCGCGATGCAGACCGGAAACGTCGCGGCGGGAATTTTGAGCCCTCCCTTTACCTTCGCCGCGGACGAGGCCGGCTTCGTCAACCTCGGCTCCACCGCCAAATACACACCTAACTTCACCCAGACAGTATTCAATGTGCGCGGCGAGTGGGCGCAAGAAAAACGACCCGTGCTGGTGCGATTTCTTCGCGCCGTGGTGCGCGCTTCGCACTGGATTCACGCCCAGAAGGAAGACACTGTGCGCATCATCGCCAAGCGCTTCAAGTTCAGCGAGAAACACTCCGAAGCCGCGTGGCGCTACTTCATCGCGAACAATGCGATTCCGACCGACGGCGAAGTGAACGCCAAAGGCATGGATAAAGTCATGCAGCTCCTGGTCGAAGACGGCACCATGCACCCGCCGCTGCCGAAGGCCGACAAATACATGGACATGAGTTATCTCGACGAGGCGCGGCGCGGGGCGCAATAACGGCCGCGTCGCACTTTTTCTCCTGCCTTAGTTTTTTCCGATGATCATTGCTCACCGTTCTTTTTTTTCGCTGCTCGCGCCGGCTTTATTATTCTTAGTTGCCCCGTGCCCGGCACTCGCCCAAAGAGCCGAAAAGGCGATCGTGATGGGGTGGGACGGAACGGTGCCCTCCTTCGTCGAGGAAATGCTCAAGCAAGGTAAACTGCCAAATCTCGCCAAGCTGATCGGAGGCGGTGCCTTCGCCGACGATGTCCTCCCGGGATTTCCCTCGAAGACTGCGCCTGGGTTCGCCTCGCTCATGACCGGCGCGCCCCCACCGATCACGGGCATCACCGGCAATCGCGTGCCGCGCGCGCCGCGCAATAAGTTTACCGTTCTCGACAGCCTCGCCGGTTTCGCCGAAGCGCCGCTGCGCGCCGAGCCGATCTGGTTGGCCGCTGAGAAAGCCGGCAAAAAAGTGGTGGTCTCGCACATCCCCGCCTTTGCCGGAGAGTCAGCGGATCAGGTCGTCCGCTTTTCCGGCTACACATTGACTGCGGGACGCGACGGTATCGTCACCAAGCGGTCGATCCAGAGCGAATCTCCGACGTGGAGCGACTCGCCTGCCAGCCAAGCCCCGCCCATCGAGATCGTTTTTTCGGTGGGCGAAACCCGCTTCTACGGATTGTTAATCGACGATCCGGCGGACGACCAGGCGGGCTACGACACTTTGGTCCTCGCCACGCGACGCGACGGCCGGGAAATACAGGCGAAGCTCAAACCCTTGCCGGCCGGTCCGGCCGGTGAATTTTTTTGGAGCGAGCCGATGGCCGTCAAATCGAGCGGTAATCAGGACGCCAAAACTTTTTTTCGGCTGTTCGATCTCAAACCCGACGGCAGCGATTTTTTTCTTTACTACACCCGCCCGGCGCGCGATCTGCCGGTGCCGGAGAGCGAAGTCGCGCCGAGCGCAACCGTGCGGACATTTATCGGCAACGGCGCCAGCATTCTTTACAATCAGGGCGCGTTCGGCCGAACGATTCCCAACGGCGGCAGCGGCGGCGCCGAAGCACGCTATCTCGAAACCGTGATTTTCGCGCAGCACCAGTTAATTGAAACCAATCGCTGGGCGCTGGAGCATTTGCCGTGGGATTTATATCTTGCCTACACGCCTTTTCCCGACGAAGGCGAGCACGTCTGGCGTGGCTATCTCGATCCAACATTGCCCGGCTACCGCAAGGAAATCGCTGATCAGCTTCGGCCGTTTCTAGAGAGAGTCTATCGCAGCTGCGACGATCACCTGGGATTGTTTTTGAGCCATCGTCCGCCCGGCAGCGTGGTCGCGCTGATCTCCGACCACGGCATGCAGGGCATCTACAAACGCGTTGCGCTCAATCGCGCGCTGCAGGACGCTGGCCTGCTTTTTCTCGACCATCAAGGCCGAGTCGACTTGAGCAAAACCGCAATTATCTATCCGGCGGTGAACAACGGATATCTGCTGGTTAACTCGACGGATCGAAAAAGCGGCATTGTCACGCCCGAAGAGCGCGCCTCGGTCATCGCCAAGGCGCGCGCCGCGCTTCTGGCGATCCGTGACGGCGAGCGTGCCGTCGTCAAAACGATTTACGATGCCGAAACCGATGGCGCGACACGGGGACTCGGCGGCGAAGTCGGAGGCGATCTCTACGTCGAGTTGGCATCCGGTTACGATTTCGATCCACGCCTCGGCGCCGGCCCGCTCATCACCGACGCCGAACCCTACGGCATGCACGGCGCGGATCCCACGCAGCCATCCATGCGCACGTTGATGGTGCTGAACGGACCCGGTGTGCGCGCCGGGCAGAAACTCAAAGACGTGCGCAACATCGATTTCGCACCGACTTTGGCGCGGCTCTTGGGCATCGCCAAGCCGAAGGATGCCACCGGGCATGTCCTGGACGGTGCGCTGGTTTCACCTGAAGTGACTGCACCGCCGATTGCGACACCCAACAAAGCTTCACAGGAGATCGATCCATGACCACACAATCCGACTGGCAACCGCCGTCCACCGTTTCCTTTGAAGACGTTGTCAAGCTCGATCACGAGGTTGCTGCTCTGCCGGACATCGCGATCGACGAGCGCGAAGACATTTTCCGCGTCCGCGAGCTGGAAATGGACTGGGACATCGGCACGATGGTCTATGCGCCAAAGGATTCCGCGCGCATTCCGCGCGGCGCGGACAGCAAGAAAGCCGCGGTGTTTTTGCTCCACGGCGGCGTGTCGGATTTTAGATCGGTGGAGCGAGTCGCGCGCCTGCTGCCGTCCAAGTTCGGCATCAAGGTCGTCTCGATGACGTTTCCCGGGCGATTTTATTTCGGCGCTGATCGCGATTGGCCGGGCGACGTGGAGAACGGCGACGGCAGCGCGCGCACGCCGCTCTGGACGAAAGACCTGCGCATCACGCCAGATCAATACGCGATCGTGCAGGATACATCGAAGCGGGAAGATTACGGCACGTTGATCTCTTTATCCGCCAAGCCCGGCACGGAATTTTTCCAGCGCATGGCGGCCTGGCCCGTGGCGTTCGAAGCGGCGATCTTGGAAAGTGCCCGGCGCCACCTTCCCGATAGTGAATTCTCGATCTACATTCACGGCCACTCCACCGGCGGCCCCTTCGCGATGATGGCATCGCAGCGCGTGCCGAATATCGCCGGCCTGGTTGGCTATGGTAGCTCGCCCTTCGGCCGCATGTATCCGCTGATCAGCGGCGACGACTGGGAATTCCCCTTCAACCAATTGCGCCTGCGCACTTGGCGCGACACCGCGCGCTACATGTACGAAGGCATGAAGCATGAAGAGATCGGCCTGCCAATGCTCATCGAGCTCACCTTCGAACGTTGGGAAAGCGCCAAGAAACGGCCCAACTTCAAAGCCGAAGATTTCGTGCACAAGAATTCCACCCGAGCGCTGGAAGCCGCCGCGCGAGTGGCGGCGGAGCGCCTCAAACTATCTCAAGGCGAAACCGAAAAGCTGGTGCAGCGCTACCTAGGTTACACGCGCGAGCTGAGCGGCGTGGGGGTCAAGCCGGTGCCGAATTTTTTCTCGATTCACGGCATCAACGACGACACGGTCACCTTGCAACGGTGCCAGAGATCGCTGCCGCTCTTTGCCAAGCTCGATCCCGCGCCGAAGATCGCGCCCGTCTCCCTCGGCGCCGGTATTCATTCTTGGGGTTGGACGAGCGCAGAGCTGCCGCAGGGCATCGCCCCCGCCGTCGCAAAACTCTGGCACCACGCGATTATGAATGGTTTCTTTGTGAAGTAGCGCGGCGCCTGCACTGCGCGATCCTACCCAAGCATCGCGCCGAGAAAGCAAATCATGCTGGAGCTCAGACCTACCTGTGAACATTGCAACAAGCCGCTGCCGCCGGATTCCCTCGAGGCGCGCATCTGCACCTACGAATGCACGTTTTGCGCTGCCTGCGTCGACACGGTGCTCGCCAACGTGTGTCCGAACTGCGGCGGCGGCTTCGTGGCCAGACCGGTTATACCGTCGAAAAATTGGAAGGGTGATAATTACCTGGGCAAAGATCCGGCGAGCACTACGGTTAGACACCGTCCCGTGGATCCGGCGGCGCACGCGCGATTCGCCGCGGGCATCAGCTCTATCCCGCCGGCAAAGCGCTAGCCGCATCGTCAGTCCCCGCCACGTGCATCAATTTACGCTGAAGAGCGGCAGAAGTCGGTACTAGATCGTCTTGTACTTATTGAGCTCCCGCCGGGCAATCTCATCGTCGATCTTGGCTAAAGTCATGCACACTGGACAGATGGTGGTTTCCGGCGGCGTGGCCTCGTGCTCAATGAAATTCTCGGCGGGCAGCTCGGGACACGAAGGGTGATTGTGCCATTGATGAATCCGTCCAGGGAGTTTGCGGTACTTCATTGTGCCCCCTTGACGGCTTCAATTCTACTGCGATGGATACCGATCACAAGTGACAATTGTGAGCGCCCACGGAAAAATTCGGAAAAAATAGCAGCAAGCCCGCCGATTTTTGGCATCCACAGGGGTTTCGCGACCCAGCGGCTATGCGCCGTAGCCGGCTTTTAATTTGAAACTTTTTCAACTACGCTTTTGGCAGTCTGTCGCAAGAGGGAATCATGGCCGATAAGGATCATCTTATTCTCACCGCCATTGGGCCGGATCAGATCGGCCTGGTCGAAAGGATCGCTCAATTCATTTCGCGCCATGGCTGCAACATCGAAGACAGCAAGATGGCGGTGTTCTGCGGCGAGTTTGCGGTGATCGTCCTGATCAGCGGCGCCGGCGAAGATCTTGTCAAAATCGGCCGGGACTATCGCGCCATGGAGACCGAGACCGGGCTCTCGATCTCGATCAAGACGCCGTCGACGAGAAAACCGCCGGAATCGTTTCTGCCGTATAAATTAACCGCGTCGTGCCTGGACCATCCGGGCATCGTCTATCAGATCAGTGCCGCCCTGAGCACGCTCGGCATCAACATCGAATCAATGGAAACCAAGACCTACGCCGCGCCGGTGAGCGGCACGCCGATCTTTCAGCTCGAAGCGGACCTCGCGATTCCCGCGCGTGCCAACATCAACCAGCTGCGCGCCCGCTTCGCCGAGATTCAGCGCGAAGAAAACATCGATATCGATCTCGCCGCCGCGAAAGCCTAACCGACCTTTCTTCTTCCCAAGCAAATTGTAATGGAATGAATCAAGCCGCGGCCGGACTCGCTGCTTGCGCTGTCTCGAATCGCTGCTGCCGGCGCCCCAGCCAGAGAGCATCGATCAGCCAGAGCACCGAGAGCGGCACCGCGACCAGCGAAATACCGGTCATGCCGAGGCCGACCAATCCCAAACCGGCATAGGACCACGCACCCACCTGGTCGCCCAGGCGATACACCACCGTGTCAATAAAGCTCTTGGCCTTGTATTTGTCTTCGCGCGGCACCACCGTAAAGAGCACTTCGCGCGTCGGCCGCGCGAAGGCGAAATTGCCGGCGCGCCGCACCACCTGATAGAGCACAAGCACGGCGATCGTCGGAGTCGCCGCCAACGCGCCGAAACCGAAGACACTCAAAAGCGGGAGGATCGCCAAAGTGAGCGCAACGCCGATCCAGCGCAGCACTCGACCGGTCAGAAAAAGCTGCGCTCCGAGCGTGAGAAGATTCACCCACAAATCCACCCGCGCGAAAAAGGCCGTGCGCGCGCCGCGGTCGGCAAAAGCCTGTTTGGCTATTTCGGCCTGCTGAAAGTAGAGAAACGTTGAAGTGGTCGCGAAAAGCAGCAAATACACGCTGACGTTGACGAGATAAGCGGAGCTCAGCGCGTGCCGCAGGCCGGAAAAAATCGAGCCGCCGATTACAGCTTCATCCTTGGGCACGGTCGATTTCTGCTGCAACGCATCTGACAAACGCGACAGCCGGCGCACGCAAAACACCGAGACTTCGAGCAGCGCCGCGGAAATAAGCAAGAGATAAAGCGTGCCCACTCGCGGCGCCAACGATGCGGTCACGCTCGAGCCAAAAATGCCGCCGAGGGTGGCGCCCGCGGCGATAAAACCAAAAAGCCGTTTGCCTTGCCCCGCGTCAAAGACATCTACCATCAGCGCCCAGAAAACCGAAACGACAAACAGATTGAAAACCGAGGTCCAGATGAAGAACAGCCGCCCAATCCAAATATTCTGCTCCGCGCTGGCCCAGTGCAGAGCGAGACCGAAAACGAGCAAATTGACGATGAAAAAACGATAGCTGACCGCGATGAACCGCACGCGCGGCAAACGCGCCACCAGCGCCGCAAAGGGCGGATTGACCGCGATCATGCCGATCAACGTGCCAGTAAAGAGCCACGGTAAATGTTCCACTCCGCCGGTAACACCCATCTCATCGCGAATCGGCCGGAGGATGTAATAGGAAAACAGCACGCAGAAAATGTAGAGCCACGACCACCCCAGCGCGCGCACTTCCGCCGGCTTCACGTCGATTACGCGCCTTAAACACCGCATCAGGACCGAACTCCCTTCACTCCTTACCCCTCACTCCTTACTTCTCCTAAGCGTTATCAATGAACTGTTCCATCCGCCGCCGCATCGCTGCAACGGGCAGTCGGCCGCGTGCCGCGCCGAGATTATCGACGACGTATTTCGCCTGCGCCATGCCCGGCACCGCGCAGGTCACCGCCGGGTGCGAGACGATATATTTCAGAAAAAACTGCGCCCATGACTGGCAATCGAATTCGCCCGCCCACTCGGGAAGTTTTTTGCCTTGAACGGCGTTGAACAGCCGGCCCCGGCCGAAGGGCAGGTTGATCATCACGGCCGCGCCGCGGTCGGCCGCCAGCGGCAGAATCCGTTCGCCCGCATCCCGGTTGTCGAGCGCGTAATCGACCTGGATGAAATCGAGCTGCTGTTTTTTCATGGTCTGTTCGAATACGGCATACTGATTGTCGAACGAAGTCGTGATGCCCACGTAGCGAACCCGCCGCGCCGCTTTCATCTCGCGCAAGGTCGCCAACTGCGTGTCGGTGTCGCGGAGATTATGCACGGCGATTAGATCGAGCATTTTCGTCCGATACTTCTTGAACGACTCTTCAATCTGTTTGATCCCCTCCTCGCGCCCGATGTTGCGCAGGCTGACCTTGGTGGCGAGAAACAGCGAGTCGCGCACCCTGATATCTTCGACCAGCTCTCCCACAACCGCCTCCGCCGTGCCGTAGGATGGCGAGCTGTCGATCACCTTGCCGCCGAGGGCCTGAAACTGCCGGATGGTTTCCCGCAGCGGCGCTTTCTCGGTGTCGTTTTTGACCTCCTCGTAACGGCGCGCCGTGCCGATGCCGATGACGGGAATGGTTTCTCCCGAAGAAGGAATCGGTTTTTGAATGAGCGGCGTCTGCGCGATGGTTTCCGCCGATCGCCGCAGCATGGCAGCGCCAAAACCGATTCCGGCCTTGATGACGGTGCGGCGATTCACGTTCATATGACGACTCCTGCGCGAAATTTTCCGGTAGATAAGCACCCGCGCGCGTGAGTTACAAGACGCCGGTCAACCCTTGATCAACCACTCGGAATAGTAGCGCCACAGCGCATCGACCGAGCTGTTGCCGCCTCTCGTTCGGCTCTCAAACGCGGCGATATCCTCGTTTGGAATCGACGGGACTTTGCCTAAGGATGCGGCCTGTAAATTCATTCTCGCCAGGGTATCGAGCTTGATCGCGGTAATCGTCGCCTGCTCGACGCTCGGTCCGACGACGATCAGGCCGTGACCGCGCAGAATGCAGACATCGCGCTCGCCCATGACCTGCTGCATGGCGCGCACCTGCTCCACGGTGTTCAAAGTCAAAGTGCTCGGATAGACGGGAATGCCTCTCAAGGCAAGCCGCATGCTGCTCGGATCGTAGCCGCCGAAGATCGGCCTGAGCTCGATCCCGGCCATGCTGCAAAGCACCACCGACGGCGGATGGGCGTGGACCACCGCGCCGACCGCGCTGCGCGCCTTGTAGATTTCGCCGTGAATGACGGCTTCGTTGGGCGGCTTGAGTCCGGCTTTTTTATCGCGATTGCGGCCATCGAGATCGGCGACAATCACGTCGGTCGGTTTGGTAAAGAGCAGTCCGGTCTCTTTCGCGCCGCGGCCGCGAATCAGCATATGCGCCTCGCCCAGCCGCGCGCTCACATGGCCGGTGGTTTCCTTGAACATGCCGAGTTTGGCGAGAATGCGGCACGACAGCGCCACCTTGCGCGCCAGAGTTGAATCGCTTTTCACCTTCGTCCTCCTTGATTGTCAGGCCAATCGCAGCGAGCTTAGCACGCACGTTTTCGCCCTGCCCCGTGGCTCGATAAAAAACAATTGTCGAAAGCCGGCGTAGAGGCTATATCAACTATCCTGAACCGAATCATCCCCCGGCCGGTAAAGGAGAACCCATGAAGGTTGCACGTTCGAGCCGCGCATGGATAACTCTCGGCGCTTTGCTGCTTCTCGTTTGCCTCGACCTCACCCAGGCCGGTGCGCAAACCCTCGACAAGATACGCATGGGCTACAGCGGCACCGGCATCAACAACTACGTCGTCGAACTGGGCAAGCGCCTGGGGATCTTTCGCCGCAACAATCTCGAACTCGAAGTGGTCTACGTCAACAGCGGCTCGCTTCTCAACCAGGCGCTGATCGCCGGCACCTTCGACGTGTCGCTCTCCCAGGGCTCGGAAGCGATGCTGGCGAAAATCCGCGGCGCCGATATGCGCATCGCCGCGGTCATCGCCAACCGCTTCAATCACGTCTACCTCGCCGCGCCGTCGATCACGTCGATCAAACAACTCAAGGGCAAGAAAGTCGCGGTGAGCCGCTTCGGCTCCGGCTCGCATTTTCAGACCAATCTCGCGCTGCGCTACGGCGGCATCGATCCCGACAAGGACGTCACAATCCTGCAGATTGGCAACTCGGGCGCGCGCATCGCCGCCATTCTGAGCGGCGTCGTCGACGGCACGATCATGGCTGCCGACTTCGTGCCCAAGGCGAAACGCGAAGGCTTCAACGTGCTCGTCGATCTCTCCGACACCAACATCGAGTACCCGTTTCTTTCGATCAACATGATGGGAAGCTACCTTGACCGCAACCAGCGTCTGGCGAAGGCGCTGATCAAGAGCATGAGTGAATCCATCCGCGCACTGCAAACCGATCCGGTGAACGCCAAGATTGCGATTCGCACCGCGCTCAAGACCAACGACGCCGAGACGGTCGATTACGCCCTGCTGCGCAGCACGCGAGTGCTCGACCCACGGCCGTTCCCCACTCCCGGCGGCATCCAGACAGTCCTCGACGAGCTCGGCAAGGAAGCCAAGGGAAAAACTTTCAAGTTCGAAGACTTCGTCGATCTGCGCGCACTGAAGGAACTGGAGAAGGAAGGAGTATTCAAATAACCGCGCGCGACTTTTCACATCCGGTTGTATGTGAGTAAAGCATTGCTCCCTTTGGCAAAGGGAGGTCAGGAGGGATTTCCAAGCCCTCTAGCGCGGATGGCTCGACCACCCGCTACGACAGATCGACCCGCACCAAAACCAAAGTGGCATCGCCCTCCGGGCCTTTGCCGTCGCTCCGGACAATCGGCGCCGGCAGATCGGCGGCCAGTTTTTTCATATCCGTCCAGCGCCGCTCGGGCATGATGAGCCAGCCATTGCCGGCGCCGCTGTCGGCGGCGACGATCTGCAGCGGCCGATCGAGCTTCCGGATGACAGCGCCGCGATAAAAAATCACCGCGTCGCTGTTGAACGCGCCGTAGAGAAAAATCTTTTGATCGGGACCGACCCGCCGGTTCACTTCGTCCATGAACGAGCGATAGCTTTTTTCTCGCGCGATCACCGGCATCACCGCCGACCAGCCGATAAAGCCGTGCAGGATCGCCACCGCCACAAGCAAGCGCGCGGCCACATGCAAGCGAGCACGCCAGAGCGATTGGCTGAGCCAAAGCCACAGCGCCGCGACCAAAAGCGAAACCCAGGTAAAACTCCAGCCGAAGCTGTCCAGCTGAGTTCGGACGGCGACGACATTGGCGCGGTCCTTCGGTCGCAGCAACCGCTCGATGGGCCCAAAGAACCAGCCGTATTCATGGTTCCAAAACGCCCCGAGAGTAATCACCAGCAGCATTATGCCGGTGACCGCGGCGAAGCCGGCGATGAATCGATAAAATATTCTGCGGCCTGATCCCGCGTCTCCGGCGTCGTTGAACCACGCGGCCAGGAGCAGTGCCGCAGCCGGATAGATCGGCAGCAGATAGACCGGCCGCTTGCCCGACGAGATCGAAAAAAAAGCGAACATGGCTAAGAACCACAGCGTCAGAAAAAGCCGGCCGGTGTCACCGCGCTTTCCGCGTTTGAAAATATCCCAGAGCACAAACGGCAGGAACAAACTCCACGGCAGACTCTGCGAGAATAGATAGGGCAGATAATAATAAACCGGATGGCTGTGACCCGAGCCACCGGCGAAGCGGCTGAGATTTTCCTGAAGAATCTGGCGGTCGAAAAATCCTTCGCCGCCGCGGCTGACCGCGATCACATACCAGCCCGTCGCCAACACGATCATGAGCACGACGCCGGGATGAAAGGTAAATTTTCTGATCATGTCCCAACGCCGCTCGCAGAGCGCCAGCAAACCAGCGACAAGCCCCGGCAGCAGCACGCCGAGAGGCCCCTTCGCCAGGGTGCCGATGCCAACCACAGCGTAGAACAGATAAAACCAGAGCGGATGCGTGAGATAGCCGCGATAAAGCGCGTAGAAGAGTGCCAGACTCAACGTGACCACGAAACATAGCGTCATATCGACCCGCGCGCTCAGCGCCTGGTCTTGATAGACCATAATGGTCGCTAGAATCGCCGCGCCGAGGAGCGCGATTTTCGGATTAAAGATCTTTACCCCGAGCCAGTAAATCAAAAGCACACCCAACACGGCATAGAGTGCCGAAGGAAAACGTATCGTCGCTTCGGTGAGCGAGCCGGCTATTTTTGCGACCGCCGCAGCCGACCAATGGAAAAGCGGCGGCTTCGAGGGAATATCGGTGGCGCGCTTCAGCGGCACCAGCCACTCGCCGCGCTGGACGATGTCCTGCACCGCCAGTGCCTCACGTGGCTCGCCTTTGTCGAAAAAGGGAATCGAGCCAAGATAGGGAAAGTAGAGCGCGCCGCACAGAAGCAAAAGCAACAGGAGGTGCAGCCAGCACGCGTTCTCTCCGACGAAATATGAAGTATCGGCTGGTCGGCTCTCAGCAGGCATCAAAGGTCTCCGTCAATCGATCGAGAAAACGTATCGTTGGCGACGCAATCCTGAAGTTAGCTTGACGGATTGCGCGAAAGCAACCGGAGAAGACCGATGCGATCGATCTCCGACCAGGCGAGGAAGCGTATTTTGATTTTCGAATGGGCGGCGCCTGAGTGTGCGAGTCCCGGAATTTGTACATGCCGAGCAGGCACGTACCTGCGCGCCCCACGCGACAGTCGTCAGCGAGCACTTCCGCCGCCTTTTGACTATTAATCAACTGCTTTCAACCGGAGCAGCTACCGGTTTCGTCACGACCACACAATATCAGAGCTGCAGCTCTCTGTCCTACTTTCTTACAAAACTGTAATTGGCCCGAAAGGTGAAAGATATCTTTTCTCTGGTGTTTCACTGCGCATTCATTAGGCTGAACGTCACCGGTCAAAGGGGGTTTATCCATTCTGACGAGGTTGTCTGTTTGTTCATCGTGGCTACCTGCGGGAGAGAAAGAGGTGATTCATCATTGTCATTTTCCCGGGTGCATGACGGCCACGCCGCGGAAGTGGCTCTACTGCCGGTCTCACTGGCTCATGGTCCCGGCGTCGATTCAGTGGCGTGTCCGGATCGCTTACGACGCCCTTCCGCACGGCGCGGAGGGCAATTGTCTGCGAGTGAGCACGGAATATCTCGATGCAACCTATGCCGCCGAACTAGCGATCAAAGAAAGACTGGAAGGCGCTTCATGACAAGGCGTCATATGTTAAGGTTTTTGAGAGGCGCCTATGAAGACCGCAGGGATGGTTGTTTGTGTGTGGATGCTGGCGCTAGCCAGCACAAGTTCTGCAATCGCGCAAAGCGCGCCTATTTCGGAAAAACAGAAAATTGAAGCGTTAATTGCTGGAATTGGGCGGCTTCAGGACGCCAAAATTGTTCGGAACGGATGGTCCTACGATCCGTCAACCGCCGTGCGCTTTCTCCATGGAAAATGGACCGCCAATGAGAGTGAAATTAAGACTGCGCGTGACTTTATCGATAAAGTCGCGAGCTTTTCCGGCACATCCGGTAAACCCTACCTCATTCGTTTTAAGGATGGCCGAGAGCTTCCGAGTCGAGAATTTCTGTTAGCAGAGCTCAAGAAAATTGAGGCTAGCGCTCTCTCGCTCCCATGAAATGGAAGATTCGCGCAAGTGAAGACTTGAAAGTGGGCGAGTTTGTCGAATTTGGCGCGTCGGACATCGGTCGGCTAATTTGCCGCAGAGCAACCAACGGGAAGCACGTGGCTGCCAGGGCCGCAGCCGCAACAAGTTAGAACTGGCAAACACCTAATTCTGGACACGGAACGTAACAACCGAGACTTCCTGTTGACTGCTTTTGCCGATGAAGAATTTGAAGGCTCGCACTCACCAAAACGCCGCGATCGTAGTGAGGATAGGTTACAGAGGAAGCATTAACTTTTGAGCGGAAGAATTTTCAGCGGAAGAATTGATGACAAATTCCAATATCAAAAAGACCCTCAGTAAAGTTCCTGAAGTCACTCTCGTTTTCTGGATAATAAAAATTGCGGCGACCACACTGGGCGAGACAGGCGGCGATGCCCTCTCCATGTCAATGAATTTTGGGTACCTGCTCAGCACTGGAATTTTTGGAGCAATCTTTTTGATCGCCGTGGTTGCTCAAATACGGGCGCAGCAATTTCACCCTCTGCTCTATTGGACGACTATCATCGCAACAACCACGGTGGGCACAACCCTCGCGGATTTTGCAGACCGGTCCCTTGGCATCGGTTATGCCGGCGGGACTTCACTTCTTCTGGCGCTGCTCCTGGCGTCGCTCTTTATTTGGCATCTGGTTCTGGGATCGGTGTCGGTTAATACGATCGCGTCTCCACGCACTGAAATGTTTTATTGGGTAACGATCATGTTTTCACAGACCTTGGGAACTGCCCTCGGTGATTGGACCGCGGATTCAGCGGGGCTGGGCTATGGCGGAAGCGCTTTGGTGTTCAGCGCGTTGCTACTGATCGTTTGCGGATTTTATTTTTGGACGGAGATCTCGTACACATTTCTTTTTTGGGCAGCTTTTATTCTCACGCGTCCTCTAGGAGCCGTC